>Ga0075431_100001247_pt1 | contig 23120 bp, 22 predicted proteins | sample RhiMetdeltSRZDD5_FD_75297 | JGI IMG/M metagenome (GOLD analysis project Ga0075431, IMG submission 75297) | Populus rhizosphere microbial communities from Tennessee, USA - Rhizosphere MetaG P. deltoides SRZDD5 | ecosystem: Host-associated > Plants > Roots > Rhizosphere > Soil | place: USA... | reverse complement strand
CGTCGCCGCCGAGCTCGTCCGCCGCGGGTTCCGCGTCACCGGCCTCGACCAGAGCCCCGGGATGCTCGACATGGCACGCCGCCGCTTCGGCGACCGGATCCCGCTCGTCGAGGCCTCCGCCGAGGCGCTGCCGTTCGCCGACTCCTCCTTCGATCACCTCACGTTCACGTACCTGCTGCGCTACGTCGAGGACCCCGGAGCGACGCTCGCCGAGCTCGCGCGGGTCGTGCGGCCGGGAGGCGTGATCGCGTCCCTCGAGTTCGGTGTCCCCGACTCCCTTGCGCGGCCCGCCTGGGAGGCCTACGTGCGTGTCGTCCTCCCGCTCGCAGGCACGTTCCTGCGCGCAGGCTGGAGCGAGGTCGGCGGCTTCCTCGGCCACTCGATCCGGAGCTTCTGGGCCCGGTACCCGCTCGAGCGCCAGCTCGAGCTCTGGCGCGCGGCCGGGGTGCGTGACGTCCGCGCACGGCGACTCTCGCTGGGCGGCGGCGTCGTCGTGTGGGGGCTGCGGGCGTGACCGCCCCGCCCGAGGCCCGGCCGGCGTTCTACGCCCTCGAGCGCGGCGGCTGGCGCGACTACGTGACACTGCTGCACCCGCCCTACACCGCCTGGCACCTGTCGTACGTCGTCATCGGAGGCTGCCTCGCGCCGACCGTCGCGTGGGGACGGCTCGGCGCGGCTGTCGCCGCGTTCGCGCTGGCGGTCGGCGTCGGCGCTCACGCGCTCGACGAGCTCGCCGGAAGGCCTCTCCGCACGGCGATCCCGGACGCGGTCCTCGTCGCGCTCGCCTCGGTGTCGCTCGCCGCGGCCTGCGCGATCGGCCTGGTGGGCGCCGCGACGTTCGACCCCTGGCTCGCGCTCCTCGTGCCCGTCGGGATCTTCCTCGTCCTCGCGTACAACCTCGAGGCGCTCGGAGGGCGCTTCCACTCGGATCTCTGGTTCGCCCTCGCCTGGGGTGGGTTTCCGATCGTCTGCGGGTACGCGGCCGTCGCCGGCGACGTGCACGTCGCCGCCGTGCTCGCCGCCGGCTTCGCGGTGCTCCACTCGTTCGCGCAGCGCGCGCTCTCGAGCCACGTCCGCTTCCTGCGCCGGCGCGTCGTCGCGGCCCGGGGCGAGCTCGAGCTGGCGGACGGCACGCACGAGCAGATCGACGCAGCGCGGCTGATCGCCCCCGCCGAGCGAGGCCTGCGCCTCCTCACGGCCGCCACCGTCGTGCTCGCGGCCGCGCTGGTCGTGGCGCGCCTCTAGCATCAAGGCATGTCGACGGCCGCCTGGATCCTGGTCGGCGCGCTCGCCGCCGCGCTCCTTCTCGCCGCTGTGCTCGCCAGGTCGCTGCGCCGGGCGCGAGCGAGCGCGGCGCGCACCGAGGCGATCGTCGCAGAGGCGCGCAAGACCGTGCGGGCGGCCGCGGACGACGAGGCGACCGTCCAGTCGGAGCAGCTCCGGGTCGCCATCGCACGCGCGCATGCCGACGCCCTCTCGACGTACGCGACGGAGGAGCGGCGTCTCTCGGACGAGCGACGCGGGGAGCTCGCGGTCCGGGAGCGCGATCTCTCCGACCAGCTCGCCGAGACGCTCGCAGCGGTAGAGCGGCGGGTCGAGGAGCGGCTCCGGGCGTGGGAGGCCGACCTCGAGCGCGCCCAGCGCGCGCTCGCCGACGAGGTCTCCGCGCTCGAGCAGGTGCAGCGGCAGCGGATCGCGGGCGTCGAAGCGAGGATCGAGGCGGAGGCGGCCGAGCTCGGGACGACGGTCGAGCAGCAGCGCGCCGCGGCCGTGCGCCTCCGAGAGGAGCTCGAGGCGACGACGAAGGACGCGCTCGCAGCGGCTCTCGAAGAGCTCCAGTTGCAGGCCGACGACCGCCGCCGCGCGATCGAGGACATCACCGAGCGGCTGCGGCAGCACGAGCACGCGGTCGCAGAGCAGGTCGACCGGGCCGAGAGCGATGCGCGGGCTCGCATCGAGAGCGCGTTCGCCGAGCTCGAGCGACGCCAGGTGGTCGAGCTCGAGCGCGCGACCGCGCGGGAGGTCGACCGGCTCAGCGAGGCGGGCGCGCTCGAGTTCGAGAACCGGATGCGCGCGATCCGGGAGGAGGCGGCGAGCCGGCTCCGGGAGGAGCTCGACAGGACGTCCGAGACCTTCCTGCGCCGCGCCGACATGATGATCGCCGACCAGCTCCAGCAGGCCGCCGACGCCGCCGCCGCGCGTCTCGACGACCGGATCCTCGAGCTCGCGCGGCGATACGAGGCCTCGCGCTCGTCCGCGGGGGTGTAGACCGCGCCCGAAGGGGGCAAACCAGCGCGGGGAGGGAACGTCTCAGTGACGACGAACCCCACGCGCATGGCGGAGACGACCGAGACACCGATCTGGCACGAGAACGAGCCTGCCAAGGTGGAGAGCTGGAGGCTGCACATCCTGCTCGAGGCCGGGTACCCGGTCCATCTCGCGGAGCGCCTCGCGGGCAGCGAGGTCGATCTCCACTCCGCCGTCGAGCTCGTGACGCGCGGCTGCGCGCCGGTGACGGCGGCCGAGATCCTGCTCTAGGACCTCGCCGCCGCGGTTACGCTGGCGCGGTGATGGCGGCGGCCGGCGGCGAGCGCAAGGTGTACTCGGTGTCCGGGTTCAACCGCGGGATCGCCCGCGTCCTCGGGCGGTTGGAGGCGGTCTGGATCGAGGGCGAGGTCACCGAGCTCCGGCGGAACGACGCGTGGGCGACGGTGTTCCTCACGCTCAAGGATCCACGGACGGGCGCCACGCTGAAGGTGACGATCGCGCGGCGGACGTTCGACCGGCTCGACCTCGGGCTGGAGGAGGGCGGGGCGGTGCAGGTCGAGGGCCGCGCGGAGCTGTACGAGCTCAGGGGAGAGCTCGGGCTGCGGGCCTCCCGGATCGAGCGGCTCGGTCTTGGTGGTCACCTGGTCGCGCTCGAACGGCTGAAGCGGCAGCTCGCCGCCGAGGGGCTGTTCGCTCCGGAGCGCAAGCGTCGCCTGCCTCGCGTGCCACGTGCGGTGGGCATCCTCACCGGCGCCGACGCGGCCGCCCGCGGCGACCTCGTGACGACGATCGGGCGCCGTTTTCCCGCGGCACGGGTCGTCGTCGCGGAGACGCGCGTTCAGGGAAAGGGAGCGCCTGCCGCGATCGTTGCCTCGCTGCGCGCGCTCGCCGGGCATCCCGACGTGGACGTCGTCGTGCTCGCCCGCGGCGGCGGGAGCTTCGAGGACCTGCTGCCCTTCAGCGACGAGCGGGTCGTGAGGGCGGTCGCCGCAGCGCCGGTCCCGGTCGTCTCGGCGGTCGGGCACGAGCAGGACACGCCGCTCTGCGACCTCGCCGCCGACGCGCGGGCCGCCACGCCGACTGCTGCCGGCGCCCTCGTCGTCCCGGACGAGCTCGAGCTCCGGGCGGCGCTCGAAGCCTCCAGGCACCGCCTGGCCGTCGGCGTGCGCGGTCTCGTCGAGCGCGACCTTGCGAGGGTCTCACGCCTCGGCGAGCGGCTTCGGGTTGCGCCACGGCTGCTGCTCGAGCGCCGCCGCTCGTCTCTCGACCACTGCGGGGCGAGGCTGCAGGCGCTCTCGCCGCTCGCGACCCTGGGGCGCGGGTACGCGATCGTGCGGGCCGGCTCGGAGGCGCTGCGGGACGCAACCTCGGTCGCCGCCGGCGACCGCGTCGAGATCGAGCTTGCGCGCGGCGGCCTCGGCGCCGTCGTCGAGGACGTACGCCCGTGACCGACGCCCGCGAGGAGCGCGCCTTCGAGGAGCTGCAGAAGGAGCTCGAGGACGTCGTGGCGCGGCTCGAACGCGGGGACGTGGCGGTGGACGAGGCGATCGCGCTCTTCCGGCGCGGGGAGGAGCTCTACCGCGCGTGCGTCGAGCGCCTGCAGACCGCCGAGCTCAGGATCGAGGAGCTCACGCCACCCGACGCCCGTGCGTGACACGGCGAGTGCCGTTCGTGTATGAATCGCCCCATGGCGAAGCCGACACCCGACCTGCTGCGCAACGTCCCACTCTTCTCGGGCCTCGACGACTCCGAGCTCGAGAGCCTCGCCGACGAGTTCAACGAGCGGCGGTTCTCGGCCGGCGACACGATCGCGCTCGAGGGCGAGGGCGGCCTGATGTTCTTCGTCGTCGACGAGGGCGAGGCTGCCGTCGAGGTGCACGGCGAGGAGGTCGCGACGCTCGGCCCCGGCGCGCACTTCGGGGAGATCGCGCTCATCGACAGGCGCCCCCGCACGGCGACGGTCACGGCCCGGTCCGACCTGAGGACGTACGGGCTCCCGGTCTTCGTGTTCCGACCGTTCGTCGAGGCACGCCCGGCGGTCGCGTGGAAGCTGCTCGAGGCGATGGCCGACCGGCTGGCCGAGGCCGAGAGCCGCTAGCCGCTCGCCGCTAGCCGCCGGCCCAGCTCCTCGAGGTCGATCTCCGCGCGGGCCGGGTCGCCGGAGAGCGCGACCGTCTCCGCGCCCGGGACGTGTGCTTCGACCCGCCCGCCGAAGACGACACAGCGAACGCCCACCGCGCCCGCGCGGCGTGCCACCTCTCCCGGAGCCTTCCCGGCCAGGGTCGTCTCGTCGACCCTCCCCTCGCCGGTGACCACCAGGTCGTGCCCCCGCAGGCGCTCGTCGAAGCCGACCAGGTCGAGAACGGTCGCGGCACCGGGTGCGAGCGTCGCGCCCAGGAGCGCGAGCGCCGCGCCGAGACCGCCCGCCGCTCCGGCTCCGGGCAGACCCGCGTACGCACGGAGCTCCTCGTGTGCGGCCAGCCGCCGCTCGAGGAGCTCGACGTCGTCGGGGGACGCGCCCTTCTGCGGACCGAAGAGGCGGGGCGCATCGAGCAGCGGGATGTCGACATCGCAGAGCGCGACCGCGGGCACCGGCAGCTCCCGGACGATCTCGAGCAACCCCGCGCCGCCGTCGACCGTGGCCGTGCCGCCGAGCGCGACGACGAGCGAGGCCGGCGAGCTCGCGAGCGCGGCCGCGACCAGCTCGCCGAGCCCACGGCTCGAGGCGGCGAGCGGGTCTCGCTCGTCCGGGGCGAGCAGCGGCAGCCCGATCGCCGACGCCGCCTCGACGACCGCGCGCCCGTCGGGCAGGAGCAGCCAGCGCGCCGTCCGCGGTCGGCCGAGCGGGTCGTGCACGGGCGCGTCGTGCCACGCCCCGCCGAGCGCCGCCTCGAATGCCTCGACCGTGCCCTCGCCGCCGTCGGCGAGCGGAAGCTCCGTGGGCTCGCTCCCGGCGAGGCCGCGGGCGAGCGCGGCCGCCGCGGTGCGCGCGGAGAGGACGCCCTTGAGGCTAGCGGGACACAGGAGCGCCCTCACGGGCTTCCTCGCGGTCGAGCTCCTCGACCATCTCCCGCACCTCCTCGGTCGCGTTCTCGGCCGACTCCTCGTCGTCCTGTAGGCGGCGCAGCATTGCGACGGAGATTCCCTCGCGCGCGAGCGCGATCAGCCCGAGGCCGATACCGCACGCCATCTCGATCGCCTGCAGGGCGAGGCCGTAGGCAAAACCGGTCGCGTAGGGCACCCCGTAGTTCCGGAGCGGGATCGCGACCGCCGCCTGCACGAGCCCGAAGTTCCCCGGCCAGAGGGGCACGATCGTCGCGACGTTCATCAGGACGAGGACGAGCCCGGCCGCCGGCAGCGGCGCATCGATCCCGAACGCCTTCATCGCGGCATAGACCGCGAGCAGCTGCATCAGCCAGCCGAGGCACTGGAGGAAGACCGCGCCGGCGAGGGGGAGCGGTGCCTTGAGCACGGAGAGGCCGTTCCGCGCCATCGCCAGCAGGTGACGGGCGGTCCCGACACCGTCCCGCACCATCGGCCGGCGTCGGGGTCGCGCGCCGAGCCAGGCGAGCGTGAAGAGGGCGAAGCCGACGGCCGCCACGATCAGGAGCGCGACGAGCGCCCAGTGCGGCACCTCGGCGGTGAGCAGCACCCAGACGACGAGGATCGTCGCCGGCACGAGATCGAAGAGCCGGTGCGCGAACACGGTCCCGACGAGCACGGCGCTCGTCCCCGCGGGTGCCTCCGGGAGATGGCGCCGGAGTGTTGCGACGCGGGCGAGCTCTCCGAGCCGCCCGGGCACGACCGCGTTCGCGAACAGCCCGACCCCGAACGCGGAGAGGACATGGACGAGTTGCGGCTGATTCCTCGCGGGCAGCGCCTGCCGGATCGTCAGCCGCCAGGAGAGCGCCCGGAAGAGCGTCGAGACGACGTTGAGGGCAAAGGCGAGCACGATCCAGCTCCAGACGACGAAGCGGAACGCCTCCCACACCTCGCCCCAGTCGGGCCCGCGCCACCAGATCACGACGAAGGCGAGCGTCGTGAGGGCGACCAGGACCGCCGCCTGCACCCACCCCTTGCGCCAGAACCGCGAGATCGCGGTCACGCGGCCCTCGCCTTCGCCTCGACCCCGGCGACCTGGTCGTAGACCTCGACCAGCCGGGCCGCGATCCCCGGCCAGGAGTAGCGCTCGACGGCGATCTCCCGCGCCGCTTCCCCCAGCGCGCGGCGGCGCTCCTCGTCCGCCACGATCCCCGCGACCGCCTCCACGAGCGCCGCCGGCTCGTCCGGGGGGACGGCGAGCGACGCGGCGGGGTCGAGCACCTCGCGGTAGCCGGCGATGTCGGAGGCGACAGCGGGGAGCGAGCACGCGAAGGCGCGCGTCAGCACCATGCCGAAGCTCTCCTGGCCGAGCGAGGGAGCGACCAGCGCCTTCGCGCGGAGCAGCGTCTCCGTCAGCTCGTCCTGGCTCAGGAAGCCGACGACGTCGATGCCCTCGTCCGGGACGCGCAGCCGCGTCAGGAGGAGCCGGACCGCGAGCGGGTCGGCGCCGGCGACGGTCAGCCGGAGGCCGGTGCGCCGCCGGATCTCCGGCCACGCGCGCAGGAGCACCTGCAGGCCCTTCCGCGGCTCGTGGCGCCCGGCGAAGACGATCCGGTGCTCGCGCCCGCCGGCGGGCGCCTCGTCGGGGACGAGGACCCCGTTCGGGATCACCTCGTACTCGCCGGGCAGCCACCGCTCCTGCGAGGCCCGCGCACGCTCGGAGACGGCGATCCGGTGGTCGATGCGGTCGATCAGGAAGCCCCACAGGGGCCTGCCCACCTTCATCCAGCCGAGCTCGCCCGACGCGTGGAAGGTCGCGACGACCGGGCAGCGCGCGAGCAGCAGCGCAGCGGTGCAGATCGCGGGCGTCATCGGCTCGTGCAGATGGAGCACGTCGAAGCGCTCGCGCTCGAGCACCGAGCGCATCCGGAAATAGGCCCGCGGCGAGAGGACGATGTTCGGCAGGGAGCCGTTCGCGGGCACGATCACCGAGCGCCCGACCGGGAGGACGTTCGCGGGCGGGCTGTCGTGACGCCCGACGCGGGGGTGGAGCGCGCGCGTGAACTGCCCGGGCGGGTCGTTGCCCATGACGAGCCTCACCTCGTGCCCGAGGCCTTCGAGCGCCGCGGCCTGCAGCTCCGCATGCTCCACGACCGCACCCCAGAACGACCAGGAGAACGGGACGACGATCCCGATCTTCACGGTCGAGACACTAACGGCCGACCGCTACGCTAGGGCGATGCGTTCCGCTACCGACGCGGCTGCGAAGCAGCCGCCTTCAGGGGTGTCTGCGCGACCGGAGCGCCCGCGCTAGCGGGTCTTCGGTCTTGCGCAGAACAGGTGTCGTGCGCCTGGACGGCATCCACCACGTGACCTGCATCACCGGCGACGCGGCGCGGAACGTCGACTTCTACACCCGGGCCCTCGGTCTCCGCCTCGTGAAGAAGTCCGTCAACCAGGACGACCCCACCGTCTACCACCTCTTCTACGCGGACGAGGACGGGAGTCCCGGCAGCGACATCACGTTCTTCGAGTATCCGGGCGTGCGCCGCGGACGGGCCGGGGCCGGGATGGTCCACACGGTCGGCTGGCGGGTGGCGTCCGAGGACGCGCTCGCCTTCTGGGAGGAGCGGCTCCGGCTCGAGGGGACGGTGCCCGCCCGCGACGGCGAGGGCCTCGCCTTCGAAGACCCCGAGGGGCTGCGCCACCGGCTCGTCGTCTCGACCGCGGATGACGCGCCGCTCGTGGCCGACCACCCCGAGGTGCCCGCGGAGCTCGCGCTGCAGGGGTTCGACGGCGTCCGCGCCTTCAGCGCCGCGCCGCAGGCGAGCCGAACGACCCTCGAGGAGACCCTCGGCTTCGAGCCCGCCGGTGACGGCTGGGAGTCCCGCGGCGAGACCCGCGGCGGCCTCTACGGCTACGACGACCCTCCCGCCGAGCGGGGGACCGGTGGAGCGGGGACCGTGCATCACGTCGCCTGGTCCTCGACGATGGAGGACCACGGCCCCTGGCACGAACGGGTCACGGCGGCCGGCCTGCGCCCGTCGCCGATCATCGACCGCTTCTGGTTCCGCTCGATCTACTTCCGCGAGCCGAGCGGCGTCCTCTTCGAGATCGCGACGCTCGGCCCCGGCTTCTCCGTGGACGAGGACGCAGAGCACCTCGGCGAGACGCTCGTCCTGCCACCGGCGTTCGAGCACCTCCGGGATCGGCTCGAGCCGGTCCTCACGCCGCTGCCGGACCCGCGGCCGTGGGCCCGGACCGGCTGAACGACGCCGTGCGACCGTGACGCTCGTTCCCGCGGACTTCCCCGTCCCGACTCGCTTCGCCACCGGGCGGTTCGTGCTCGAGGCTCTCGGGCCCGAGCACAACGAGCGGGATCACGCGGCCTGGTCCTCGAGCATCGAGCACATCCGCGGAACGCAGGGGTTCGTCGAAGCCCGCTGGCCGCACCCGATGACGCTCGAGGAGAACCTCGCCGACCTCGAGCGGCACCGGGCGGAGTTCGAGGAGCGCTCGGCGTTCGCCTACTCCGTGCTCGACCCGACGACGAGCGACGTGGTCGGCTGCGTCTACGTGGACCCCGCGCCCTCGGGCGACGGTGCCGTCGTCCGCTCGTGGGTGCGCGAGTCGCAGGCGGAGCTCGACGCACCGCTCCGCGAGGCCGTCGTCTCCTGGCTCGAGCGCGAGTGGCCGCTCGCATCGGTGTCGCCGGCGCAGGAGTAGACTCCCGCGACCGTGATCGAGGGCGAAGGCCTCGCCGAGCTCCACACCCACCTCGGAGGCTCCGTCGCCTCGGACATCCTCTGGAGCCTGGCGCACGAGCAGGGGATCGCGCTGCCCGTCAAGGACTTCTGGGAGTTCGACGCGCTCGTCACGGTCTCCGACCCGCGCGGTGTCCCCGGCCTCGACGCGCTCGACCAGATCTACCACTGGACCGAGCTGATCCAGTCGTCCCCGCTCGCCGTGGAGCGCTCCGTTCACGCCGCGATCGGCGGCGCGTACCGCTCGCAGGGCATCACGACGCTCGAGCTCCGCTTCAACCCGATGAAGCGGAACCGCGGTGGCGAGCGCGACCTCGACCACATCATCCTGGCCGCGGTCCGCGGGCTCGACCTCGCGAGCCTGGAGTACCCGCAGGTGCGGGCCGGGCTCATCCTGATGATGGACCGCACCTTCGACCGGCGGCTGAACGAGATCATCGTCGAGAAGGCGATTCGCTGGGCGAACCGCGGCATCGTCGGCGTGGACATCGCCGGCCCGCGCCCGAAGGGCGCCCGCTACGACTACACGCAGCTGGCGCCGATGGTCGAGACCGCGCGGGAGGCGGGGCTCGGGGTCACGATCCACGTCGGCGAGGAGGGTGGCGAGATCGGCCGTGCAGAGATCGCCGAGGTCGTCGAGCACCTCCGCCCGGAGCGGATCGGCCACGGGATCCTCGCCGCCGGCGACCCCGAGCTCATGCACGCGCTCCGGGACGCGGGCACGGTGCTCGAGATCTGCCCGACCTCGAACCTGCTGACGAAGGCGCTCGCGGACGAGGCGGCAGTGCGCGAGACGCTGCGACGGTTCATCGAGCACGGCGTCGCCTTCACGATCGCGACGGACGGGCCGGAGATGATGCGCACGCACCTCCGCGACGAGCTGGAGCTCCTCCTGCGCATCGAGGCGCTCGACGAGGACGAGCTGCGCGAGGCGAACGCGCGCGGCCACGCGGCCGCCTTCCGCCGGCGCGCGCCGATCGCGGCGTAACCGCACGTAACAGCTCCTCTCCGGCGTCGATGCTCGGCTCGGGATCGTGCGGTTTGCGTCGAGCTGGCGCGGGGTAGGCGTGCCGTGGAACGTCCTGCGCGGTTCGCGGTGGACTGGCCGTTCGGGTACGACGAGCTCGCGCCCTACTACGCCGAGGTCGAGCGGACGCTGCCGGTCTCGGGCCCGCGGCGTTCGGCCTATCCCTCCGGCGCCCCGTACCCGCACGGCGAGCTCCCCTGGTCGGCCAAGGACGCCGTCATCGGCGCGGGCCTGGTCGAGCTGGGACTGAACGTCGAGATGACCCCGCACGCGATCGCGACCACGAACGTGGACGGGCGCAGCGCGTGCATGTACTACGGCTTCTGCAAGAACGGCTGCAAGAGCGACGCGAAGGGCGGCGGCCACGTGAGCTACGTCCCCCGGGCGGTCGGGGCGGGAGCCGAGATCCGCCCGGGCTGCTTCGTCCTGCGGGTCGAGAGCGAAGGTGGCCGGGCGACCGGCGTCACGTACCTCGAGGAACGCTTCCAGCCCGTCGAGCGCGTGTTCGTCTCCTGCTACTCGATCGAGACCCCCCGCCTGCTCCTGCGCTCGGAGGTCGCGAACTCGAGCGACCAGGTCCGGCGGAACCTGATGACGCACACGGGGCGCTCGTGTACGGGCGCTTCGACCGGCCCCTGGACAGCTTCGTCAGTCGGCGAGAACGACCGGGCGATCGCCGCTGCCGGCACCGAGCTCGCCACGCGGGCGCTCGAGGCCACCGGCGCGACCCGCATGCTCGCGAGCGAGGGAACGCCGCATCTGCTCGGAAGCTGCCGCATGGGCGACGACCCGGCGACGTCGGTCGTCGGCCCCGACTGCCGCAGCCACGACGTGCCGAACCTGTGGACCTGCGACGGGTCCGTCTTCCCGACCGGCGGAGCCGTGAACCCGAGCCTGACGATCGAGGCGCTCGCGACGCGGACGGCGCGCCTCGCGCTCGCCGGCGAGGGCCCTACCCGCTGACCGACGCCGCGAGCTCGCGCAGGAGCTCGCGCACCTCGCCCGGGCCGACGACGTGGACGTGCTCACGCGGGCCGTTCGTCGAGCGCGTGCTCGGCAGGAGGCCGCCCACGTGCCCGGCCACCGATCCCTTCGGCAGCGCGTCCAGGAGGTCGTGGTCGGTCCGGTCGTCCCCCAGCCCGATGACGAAGTGCGTCGGCTTCTTCCCGTTCGGGAACACGCTGCGCACGTACACGCCCTTGTCCACGCCCCGCGCGCGCACCTCGACCACGCGATGGCCCTGCAGGATCTCGGCGGGCGCGCCCGCGAGATGCTGGCCGAGGTCGTTCAGGAGCTCGTGCGCCCGCCACGACCCGTACTCGGGCTCCGCCTCGCGGTAGTGCCACGCGATCGCGCAGGCCTTCCGTTCGACGTGCGCACCCGGCACGTCGTCGGCGACCTTCTGCATGAGACGCTCGATCGGCCGCATCCAGGAGAGGTCGAGCTCGAGGAGCGTCTGCCACTCCCCGCCCGGCGCCCGCGCGAGGTACCCGTGCTCGGCGCAGAGGTGCACGGGGAGCTGGCCGAACCACTGCTCGAGGTTGCGACGCCGACGCCCGCTGACGATGTGCACGTCCGTCCCCGGCAGCCCCGCCAGCTCGCGGAGCAGCGAGCGGATGTCCCTCGTGGGCACAGCCAGGTCCGGGTGGGGCTCGATCTCGCGGAGCGTCCCGTCGTAGTCGAGCAGGATCGAGCGCGTCTCGGCGCGGCGGAACTTGCGGACCAGCTTCTCCTTCACGGGGCCCTCCACGTCGGGCGGCACGGGAAGCCGCCGGTCCCGGGTGGTGTACCGCCCGAGGCGGGTGAGGAAACCGTCCGCCCACTTGCGCGTGTCGAGAGCCTCGACGCGCCGCGCCATCGTCTCGAGCCGGCGACGGCGCTCGGGCTGGCCGAGCTCGAGCGCGGTGCCGAGCCGCTCGACGACGCCGTCGACGTTCCAGGGGTTGACGAGCAGCGCGCCGGGCAGGACCTGCGCCGCGCCCGCGAACTCGGACAGCAGCAGCGAGCCACGCCAGCGCCCGGGCAGCCCCGGCGCCGTCTGGCAGAGGACGAACTCGTGCGCCACGAGGTTCATCCCGTCGCGGATCGGGGTCACCATCATCACGTCCGCACGGCGGTAGAGCGCGACGAGCGCCGGCTTCGAGATGTGGCGGTGCAGGTACTCGACCGGGGTCACGCCGGGCTGCGCGTAGCGCCCGTTGATGCGCGCGATGAGGAGCTCGATCTCGTCGCGCTGCTGGCGGTACTCGGGGCTCTCGAGCCGCGAGGGGACGAGGACCTGAAGCATCCCCGTCGTGCGCGCGATCGTCGGGTCCTGCTCGAGGAGCCGCTCGAACGCGACGAGCTTCTGCGGGATCCCCTTCGTGTAGTCGAGGCGCTCGACCCCGAGGATCAGCTTCCGGCCGGCGTACTGCTCGTCGAGCTGCGCGAGCAGCCGCGCGCTTTCCGGGTCCTCGAGGACCTCGCGGAAGCCGACCGTATCGATGCCGATCGGGTCGACGCCGATCCCGACGCGTCGCCCGCCGACGTCCATCGCATCCGGCTCCGAGTCGAGCCCGAGAACGCGCAGGCAGGACGAGCGGAAGTGCCGCGCATAGTCGCCGACCTGGAAGCTCACGTAGTCGGCGCCGAGGATCCCCCGCAGCACCTCCTCACGCGCGGGCAGCAGGCGGTAGACCTCGGAGGACGGGAAGGGCGTGTGCAGGAAGAAGCCGATCGAGAGGTTCGGCGCGCGGCGCCGCAGCATCGCGGGCAGCAGCATCAGGTGGAAGTCGTGCACCCAGACGCGGGAGTCGGGGCCGCAGTGCTCGAGGACGGCGTCCGCGAAGCGCTCGTTGACGTGCACGTAGCGCTGCCACGCCTCGGGCGTGAGCCGCAGGCGGTCGCCGAAGTAGTGCAGCAGGGGCCACAAGGTGTCGTTGCAGACCCGGCCGTAGAAGTCCTCCTCCTCGTCCGCCGAGAGGAAGACCGGTGCGAGGTTCTCCTCCTCGAGGCGCTCCGTCACCTCGGCCTGCAGCTGTTCCGGGACGACGGTCCCGGGCCAGCCGATCCACACCGCGTCGCCGCGGACGGCCCCGAGCGCCGCGGCGAGCCCACCGGCCGACGGCCGCACGTCGAAGCCGTCGTCGGTGAGGGAGAACCGGACGGGAAGCCGGTTGCTCGCGATGACGAGCGTGTGATGTCCGGTGTGCAGAGCCACGTTCGCCTCTTCTCGTTCCGGGACCGTGCAGGTAGGTACAACCTACGCGTCCGCGAATAGCTTCACGAATGGCACAGGGCCTCGGCATCATCGGCAACTGCTCGTACAACGCGCTGCTCCGCGACGGATCGGTGGAGTGGCTCTGCTGGCCGCGCCCGGACTCGAGCTTCGTGTTCGGCCCGCTGCTCGACCGCGAGCGCGGCGGCGCCTTCGCGGTGGAGGGCGTCGACGCCGACGAGGTGCGTCAGGAGTACGTGGAGAACACGAACGTGCTGCGCACCGTCTTCAGCGGACCGAACGGGGCCTTCGAGCTTCTGGACTTCGCTCCGCGGTTCGCGCTCTACGACCGGTTCTTCAAGCCCTCGATGCTCGTCCGCATCCTGCGCCCCCTCTCGGGCGAGCCGCGCGCCCGGGTGCGCTGCCGGCCGACGTACGACTACGGGCTCGCGCAGATCGGGTCCTGGCGGGCGTCGAACCACATCGAGTACTCGGGCTTCCCGACGCCGGTCCGGCTGACGACGAACGTCCCGCTCACCTACGTCGAGGACGAGCGGCCATTCCTCGTCGACGACGACCAGCACCTCGTCCTCACCTGGGGCGAGCCGCTCGAGGCGGGGCTCGAGGAGACGGCGGAGAGGTTCCTCGAGCGCACCCTCGACTACTGGCGCCGCTGGGTGAAGGGGACGCGCGTTCCCCGCGACTACCAGAGCGAGGTGATCCGGTCCGCGCTCGCGCTCAAGCTGCACCAGTACGAGGACACGGGCGCGCTCCTCGCGGCGACGACGACGAGCCTGCCCGAGCACCCGGGATCGGGGCGCACGTGGGACTACCGCTTTTGCTGGCTGCGCGACGCCTACTTCACGCTGAACGCGTTCGAGCGTCTCGGCCACTCGGAGGAGATGGAGCGCTTCCTCGAGTACCTGCGCAACATCGCCGAGGAGGGCGAGGGCGTCCTCCAGCCTGCCTACCGCATCAACGGCGCCGCCGACGCCGCCGAGCGCGAGCTCGACCATCTGTCGGGCTACAACGGAGACGGGCCGGTGCGAATCGGCAACCAGGCGTTCGAGCACGTCCAGAACGACGTCTACGGGGAGATGGTGCTCGCGGTCAGCAGGTTGTTCCTCGACACGCGCTTCGTCGGCGACGTCCCGCCGCAGACCGCGGTCGGGATCGTCCAGGACCTGCTCGACCAGATGGAGGCGCGCCTCGAGGAGCCCGACGCGGGCCTCTGGGAGTTCCGTGAGCGCAGCCGGCTGCACTGCTTCTCCGTCCTCATGCACTGGGCCGGCGCCCGGCGCGCGGTGGAGGTGGCGGAGGCGCTCGGCGTCGAGGCGCTGGCGGCGCGCGCGCGCGACCTGGAACGACGTGCCGGCGAGCTGCTGGACGCCAAGTGCTGGAACGACGAGATCGGCGCGCTGACCCAGGTCGCCGGCGGCAGCGAGCTCGACGCCGCGCTCCTGCTCGCGGTTCACCTCGGCTACCTCGCACCCGACGACCCGCGGGCGACCTCGCACGTGGACGCCATCCGCGAGCGTCTCGCGGTGGACGGCGGCCTGCTCCGCCGCTACTCCTCGCCCGACGACTTCGGCATGCCGCACGCCGCCTTCACGGTCTGCACCTTCTGGCTCGTCGAGGCGCTCGCGATCCTCGAGCGGACGGACGAGGCGCGCGAGCTCTTCCACTACCTGCTCTCGCTCGACAACGGGCTCGGGCTCTACTCCGAGGACATCCTCCCGGACACGCTGGAGCAGAGCGGCAACTTCCCGCAGACGTACAGCCACGTCGGGCTGATCAATGCGGCGTTCAGGCTCTCACGCCGCTGGGACTGAGGGCGCCCAGCGCGCGATACGTCTCGCGCGCGGCCTCGACGCCGAGCGGGAACGTCTCCAGCAGCATGCGCTCGTTGGGGGAGTGCGTGTGGCTGTCAGGGAGCGCGAGGCCGGCCATCACCGTCGGGATCCCGCCCCGCGCGAGCGCGGCGACGATCGGCAGCGTGCCGCCTGCGCGGACGACGAGCGGCTCGGTCCCGAACGCGCGCGCGAACGCCTCGCGCGCGAGCCGCAGCGCCTCGGTGTCGCGCGGGAGCACGGCCGGAGGCGTCAGGTCGGACTCGATCTCGAGCGTCGCGCCCTCGAGGAGCGCGTCGCGCAGGATCCGCTCCGCGGCAGCGGCGAGCACCTCGGGGTCCTGGCCGGGGGCGACGCGGATCGTTACGCCCGCCGACGCCGACGAGACGAGCGTCGTGTTCCGGAGCCCGGGCTTCCCGCCGAGGATGCCGGTCACGTCGAGCGAGGGCTCGACGAACGCGCGGACGTAGAACTCCTCGGCCGCCCGCGGATCGAGCGGCACGGCGCCGACCCGCTCGAGCTCCTCTGTCCCCGGCGGCAGCTCGCTCCAGCCCGCGCACTCGTTCTCGTCGGGCGGGGTCACGCCCGCCCGCAACGGCTCGGGTAGCCGCCCGGCGCGCGGATAGAGTGCACCGAGCGCCTCGGTCAGGGCGTGGATCGCGTTCAGGGCCGTCCCGCCGTAGTGGCCGGAGTGGAGGTCGCGCTCGCCGGTCCTGACCTCCAGGTCGAGCGCGACGAGGCCGCGCGTCGCGACGACGAGCTCCGGCCGGTTGCGCCGCTTCATCCAGCCGTCGAGGATCACGCACGCGTCCGCGGGCCCGTCGTCGGCGTCGAGGAAGCGGATGATCGCGTCGCCGCCCGTCTCCTCCTCCCCGTCGCAGACGACGCGGAAGGTCACCGGGAGCCCGCCCTCGCGCACGAGCGACGCGATCGCCTCGAGCTGCATCCAGAGCTGACCCTTGTCGTCGGCGACCCCGCGCGCGTACAGCCACTCGCCGCGCGCCTCGGCGGTGAACGGATCGCTCTCCCACAGCTCGACCGGGTCCGGCGGCTGCACGTCGTAGTGCCCGTAGATCAGGACGACGGGCGCCCCGGGCGGGCCTGCCATCTCCGAGACGACGAGGCGGCCGTCCTCCCGCACCTCGGCCTCGCCGCCGAGGTCGCGCACCCTGCCCGCGACCCACTCGGCTGCCCGGACGACGTCGGCGGCATGGGCGGGGTCGGCACTGACGCTCGGGATCGCAAGGAACGAGCCCAGGTCGTCGAGCCAGCCCTCGGGCAGGGATGGAGCCACTGGTCGAGGCTAGACGATCAGGCGAGCCGTTCGAAAGGACCACCAGACCGAATCGCCTTCGTGGAGTGACTGACCCGCAGCGTGCGTTCTCACAGGAATGCCACGTGGCGCGTTCCCCCTCTCATGACGGCTCCGGTGCGGCACGTCTGGGCGGCGCTTCTCGTCATCTACGTCGTCTGGGGCTCGACCTACCTCGCGATCAAGGTCGTCGTCGACACGATGCCGCCGCTCGTCTCCGCCGGCGGCCGCTTCCTCGTCGCCGCCGCCGCCCTCGCGACGATCCTCGCCGTGCGCCGCACGAGCCTCCGCGTCGGGCCGCGCGAGCTCGCCGCGAGCGCGGCGGCCGGCGCGCTGCTGCTGACGCTCGGCAACGGGATGGTGCACGTCGCCGAGACGCGCATCGACTCGAGCGTCGCCGCGATGATCGTCGGCACGGTGCCGCTGCAGATCGTCGGCATGCGCATCCTCGCCGGCGACAGCCCGTCCCGCTCGACGCGCGTCAGCGCGCTCGCGGGCCTTGCCGGCCTCGCGCTCGTCGTCGCCCCGGGCCTGGGCGCGGGCTCCACCGCGCTCGGGCTCGCCGTCATGATCGCCGCCACCTTCTCGTGGGCGCTCGGGTCGTTCCTCTCCGGCCGCTTCGGCCTGCCGGCGAATCCGTTCGTCGCAGCGGTATACGAGATGGGAGCCGGTGGGCTCTTCCTCGTCCTCGGCGGGATCGCCTTCGGCGAGCCCGCGCAGCTCGACGGCTCGTCGTTCACCGCCGCATCGGTCTCCGCCTGGCTCTACCTCGTCGTCGCGGGCTCGCTCGTCGGCTTCTCGGCCTACGCGTGGCTCCTGCGGGTGGCGCCGATCTCGCTCGTCGTCACGCACCAGTACGTGAACCCGCTCGTCGCGATCGCGCTCGGGATGCTCCTGCTCGGCGAGCGGCCGAGCCCGTGGACGCTCGCCGGCGCGCTCGTCGTCGTCGGCGCCGTGTACGCGGCGATCCGGGCCGAGTCCCGTGCGGCGTCGACACGAGCAGCACACGCCGCGACCACGAAGCGATCACCCGCGGGGATGTCGCCGCGATCGGAGTCGGCGTAGCGGAGGCCGGCCTCGCGGAGTGCTGGAGCCGTGGACCTGCCGTCCGCGTCGAACCCAACGGCTCCCCGCGACCGCGAAGCGGTCGCCTCCAGGGATGTCACCGCGGTCGGAGTCCACGCTCGCGGACTCCGACCGTGCGGAAGGCTAGAGGCCGTCGACCTGCGAGCGTCGCGCGGCGAGGAACTCCAGCAGGTCGGACCGGGTGAGGATCCCCGACGGCCTGCCCGCGCTGACGACGACGACGGCGCCCGATCCGCCCGACAGGCCCTCGTAGACCTCGTCGATCGACGCGTCTGCATCCACCGCGGGGAGCGGCGGCTGCATCGCGACAGCGACGTCCTCGCTCAGAGCGTCCGCGTTCAGGAAGACGCGCTCGAGGAGGCCGCGCTCCTGCAGCGACCCGACGACGTCGGCGAGCGAGTCGACCGGCTCGCCGCGTACGACCGGCACCTGCGAGATGCCGTAGCGCTGCATCGCCTCGATCGCAGCCCCGACCTTCTCGTGCGAGCCGACGGTGACGAGGTCTGGCACCTCGTGCCCGACGCGCCGGAAGCGGAGCACCTCCTCGACCGCGGGCGGCGCTGTCGTCCGCTCGAGGAACCCGTACTGGATCATCCAGTTGTCGTCGTAGAACTTCGACAGGTACGAACGGCCGGAGTCGGGGAACATCATCAGCACGCGCGACTCCGGGCCGAGCCGCTTCGCCACCTGGATCCCGGCCCACGCGGTCGAGCCCGTCGAGCCGCCGACGAGAAGCCCTTCCTCCCGCGCGAGCCGGCGGGCGGTGACGAACGAGTCGCGGTCGGACACCCGGACCCACTCGTCGACGACCTCGGGATCGAGCGTGTCCGGCCAGCACTCCTTGCCGATGCCCTCGACGAGGTACGGCCCCTCAGGATGCTCGGCGTCGGCGGTGAAGACGGAGCCCTCGGGATCGACGGCGACGATGCGCGCGTCGGAGCCGTGCTCCTTGAAGTAGCGCCCGACGCCCGTGATCGTGCCGCCGGTTCCGACCGAGACGACGACCGCGTCGACCTGGCCGCCGTCGGTCTGCTCCCAGAGCTCGGGCCCCGTCGTCTCGTAGTGCGCCTCCGGGTTGGCCGGGTTCGAGTACTGGTCGGGCTTGAAGCCGCCGGGGATCTCCTCCGCGAGGCGGTCGGAGACCGCGTAGTAGCTCTCGGGCGAGTGCGGGTCGACGGCGGTCGGCGTGATCACGACCTCGGCCCCGTAGGCGCGGAGCATCGAGATCTTCTCCTGGCTCATCTTGTCGGGCATCACGAAGATGCAGCGGTAGCCGCGGAGCGCCGCCGCGATCGCGAGGCCGACGCCGGTGTTCCCGGAGGTCGGCTCCACGATCGTCCCCCCGGGCCGGAGGCGGCCATCCTGCTCGGCGGCCTCGATCATCGCCAGGCCGATCCGGTCCTTCACGGACCCGCCGGGGTTCAGATACTCGAGCTTCGCGAGCAGCTCGCCCGGGATGTCGCGGCTCAGGCGCTCGAGGCGGACGATCGGCGTGCGGCCGACGAGCTCGAGCACGGTCGGGTACTCGCGACGCGGCATCGCGCGGAAGCGTATCGGCCTCCGACCGACGCTCCAGGCCGGAGCGGTGCGTAGCTTCCCGCAGCGCGATCAGCGCCGCCGCCGAGGGCGCTGAAGAGCAATGCTGCCACGGTCGGCCGGTGAGGCCGCAGCGCGAGCACCGACCGCTGTGCACGATCGAGCTGATCGCGGAAGGGCACGCCGAGCGCTGCCCGGGCGAGGAGTGCGCGTTCTGGGAGCGCGGCTGCGTGCTCGCGCGCGTCGAGACGCACCTCGCCGACCGTCCCGAGGTCGCCCGGATCCTCGTCGACCTCCGGCGCGAGCTCGAGACCGGCCGCAAGATCGCGCTCGCCGAGGCGCGCACCCGCTTCGCGCATGCCCTCGACGAGGACGCGGCGACCGCCTGACCCGGACGCGCCGAAAGGGGGCCCAAGTTACAACTTGCAACTAGCCTTCCTCGAGACGGCGACCGGGTCGATCCTGGCGAGCGGCGTGGAGTTGAGGGCCGCCGATCAGCCCAAGTTGCAACTTGTAACTTGAACCGACGGCGCACCGGCCGTCGGCCCGACCGAACGGCTAGTGGCGGAAGTGGCGGCGGTGGGTGAAGATCATCGCGGCGCCCGCCGTCGACACGGCTTCGACGACCTCCGCGTCCCGCTTCGACCCGCCGGGCTGGATCAACGCAGTCACCCCGGCCTCGAGCCCGAGCTGCGGTCCGTCGGCGAAGGGAAAGAAGGCGTCCGAGGCGAGCACCGACCCCTCGAGCGCGTGCCCGAGCTCACGCGCCTTCTCGACCGCGATCCGGACCGCGTCGACACGGCTCATCTGGCCGGCGCCGATGCCGAGCGTCTGCCCGTCCCGCGCGATGACGATCGCGTTCGAGGTGACGTGCTTGACGACGCGCCACGCGAACAGCAGGTCGGCCCACTGTCCCTCGGAGACCTCGCCGCACACGACCTCCATTCCCTCGCGACCCTCGACCTTCGGGTCGCGCTCCTGGACGAGCAGCCCGCCGAGGACTCGGCGGTAGTCGCGCTCCACCTCGTCGGGCGCCCGCTGCTCGGTGTGGCGAAGGATCCGGGTCGAGGCCTTCTGCGCGAGCGCCTCCAGAGCCCGTTCGTCGTAGCCGGGAGCGAACAGCACCTCGACGAACTGCTCGGCGAGCGCCTCTCCGAGCCGCCCTGCCACCGCCCTGTTGACGACGACGACGCCGCCGTAGGCCGAGACCGGATCTGCGGCGAGCGCCCGCGCGTACGCCTCGTCGACCGTCTCGGCGACCGCGACGCCGCAGGGGTTCGCGTGCTTCACGATCACGCAGGCCGGCCCCTCCAGCTCTCGGACGAGCAGCCGCGCGGCCGAGAGATCGTAGAGGTTGTTGAACGAGAGCGGCTTGCCGTGCACGTGCTCGACGAGCCCGAGCAGGTGCGAGCGGGCGCCACGCTCGGCGTAGTAGGCGGCCTCCTGATGCGGGTTCTCCCCGTATGCGAGCTCGAGCGTGCGGTCGAACGCAGGGACGAACGTCTCCGGGAAGCTCTCGCCGCGCTGGAACCAGCGTGCGATCGCCGACTCGTAGGCCGCGGTCCGCGAGAACGCGACCCCGGCGAGGCGCCTGCGCGTCTCCGCCGCAACCGTCCCTCCGCCCGCTCGGAGCTCATCGAGGACGGCGTCGTAGTCCTCGGGTCGGCAGACCGGCACGACGTGGGGATGGCTCTTCGCCGCCGCACGCAGCATCGCCGGACCCCCGATGTCGATCGTCTCCAGCACCTCGTCCTCGTCCACGCCTGGGCGTCCCGAGACCGCCTCGAAGGGATAGAGGTTCACGCACACGACGTCGAAGACCTCGATCCCCTGCTCTTCCAGCTGCCGCACGTCCGCCGGTATCTCGCGCCGGGCGAGGATCCCCGCGTGGATGCCGGGATGCAGCGTCTTGACGCGCCCGCCGAGCAGCTCCGGAAACGCGGTGACGTCCTCGACCGGGGTCACGTCGAGGCCCTCGATCTCGAGCACAGAGGCGGTGCCGCCGCTCGCGACGAGCTCGAAGCCGAGCTCGGTGAGCCCGCGCGCGAACGCTGCCAGGCCCCGCTTGTCGTAGACGGAGATCAGCGCGCGCACAGCTCTCGCACCACCCTCGGCAGCAGCCGGTGCTCGGCCTCGTGCACGCGCTCGCGGAGGCTCTCGACCGTGTCGTCCGCGAGCACGGGTACCGCTTCGCTCGCGATCACCGGGCCGGTGTCGACGCCCTCGTCGACGAAGTGGACGGTCGCCGCTGCCTCGGGCGCCCCGGCCGCGAGCACGTCCTCGAGCGGGTGCGCGCCGGGAAAGGCCGGCAGCGGCGCCGGATGGACGTTCACCACGCGCCCCGGGAAGCGGGCGAGGAAGGCCGGCGTGAGCAGGTGCATGTACCCGGCGCAGACGACGAGGCGGACCTGCTGACTGACCAGCCAGTCAGCCATCGCCTCGTCGCGCGTCTCGCGGTCGGGGAAGTCGCCGAGCGCGAACACCGCGGTCGGGGCGCCGGCTCGCTGCGCCCGCACTAGCCCGTGCACGTTCGGCCGGTTCGACGCGACGGCGACGACGGGCAGGCCCTCGTCGAGGAGCGCCTGCAGATTCGTGCCCTCCCCACTCACGAGCACGCCGATCACGCGCGCACGATCCGCCCGATCACGTGCTCGCCGCTCCCGTCGGCCACGACCGCGACGTATCCGATGCCGAGGTTGAAGACCCGGCGGAGCTCGTCCTCGTCGACGTGGCGCGCGAGCCACTGAAAGACCGGCGGTCGCTCCCACGCGTCCCAGTCCAGCTCCGCGACGAGCCCCTCGGGGAGCACGCGGGAGAGATTGCCGAGGATCCCGCCGCCCGTGACGTGCGCGAGGGCGTGCGCGCGGTCGCGCAGGCGCCGCACGTGGTCGAGGTACAGTCGCGTCGGCGCGAGCAGGTCGTCCCCGCGGTAGTCCTCGACCTCGATCACGCTGCGGACGAGCGTGAAGCCGTTCGCGTGCGCCCCGGCCGAGGCGAAGCCGACGACGACGTCGCCCTCGCCGACGATTGAACCGTCAATCACACGTTCCTCCGAGACGATCCCGACGCACGTCCCCGCGAAGTCGAGCTCGTCGTCGCGGTAGATCCCTGGCAGCTCGGCGGTCTCCCCGCCGACGAGCGCGACACCCGCGGCGCGGCAGACCTCGGCCGCGCCCTCGACGAGCTCGGCGACCTGCTCGAGCTCGATCCGGTTCGCGGCCACGTAGTCGAGGAGCAGGAGCGGGTCGGCGCCCGTCGTGAGCACGTCGTTGATGCAGTGCGCGGCGAGGTCGGCCCCGCAGGCCCGCAGCGCGTCGCGCTCGCGAGCGAGGATCAACTTCGTCCCGACCGAGTCGGTCGAGGCGGCGAGCAGCCGGCCGTCGCCGAGCGGATGCAACCCTGCGAATGCGCCGAACCCCGTGGCGCCGGTCGACTCGACCGCGGCACGGAGCCGCTCGACGACGGCGCCCGCGTTGTCGATCGAGACCCCTGCGGCCGCGTACGTCTGCTTCCCGGCGCCCACGCCCCGAGTCTACGTCGCCTCCGGGTCCGTCCGACCGCTGGTCGACCCTGGGGAGGTACCTCCCCCCAACCCCGCGAAGCCCGCCTCCCCGGAGGCGGGCTTCGTCGTTGGGCAGGGGTCGCTACGGTGAGCGCTCGTGGACGAGCCGTCTCTTCTGACGAGCTGGACGTTCGAGCCGCTGCAGCTCGCGCCCATCGTTCTCGTCGCGATCGCCTACGCGATGCGAGCACGAACGCTCGCCCGCCGCGGACAGCCCGTGCCCGGCTGGCGGATCGCCCTCTTCTCGCTCGGGATCGCACTTCTCTTCGTCGCGGTCGCGGCGCCGATCTCGGAGATCGGGGAAGAAGAGCTCTTCTCGTTCCACATGGTCCAGCACCTGCTGCTCGGCGACCTCGCCCCGCTCTGCCTGCTCGCCGGGCTGACCGGCCCGCTGCTCCGCCCGCTGCTCGCCCTGCCCGGCGTGATGCGCCTGCGCGTGCTCGCGAACCCCTTCGTCGCGCTCCCGATCTGGGCGGC
>Ga0075431_100001246_pt1 | contig 23120 bp, 19 predicted proteins | sample RhiMetdeltSRZDD5_FD_75297 | JGI IMG/M metagenome (GOLD analysis project Ga0075431, IMG submission 75297) | Populus rhizosphere microbial communities from Tennessee, USA - Rhizosphere MetaG P. deltoides SRZDD5 | ecosystem: Host-associated > Plants > Roots > Rhizosphere > Soil | place: USA... | reverse complement strand
GGCCCGCGTGTTGAAAATCGCCGCTTGCTACGTACTCTGAGTGTCAACCGAGCACAGCGGATCGTTCGGAGGAAGTTTCTGATGGCGACGGCGGCGCTCGATGACGTACTCATCACCCAACAGCTCTGCCGCCGCACGCGGCGGCGGCCCGATCTCGCGCGCGAGAACGACGCGATCCGTGCGCTGGCGCGACATCTCGCCGACAAGCCCGAGCATGTCCTCCAGATCCTCGCCGACATCGCCCTCGAGCTGTGCCATGCGGGCAGCGCCGGCGTCAGCCTTCGCGAGGAGACGGCCGCCGGCGGCGCGGTGTTCCGCTGGGTCACCGTGGCCGGGCAGCTCGCTGCCTGCGCCGGTGCCACGGCGGCGGCGGACGCCAGCCCCTGCGGGGTGTGTGTGGCACGGGAGGCACCGCAGCTCTTCGCCACGCCCGCCCGGTGCTTCACGTCGCTGGCCGAGCTTCCCGCCCCGATCCATGAGGCGCTGGTCGTGCCGTTCCACGTGAACGGCAAGGTCCGCGGGACGATGTGGGTTCATTCGCATGACCCGGCCCGTTCCTTCGACGCCGAGCATGCCCGGCTGATCGGCGCGCTCGCTGACTTCACCGGCGCCGCCGTCCATCGCCGGGAGGTCGAATCGCACCTGCTGCTGGCGCGCGCGGTCTCGGACCACCTCTCGGAAGCCGTCTTCCTCACCGACGGAGCCGGGACGGTGACCTTTGCCAACCGTGGCGCCGAACGGCTGCTCGGCCGCGCGGCCAGTGAGCTCACGGGCCGCGGCTTCCACGACCTCGTGCACGACGGCGCCACCGCCGCGCGCTGCGCCGGCGACAGCTGCGCGTGGCGGCCCGGTGACGGCTCGTCCGGCCACCATGAGGACGTGTTCGTCCGCCGCAACCTCTCGCCCGTGCACGTCTCCGGCTCACGGAGCGTCATCGACCGTGGCGATGGAGCCGGCGCCATCATCGTCGTCCGCGACGACAGCGTGCGGAAGCGGACCGAGCAGGAGCGCGCCTGGTATGCCTCGCAGCTCGCGCGATTGAGCCGGGCCGCCACCACCATCCACTCGCTGTCGCTCGACGATGCGCTGGCCGTCGTCACCGAGCAGGCGCGCGCAATCATCGGCGCGCATCAGGCGCTGACGCTCGTGACGTCGTCGCCCGAGGGCACGCCGCCACTCGCGACCGTCTCGCTGTCGGAGAAGTACTCGGCGTGGCACGGGCACGAGCTCCGATCGGGACCGTCGGCGCTCGATGCGCTGGTGTGCCGGAGCAACCGCCCGGTGCGTCTCACGGCCGAAGAGCTGGACGCGCATCCGGCGCGGCCGAGCCTCGACACCGGCAGCGCCGGGCGCCCTCCGCTCCGCGGCTGGCTGGCGGCGCCACTGCGCGACCGCGACGGCAACAACCTGGGACTCATCCAGCTGTCCGACAAGTACGAAGCCGACTTCACCGAGCAGGACGAGGCGGTGCTGCTGCAGCTGGCGGGGATGGCGTCGGTGGCCATTCACAACGCGCAGCTGTACGAGCAGGGCCAGGCGGCGCGGGAGACGGCGGAGGCGGCCAACGCCGCCAAGGACGGGTTCCTGGCCATGCTCGCGCACGAGCTGCGCAATCCGCTCGGCGTGATCCTCAACGGGGTGAGCGTGCTCGATCGTCACGGCTCGCACGCGCCGGAATCGATCCGGGTGCGCGATCTGATCCGCCACCACACCCGCCATCTCGCGCGCCTGCTCGACGACCTGCTCGATCTCGCGCGCATCAGTCAGGGGAAGATCCAGCTGCGCTCCGAGGTACTGGACCTGCGCGCCGTCGTCGACATCACGGTCCAGGCCTACCGTGACCGCTTCGACGCGCGCGGGCAGCACATCTCCGTGTCCATGCCGGGCCGCGCCGTCTACGTCTACGGCGATCGCACACGTCTGCAGCAGATCACCGGCAACCTTCTCGACAACGCGTCGAAGTACACGCCGTCGGCGGGATCGCTGTGGCTGGCGGTCGAGGAGATCAACGACGAGGTCCTGCTGAGCGTGCGGGACAACGGCATCGGCATCCCGCCCGACAAGCTCGAGTCGATCTTCGACCTCTTCACGCAGCTGGACGTCTCGATGGCCCGGACCGACGGCGGGCTCGGCCTGGGACTCACGCTCGTGCGGCGGCTGACCGAGATGCATGGGGGGCGCGTTCATGCGCACAGTGACGGCCGGGGGAGCGGCAGCGAGTTCATCGTGCGGCTGCGACGGGCTCGACCCCCGGTGGCCGCGGCGGCACCGGCGCCGCCGCCGGCCCGGCGCGCCTATGACGTGCTGATCGTCGAGGACAACGCCGCCGCGCGAGAGACGCTCCGCTTCGTGCTCGAGCTGGAGGGGCACCGTGTGCATGTCTGTGCCGATGGGCTGGCCGGTGTCGACGAGGGGGTGCATCGGCGCCCCGACGTCGCCTTCGTCGACATCGGCCTCCCGGGCCTCGACGGCTACGAGGTGGCACGGCGCCTGCGTGCTGTTCGAGGCGACGGAGTGCGATTGTTCGCGCTCACGGGATACGGGCAGCCGGAGGACGTGCGGCGCGCGCGGCATGCCGGATTCGACGGCCATCTGACCAAGCCCGTGGAAGTGGAAGAAGTCTTGCGCATCCTCGACTCGCTCGAGCGAGCGTGATGCATAACGGAGTCGACATGCAGGTCGTCACGTACGCTCTCGCCGGGGCCTTCTTCGGCGCGCTCATGGCCGCGCCCGTCCTCGCGCAGACGCCGGGGACGTCGGGCACCTCGGGCAACGTCCTGCGTCCGACGGATCCGAGTCAGCCACCGTCGACGCGACAATCCGCACCCTCCACCCCGAACACCGGCATCGGCGGCTCCGTGACCGGTGGCATCCCGGGCACGCTCGGCGGGACTCCGTACAGCACCGGCGGCTCGGTCACGGGCGGCGTGCCGGGCACGCTCGGCAGCACGCCGTCGGGAGGTGGAAGCTCCCAGAGCAACACGTCGATCGGCGGCGCTGGCATCTCGACCACGCCCACGACGCCGTCCACGATCGGCGGCTCGCCGACGGGGGCCGTCGGCGGGCCGTCGACCGGCGGCCTCGGGAGCTCGTCGACCGGCCCGCTCGGTGGAACGTCAGGCGGGACGCTTCGCGGCGGCACCTCAGGGGGGGCGACCGGCAGCATTCGCTGAGGCGACCTCGCGCGACGGCCAGCCGGGCCGTCGCGCGCGCGGTGCTACCATGGCACCGTTCGTATGGGGCCGACCCTGTTCCGGTTGCGCGATCGCCACGTGTTGCCGCTCGCGATGTTTTTCGGGACGTTCTCGTGGTCGTTCGTGTACATCAGCCTGCCGTTCCACATCCAGCGGATCTCGACCTGGGACGAAGTCTCGACGCTCGCGTGGAGCGGCTGGATCCTCGGTATCCCGAATCTGGTGACCGTCGCCGCCGCGCCGTTCTGGGGCGGTCTCGCGGAGCGGCGCAATCCCAAGCGACTCTATGTCATGGCGCAGGCGCTGCAAGGCGTCGCGTTCCTCGGCATGGCGGTGGCGCGCACGCTGCCCGAGCTCCTCATCGTCCGGCTCGTCCTGGGTGTCATCGGCGCGTCGTCGACGTTCGCGTTCGTGAGCGCGGGGCGGAATGCGGATCCCGTCGAGGTCAGGCGGCAGGTCGCATCCGTGCAGTCGGCCATGACCGTGGGCCAGGTCATCGGCCCGCTCGCCGGGGCCATCGCGGCCGCGCGCCTCGGCTTCCGCGAGTCGTTCGCCGCCGGCGCCGTCATCCTCTTCGGCTGCGCCGCGCTCGCCGGGTGGGGCCTTCGCGATGGGGGGGAGGTCGGTCGCCGGCAGGCGATCACGGCGCCGGCGCGCTGGGCAGAAGTCCTCACCGTGTCGTTGATCGTGCTCGGCGGCTCGGCGCAGGTGTTCTTCCTGGCCTCGATCTTGCCGCAGGTCCTGCCGCCGCTCGGCGTGCCCGACGATCGCACGCTCGAGATCGGTGGCCTGCTGATCTTCGCGTCGGGCGTGGCGGCGGCGCTCGGCTCGATGCTCGCGTCCCGCCTCGCGGACCTCGTGCCTGAGCGTCGGCTGATCCCCGGGCTGCTCGCGGTCTCGTCGCTCCTGGTGCTCGCGCTGGCGGCGGCGCGCTCCGTGTGGCCGTTCGGCGTCCTCCGGTTCCTCCAGGTCGCCTGCATCGCTCCGGTGTTTCCGATCGTCGTCGGTCGCGTCGCCCAGTCGGCGGGCGGCCGCGCCATTGGCGTGATCAACTCCGCGCGGATCGGCGCCGCCTTCGTCGGGCCGGTGATCGCCACCAGCCTGCTCGCGTGGACCTCCGTGTCCGCGGTGTACGCGGCGCTCGCGGTCATGGGACTGGCCTGCGTTCCGCTCGCCGCGCGGCCACGGGTGGTCGGCCGGCCGCCGGGTGGTGTATGAGCCGACCGCTGGTCGATATCCGTCTGGAGTCGCTGAGCACCCGGGGAGGCACGCCGCCGGGACTCGCGCACGTGAGCGTGCACGTCCGCTATGGCGAGTTCTTCACGTTCCTGGGACCACCGCACTCGGGCAAGACGGACGTGCTGCGCGCCGTGGCCGGCTTCATGCCCATCTCGGCGGGACGTGTGCTGGTGGACGGGCAGGACATCAGCAGCCGGTCTCCGGGCGCGCGCTCGATCGGCTACGTCTTCCAGGAAGGCGCGCTGTGGCCGCATCTGTCCGTGCGCGACCACGTGGCCTTCGGACTGCAGGCGCACGGCATGTCCGCCGCTGATGTCGAGCGTCGCGTGTCGACGGTTCTCGGCCGGCTCGGACTGAGCGACGTCGCCGACCGGCGACCGGCCACACTCGATCTCGAGCAGCGCCGACGCCTCGCGCTGGCGCGCGCGCTTGCGCCCGAACCGCACGTGCTGCTCCTCGACGAGCCGCTCGCGCATCTCGATCCGATCGCGCGCAAGACGCTGCGGATCGAGCTCGCCAAGCTGCACCGCGATCTCGCCGTGACGACCATCCACGTCACGCGCGACGCCGCGGACGCGCTGGCGCTCTCCGACCGGCTGGCCGTGATGAACGCCGGCCGGGTCGAGCAGCTCGGCGATCCGCCGGATGTCTATCAGCACCCGCGATCGCGCGCGGTGGCCGAGGCCCTCGGCCCCGCGAACTTCCTGCCGGTCCGCGTCGTGGAAGTTCGTGACCTTGGCGTCGTGGTCGAGACCGAGGGCGGTCACCGCGTGCCGGTCGCGGGCACGGGCCAGTATGGTGGCGGCAGCCGGGGACTGCTCGTCCTGCGGCCGGAGATCTTGTCGATGACCGACGCGGCCATGGCGCGTGGCCCCGGGCTACCGGGAATCGTCACGCTCCGCGTCTTCGAGGGTGCCCGCCAGCTCTACGAGGTGGACATCGGCGGTGCGCTCCCGGTTCGGGTCGAGCTTCCCGCCCAGCACGAGAGCCGCCTGTTCAGAGTCGGCGAGCGCGTCCGCGTCGAGCTCAGCAGCGACACCGTCGTTCTAGTGCCAGTGTAGATGGGGGGCCCCGAAATGGCCCCCCAAACCCCCCAGCGCTCGGCACGCCCCGGCGGAGCCGTGGCGCGCCTCGATCGCCTGACAGCTCGCCGTGGCGCGCCTCGATGCCTGACAGCTCGCCGTGGCGCGCCTCGATCGCCTGACAGCTCGCCGTGGCGCGCCTCGATCGCCTGAACAGCTCGCCGTGGCGCGCCTCGATCGCCTGACAGCGGGCGAGGAGCGGCGGCACGAAGCTAGAGGGAGTAGGTCTTGTCCTGCTCGAGGAGGGAGATGCGCGCGGGGTCGATGCGCGAGAGCTCTTCGGCGATCTCGTCGTGGAACTGGGGCTTGATGTGGTAGATCCACACGGGGACGTTCGGCGGCAGCTTCTCGATCTCGCGCGCGACGCGCTCGGGGGTCATGTGCATCGCGACGTCGGCGAGCGACGCCAGGCGGTTCGGATAGGCGCACTCGAGGATGATGGCGCGCAGGCCGCGTAGACCGCGTGCGGCCTTCCAGAGGGCAGTGGTGGGGCCGGTGTCACCGGAGAAGATGAAGCCGGTGCCGCCATCGTGAACGACGAAGCCGCTCGTGGGTACCGTGTGACTGACGGCGACCGGGGTGACCCACAGATCGCCGAGGCGCTGCTCGGCGTCCTCCACGAGCGTCCGATATTTCATCACCGGCGCCTCGGGCGGGATCTGCGCGAAATCAGGCCAGCCCACGTTGTTGAAGACGCCGGTGCGGAGCGCGTCGACGACGGGCTGCACGCCTGCGATCGTGAGCGGCTCACGCTGCTCGGCGGCGAACGCGAGCGTCTCCGTGAGAAAAGCAAGGCCGACGACGTGATCGAGATGAGCGTGTGAGATGAGCGCGTGCTGGATGAGTCGCTGCTCGGCGGTGGTGAGTGCGCCCCCCACGGTCCCGGCATCGACGAGGATCCGCTCGTTGACGAGGAATGCGGTAGGGCGCTGACCGAGTCCTTCGGCTCCATAGGCGCCGAGTACTCGTATCTTCATTATCGACGGATACTAGCATACTCTGTCGGTGATGGCCGTACGCTGGCCGTGGCTGCAGGAGGTCGCGCGCAAGCACCTGGCGGGCCTCCTGGCCGGTTGTGCCATCGTCGTCCTCGTCACCATCGGGTTCCTCGACGGTCTCGAGTCCTGGTCGCTCTCCCAGTTCTTCGAGCGCCGCGGCGAGCGCGCGCCGACGGCGCCGATCGTCATCGTCAGCGTCGACGAGTCGACCTTCGCCGAGCTCAATACGCAGTGGCCGTTTCCGCGCGCGATGCACGCCGAGCTCCTCACGCGCATCGCCGCCGGCGCGCCGCTGGCGATCGGCGTCGACCTGATCTTCGACCTGCCGTCGTCCCGCGGCCCCGCCGACGACACGGCGCTCGGCATCGCCGTCGCGCGCGCCGGCAACGTGGTGCTCGGGGCGGGCGATGCCGAGGATATCCAGCCGTTCTATCGCCGGCACACGCTCAACCCGCCCATTCCCGTCATCCGGCAGGGCGCGGCCGGCGTGGCGCCAGTGAACATGTATGCCGACCGCGATAGCGCGATCCGCCGCGTGCCGCTCTGGCTAACCGTCGCTGACGACCGGATTGCGGGATTCGACGCGCAGCTGCACGCGCTGCTGGCGAAGGCGGGCATGTCGGTGGCGCCGCTGCCGCGCACGCCGAGCGTGCTGATCAACTTCAATGGCGGCCCGCGAACCTATCCGTGGGTCTCCTACTATCGCGTGCTCAACGGCGAGGTCCCGCCCGATTACTTCACCGGCAAGGTGGTGCTGATCGGGCCGACCACGGAGCTGCTGCACGACCAGTTCCGGACGGCGTTCGCGCCGGGTGGCGACATGCCCGGCGTCGAGATCCATGCCAACGCCCTCGAGACGCTGATCCGCGGCAACGCCATCCGCGAGGTGCCCCGCGCGCTCACGGCGGCGCTCGCGGTGCTGGCCGCCCTTGGCGGCGCTGCGCTGGTGGTGCGGCTGCACGCCCTCCGCGCGCTGGCGGCGGCGACGGCGCTGTGGGCGGCCCTCCTGGTGGCCGCCTATGCGGGCTTCGTGCTCGCCGACGTGTGGCTGCGGGTCATGGCGCCCTCGCTGGCGCTCGTGCTCGGGTACGGCGCCACCGTCATCGAGAGCTTCGTGCGTGAGCAGCGCGAGCGGCGCCGGCTGTCCCAGTTCTTCTCGCCCGACGTCGTGCGCGAGGTGGTGCGCCACAAGGACGAGGGCACGCTCACCACGAGTCGGCGGCTGGTGACGGTCCTCTTCAGCGACATCCGCGGCTTCACGTCGATTTCGGAGAAGCTCGAGCCGGAGCAGGTGGCCGAGATGCTGCGCGAGTACCTCTCGGAGATGACGGAGATCGTCTTCAAGCATGGCGGTACCGTCGACAAGTACATCGGCGACTGCATCATGGCCCTCTACAACGTCCCCTTCGCCGATCCCGAGCACGCCGTCAAGGCCGTGCGCACCGGCCTCGAGTTCCAGGAGAAGACGATCGCGGTCTCCCAGCGCTGGGAAGCCAGGCTCGGTATCGCCATCCGCAACGGAGTGGGCATCACCACCGGCCAGGCGGTGGTGGGCACCCTCGGCTCCCGGCAGCGGCTGGAGTACACGGCGATCGGGGACACGATCAATCTCGGCTCCCGGCTCGAGTCGCTCACCAAGGACTACAAGACCGACGTCATCATCAGCGAGTTCACCTACGAGCACGTCAAGGACCACTTCATCACCAAGGAGCTCGGCGACGTCACCGTCAAGGGAAAGAGCCGGCCGGTGAAGATCTACGCGGTGCTCCCGAGCAACATCCGCACGCATCCGCGCGCGATGCTGGAGGCGGCGGCGCTCCTGTCGCTGGCCGGCGACGGTCGTGCCTGCCGCGTGAGCACGCGCGACATCAGCGAGGGCGGCATGGCCCTCAAGGGTGTGCCCGACGACTGGGCGATCGGGCAGGCGGTGCAGATCCGATGCGAAGGCGGCGCATTGCCGAAGCCGATCGTGGCCGAGGCGATTATCGGCTGGCGGCGCGCCGACGAGGTCGGCATCGTGTTCACGTCGCTCGTGGGTGACTCGGCGCCCACGGTGGCCGAGTACGTCAGCCGTGCCCGGCGCTCGTGAGTTGCTGCGATGCAGTCGACATGGTAGAACTCGGCTGGGCACCATCACCGCCAGCCGGAGGCGCATGAGCGCGCAGGACTTCGACTTTCCGACGATGTCGCGAGCGTTGATCCTCGGCGACAAGGACACCGTCGCCGCCAAGACGCGAGAAGGCTTGAGCTTCTCGATGGATCCCAAGGAGCTCATCTTCAAGGGCCTCATCCCCGGCATGGACGTCGTGGGCGAGAAGTTCCGCCGCAACGAGTACTACGTCCCCCAGGTGCTGCTCTCGGCGCGCGCCATGTACGCCGGCCTCGACCTCTTGAAGCCGCTCATCACGGCCGCCGCCAAGGGCGACGATTATTACGGCGTGGTGGTGATCGGGACGGCGCAGGGCGATCTCCACGACATCGGCAAGAACCTGGTCGCGATGATGCTCGAGGGCGCCGGGTTCAAAGTGGTGAACCTCGGTCGCGACGTGGCGCCCGAGAAGTTCGTGGCCGCTGTCGAGGAGCACCAGGCCAACATCGTCGGCATCTCGGCGCTCATGACCACCACCATGCCCGCCATGAAGCGCACGATCGACGCCCTGCTGAAGGCAGGGCTGCGCGAGCGGGTCAAGGTGATGGTCGGCGGCGCGCCGGTGAGCCAGGCGTTTGCCGACGAGATCGGGGCCGACGGCTACGCCAAGGACTCCACGCTGGCCGTGGTGAAGGCCAAGCTGCTGCTCGGCGTGGCGGTGAATCGATGACGGCGCGCGGCTGGGAGATCGTGGAGCGCGTCAAGGCCGGCGAGACGCTCGTCTTCGATGGCGGCTATGGCACCATGCTGTTCGCGGCCGGCCTGCTCAACGGCGCCTGCCCGGAGCTCTGGAACGACACCCACGCCGACGTGGTGCGGGGGATCCACGCGGGCTACTACGACGCCGGCAGCCACCTGGTCGAGACGAACACGTTCGGCGGCACACGGCTGAAGCTCAACGAGTACAAGCTCGGCGATCGCACGCGCGAGCTCAACGTGAAGGGCGCGCGGCTGGCCCGCGCGGCGGCGCCGCCCGACCGCTACGTGGCCGGCTCCATCGGGCCGACGAGCCGGCTTCCCGTGGACTACGCCCTCGACGAGGGCGTCACCGACGAGGAGTACGAGGCGACCTTTCGCGAGCAGGCGGAGGCGCTGGCCGAGGGCGGCGTGGACATCTTCGCGGTGGAGACGATGATGTTTCCCCAGGAGGCCACCGCGGCCATCCGGGCGTGCAAGGCGGTGACCGACCTGCCGGTGATGGCCACCATGTTCTTCCAGTTCGAGGAGCTGCACGATCGCGATCGCACGATGTGGGGCGAGAGTCCCGGCGAGGTGGCGAAGAACCTCCTTGCGGCGGGGGCGGACCTGGTCGGCATGAACTGCGGACGTGGCCCCGATCGCGCCATCGCGATCATCCGTGAGATGCGCACGGTGACCGACGCGCCGCTGGTGGCCTACCCGAACGCCGGCCTGCCGATCACGACCGGCGACACCGTCACCTACGAGCTCGGGCCGGAGGCGATGGCACGCGAATACCCCGCGCTCCTCGACGCCGGCTGCAACATCGTCGGCGCCTGCTGCGGCTCCAATCCGGAGCACATCCGCCGCATCGCGGAGGTCGTGCGCAGCCGCAAGCGGTGAGCCTGCCGGCCGGCGTGCAGGTCCTGACCGACCTGCCGCTCGCCATCGATCCCGACGAGGTGCTGCGCTTTCAGGGCTACAAGAAGGGTGTCGACGTGCCCACGCCTGATGTGCGCGCGCTCTTCGACGAGGCGCTCGCCGTCGGCGCGACGCTCATCGGGCCGCGCGTGGTCGCGAGATGGCTCGGCGTGGATCGTGGCGGCCCCGACGCGCTGGAGGTGGCGGGAGTGACGCTCACGATCCCCACCATCGGCGTGCGCTGGGGGGCCGTCGACCACGTGGCGGTCGCCATCTGCACGATCGGTGATGCGCTCGAGCGTCGCGTGGCCGAGCTCTGGGATGCCCGCGAGCTGCCGCTGGCCTCGATGCTCGACAGCGTCGGCTCCGGCGCCGTGGAGAGCCTCGCCGAGTACGTGAACGACGTGCTCTGCCAGCAGGGCCTCGCCGCCGGCCTGAAGGTCACCAACCGCATCAGCCCCGGCTACGCCGACTGGGACGTGGCCGAGCAGGCGTCGCTCTTCGAGCTCTGTGCCGGTACCCCGGCCGGCGTCAGCCTCAACGCGGCGTGCGTCATGACGCCCGGCAAGTCGATCTCGCTGCTGGCCGGCGCCGGCGTGGCCGCGCGCGTCGATCACTACTTCAGCCAGTGCGCGCGCTGCTGGATGCGCGACTGCGCGTATCGCCGCGCGCCGGCGCGCGGCACGGTGCATCGCTGATGGACATGCCCTCCCGGCTGCCGTGGCCGATGATGCTGCAGATCGTCGGCGTGATCGCGGCCGCCTGGCTGATCGCGGCCACCTGGGAGATCTGGCTGCTCTTCTTCACCGCGCTCATCATCGCAGCGGCCATCCTGCCCGCCGCGCGCTGGGGCGAGCGCCGTCGCATTCCGCGCGGCGTCACCGTCCTCGTCGTCTACATCGGCGTGATCGCGGTGTTCACTGCCATGGGCCGGATCGTCTGGCCCGCGCTGAGCGAGCAGTGGATGCAGTTCACCGAGCAGCTGCCGAAGCTCATCGACAACGCGCGCGCCTGGCTCGGACGGTTCGATTACTGGCTGGCGCAGTGGGGCGCCTCGCTGCCGCAGCCCAAGGCCGACAACGTCCCGGGGCTGGCCGGTAGCCTGCTCGGCAACGTGCTGCGCGTGACCACGGGGGCCGTCGGCGCCGTGGTCGAGGTGCTGGCGGTGCTGGTGGTGGCCGCCTACATCGTCATCGACTCGCGCGAGATTGGTCACACGCTGGTCACGCTGCTGCCGCGGGAGCACCGGCCCACCGCGACCCGGCTGGCGCCCTCCGTGCTCGAGCGGATCGGCGGCTACGTGCGCGGCCAGCTGATCTCGTCCTTCTTCGTCGGGGTGCTCATCGCGGTGGCTCTGTCGCTGCTCGGCGTGAAGTACGGACTGTTGATCGGCGCCCTCGCCGCCGTGCTCAACATCGTGCCGTTCGTCGGCGCCACCGTGGCCGCGGTGCTGGCCGTCCTCTCCGCGCTCAACGACGGCGTCGTGCTGGCCGCGATCGCACTGGCGGTCATGGTGGCGTGCCAGTCCATCGAGGGAAAGCTGCTCGCGCCGTACTTCGTCGGGCGCGCCACCGGCCTGCACGCGCTCGCCGTCCTGCTCGCGCTACTGGCCGGCTTCAAGCTCCACGGCCTCATCGGCGGTCTGGTGGCCGTCCCGCTGCTGGCCGGCGCCTGGGAAGTGGTGCGCACGCTGTGGGTGGAGCCGCGGCGCCGCGAGACGTGAGCGAGCAGCTCGTTCAGATCGTCGGCGCGCTGCTGATCCTGGCCGGCTTCGTGGCCGGTCAGATCGGTCTTCTGCGCGTGGACTCGCGCCCGTACCTGTGGCTGAACCTCACCGGCTCCCTGATTCTCACCGTCGACGCGTGGCGCGGCCGTCAGTGGGGGTTCGTGCTGCTGGAGGCGGTGTGGGCGGTCGTCTCCGCCTGGGGGCTCGTCGCGCGCCGGCGCTGATCGTGTCCGCAGTCGCGGTGGTACGATGGCGTGTCATGGCCTCCGACAATATCGTGCTCGTCGGGTTCATGGGCGCCGGCAAGTCCGTGTGCGGCCGGATGCTCGCGCGCCGGCTCGGCCGCTGCTTCGTCGAGACCGACGACATGATCGTGTCGCGGGACGGCCGCTCCATCCCCGAGATCTTCCGCGAGGAGGGCGAGGACACGTTCCGCCGCCTCGAGGCCGAGACGCTGGAGGCGCTGCGGCTCAAGTCGGGCGACGTCATCGCCACCGGCGGGGGCCTGCCGTGTCGCGAGGGCCGGATGGAAGCGCTGCGCGCGCTCGGTATCGTCGTCTGGCTGCGCGGTGACCTCCGGGTCCAGCTGGAGCGGGCGGGGCGCATCGGTGGACGCCCCATGCTCGACCGCGCGCCGGCCGACATCGAAGCGCTCTATCGCAGCCGCGAGCCTTACTACGCGCAGGCGCACCTCACCGTCGAGACGGGCGGTCTCGGTGTCGACCAGGTCGTGTCGCGCGTGCTGACGGCGCTGAGGGAGAGCCATGCCGCACGCGTTTAGCGAACGCCTCGGCGAAGGTCCGCTCCTCTGTGACGGCGCCATGGGCACCGTGCTCTATGCGCGCGGTGTCGCGCTCGACGCCTGCTTCGATGTCCTGAACCTGAACAACCCGCGGCTGGTGCAGGGCGTCCACGCCGACTACATCGCCGCCGGCGCCGATTGCATCGAGACCAACACGTTCGGCGCCAACCGGTTCAAGCTCGCCGTTCACGGCCTCGAGAATCAGACGCGCGAAGTGAACCGGCGCGGCGTCCGTCTCGCGCGCGACGTGCGGGAGTCGGCGGGGCGCGACGTCTGGGTGCTCGGCTCCATCGGACCGCTCGGCAAGTATCTCGAGCCGCTCGGCACCCTCACCGCCGATGAGGCGCGGGAGGCTTTCCGGGAGCAGGCGGAGGCATTGCTCGAGGGCGGCGCCGACGCGTTCGTGGTGGAGACGTTCTCCGACCTGGCCGAGATCCGGCTCGCCATCGAGGCCATCCGCTCCGTGACCGACCTGCCGATCGTGGCGCAGATGGCCTTCACCGACGAGGCGGTCACGTTCATGGGCCGGGCGCCGGCGGAGGTGGCGCGCGACCTGCGCGGACTGGGCGTGCAGGCCATCGGCGCCAACTGCTCGGTTGGCTCGTCGACGCTCTACGACGTGCTCGAGCGGATGGCACCGGAAGCCGGCGGCCTGCCGCTGGCGATCCAGCCCAACGCGGGGCTGCCGAGCCGCATCGGCGAGCGCCTCATATATCTTTCGTCGCCCGCGTACATGGGCGAGTTCGCCGGCCGGATGGTCGAGGCAGGCGCGCGGCTCGTCGGCGGCTGCTGCGGCACCACGCCACAGCACACGGCGGCGATGCGCGAGATGCTCGACCGGCTGACGCCCGGCGCGAGACGACGCGAGACGCGAGCGGTGACCGCCCGCGTCGCCCGTCCTGCGCCCGTTGAAATGCCCGGCGTCGCGCCCGCGCCCGCGCCGACGCTGCTGCAGCGACGACTCGATGCCGGTGACTTCGTCGTCACCGTCGAGCTCGACCCGCCGCGCGGCCACACCGTCGACAAGCTCGTGCAGGGCGCCAAGCTGCTCAAGGAAAAGGGTGTGGAGATCGTCGATATCAACGACGGATCGCTCGGACGCGTCCGGATGTCCGTGCTGGCGACCGCGCTGCTGGTCCGCGACGGTACCGGCCTCGACGTCAACATGCACTTCACCTGTCGCGACCGGAACCTGATGGGCATCCAGGGCGACCTGCTCGGCGCGCACGCCCTCGACATCCGCAACATCCTGGCCATGACCGGCGATCCGCCGCGGGCGGGCGACTACGCCAATGCGACGGCCGTGTTCGACGTGGACGGCGTCGGTCTCATCGAGATCCTCCGGCGCATGAACGATGGCGTCGACGCCACCGGCACCTCGATCGGTGAGCAGACGTTCTTCTGCGTCGGCGCCGCCCTCAATCCCGCGGCCGACGACGTGGAGCGCGAGATCGACCGGATGCATCGCAAGATCGAGGCCGGCGCGCGGTGGCTGCAGACGCAGCCCGTGTATGACCTCGAGCAGCTCGAGCGCTTTCTCGCGCGCGCCGGCGGCTCGCCCGTGCCGGTGCTGGTGGGAATCCTGCCGCTGCACAGCTCCCGCCACGCCGAGTTCCTGCACAACGAGGTGCCCGGCATCACCATTCCCGACGGGGTGCGGGCGCGAATGCGGCAGGCGGGCGAGTCGGCGCTCCGCGCCGGCATCGAGATGGCCCAGGAGCTGGTCAACGACGTGCGGGCTCGGTACGCGGGCGCGTACCTGATGCCGTCATTCGGTCGATTCGAGGTCGTTGCGGAGGTGCTCGATGTCCTCCACTGAGAAATCCTCGCCGGCGGCGCTCGGGGTGCGCGAGGCCGCGGCCCGCATCCAGGCGGGCGCGCTGACGGCCGCCGCGCTGGTCGACGCCTGCCTCGACAAGATCCGCACGCTCGATCCGGCAGTCCGGGCCTGGGCGCACGTCGATGGCGATGGCGCGCGGGCGGCGGCACGGGCGCTCGACGCCGGGACCGCGCGCGGCGTGCTGCGCGGCGTGCCCATCGGCGTGAAGGACATCTTCCACGTGCAGGGCATGCCGACCACGGCGGGCTCGCGGCCGTTCGCGCACTCGCGTCCGTCGACCGACGCGACGTCGGTGGCCCGACTCCGCGCGGCCGGCGCGGTCGTCCTTGGCAAGACGCATACGACCGAGTTCGCCTTCCGCGATGCCGGCCCCACGCGCAACCCGTGGAATCCAGCCCACACGCCGGGCGGCTCGTCCTCCGGCTCGGCCGCCGCCGTCGCCGCACGCATGGTGCCGGCGGCTCTCGGCACGCAGACGGTCGGCTCCGTCCTGCGACCGGCCGCCTATTGCGGCGTCGTCGGCTACAAGCCGACGCACGGGCTGGTGCCCGCCGACGGCGTCATCCCGCTCGCCTGGTCGCTCGACCACGTCGGCGTCTTCGCGCGCTCGGTGGCGGACGTCGCCCTCCTGCTTGGCATTCTCACCGGCCGGGGTCTCGACCCGGTGCCGGTGGGCGCGCCGCGACTGGCCCTCGTCCCCGACCTCCTCGAGCGCGCGACGCCGGAGATGGCTACTCACGTCCGCGCGCTGGTCGACCGGTTCGTGGCCGCCGGGGCCAAGATCACCGAGGTCAAGCTGCCGCCCGAGTTCGCGACGCTGCACGCCGCCGGTCAGCGCGTGCTCGAGGTGGAGGCGGCCGCGTATCATCGGGAGACGTTCGCGAAGCACGAGAAGGACTACGGCACGCACATTGCCGAGATGATCCGCGTCGGACTCGCCCACCCGGCGGTCGACTATGTCGCCGCCAACCGCGCGCGGCTCGCCTTCCGCGACGCCGTCATGCCGCTGCTGGCGGCACACGACGCGCTCCTCTCGCCGACGGCGCCCTCGACGCCGCCGGAAGGTCTGGCGTTCACGGGCGACGCCTCGCTCTGCGCGCCGTGGTCGTCGGCCGGCGTGCCGTCGATCAGCCTGCCGAGCGGCGTCAGCGAGACCTCGCGGCTGCCGCTCGCCCTCCAGCTCGTGCAGGCAGCCGGCGCCGACGCCCGCCTCCTCGGTGTCGCCGCGTGGTGCGAGCGCGTGGTGGGACCGATGCCGGCGCCGCCCCAGGCCTGATGCTCGACCTCAAGATCGAAGGCGCGACCGTCTTCGACGGCACCGGTGCCGCCGGCAATCGCACGGACGTCGGCGTGCGCGACGAGAGCATCGTGGCCATCGGCGATCTGAATCGCGAGCACGCGGGCACCACGCTGAACGCCTCCGGCAAGGCGCTGGCGCCCGGGTTCATCGACATGCACTCGCACTCCGACTGGCGTCTGTGGGCCAACCGGCGCGCAGAGTCCAAGATCCGCCAGGGCGTCACCACCGAGGTCGTCGGCAACTGCGGATTCTCGCCCGCGCCGGTGTCCGCGGAGTTCCGCGACGATCTCCGCGGATTCGCGCTCTACGTCCCGCCGGGCATGGACTTCGCGTGGCCCGGCTTCGCCGAGTACCTCCGCGCCTTCGACTCCGGCGGCGCCGCCCTCAACGTCGTCCAGCTCGTTGGCCACGGAACGCTCCGCATCGCGGCCATGGGCTTCGCCCGGCGGCCGCCCGCCGCCGCCGAGCTCACGCGAATGCAGCGGCTCATGGGCGAGGCCGTCGAGGCCGGCGCCTGGGGGCTGTCCACCGGGCTCATCTATGCGCCCGGCTCGTACGCGACGACGGAGGAGATCGTCGACGTCGCGCGGGTCGCCGGCAGCCAGGGCGGTTTCTATGCGAGCCACATCCGCGGCGAAGGCGCCACGCTGCTCGACGCCGTCGCCGAGGCGATCCGTGTTGGACGCGAGGCGCGGTTGCCCGTGCAGGTGAGTCACGTGAAGGCGGCCGGCCGTCCGAACTGGGGCAAGGTGGAACGCGCGCTGGCGCTGATCGACGCCGCGCGTGCCGAGGGGCTCGACGTGATGGGGGACGTCTATCCGTACACCGCCTCCAGCACCACGCTGCGCACGCTGCTGCCCGACTGGGCGCTCGAGGGCGGCGTCGACGCCATGATCAAGCGGCTCGCCGACGGTGACGCGCGGGCCCGCATCCGGACGGAGATCGAGGCGCCGGTGACGGGGCAGAGCCTGCTGGACCGCATCGGCTGGGAGAACGTGATGATCTCCTACTGCGCCCGCCGCAAGGACGCCGAGGGCAAGCGCCTCTCGGAAGTCGGCGCCGCGCGTGGCATGGACCCGCTCGACGCCGCGCTCGAGCTCATCGTGGACGAAGCCGGTAAGGCGTACATGATCCTGTTCCAGCTCGACGAGGCGGATCTCCGGCGCGCTCTCGTCCATCCGCACGTCATGATCGGCTCCGATGGCTCCGCCCTCGCCCCCTACGGCCCGCTCGGTGAGGGCAAGCCGCACCCCCGAAGCTACGGCACCTTCCCGCGCGTGCTCGGCGAGTACGCGCGCGAGCAGCGCGTGCTGTCGCTGCCGCAGGCGATCCACAAGATGACCGGGCTACCCGCGCGGCGTCTCAACATTCGCAATCGCGGCGTCATCCGTGAGGGCGCCAAGGCGGATCTCGTGGTCTTCGACCCGCGGCGCATCGCCGACGCCGCCACCTACCAGGATCCGCACCGCTACGCCGGCGGCGTCGACCACGTGATCGTCAACGGGCGCTTCGTCATCAAGGACGGCCAGCACACCGGGAGTCTCCCCGGGCGGGTCCTCACCCCGCCGTAGCCGACGATGGCGCGCGTCGTTCCCGATCTGCTCACGCCGCTCGCCTCCGCGGAGTCGCTCGAGGCCGGGCTCGTGCAGACCCTCAAGCGCCTCGTCGCGAAGGCCGGTGCCCGCGCCGGCGTGCTCGTCGTGCGGCCGCGCGGCTCGACCCCGGTGGTGGTGACGGCCGGGCCCGCGCCGGCAACGGCACCCCTGCGCGCAGCGTTGCTGGACGGTGCGGCGCTTCCGCGCGGCGCCCTTCGCGCCCCGCTCGGTGGCGGCGCCGTCGTGGGCGAGGTTGCCCTGGTCGGTCCGCGTCCGCTTCCGCGTGGCGCGTTGCCGCCCGGACTCGCGCGTGATCTCGGCGCCGCCCTCGAGCCGGCGTGGGAGTTTCACCGCCGCGCGCTGCGCCTTCGGGTCCTCGACGACCTCACGCGGCGATTCGTCTCCAGCAACTCGCTGGACGACGTGCTGCGTGTCTTCGCCGACGGCGTGGCGCCGCTCGCCCGCTTCGACGCACTGACCGTCTCGCTGGTCGATGCCGAGCGCCACGAGTTCGACCTGATCGACGTGACGGCGTCCGACGCCTCCGCGGTGCTGCCGCGCGCCGGGCGCTTCCCCGTCGAAAAGACGCTGCTGGCCGAGGTCGTGGCGGCGGCGGCGCCGCTGCGGGTCGATGATCTGGACGACCCGGGGGTGCCGGCGGCGAGTCGGGCCGCGCTCGTCGCCCGCGGCTGGCGCTCGGCCGTCCTCGTGCCGCTGGTGAGCCGGGAGGGCGTCTTCGGCGCCGTGGCCATGCTGTCCGCGCGGCGTGGTGCCTTTGACGACCGGGATGTCGAGAGCGCCGCCGAGCTGGCGCGTCCGCTCGCCTCGGCCATCGAGCAACGCCGCCTGATCGACGAGAGCCGGCGCCGGGCCGAGGAGCTGGCCGCCCTGTACACGACGAGTCAGCTCATCACCGCGCAGCTGGACGTCGCCTCGGTGCTCGACCGCATCGCTCGCTCGGTCACCGATCTCATCGGCAGCACCGGCTGCGGCATCGGTCTGCTCGAAGCCGGCGGCGCCCGCCTGGTGAACGCGGCCGCGCACGGCTACAAGAGCGACGAATGGCGCGCGCTCGCGCTGCCGGTCGGTGAGGGCATCATGGGGCGCTGCGCGGAGACGGGCGCGCCGCTCCGCGTCGACGACGTGCGCGTCGACCCGCGCTCGGCGCGCCGCGACGTCGATGAGCGCGAGGGCATCCGCTCCATGCTGTGCGTGCCGCTGCGCGTGGCCGGCAAGCTCCTCGGCGTCATCTCGGCCTTCTCCACACGGTCGGCGGTTTTTACCGCCCATCACCAGCAGGTGCTGGAAGCGTTTGCCGAGCAGGCCGGCATCGCGGTGCAGAACGCCCAGCTCTTCGAGGAGAGCGTCCTGCGCACGCGCGAGACACGCGCCCTCCTCGCCGCCGGCCGCGCGGTCACCGCCAGCCTTGACCGCGATCGCACGATGAACGTCATCATGGAGCAGGCGCGCGCGGTGCTCGGCGCGCACTCGTGCGGCATCATGATGCTCGACCCGCACACCCGCATCCTGGCCCTCGTCGCGAGTCTCGATGTGCCGGAGGCGATGGTGTCGGGCGTCCGCGTGAGGGAGGGAGAAGGGATCACCGGCCAGGCGGTGGCGCAGCTCCGGCCGATGCAGAGCGCGGACCTGTGGTCCGATCCGCGCGCCGCCTACCCTCAGCTGTCGCGGACCAGCGGCTACCGCTCCATGCTCGCGGTGCCGCTGCGCGTCGGTGCGCGTGCGGTCGGGGCGCTGGTCGTGCTCCGTCAGGACGTCCATGTCTTCGCTCCGGCCGAGGAGGAGCTGCTGCTCGCGCTGGCCGATCAGGCCGCGATCGCCATGGAGCATGCGCGTCTCTACGAGAATCTGGAGGGCATGGTGGCCGAGCGGACGCGCGAGCTCGACGGCCAGAAACGCTTCGTCGAGGTGGTGGTGGAGACGCTGCCGCTCGGCGTGTTCGTCCTCGACGCCGACCTGCGCGTCGTGCGCGCCAACCGCGAAGGCGCGCGCACGCTCGCGTGCGAGGCGGCGGCGGGCCGGCCTCTGGACGAGCTATTGCCGCCGCTGGCGGCCGGCCTGCGGACGTTCGTCACCGCCGCCCACGAGCGTCATGCCGTGGACGTCGTCGAGCACGAGTTGCACGCCGGCGGCGAGGCAAAGCTGCTGCGCTTCACGGCGGCGCCCCTCGACGCCGAGGGCGAGGGCGGCGGCCACGTCGTGCTGCTCGTGGAGGACGTGACGCGCGCCAAGCACCTGGAGCGGCAGATGCTGCTCACCGAGCGCCTCACCACCGCCGGCCGGCTGGCGGCCGGCGTCGCGCATGAGCTGAACAACCCGCTGGCGACGATCGCCGGCTGCGCGGAGTCGCTCGCCGCTCGCCTCAAGGAGAATGTGCTCGCCGGACGGTCCGAGCTCGCCGACTTCCCCGGCTACCTCGCGCTGATCGAGGAGGAAGCCTTCCGGTGCAAGGAGATCACGGGCAGCCTGCTCCAGTTCGTGCGCGAGCCGGGCCACCGCCGCGCGCCCACCGACGTCAACACGCTCGTGCACAAGACCATCGAGCTGCTCTCGCATCAATCGCGCTTCGTCGACAGCCGGTTCGTGACCGAGCTCGATTCCGAGCTGCCGGGGCTCGTGATCAACGAAGGCCAGTTCCTGCAGGTCTTCCTCGGCCTGGCCTCCAACGCGCTGGAGGCGATGGAGGGGCGCGGCCGCCTGACCATCCGCACGCGCCGCGTGCGCACCGACGTCCACGTGGAATTCGCCGACGAAGGACCGGGCATGAGCGCCGACGTGCTGACGCGGATCTTCGATCCGTTCTTCACCACCAAGCCGCCCGGTCAGGGGACCGGCCTCGGCCTGGCCATCGCCCAGTCGATCGTCGCCGATCACGGCGGCCGCATCGAGGTGGACTCGCGGGTAGCGACGGGAACGGTCTTCAGGGTAGTGTTGCCCGCATGAGGGTTGACGGCAGAACGGTTGATGGCAGAACGGTTGACGGCAGCGCGCAGCCATGCCCATCGCGAACAGGCCACCCGCGGCTCTCGCCCGCGCCAGCGCCGTCGCTACCATGACGCGGCCGATCCGGGTGCTGGTGGCGGATGACGAGACGAGGCTGCGGGAGCTGATGGTCCGTGAGCTCGCGCGCAAGGGGCACGAGGTCGAGGGTGTGGGCGATGGCGAGAGCGCGCTGGTGGGTCTCCGCGAGCGGGAGTACGACGTCGTCATCCTGGACATGAAGATGCCCCGCAAGGAGGGCATCGAGGTCCTGCGCGACCTCCAGTCGTTTCCCGAGCATCCTCAGGTGATCGTGATGACCGGCTTCCAGGAAGTGGCCACGGCCGTGGAGGCCATGAAGCTCGGCGCCTACGACTACCTCACCAAGCCCACGAAGATCGAAGAGCTCGACATCGTCATCCGCAAGGCGGCCGAGAAGGGCCAGCTCATGCGCGACAACGTGGCGCTGCGCGCGCATGCTCCCGGCGCCGAGCCGTACGGCGGCATCCTGACCCTCAGCCCCAAGATGCAGGACGTCCTGCGCATCGTCGAGCGCGTGGCGCCGACCGATTCCTCGGTGCTCATTCTCGGCGAGAGCGGCACCGGCAAGGAACTGGTGGCGCGGGCCATCCACGAGCGCTCGGCGCGGGCGGCCCGGCCCTTCGTGCCGATCCACTGCGGCGCGCTCCCTCGCGAGGTGCTCGAGTCGGAGCTCTTCGGACACGAGAAGGGCGCGTTCACGGGCGCCGTCAATACCAAGCCCGGTCTGGTCGATCTCGCCGATGGCGGAACGCTCTTCCTCGACGAGATCGGCGAGATGGAGCCCGACAGTCAGGTGAAGCTGCTGCGGGCGCTGGAGACCGGCATGTTCTTCCGCGTGGGCGGCACGCGGCCGCGCAGCGTCGACATCCGGATCGTGGCCGCCACCAATCGCGATCTCGGGGAAGCCATGCGGGCGGGGGAGTTCCGGCAGGATCTCTACTACCGGATCAACACCATCACCGTGTCGCTGCCGCCGCTGCGCGAGCGGCCCGAGGACGTGGCCCTCCTCGCTCAGCATTTCGTCGAGTCGAAGGCCGCGTACGGGGCCAAGCGACTGCCGCCGGCCACCCTCGCCATCCTCGAGGCCTACGCGTGGCCCGGCAACGTGCGGGAGCTCCTGCACGCCATCGAGCGCGGCGTGATCCTCTCGAAAGGCGAGGACATCGAGCCCGGTGACCTGCCCCCCGAGGTGCTCGGCGCCGGCGCGCCGCCGGCCACGCCGGCGGGCAGCCTCGAGTCCATCGAGCGGACGCACATCGTGACCACGCTGCGGCAGGTGAGCGGGCACCGCGGCAAGGCGGCCGCGCTGCTCGGCATCGATCCGAAGACGCTCTACCGCAAGATCATCGGCTACCAGATCAGGCCCGAGGAGTTTCGCTGATTCGGGACACGTGACGTTTTGTTCGGGCGTTCTGCCCGATGACTCGCCTCGCTCGCCCGCCGCGGATCGCCACGCTCTCGCCGCGTCGCGCACTTAGCGCTCGCGCGCGTCTGGCATTCACCTTGCTCGTTTGGCCCCGGCTTCGGCCGACTAGCTCACAGGGAGAAGAGATGAACCGAGTCCTCGTGATCGATCAGAACCGTGCGGCGAACCAGGCCCTGGGCCTCGCCTGCCTCAACCGTGACCTGGGTATCGCCATCGCCGAGAACCTCTGCGAGGGTGTCCGCGTTCTCCTCAACACGCCGGTCGATCTCATCGTGGTCGATGCCGCCGAGATGCGGCTCACCGCCCGCGAGATGGCGACGCTCTTCGATCGCGTCGCGCCGGGCGTACCGGTGGTCGTCGCCATGAAGTCGCCGGCCGCGCTCGACCAGCGTGTCACCTTCGAGCTCGCCGGCTTTCGCGTGATCGCCAAGCCGGTCACCGTCGAGGATCTGCTCCACAAGGTGACTGCCGGACAATGACGCTTCGCTCGGTGATGGCGGTGTTGCTCGCCGTCATCGTCGTCATCTCGGCCATCGAGCTGTCGACGTGGGTGCTTGGACGCGCGATTTCGGTCGTGGTGCCCTCCGCGTCCGTCAGCGAGCTCGACACGCCAGTGCCGCAGACGTCCGAGGTCGACGCACCACCGCCGACGACCGCGCCGGCGCTCACGTGGTAGGCGCGTCGTGGCTCTCGGGTTGCGCGGCGACCAACCACGTGTAAACTTTTAACGTCGAGACCGACAATCGGTCAGACCTCGCCCCCGACGTAGAACGGACTCTTCCGGTTCGCGGGGCGTGAAGACAGCGGAAGAGAGTTCGGGGGAAAATCTATGGCGTCCAAGCTGTACGTCGGCGGTCTTGCATACTCCACCACGAGTGAGGGGCTGCGGGAATTCTTCGCCCAGAGCGGCAACGTCCTCTCGGCCACGGTCATCACCGACCGGTTTTCGGGTCAGTCGCGCGGATTTGGCTTCGTCGAAATGAACTCCGCTGAGGACGCTCAGAATGCGATCAGCCAGATCAACGGACGCGAGCTGGACGGTCGCCGGATCACGGTCGAAATTTCCAACCCGCAGGCGCCACGCTCCGGTGGCGGAGGCGGCGGCGGCGGCCGTCCCGGCGGCGGCGGGGG
>Ga0075431_100001239_pt1 | contig 23177 bp, 14 predicted proteins | sample RhiMetdeltSRZDD5_FD_75297 | JGI IMG/M metagenome (GOLD analysis project Ga0075431, IMG submission 75297) | Populus rhizosphere microbial communities from Tennessee, USA - Rhizosphere MetaG P. deltoides SRZDD5 | ecosystem: Host-associated > Plants > Roots > Rhizosphere > Soil | place: USA... | reverse complement strand
CCGGTCCGCTCCGCTGGCGCAGCTCCGGCAGGGACGCGGTCAGGGCCTGGATGCCGCGGTCATCGGACTGCACCATCACCTGGAAGGCGAGGACCTCGTTCCGCGCGCCGAAAAGGTGGACGGTCTTGCCGTCCCAGGCGGAGTTGCGCGCGCGCAGCGGGCTCGCGAGGTTGTCCTGCTCGATCTTCTCCCCGTCGCTGACGGCCCAGACGCGGGCCACGCCGGCGTCGGCGAGGGCGGACGACAGCGCCATCAGCGCGAGGACGGCCGCGGCCACTGGCCTCATGCCGCGTCCACCCGCCGCTCGACGGCGCGCACGCGGCCCACCCGCGTGAGGGCGGCGGCCACGAGCAAGGTGAGGACCGCGTAGAAGACGACCGTGCTGCGCTCGCCCGGGCCCGCCCAGGGGATGAGGACAAGGCTCAGGACGCCCACGCCGGCGGTGGCCCGGCTCAGGAACCGGAACACGGTCGCCGTCGGGTCCACGCTGCCTTGCAGCTCCCGCTCGACGTCGACGGGCGTGGCCAGCCGCGTGAACAGGCCTTCGCGCCGGGCCACGTGCGCCGCGTCGTCCCGCCCCACGAGGGCGGAGAGAAGGAAGATCGCGCACGAGGTCGGCAGGATGATGAGCACGTTGCGCACGAGGCTCCAGTTGCCCACGAACGCGCCGTAGCAGCCGAGGGCCAGGCCCACCGCGAAGCTCAGCAGCCCGGACCAGGACGGCGTCTTCTTGACGACGAGGCCGAGCAGGGCGGGCGGGCCGTAGGCGAGGGAGATGATGGTGTTGAAGGTCAGCATGACCGCGAAGATGCTCTGGCCCTTGGCGGCCATGCTCATGGCGAGCGCGGTCATGGTCGCGCCCACGCCGAAGGTCGCGGCCCAGCCCACCACCAGCAGCTGCCGCTCGCTGGCCTGCGGCGCCACCAGCCGCTGGTAGATGTCCTTGGAGACGACGGCCGCGTGCACGTTGAAGAGCCCGGACAGGCTCGACATGGTGGCGCTGAACATGGCCGCGAGCATGATCCCGACCAGGCCGTTCGGCAGCAGGGTCAGGGACGCCACCGCGTACGACGCCTCGTGGGGATTCGCGAGCCCGGGCCAGACCGCGCGCAGGTCCGGATACAGCACCCGCATGGCCAGGGGCGGGACGAACCAGATGAACGCGCCCAGGACGAAGAGGGCGAAGCAGAGGAAGGCCACCTTCTTCGCCGCCCGCTCGTCGGCCACGCTGAAGTAGCGCTGGGCCATGGCCGAGGTGTTGTAGCCAAAGCTCACCATGAAGGTCCAGCAGGCCACGTACAGCCAGCCCATGTCGGGAGTGAGATGCAGCGAGGTCAGCTCCGGGGGCAGGCCTCGCATCAAGCCGCCGACCCCGCCCACCCGCGCCAGCGAGACCGCCACCATCACGACCGTGAACGGCATGAGGATCACGGCCTGCAGGAAGTCGGTGATGACCACTGCCCACAGGCCGCCGATGACGCAGTAGGCGAGGATCACCACGCCGGATCCGAAGATCGTCCAGACGAGGGGCAGGTTGCAGGTCGAGGCCACGAAGAGCCCCAGGCCGTAGAGCATGCTGGCCCCGGTGAAGAGCTGGAAGAGCACCGTGCTCCACGAGAAGGCCTGACGCGTGCGCTCGTCGAAGCGCTCGACCAGGTACTCCATCACCGTCGAGATCCGCGCGCGCCGCCAGCGCACCGCGAAGACCCAGTAGCCGAGCATGAACGTGAGGGCGTTCCCGACGTAGAGGAGGATCGCGATCAAGCCGTGCTGGTAGGCGAGGCCGGCCGCCCCCGTGAAGGTCCAGGCGCTGAAGCCGCTCATGAAGGAGCTCAGGCCGGCCACCAGCCAGGGGATGCGATTGGCGCCGCGGAAATAGTCCGACGCGTCCTTGTTGAAGCGCGCCGCGTAGAGGCCGATGCCGACCATGAGGACCATGTAGGCGGCGATGACGGCGTAGTCGACGGCGGCGACGGTCTTCATCAGAAGGGCCGCGCGTCCTGCAGCGCGCGGCGGCTCAGGAGATGGGAGAGCCGCTGGTCGGGCAGCAGCAGCGCGCGCCGGAAGCGGGCCCGGGCCTCGTCCTCGCGGCCCAGCGCGCGCAGCATCAGCCCCTGCGAGGTGAGGACGACGCCGGGAAAGCCCGTCCCCGCTTCGAGGAACTTCCCGGACTGGGCCAGGCTCTCCTCCAGCCGCGTGCGCCAGGCCGCTTCGTCCGCGCCCCCCAGCCGATGGGCGGCGGCGTAGGCGTACGGCAGGGCGCGGAAGAAGGCTTCCTTCCCCTCCGTCGCCTTCTGCCAGTGGCGGCGCGCGGCCGCCTCGTCTCCGGCCAGGGCCGCGATCTCCCCCGCCGCGTACTGCGTCCGCGGCGCGTCCACGAAGACCTCCAGGCCGTCGCGGGTGAACGCAAAGCCCGGCACCTCGCGCCCGAGGCCTTCCGTGATGGCGAGCGCGTCCGAGCCGCGGCCGGCCCGGGCCAGGGCCAGCGCCTCGTGCAGCCGGATCTCGACGAAGACCTGGCGCACGTTCGTGCCGCCTTCCTCGCGCGCGAAGAAGCGGCCGGCCAGGAGCGCCTTCGCCTCCTCCGCCCGGCCGTCCTCGGCCAGGGCCAGGGCGAGCCGCTGGAGCAGCTCGCCCGGCATCTGCGCGCGATCCGGATAGCGGGAGAGGGCGGCGATGCGATCGGAGCTCGGGCGGCCGAGCAGGCTCAGGGCCTGGTCCGCACCCTGGTAGAGATCCACGTTCGTGGGGTCGGCGCCCATTCCCTCCATGAAGGCGGCGAGCGCGCCCTCGACGTCGCCCTGGATCTGCAGGAGCGTGCGGCCCAGGTTGCGATGCAGCACGGGGCGGGTCTTGTCCAGGCGCCGCGCCTCCTGCCATTCCTGCACGGCCTCGGGCGCGCGGCCGGAGGCGAGGAGGAGCGTGCCCAAGAGAAAATGCGCCGTCGCGTCCTGCGGGTTGGCGGCCAGGGCGCGCTGGAACACGGCCAGGGACTGGGCGCGGCTCGGGAAGACGTAGCGCGTGGACAGCTTGGAGGCCGCGGCGTAGTCCGCGCCGCCGGACCCGCCCTGCTTCTCGCGCGCGTATCCGCGGTAGTAGACGACCTCGGGGTGGTCGTGGGGCGCGGCCGCACCCGGCTCGGTCTGCAGCCCGCCCACGGCCGGGTAGCGCCGCTCGAGCAGATCGAGGGCGTCGGCGTACAGGCCCGCCGCCATGTATTCGGAGGCGAGGTCGAGCACGCGATCGGGGTCCGCGCCCAGGTGGATCCAGAGCGCCGCATCCGGCGCGCCCAGCCGCACCGCCTCGTAGCGCAGGAGCGACGAGGTCGGATCGACGGCGCGCCAGGCGCGCAGGCGGCGGCTCGCGTCCGCGGTGCGTCCCGCGTGCCGCAGGAGCGCGACTTCCAGCGCGCCCGCGCGCACCGCGTCGGGCGCGGCTTGCAAGGACTCCCTCACGCGATCCAGGGCCCGCGTGAAATCGCCCGCGCGTCCGTCCGCTTGGGCCAGCTTCAGCAGGGCGGGCGCCCGGAAATCGCGGAAGTGATGCGCCGCTTCCCAATCCGCGCGCGCCTTGCCCTCCTGGCCGAGACCCTCGTGGGCGAGGCCCAGGTAGTACTGGACCTCGGGATCGGTCGTATCGCGCGCCACCGCCGTCTCCAGGAGCGCCGCCGCCTCGGAGTACCGCGCGAGGTCCACCGCCAGACGGCCCGCGGCCTTGAGCAGGGGAAGGCTCTCCGGGAACCGCTTGCGTCCCTCCGCGTACGTGTCCCAGGCCACCAGGCGCTTGCCGTTGAGCTCCTGGTCCGCGCCCGCCTCCAAGAGGTCGCCCTCGCTGCGGCGATCGAGGGGCGGCATCACGCGCACGGGCTGGGGACCGAGGCGGATCTCCGACGCGGGCAGCATGTCGAACTGGTCCTCGGTATGGGTGAGCAGCACGCGGCCGGCGCCGTTCTTCACCTCGATCGTGTAGCGCGGGGCCTCGGGCAGCCCGGCGAACGTACGCTGCGCCGCTTCCGCGGGGGTGAGCGTGAGCGGCTCCGTGCGCACGACCGCGGGGCCGTCCTTCACGACGAGCGTCCCTCCCCTCACGGATTCCGTCACGTTGAGCCCGACCTGCACGTCGACCTTTCCCGGGGAGGACGCGGTACGCGTGAGGCGCAGCGTCGCCTCCGGGTTGGCCCGGGTGATCCCGCCGATCTCGCGCACGGGCATCCAGTACTCGGTGAAGCGGATCTCCTCCTGCGGGCCCAGGAACGCGTAGGTCTCCTGGTTGCGGAAGAGGCCCGACTGAACCTCCACGTAGGCGCTCTCGTCGTCGGAGAGGGCCTTGCGCCAGTCGAGGCCGTCGGGATCGCTGCCCCACGACCAGAACTTCTTGGTCGGCGAGTCCAGCATCGACGAGTAATGCACGACGCCGGCGCGCGTGCGCGGGTGATAGACGCCCATGAACGGCTCGCGGCTGCCGTGGCTGAACTCGGATACGGGTCCGTACTTGTGGTTGCCGACCACGGTCAGGTCGACGCCGGCCTTGTTCACGGGCCAGGTGTCGATCTCGCGGAAGCCGTGCGAGGCCGTGAAACGCTGGGGGTATTCGATGCGGCTGTCGTCCCAGACGCGCACGCCCGCGTTGTTCCACCAGTAGAAGCGATGGCGCGTATCGCTGCGGTTGTAGAGGGCGACGTCCTGCTGCAGGCGCGCCTGGCCCGGGTGCAGGGTGAGGGCCACGCGCCACTGCATGCCGTAGACGCGGTCCTGGTTTCCCACCCAGACGGAGGCGCTGCCGTCCGGGTGGCGCTCCAGGGCGTAGTCCACGGGAGAGACGGTCACCCAGTTGTGGGAGACGGGGAAGTTGAACTCGATGCCCAGCGCCGTCCAGGCCCCGCGATAGGAAACGCGCGCCTTCTTGATGGAGCCGTTCGCGTAGAACAGGTCCGCGCCGTTGGATTTGTCCACGCAGCTGTAGAGATGCCCGCCGAGGTCGGGAAGCACGACGACCTTCAGGTATTCGTTCTCGAGGTTCAGCGTCCGCCAGGACGTGACCGCGCGGCGATCGGTGATGTTCTCGCGGAGCGTGTAGGGATAGTTGAAGCGCCGCGTCTCGAAGACGTCGAACGGCGGGTTGACGTCCGGCAGCCCTTCTTCGTACGTCGGAAGATCGAGATGCCCTTCCCAGGCGCGCACTCCCGCCGTCGCCGCCGCGACGGGCGGTGCCGCGGTGAGCGGCGCGGTGCCTGCGGTCAGCTGGGCGGTGGCCAGACCGAGGGCGGCCGCGGCGCAGGCGTGAAGAGGGACTCGCAGCGCGTTCATTGGGGCTACCCGCCGATTCTAGGAACGGATGACAGACAAACGCAAGGGAATGGCAAAGAAAGAAAGACAATCGCAAGACATGGCAAGTCCCTAGGTCGCAGCGAGGCCGGCCGCGGACGCCGTGTCGAGATAAAGACGCGCATGCGGATGGCGCCGCAGGACGGAAGCCGGGCAGGCGCACGTCACCGCTCCGTCCATCGCCGCCGTGATCGCCGCACGCTTGGCCGGCCCGGGCACGATGGCCACCGCGCGCGGCACGCGCAGCAGCCGTGGGATCGTCAGCGACAGCGCGCGCCGCGGCACCTCCTCGAGCGTCGCGAACGATCCGTCGTGGACCTGCTGATGGCGGCACGGCTCGTCGAGCTCCACGACGCGCACGTCGGCCGGCTCGAAGAAGTCGCACATCGGGGGATCGATGAAGGCGAGATGGCCGTTCTCGCCGATGCCGAGGATGGCCAGGGCCGGCCGCTCCTCGCGCAACAGGGTGCCGTAGCGCCGGCACTCCGCTTCCGGATCCCGCGCTTCGCCGGCCAGGCCATGGAAGACGCGTACGGGCACGTGCGCGAACAGGCGGTCCACCAGGAAGCGGCGGAAGGAGGCGGGGTGCGTGGCCTCCACGCCGATGTACTCGTCGAGGTGGAACGCGGTGATGCGGTCCCACGGGATGGTGGCGTCGTCGCGGAGGGCGGCCAGGAACTCGTTCTGCGAGGGCGCGGACGCGAAGATAGCGGCCGCCTTGCCCTCTCGGGCCACCTCGCGCCGAAGGTGGGCGGAGACGGCGGCGGCGGCCGCGCGTCCCATCGAGCCGCGGTCGGGATGGACCTCGATCTCCAGGCGGCCGCGGGAAAGGGTGCGCGCCGTGGACTCCGTCGCCGCGGACGTCTCGGCCTCCGCCGCGCCTCGCATCGCGCGCGCGGCCCAGCGCACGAAATGCGGCAGGGCCACCTCCGGCTCCTCCAGGGCCGGATGCCAGCGCTTCTCCCATTCGAACGAGACCCAGCGGTCGTAGCCGTGCGCCCGCAGCGCGGCCAGCACGCGCTCCGGCGCGAACTCCCCGCGGCCGGGCAGCCGCGGCACCCAGCCGCGGCGGCCGTCCTTGGCCGTCTCGCGCGCCACGTCCTTGAGGTGGACGTGCCGGACACGATCGCCGAGAACGGCCAGCCCGTCCGCGGGCGCCTCGCCCGCCTCGAACGCGTTCGCGGGATCCCAGAGGACGCCCACTCCGGCCGCGCGGTCGGCGGGCAGGACCCGCACCGTGTCCGGCGCGGCCGCGAAATCGCCGTGCGACTCGATCCACACCTCGACGCCGTGCGGGCGGGCCGCTTCGCCCAGACGGGCCAGAGCGTCCGCGATCCAGCCTCGCGTCGTCTCGGCATCCTGCCCGGGCTGGACGCAATCGCCGAAGACCCGGATGCCGGACGCGCCCAGGCGTGCGGCCAGCTCGATGGAGCGGACGGCCTCGTCCATCGCGGCCTCGCGCGCCGCCGCCTCCGGGTGATGGAAGAAGGAGCGCGTGTCGACGCAGGAGACCTCGAGGCCGGCGTCGCGCAGGCGGGCCAGCGAGTCGCGCAGGCCCGCACCCGTCAGCTCCGGTCGCGCCCACAGCGCGTCGTCGCCCTCCAGGAACCGCAGCTCCACGCCGTCGTATCCGAGGCGGCCGGCGGCGTCGATCACGGCGGCCAGGCTCCAGGCCGGGCAGCCCAGGGTCGAGAAGCTGAGCCTCACGTCATCCTCCTCAGCATGGACGGGGTCACGCGATTGCGGACGGGCCGTCCGCGGAAGAAGCGCTCCAGGTCGTCGATGACGAGGCCCGCGATGGCGCGGCGCACGTCGCGCTGGGCGGCGCCGACGTGGGGAGTGAGGATGGCCCCCCGCGCCCGGCGCAGGGGATGCCGCGGGGGCAGCGGCTCCTCGGGGTCGGTCACGTCGAGCGCGCAGCGCAGCCGGCCCGCGCGCACCTCGCGCGTCAGCGCGGCCAGGTCGACAAGCCCGCCGCGAGCGACGTTGATGACGGTGGCGCCGTCGGGCAGGCGGGCCAGGGCGGCGGCGTCGACGATCCCGCGCGTGCGCTCGGTGAGGGCCGCGGCCAGGACGAGGTCGCGCGCGCGTCCGAGCAGGTCGCGCCACGAGGCCGGCGTCGCGCCCGCGCGGCGGATCTCGCGCGCGGGCACGTAGGGATCGTGCACGAGGAGCCGCGGCCCGAACGGCGCGAGCAGGGCGGCGATGCCGCGGCCGATCTTCCCGAAGCCCAGGAGCCCGACCGTGCGTCCGTGGAGGGTCTCGTCTCCTGCCCCGTCCCGATGGAGGCGTGCGTAGATCGCGTTCGATCGGCCGCGCAGGGCCTCGCGGTAGACGTCCACGTTGCGCGCGGCGTAGAGGAGCAGCGTCACCGCCAGCTCCGCCACCGGATGCGCCATGGGCGCGGGCGCGTTCGTGATGGTGAGGCGCGAGAACAGCGGCTCCGGGAAGCGCCCCTTGACCTCGCCCCCGCAGTGGCCGATCGCGCGCAGGCGCGGCGCCCTCTGGAGGAGGTCGTCACCGAAGCGCGGGCTGTCCCAGGTCGTGATGAGCGCGTCCGCGTCGCGCAGGGCCGCCCGCAACCGCCCGCGGAGGGCGCGTCCTCCGACGCGGCTCCAGCGGAACGAGCGGGCCAGCCGGCGCTGGGCGGCGACGTCGAAGAACGACCGGAAGAGCGGCGCGGGCGCGAGCACGACGACGCGCGGCCGGTCGGCTCTCATCGAGGGATCAGATGGCCTTGACCAGGCCGCGGCCGGACTCCGCGGTGTTCCGCACGAGGGAGACGACGAGAGCGGCCGCCACCAGGGGCACGAGGCTGGCCACGATCAGGATCGGCGTGAAGGAGAACCGGTCGGCGACGATCCCGATGAGGTAGGTGGAGAGCAGCGTGCCCGCCCCTGCCGCCGCCCCCGCCATGCCCGCCACGGACGCGACGGCGCGGCTCTCGAACAGGTCCGCGGGCAAAGCGAGGGCCATGGTCGACATCACCGCGTAGGAGAACGTCGCGATGGCGAAGCAGGCCACGAGCACGAGGAACGTGGACGACAGCGCGGCCGGGATCAGCGCGAGCACGCCGAATCCGCCGGCCACGATGAGGAAGCGGCGCGCCCGCCCCACGCTCCAACCCCGGCGGATGAGCGCGCTGGAGACGCCACCTCCGAAGAAGTTGCCGAGGTCGGCGGCGAGGAAGGGGACCCAGAAGCCGAGCGCGGTCTCCTCGAGCCGGAATCCGCGGCCCACGAGGTAGATCGCGAACCAGTCCGTGATCATGAACCACACCGGATCGGTGAGCCCGCGCGCGGCGATGGCGCCCCAGGTCTGAGGGCGCGCGAGGAGCGTCCCCACCCCCACCTGGGGGGCGGCCGCCTCTCCCGCCGCCGCCGGCACGTCGCCTTCACGCGCGCGATCGTCGAGGATCTCGCGGCGCTCCGCCTCGCCCAGGCGCGGATGGAGCTCGGGCGGGTAGTAGCTGTGGCGCCAGGCGATCAGCCAGACGAACCCCAGCGTGCCCGTGATCAGGAACGCGGGCCTCCAGCCTCCGGCCCATACATAGAGGAAGGGCACCAGCACGGAGGCGATGGCCGCTCCGAACGACGACCCGCTGTCGAAGAGCGCGACCGCCCATCCACGCTCGCGCCGCGGGAACCATTCCGCGACCGCCTTGGTCGCCCCCGGCCAGTTCGCGGCCTCGCCCACCCCGAGCAGGAAGCGCAGGGAGCAGAAGCTGCGCAGCCCGGTGGCCAGCGAGGTGAGCATGGCCGCGATCGAGTACCAGAGGACGCCCAGGGTGAGGCCATTGCGCGTGCCGAAGCGGTCGAGGAGCCGCCCCGAGACGGGCTGCATCACGGTGTAGGCGAGACGGAAGGCGATGATGATCAGCGCGAACTTCTCGTTCGTCCATCCGAACTCCGTCTTCAGATGGGGGCCGAGGACGCTCAGCGTCTGCCGGTCGATGTAGTTGATGACGGTGGACAGGAAGAGGAGCGTCCCGATCCACCATCGGTAGCGGCCGATCATCCTCGTCCCTCCGCGCCCCTCAGGCGATCGCCACGGTGGCCACGCGCGGCCGCAGGGCCTCGACATCCTCGCGCCGTACCCAGCCCGTCTCCGCGCTCAGCGTATTCGCCGCGCCGCAGGCCACGCCCAGACGAAGGACGTCCTCCATCCGCTCCCCCCGGGCCAGACCGACGGCCATTCCCCCCAGCATGCAGTCGCCGGCCCCCACCGGATGCCCGGCGGCGGGCAGGGAGAGCCACGCGTGCAGGGCGCGCCCTCCGTACACTGCGACCGCCCCCGCCGAACCGAGGGAGACGACCGGCATGACCACCCCGCGCGCGGCCAGCGCCCGCGCGACGCGCGCCGCCGCCGCCGGCCCTCCGATGGGCTCGCCGGAGAGCGCTTCCGCCTCCTCGCGATTGGGCTTCACGAGGAACGGACGGGCCTCGACGGCGCGGCGCAGCAGCCCCTGGCTGGCGTCGACGAGACAGCGGACGTCCTGCCCGCTGCGCAGCGACGCCACGAGCTCGCCGTAGCCGCCTTCGTGGAAGCCGGGCGGAGCGCTGCCGGAGAGGACGGCGAGGGCGGAGTCCCGGGCCAGGGTCAGGAAGCGGGAAGAGAGCTCCTCGCGCGTCGTGCTGTCGACGGACGGGCCCGGCTCCAGGATCTCGGTGATGCGCGCGCCGTCCTGGTCGCGCAGGGCGAGGCAGGTGCGGAGCACGCCTTTCGTCTCCACGCCCACGAACGTGACGCCACGCGCGCCCAGCGTGTCCTCGAACTCGCGCCGATGGGCGGCGTCGATCAGCCCGACGAGCTGCACCGGCTCTCCCAGCGCGGCCACGGTGAGGGCGACGTGCAGGCCCTTGCCGCCCGGCCAGGCCTGCATGCGCTGCACGCGGTTGACGGCGCCGGGGCGCAGCAGGTCGAGCTCGAGCGTCTTGTCGACGGAGGTGTTGAACCCGCCAACGGTGATCACGAGGCGGACGCGACCAGCCGCTCGACCTCGGCGAAGTCGGCCTGGCGGGAGGTGCCGCCCAGGCCGCGCGTGGAGAGGCTGCCGCAGGCCGCGCCCCAGCGCAGGGACTCGAGCAGGGGCCGCCCGCCCAGCCAGGCGTGCAGGAACCCCGCGTCGAAGGAATCGCCGGCGCCGGTGGTGTCCACGGGATCGATGCGGAAGGCGGGGACGGCCAGCGGCCGGCCGCCCTCCACGGTCATGCAGCCTTGCGCGCCGAGCTTGACCACCACGCGGGTGTGCCCGTTCTCCAGCTGGCGCAGGGCGTCCGCGACGTCCGCGCGGCGCGTGATCGACGTGAGCTCGACCTCGTTCGGCAGGAAGAGGTCGACCTCGGCCAGGGTGGCCACGAGATCCTGCTCCCAGCGCTCACTGGGATCGAAGCCCGGGTCGAGGGACGTGGTGAGCCCGGCCGCGCGCGCGCGCGCGAACAGCCCACGGATCCCGGGGCGCAGGCCTTCCTGCAGGAAGTACGACGACACGTGCAGATGGTCGAAGCCGCGGAAGGCGGTGGCCGGGACGTCCTCGGCGCGCAGGGCGCGGATCGAGCCCAGGTAGGACACGAGGGCGCGGTCGCGGGGCGAGGTGATCGACACCGTCACCCCCGTCTTGAGCCGCGGGTCGCCCACCACCCGCGAGACGTCGATGGCGGCCGCGCGCATGACGTCCAGGCAGAACTCGCCCCAGGGATCCGTGCCCACCTTGCCCAGGAAGGCCACCGGCGTCCCCAGGCGCGCGAGGCCCATCGCGCAGATCGCGGACGCGCTGCCCAGGGTCATGACCACGTCTTCGACCAGGACTTCCTTGCCCGGGATGGGAAAGGCGTGCGCCCCCTGGAGGATCAGGTCCACGTTGATCTCGCCCACCACGAGGACCCGCTTCATGCCGCGGAGTCGGTCAGGCCCGGCGGTGGATGGCGAAGTCCTCCACGACGCGGCTGATCACGCCGTCGTCGGAAGGCATGTCGGGCCGGAGACCGATGGTGAGGCACCGGAAGAACGCGAGGAGCTGGCCCACGAGGACGTCCAGGACGGGGGCCGCCTCGTCGCTGACCGCGTCCAGGCCGGGGAGGTCCACCACGAGGTCCTTGGCCCCGCCGAGATCGGCGGGCACGTCGTGCCCGACGATGACCTTGGCCGCGCCGAGCTTCTTGCGGTCCAGCTCGCGCACGAGGTCCACCTCGAAGGCCCGCACCACGGGGTCCGCGGAGAGGAAGCACACGACGAGCGCGCCCTGGTCGACCGCGGCCATGGGTCCGTGGCGCAGGCCCAGGTACGTCTCCGGGAACGTCGTCACCTCGCCCGCCGTCATCTCCAGCATCTTGAGCGCGCTCTCGCGCGCGGAGCCGTAGCGGCACCCGCTGCCGAGATAAACGGCCGAACGATACTCCGCGCGGGCCACGCGCGCGAGCGGATCCGCGTAGCGCAGCAGGAGCTCCGCGCCGAGGCGGGCCAGGGTGGCGCCGCGCGCGCGGTAGCCGTCGGCGTCGCGGGTCAGGCCCAGCACCTGCGAGGCCAGGACCATGTTCGTGAAGCTGCTGGTCATGACCAGGCTGCGGTCGTGCGTCTTGTCGTTGAGGACGACGGTGGTGACGCGGGGATCGTCCGCGTAGCTCGTGGCCAGGCGCCCGGCGCGGTTGCAGGTGATCACGAGATGGCGGACTTCGGAGTCGAGCAGCGAATCGAGGACCCCGCAGCTCTCCGGGCTGTTGCCGGAGCGGGCGAGCGAGACGAGCAGGCACGGTCCCTTCGGCGGCAGCCATCCGCTCGGATGGGTCAGGACCTCGCCCGCCGCCACCGCGTGCACGGGGACGCGCAGCCGGGACTGCAGGGCGGGCGAGAGACACTCTCCCGCGTAGAGCGAGCTGCCCGAGCCCGTGAACACGATCGTGCCGGGCGGATCGCCGGTCACGCGCGCGAGGGCGGCCGCGATGGCGGGCAGGCGAGCGGGCACCCCCTCGGCCGTCTCGAGCCAGGTCAGGGGCTGGTGGCCGATTTCGCGAAGCGTGTGACGATACCCGGCGCGGTCCTGCTCCTCGGCCCGGACGCCCAGGAGCCGGCCGACCTCGACGGAGCGGCCGCCGAGAAACGTAAGCCAGTCGTCGACCGATCCGCGCAGGCGGCCGTCGATTTCGGGGGGCTGGGTCATGGGATGGAGCGCCGGGCGCGCCGTGCGGAGGTATCGAACCGGTTTGACATCGAAGGCACGATCCCTATAAAAAGAAAGCGTCTGAAGGTTATCGAAATGAAACGAAAGAGTCAATCCATTTTGCGGGCGGTGGCGCCGTCCGGAGGGGCCACCCAGCGCCCGTCGCTGGCCAGCCTCTCCGTCTCACACGGCAAGCGGGTCCGGCTGTGGAGGATGTTGTACGGCCACGGGCCGCGCAACGGCAGCCTCGCCGTCCTGCCCCTGGATCAGGGCCTTGAACACGGGCCCGCCGACTTCTTTCCGAACCCGGCCGCGGTGGACACGGATTTCCAGTTCCGCCTGGCCGTGGAAGGCGACTATTCCGCGATCGCGCTCGGGATCGGCCTGGCCGACAAGTACATGAAGGAGTACGCGGGCCGGATCCCGCTCATCCTGAAGCTCAACGGCAAGACCAACATCGCCGACGACGGCGAGGCGGTGTCGTCCCTGAGCGCGAGCGTGGAGGACGCGGTGCGGCTCGGGGCCGACGCCATCGGCTTCACGCTGTACGTCGGCTCGCCGCGCGAGGATGCCGGCATCCGCGATTTCCAGAAGGTCCGCCAGGACTGCGAACGCCTGGGCATGCCGGTGGTGATGTGGGCCTATCCCCGCGGGCGCGCCATCAATGCGCGCGGCGGCAAGGGCACGCTCTACGCGCAGGACTACGCGGCGCGGGTGGCCGAAGAGCTGGGCGCGGACATGGTGAAGCTGCACGAGCCCGAGGAGGACAACGAGCGCTGCCCGGAGCCGTATCGTTCGTTGAAAGAAGCCGCGCCGGAGCGGCTGCGGCGGGTGGTGCGCTCGGCCGGCCGGGTGATGGTCCTCTTCTCGGGCGGGGTGAAGCAGGACAACGACGGGGCCGTGCTGCGCAAGGTCTCCTCGTACATGGACGCGGGGGCCACGGGCGTGATGTTCGGGCGCAACATGTGGCTGCGGCCGTTCGACCAGGCCGTCGCGCTGACGCGCCAGGTCCACCGGATCCTGAGCCGCCATCCGCGGTAGGGTACGTAGAGCACGGCGGCGCGCGCAGCGCGGCGACGTGCGAGGGGGGTCTCAGGGGGGGTCGCGAACACCCATCGCGATGATGTGTGAGTGCCCCCCCTGACTTAGCAAGAGCAGACAGGAGACCTCATGAAAGTGAACCGACGGCAGTGGCTGGGCCGCGTGGCCGCGGGCGGCGCGGGCGTCCTGATGCCCTTCCGGCGGGCGGAGGCGGATACTCCGGTCGCCTCCCCCGTGCGCGCCGCGGGGCCGAAGGCGGCGGCGAAGTCTCCGGGCTGTCCGCTCGCCCTCGAGGATTTCCAGCCGCGCAGCATGCTGCACGTCGAGGAGCACAAGGTCGCGCGGGCCGCCTTCCCCGTGATCGACGTGCATACGCACCTGTCCTGGTCCGGGGGCTTGAAGGGCACGGACAAGGTCACGTTCGTGGCCACGCCCGCGGATCTGCTCCCGGTCATGGACCGCAAGAACGTGCAGATCATGTGCAACCTGACGGGCGGCACCGGGCCCGGCCTCGCCGCCGCGATCGCGCGCTTCGATCGCGCCGTGCCCGGCCGCTTCCTGACCTACACCGAGCCGTCGTGGGCGCGCATCACCGAGCCCGGCTATCCGCAGAAGCAGGCCGACGCGATCGAGAGCGCGAAGCAGGCGGGCGCGCGCGGGCTGAAGGTCCTGAAGACGCTCGGCCTCTTCCTGCGCGAGAACGTCGCCACCGGCCCCCTGGTCAAGGTGGACGACCCGCGCTTCGATCCCATGTGGGACGCCTGCGGGCGCGTCGGGATCCCCGTCTCCATACACGTCTCGGACCCGGAGGCCTTCTTCCTGCCCATCGATCGCTTCAACGAGCGCTACGACGAGCTGGGACATCATCCGGACTGGTCGTTCCACGGGCGCGACTTTCCTTCGAACGCCGAGATCCTGGCCGCGCGCGACCGCATGCTCGCGCGCCATCCGGGAACGCAGTTCATCCTTCATCACGTCGGGCACGACGCGGAGAACCTCGCCTTCGTGGGCGAGACCCTCGACCGCTTCCCGAACACGACGGTCGAGATCGGGGCGCGCATCGGCGAGCTGGGCCGCCAGCCGCGCACGTCGCGGAAGTTCTTCGAGAAGTATCAGGACCGGATCCTGTTCGGGACGGACGCGGTGCCGCCGCCGGACGGCAACAGCGTCCCGCAGCAGGTCTTCAAGGACGAGCTGTACGAGATCTACTACCGGTTCCTGGAGACGGAGGACGAGTACTTCGACTACGCGCCGGCCCCGATTCCCCCGCAGGGACGCTGGCGGATCTACGGGCTGGGACTGCCGGAGGGGATCCTCAAGAAGGTCTATCACGACAACGCGGCGCGCATCCTGGGGATCGCGGGCTGAGGCTCTGGTGACGCGCGGCGGGCGGCGGTGACGGGCGGCGGGCCGCGGTGACGACCGGCGCGGGGCCCGTCGCGCTTCGCGTGATGACCGTGGAGGACATCCCGGACGGTTTGCGTCTGTCCGGGGCGGCGGGCTGGAACCAGCGCGACGAAGACTGGCGGTTCCTTCTCGAGCGCAACCCGGGGCGCTTCGTGGTGGCGCTCCGCGACGGACGCGTGATCGGCAGCGGGGGCGCGGTCTGCTACGGGTCCGAGCTGGCCTGGGTCTGCATGATCCTGGTCGATCCCGACGAGCGCGGCTCCGGGATCGGCACGCGGATCGTCTCGGGCGTGCTCGACCGCATCGCGGACATGCGCGCGGTCGGACTCGACGCGACTCCGCAGGGCCAGGGCGTCTATGCGCGCCTGGGCTTCGCGGAGACGAGCCGCCTCCTCCGCCTGGAGGCGCCGCCCACGGGGGGCGAAGACGACGAGTCTCCTGTCCGTCCGATCGACCCCGGGGATGTCGATCGCGTGCTCGCGGTCGACCGTTCCGTCTTCGGCGCGGATCGCGGCGAGTTGCTGCGCCTGGCCTCGTCGCGGGCGCCTTCGCTCTGCGTGGAGCGTCGCGGCGCGATCGTCGGCTACTGCTTCGGCCGCGACGGTGCGCGCGCGCGGCAGATCGGCCCGGTGGTGGCGGACGATCTCGAGACCGCGAGCCAGCTGGTGATGGCGTCCCTGACCGGCGGCCCGCGCGAGCCGGTCGTCGTGGACGTGCCCGCGGACCGCCCAGACTGGCTGGCCGCGCTCGACGAGTTCGGGTTCGTGGCGAAGCGGCCCCTCGTGCGCATGTTCCGCGGCTCCCGGCCGCTGGGCCGGCCCGAGCACGTGTGGGCGATCTTCGGTCCCGAGTTCGGCTGATCGCATCGACGGCTTCGGGCTGATCGCATCGGCGGCTTCGGGCTGATCGCATTCTCTGGCTTCAGGCCGATCGCATGGTCGGCCTACCCGTCGGATCGTCGTTGGTCGCATCGATTTGACAGTTCTCATGTCGCAAGGCCTTACACGTTTCAGAACGGGTGCTCTCCTCTAATTGATAATTCCGAATGCAATCGGTCCTACCCTGTCACGGCCTCGCGGCAACATCGTGATCGTGATGATGAACGCGGCCACATTGACGGACGACGCTCTGATCGCCGAGCTGGGGCGCCTGGCCGGCCGCGAGCGGGAAGCGACGGCGGCCTTGATCGTCCATCTCGGCGAATTCGATGCACGTCGGTTGTACGAGGGCGCCGGCCATCCCTCGATGTTCTCGTACTGCCGCGCCGTGCTTCGCCTCTCCGAAGACGCGGCCTACAACCGGATCAAGGCGGCCCGGGCGGCGCGTACGCATCCGGCAATTGTCGATATGCTGGCCGACGGTTCGCTGAGCCCGACCACGGTGCGCCTTCTCGCTCCGCATCTGACAATCGAAAACGGAGAGGCGCTCCTGGCCGCCGCCGCGGGCAAGGGCACGGCGGACGTGAAGGAGCTCCTGGCCCAGTGGTTTCCGCAGCCGGACGTCTCGCCCTCGGTGCGCAAGGTGCCCAGTCGCCGCGTCGTCGTGCACACGACGGCGGTCGCGGCCGTCGCCGACGCTCGCGAAGCGGGCTCGGTGGTGGTCGACGTGCCCGTTCCGCCATCAGCGCTTCGGAATGAAGCCGCGCTCCCGACGGCGCCGCCGACGAAGCCGGCGATCGTCCGCCCGCTGGCGCCGGAACGATACGAGGTTCGATTCACCGCCGACGCCGCGACCCGCGATCTCCTCCGCGAGGCGCAGGACCTCCTCGGTCACGCCATCCCGACCGGCGATCTCGCTGCCGTCTTCCATCGTGCGTTGAGCCTCCTGGTGACGGACCTCCGGCGTCGGAAATTCGGGGAGACCAGGCGGCCGCGCCCGGGTCATTCGACGGACGTGGGATCGGACACGTCGGCGGCGGTTCGCCGCGCGGTCTCCGCGCGAGATGCGCGTCGTTGTGGGTTCGTCTCCAAGGACGGCCGCCGGTGCGAGGAGCGGCGCTTCCTGGAGTTCCACCACGTCCTACCGCGGGCCGCGGGCGGGCTGGCCACCGTGGACAACATCCAGCTGCGCTGTCGCGCCCACAACGGTCACGAGGTCGATCTGTTCTTCGGCCCGGGGAAGCGCCGGGTGAAGGATCGAGCCCGGGAGGTGCCGGCGGCGACCCGTTCCGGAACGGGTGCGCGGCCGCTGCTGAGCGGGTAGCGGAGAGGGCGCAAGGGGGCGCACGGGCGAGTACGCCGGGCGCAGGACGCACGCGGCGCGCGGCTAGGACGCGGGGCCGCGGATCTCGGCGAGGGTGCGCGCGACGTCGGGCTGCTGCGGATCCAGGCGCAGCGACTCACGCAGGGCGGCGGCGGCGCCGGCCCGGTCGCCCAGGGCGAGCTTGGTGAGGCCCAGGCCGTTGAGGATCATCGTCGAGCGCGGGTCCGCGGCCCGCGCTCGCTCGAAGACGGGCACCGCTTCCGCGGGGCGGCCGGTCGAGGAGAGGGCGCCCGCCAGGTAGAGGAGGGCCTCCGCGTTGGGCTCGCGATCCACCGCCTTCCGGAAGAGCGCGATCGCCTCGTCCGCGCGGCCGGCGCGCATGCGCAGCACGCCGAGCTTCGTCATCGCGCCCGCATCGGCCGGATCGATGTCGAGGATGCGCGTGTAGCGGACGGCGGCGGCGGCGCCACGCCCCTCCAGGAGCGCGATGTCGCCGAGGCCGCGCAGGGCCTCGATGTGATCGGGCACGAGCGTGAGCACGTGCTCGTAGGCCGCGGCCGCCTCCGGGTTCCGGCCCTGCTTGATGTGGACCTCGGCCAGCGAGAGCCAGGGCTGAGGGAACTTCGGGTTCTCGCGAGCGGTCCGCTGCAGCACCTCGACCGCCTCCGCGAAGCGACCGGAGAAGCGCAGGTTGTCGCCGAGCACGATCGCATCCTCGACGGTGAGCTGCCCCTCCTTCTCCAGGGCGCGCAGGATCTCGATGGCGCGCGGGTACTGACCGGCCGCCTCGTAGGCGACGGCGATGGTGCGCCGGGCCATGAGCAGGCCGGGGTCCTCGGCCAGGACGGAGGTGAGGTCGCGGATGGCGGTGGCGGGATCGGTGCGGGCCAGGGACATCCCGCGGTTGATGCGCGGCATCAGACGCACGCCGTCCTTGGGATCGCGGCGATCACCCGGGCGAACCGGCTGCGTGCGGCCGCCCCCGACGTAGCCCAGGGCGCGCAGCCGCTCCGCGGTCTCGCCGTCCACGTCCGCGGCCGCCCCGCCCGCGGCCGCCGCCGCGACGGCCGGAGCCGGCCGCGAGAGCGCGAGCTGGAGCTTGCGCTGCAATTCCTCCGCTTGCGCACCCTGCTCGCGCAGGCGGTTGGTCGCCTCCTTCGCGTCCGCGGCGAGATCGTAGAGCTCCGGATGCGGCGCGTCGATCAGCTTGTACCGCGCGGTCCGCAGCGCATGGAGGGGAGCCCAGCCGAACTCGCGCTCGGGATAGAGCGTCTCCGCGTAGGCGGGGGCGTCGCTCATCTCGCGGCCTTCGGCCGCCGGACGCAGCGAGCGTCCTTCGATCGCGGGCGGGATGGGCAGGCCGGCGTAGTCGAGCAGCGTGGGCAGGACGTCGATCCCGCGGGCGACGGTGGAGGAAACGCGTCCGGCGGGCACGCCCGGCCCGGCCACGATCCACGGCACCTTCAAGGTGGAGTCGTAGACGAAGAGGCCGTGCGTCCCCTCGCCGTGCTCGCCCAGGCTCTCGCCATGGTCGGCGGTGGCGAGCACGACCGTCCGCGCGAGCGCCCCCGTCTCCTCGAGCGCACGCAGCAGCCGCGCGAGCTGCGTGTCCACGAACGCGATCTCCCCGTCGTAGGGCGCGGCCCGGAAGCGGTCGGCCAGCGCCCCTGGCGGCTCGTAGGGGGCGTGCGGATCGTAGTAATGCACCCACAAGAAGAAGGGAGATCCGGGTCCGCCCGACGATGCCGATGCACCCGACGACGGCGTCCCCTGCAGCCAGCGCAGGACGGCGTCGGTGGTGGCGTCGGCGAAGCGCTCGACGTAGGGCGTGCGACGGCGGTCGCTGCCGCGGGGCAGATGGTCGTCGTAGGTCTCGAACCCGCGATCGAATCCGAACCGCCGGTCGAGCGGGAACCCCGACACGAAGGCGGCCGTGCGATAGCCGGCCTGGCGGAAGTCTTCCGCGGCCGTCCCCACCGCGGGCGGCAGGACGAAGCCGCCGTTGTCACGGAACCCGTGTCCCAGCGGCGTGAGTCCGGTGAGCAGGCATGCGTGCGACGGTCCGGTCAGCGGCGCGTGCGCCACCCCGGTCGCGAAGCGCACGCCGCGCGCGGCCAGGCCGTCCAGCGTGGGGGTGGCGGCGCCCGCATGCCCATAGCAGCCCAGGCGATCCGCGCGCAGCGTGTCGATGGTGACGAGGAGGACGCTGGGCCGGCTCGCCGGGGGAGCGGCGGGAACGGGCGCGCGCGCACAGCCCGCAGCCATGGTGGCGGCGGCGAGAAGCGCGGGGAGAAGCGCGGCGAAACACACGGCGGGAAGCATTCGGACCGTCATCGCCGGGCCATCGGTTTCGAAAGCGTACAAAAGGTAGCGCCGCCTCTCAACCCGGCCCAAAGTGGAAAAAGAGTTTGACAGAAGCCAAAGAGAAGGTATAGAAAGCCATATAACTATCGTTTGCTTGCGATTGCTTGGCTCGGGGTACGGGCGTCGAAAAGAACCGCGGAGTCCCGTCCTCCGTCTGGCCGTGCGCAATGATCGGGCGATTGTCGAGGAGGAGATGATGCGAACACGGGTCTTTGCGGTCGTGCTCCTGGCCTTCCTGGGCGTCGCCGGAGCCGCTCATGCTCAGTCGTTCCTCGGAACGATCCGAGGCACGGTGTCCGATCCGCAAGGCGCCGGCGTCTCCGATGCGGCCGTGCTCGTCGTCGACGAAGGCACCGGCGTGCCGCGCGCGGTCAGCACGGATACGCAGGGCCGCTTCGAGGCGTCGAACCTCCGCCCCGGAACGTACCGCATCGAGGTCACGACCCCGAACTTCAAGGAGTTCAAGCAGACGGGCGTGGTCCTGCGCGCGGCGGGGAGCGTGAACCTCGACGTCAAGCTCGAGCTGGGCGCGCGCACGGAGACGGTCACCGTGACCGCGGAAGCCATCAACAACATCACGACGGACAGCGGCGCCATCGCGCGCGGGCTCGACGAGCAGCAACTGCACGACCTGCCGCGCAACAGCCGCGACATCCAGTCGTTCCTGCTCCTGAACCCGAACGTGCTCGGCGGCACCGACGACATCCAGTTCCTGGGCGGCCGCACCTACGGCGTCTCCTACATCCAGGACGGGCAGGCCTCCACGAACGCGATCTTCGGCACCGTCGGCAACTCGGCTCCCGGCCTCGATGCCATCGCCGAAGTGCAGGTCCTCTCGAACTCCTACAGCGCGGAGTACGGCGGCCTGGCCGGCGTACTCGTCACGACCAAGCGCGGCGGCAACAACTACCGCGGCACCGCGTTCTACGACTTCAACTCCAACGGCCTCAACGCCCTCACCTACAACCAGAAGCTGGGGCTGAGCGACGCCGATCTGGCCGGGCTGCGCGAGGACCCCAACTCCGACACCCACGAGCACCGTTTCGGGGCCAGCCTGGGCGGCCCGCTCAAGACGGGCAAGACCTTCTTCTACGCGAACTACGAGGGCTCCAACGACAAGGCGATCTTCGGGGGCGGCCGGGCCACCGTGCCCACGGCGGCCATGCGCGGCGGCGACTTCCGCGGCACCTCCATCAACCCCCGCGACCCGCTGACCGGCCAGCCGTTCCCCAACCAGGTGATCCCGGCCAACCGGATCAGCCCGCAGGCCACGGCCATCATGAACTTTTTCTACCCGCTGCCGAATCGCAGTGGCACTACGAACGGCGGCTACGGCGTCTACCAGCAGTTCGTGCCGAAGACGCGCAACCGCCATCGCGCGGATCTCCGCCTCGACCACGAGGCCAGCGGCAAGGATTCGATCTTCCTCCGCGGCAGCTACCAGCACTTCGATCCGAACGCGATCACGTTCGAGGGCGGCAACGCGCTGACCAACCTCCCCATCCTGAATCGCCAGCTGAACACCGCGTCCGCGATCGCGGGCTGGACGCGGATCTTCTCCAGCACTTCGGTCAACGAGTTCCGCGTGGGCTTCAACTACGACGACGTCAAGCGTCAGAGCACGTTCATCAATGCCGACGTCTCCCGCCAGCTCGGCCTCGAGCTGCCCCCGAACATGCCCGCCGACCGGCGTGGCTTCCCCAACATCCGGTTCACGACGGGCGCGTTCCGTCCCACCAACATCGCGGACGCCGGCCGCGCCGTCGACCGCACCACGACCCAGAACGCCCTCTCCGTGGCCGACAACCTCTCCTGGATCCTGGGCGGCCACTCGCTCAAGGCGGGCGCCCTCTGGAACCGCAACATCGCGCGCGACGGCTTCGGCACCGGGGTCAACTTCGGCGGCCGCTACGACTTCAACGCCGCGGTCACGGGGAACGCGTTCACCGATTTCCTCCTGGGAGCGCCGCGACAGACCCAGGACCAGGTGGCGAACCGCGGACCGCTGGACGGCCACTCGAACGACTTCGCCGTCTACGTGCAGGACGACTGGAAGGCCTCGCGCGACCTGACCCTGTACCTGGGCCTCCGATACGAGATCGTCGGCGTCTGGAAGGAGAAGAACAACCAGCTCGCAAATTTCGTCCTCCAGGACGGCAAGGGCTACTGGATCGTGCCGGACGCGTCCATCGCGGCCCTGCTGCCGCCGGCGGTCATCGCGCTGAACCGGACGAAGACCGCGGACCAGCTCGGCCTGGGCGACGGGCTGATCAAGACGGACAAGAACAACTTCAGCCCCCGCCTCGGCTTTGCCTATCGCCTCGGCGGGAGCGACCGCTCGGTGCTGCGCGGCGGCTTCGGGATCTTCCACCCGACCGTGGCCGTGCAGGGCCTGCGCGACCTGATGGCGACGAACGAGTTCCGCTACGGCGTCACCCGCCGCGGCAGCACGCTCGCCCAGGGCTTTTCGAGGGGCACCATCCTCCTCGATCCCCAGGACTACGGCAGCGAGGGCGTCGACCCCAACATCAAGAGCCCGGACATCTACCAGTACAACCTGACGTACGAGCAGGCCCTGCCCGGCAACGTCGGCCTGCGCCTCAGCTACATCGGCTCGACCATGCGCGGCCTGCTCGTCAACCGTTTCGAGAACCAGCTGCCCGCGAGCACCACGCCGTTCGACCCCGAGAATGAGGACGACCTCGCGCGACTGCCTCTCTTCCCCATCGTCAACACCTTCACGAACCTGACCTACAACCTGGGCAGCGGCCAGCTCCACGCCGGGCAGGTCGAGCTGCAGCGCGCATGGAGAAACGGCTTTGCGATGAACGTGGCCTACACCCTGGCCCACTCGGACAGCAACGCCCCCGACTCCGGTAACAGCAGCCTGGGCGTCGTCCAGTACAACTCGTTCGACATCGAGATGGACCGCGGCCCCGACCCCAACGTGGTGAAGCACCGGATCGTGGCCAACGCGACCTGGGACGTTCCCTTCGGCCGCAACCGGAAGCACGGCGCCAACATGCCGGGCTGGGCGAACACCCTGTTCGGCGGATGGACGGTGTCGACCCTGTTCCAGGCCCGCAGCGGGAACAACCTGACGCCGTACTTCACCGGCTACTACACCACGAGCCCGTGGAACGTCGGCCTCCCCCTCGACGGCGTGGGGACCTGCTTCGCGGGCTGCTGGCGTCCGGACCAGATCAGCGACCCCAACACGGGCGGCTCGCGTGATCAGTTCTTCAATCAGGCCGCCTATGCCCTCCCCGCGCCCGGAAAGTACGGCAACGCGAAGAAGGGCAGCCTGCGCGGGCCGGGGACGTGGGTGGTCAACTTCGCCTTCTACAAGGACGTCGTGGCCAGCCAGCGCTTCCGCCTGCAGCTCTCCGCGCTGCTGGACAACGCGTTCAACCATCCCCAGTTCTTTGCCGGCTACGGAAGCGAGTTCTCCGACCTCTCGTCGTTCCTGAACGACGGGGACCCCAACAATGGATCGACAGCAGTGCTCGGTGCGGGCGCGATAAGGAACATAGAAGGGTTCGCACCGGGGAGGGTCTTCAGGGTCGGTATAAGAGCGACTTTCTGACGCCAAGCGGCGTGGCCTTCCGCGGGAGGCCACGCCGCTTACTTTTTGGCTCGCGTCGATAGGGCCATGACTGACGTTCTCCCTCTCGCCATCCGCG
>Ga0075431_100001236_pt1 | contig 23180 bp, 24 predicted proteins | sample RhiMetdeltSRZDD5_FD_75297 | JGI IMG/M metagenome (GOLD analysis project Ga0075431, IMG submission 75297) | Populus rhizosphere microbial communities from Tennessee, USA - Rhizosphere MetaG P. deltoides SRZDD5 | ecosystem: Host-associated > Plants > Roots > Rhizosphere > Soil | place: USA... | reverse complement strand
ATCAGCAGCGGTTCCCCTCCGGCGCGTCCGACCAGCTTGCCGTGCCGATCGTCGCGACGCGCGTGTCGCCGGTCGGCGGGAGGTCAACGACCGGAACGCTCGCGAGAGTGCTGGCGCCCGGCCCGACGATAGCGCGATGTTCCTGGTCGCGGCGACGAGGTCTTCGACGTGACACGTACTCGATCCGACGGTCAGCAGAGTGCTCAGCGCCGAGGGCACTGTTCTCAGCTGAAGATCGAGAAGTCTTCCGCCTTCTCGGTGATGAACTCCAGCAGCGCCGGCGTGCCCTCCTGTGTCTTCGCCATCGCGCGCCGGATGGCGGGCACGATGTCGTCGGGCTGCGTGACCCGCTCACCCCAGCCGCCGAGCGCCTTGGCGAAGTCGGCGTAGTTGCCGCTGATGTCGGTGGAGCGATATTTTTGCGTGGCCGCCTTCATCACCTTCAGCTCGATGGCCATCGAGAAGTTGTTGAGCAGGACGGTGAGGATCGGGATCCGCTCGCGCGCAGCCGTCTCGAAGTCCATGCCCGTGAAGCCGATGGCGGCGTCGCCCCACACGTTGATGCAGAGCTTGTCGGGGTGGGCGAGCTTGGCGCCCATGGCCAGGCCGAGGCCGTAGCCGAGCTGTGTGGTCTTGCCCCAGCCAATGTAGGACAGCGGCGTCGTGCACTCCCAGAACGGCGAGATCTGATCGCGCGGGCTGCCCGCGTCGTGCGTGATGATGGTGTTGGCGACGTCGACCGTGTGCAGCAGATCCCACAGCACGCGGTATGGCGAGAGCGGCGTCGTCTTCTGCGTGAGGCGCGGCATCCACTGCGCGAGCCACTCGTCCTTCAGCTTCTTGATCTCCGCCGTGACGGCCGGGCCACGGCCACGGGGCTTGCCCTTGAGCCGATCGCGCACCTCGAGCAGCAGTGCGTCCAGGGTCAGGCCGGCGTCGCCCACCAGCGCCAGCTCCGCCGGCACGTCCTTGTTCAGGTCGAGCGGATCGAGCGTCGCGTGCGCGTAGCGCTTGCCCTTCGGCATCGCCACCCCGTAGTTGGTGGTGGAGAAGGAGCAGCCGATGCCGAAGATGAGGTCCGCTTCTTTGAGAAAGTGATGGAGCTGCTTGCTGATCGACCGGCCGCCGGAGCCAAGGGAGAGCGGGTGTGTCTCGGGGAACGCGCTCTTGCCCTGGAGGCTCGTGGTCACCGGCGCTTCGAGCAGCTCCGCAAGCTCACGTAGCTGCGACCATGCCTTCGCGTAGTGCACGCCCTGACCGGCATAGATGACCAGACGGTTGGCGGCCACCAGTGCGGCCGCCACATCCTTGACGGCCTTCGGATCCGGCGCCACGCGCAGCTTCGGCGTCGGCGTGTAGGTCCAGCCGTCGGGCACCTCGGCCGCCATGACGTCGACCGGGATTTCCACCAGCACCGGGCGTGGCCGTCCGTTCTTCACCTGGGTGAAGGCGCGGCGCATTGCATCGGGGACCGACTCGGGCAGGACGACCTGCTCCGCCCACTTCGTGACGTGCTGATAGTTGAGGAACGAGCTGAAGTTCGGCGTGATGTTGAGCAGCCTGCGCGGATAGCCGCCGGGCAGCACGACGATCGGGACGGAGTCGCCGAACGCCTGCGCCACACCACCGAAGGAATTCTCGGTGCCCGGGCCGTGCTGCATCGCGAACACGCCAATCCGATCTCCCGACGTGACGCGGCTCACCGCGTCCGCCATGTGCAGGCCCGTGCGCTCCTGGCGGACGATGATCGTGCGGATGTCGGCCTCGGCTGCGGCCTCGATGATCTGGTTGACCGGATAGCCGATGAGGAACTCGACGCCTTCGCGCTTCAGGATGTTCGCCACCACGGACGCTGCCTTCACGATGGAGCCCTCCTCGGCCGAGAGTGTACGGCATGCCGTCAGCGTTTGCTCGTGGGATACTCCCGGCCACGGAGGGTGAGATGAGACAAGGATTCGCGCTGTTCGCGGGGATTGCTCCCGACGTCATCAAAGCCACCGCCCGCGAGACGGAGTCGCTTGGCTACGCGTCGTTCTGGGTGAACCATCCGGGGCCGGTGGACGGGCTGGCCGCGCTTGCCGCCGCGGCCCGCGAGACGCGCCGCGTGAGCCTCGGCATCGGCGTCATCCCGCTCAACACGCGCGGGCCGCAGGCGGTCGTCGAAGGCGTGCGCGCCAACGCGCTCCCGCTCGAGCGGCTGCTGCTCGGTGTCGGCAGTCCGAATCCCGGAGCGCTCGCGCGCGTGCGCGGCGGCGTCGCCGAGCTGCGCGCGGCCCTGTCCACGAAGCTCATCGTGGCCGCGCTCGGTCCGAAGATGTGCGAGCTCGCCGGCGAGGTGGCCGACGGCGTGCTCTTCAACTTCGTCACGCCGGAGCACGCGCGCGCGTCCGCCGAGCTGGTCCGTGCCGGCGCGCGGAAGGCCGGCCGTCCCGTCCCGACGCTCTACTCGTACGTGCGCGTGGCGCTCGGCGCCGCCTCGCGGCCGCGGTTGCAGGACGAGGCCGAGCGCTACGGCAAGATCCCGGCCTACGCCGATAACTTCGCGCGCATGGGCGTGAAGCCGATCGATACGACCATCATGGCCGAGACACCGGTGGCGTTGCGCTCGGCCATTACGCGATGGCAGGGTGTCGTTGACGAGCTGGTGTTGCGCGCCATCACGCCGGCCGACACAACGGACGAGACGCTGGCCCTCGTGCGCGCCGCGCGACCGGACTGAGCCGCCGCGTGGAGCCGATGGTCCGCTATCCCGATCCCGCCGTGCAGGTGCTCGAGCCGGCGTCCGCGCGGCTGCGCGTCACCAGCGCCGCCGTCGAGCGCCTCGCGACCGGCTTCCGGTGGGCGGAGCGGCTGGGGCGGCGGCGAGGCCGAAGACGGCGTGGTCGTGTTCTCTGCTTCGGCGGAATCCACCGCAACCGGCTCTTCATGGCCGCCAGCCAATCGCTCTATTCACTCTCCGTCGAGGCGCAGGGCGCGATCGGCGGTTAGGTCGTCATCCGCCGCCGTCCGGAACTCCGTCGAAGAACGCCACCACGCCGCTGTCGAGTGAGTACTCGGCTCCGATTACCAGCAGGCCCTCGTGCTCGATCCGGTGCTCCAGGATTGCCGAGCCGTGGCGAAGCTGATTCGCAGCGAGACGGATGTTGGCGCGGACGGCCTCGCGCAGGAGCTCGTCGGGCGAGCCGCGGTCGTCGAGCAGGCCTTCCACCGCGGGGCGGATGCGGTCGACGATGGACCGCAGGCCCGGCGACTGCTCCGCCGATGGCCGCTGGAGCTGTTCGACCGTCGCCAGGATCGCTCCGCAGCTCGAGTGCCCGAGCACGAGGACGAGGCGCGTCTCGAACCGCTCGGCGGCGAACTCCACGCTGCCGATCTGCGACGGGGCGACGATGTTCCCGGCGACCCTGATGACGAACAAATCGCCCAGGCCCTGGTCGAAGACGATCTCGGCCGGCACGCGCGAATCCGAGCAGCCGAGCACGATGGCGAACGGCGCCTGGCCCGCCGCCAGCTCCCGGCGTTTCCGCCGGCTCGTCACGCGCCGGGAGACATCGGCCGCGAAGCGTGCGTTGCCCTCGCGCAGGCGCGCCAGCGCGGCGCGGGCCGGAATCATGGCGGGGGGGAGAGGGGCGCTCAGGCGCCGGGGCCGCGGCCCATCGAGAACGGCTGCCAGCGCTGGAGCCCGCACTTCTCGAGCACCGAGGGGTTCACGCACGAGCGCGGCCACCGGCCGCTCAGCACCAGCGCGATCTCGGTGCCCACGCGGCGGCGCCGCTCGGGATCGAAGCGCGCGGAGGCTGAGGCGACGTGCGGCGTCAGCGTGACGTTGTCCATCTTGAGCAGCGGATTGGTGGACTCGACCGGCTCCGTCTCGAGCACGTCCAGGCCGGCGCCGGCGATCCAGCCCTCCTGCAGCGCCCGGATCAGCGCCGGCTCGTCGACGGTGGGCCCGCGGCCCGTGTTGATGAAGAGCGCTTCGCGCTTCATCAGACGGAAGTGCTCTTCGCGCAGCATGCGATGCGCATCCGGCGTGGACGGCGCGTGCATCGAGACGATGTCCGAGCGCTGGAGGAGCTCCTTGAGCCCGACTGGCTCGACCCCGTACTGCGTCAGCACGAGCTCCTCGACGTACGGATCGTAAGCGAGCATGCGAAGGCCGAAGGCGCGGGCGCGCGTGGCGACCGCGCGCGGCACGTGACCGAAGGCGATGAAGCCCAGCGTCTGACCCATCAGCCGCGGAAAGCCGTGCAGGTAGGGCCGGCCTTCGCGCCAGCGGCCCTCGCGCACCCACTTGTCCATCAGCGTCAGGCGCCGGTAGGTCGCCAGCAGCAGCATCATGGCGTGGTCGGCGACTTCTTCGATGAACGTGTCCGGCACGTTGGTGACGGGAATGCACTTGGCGGTCGCGGCGCGAACGTCGACGGAGTCGGAGCCTACGCTGCCGAGCGTGATGACCTTGCAGCGCTCGAGGCCCTCGATGATGGTCTTCGTGATCGGCCGGCCCTTTGCATAGATGGCGTCGGCGTCGCGAGCGGCCTTGACGAATTCCTCGTCCGTCTTCACCGCGACTTCCACGATCTCGGCGCCGATGGGCGCCAGCGCTTCCATCTCGTACTCGTACCCGACCGTGCCGGGATTGCCGTAGCTGATGCCCGCAGGCGTCACCACCTTGAATTTCGCCACATCGGCCTCCTGTCGACAGTCTGCGACCGCGGCGGCGATTCTATCAGGTCCGTCGGCCGCGACGGTCCCGCGGGACGGCGGACGGCGCTACGTGTGCAGCGCGGCCCGGAGCGCCTCGGCCGTCATCGGCAGATCCGTCACGCGCGCCCCGCTGGCGTCGGCGATCGCGTTGGCGACGGCGGCAGGCACGCCGACGACCGGTGGCTCCCCGACGCCCTTGGCGCCGAAGGGACCGTGCTCGGAGGGGACCTCGACGATGACGGTGTCGATGCGCGGGGTCTGCAGGCTGTGCGGCAGCGCGTAGTCCATCAGCGTGGCGGCCAGGAGCTGGCCGTGCTCGTCGTATGCCATGCGCTCGAGCAGCGCCCAGCCGAGGCCCTGGACGACGCCGCCGTGGATCTGGCTCTCGACCGCCGCGGGATTGATGGCGCGCCCCACGTCCTGCACGGCCACGTGGCCGAGGACCTCGACGCCGCCGGTGTCCGGATCGACGGCGACTTCCGTGAGGTGCGCGGCGAACGCGGGTGACCGCGCGGTGGTGGCGCTGGCGCCGCGGCCATACACGGGCTCGTACTTCGCGCCGAACTGCATCGCCGCCTTCGCGAGCTCCGCAAGCGTCACCGACCGCGTCGGAAACCCGCGGACACGGACGGCGCGGTCGACGATCTCGAGATCGTCGGGCGCGGCCTCGAGCTTGTCGGCGGCAATCAGCAGCAGCTGACGGCGGGCGTCGCGCGCCGCGCGCTCGACGGCGAGCCCGACGGTATAGGTGATCTTGCTGCCACCGCTCGCGCCGGCGTATGGCGCGGTATCGCTGTCGCCATTGACGATGCGGACGTCCTCGGCCGGCACGCCGAACGCCTCCGCGGCGATCTGCGCAAAGCCCGTATTCGTGCCGCTCATGTCGACGGAGCCGACGATGATGCTGACCGTGCCGTCGCGGTCCATCCGGCACGCGGCGTTGGCAGGCTCGATCCCGCCCATCCAGCCGCCCACCGCCACCCCGACCCCGACGCGCCGGCCATCGGTGGTCACCGCGTGGGCGCGACCCTTGCGCTCCTGCTTCAAGCGCTCGAGACACTCGCGCAGGCCCATCTTGGGCCAGGGCTGTCCGGTGACCATCGGGTCGCCGGGCTTCGAGGCGTTCTTGAGCCGGAAGTCGAGCGCGTCCAGACCGAGCGTGCGCGCCAGCTCGTCCATCATCGATTCGACGGCGAACGTGCCCTGCACGGCGCCGGGGGCGCGGTAGGCGCCCGAGCCCGGCTTGTGCGTGAGCACCTCGTAGCCGCGGAGGTCGAGATGCGGGATCTGGTAGTAGCTGCCCATCAGCAGCAGCGCGATGCCGACCGGCGCGCCGGCGTAGGCGCCGGCGTCGAAGATCACGCGTCCCTGCATCGCGGTAAGCGTTCCGTCGCGCCGCGCGCCCATTTTCAGCTCGAACGTGGCGGACGGAGCCGGCGTGGTGGCCAGAAAATCTTCCCGGCGCGTCATGACGACGGACACCGGGCGCCGCAGCTTGCGCGCCAGCGCGGCGGCGAGCGGCTCCAGCAGCACGAATTTCGCGCCGAAGCCGCCGCCCATCGGGGTGGCGACGATCTTCACCTCGTGCTCCGGAAGACCGAGCACCTCGGCCACCTCGGAGCGGGTGAAGAACATGGCCTGGGTGGCTGTCCACACGGTGAGGGCACCGAGCGGATCCACGGCGGCCAGCGCGGCGCGCGGCTCGAGGTATCCCTGGTGCACCATCGGCGTGGTGTAGCGACGCTCGACGGTGACGTCGGCATCGGCGAAGCCGCGCGCGAGGTCGCCGCGCGTGAAGTGCTGCGTGCTGACCACGTTCGGCCCGACCTCTTCCTGAAGCTTCTGGGCGCCGGTGGCGGCGCCGTGCATCGCCAGCTCCTCCTCGCCGCTCGCGCCCTCCTTCGCGCGCACGCGCGGGGCGTCCTTCCGCATGGCATCGCGGGAGTCCAGCACGGCCGGCTGCGCGTCGTACTCGATCTCCACGAGGCCGGCGGCGTCCTCCGCGATGGCCGGCGTCTCGGCCACGACGGCGACCACCGGATGGCCGGTGAAGACCACGCGGTCGACCGCGAGCGGCGACTTGTTGCGCGAGCTCGCGTCGAGCTTCGGGATGCCGAGGTCGCGGGCCGTGAAGACGCCGAGCACGCCGGGCAGCGCGGCCGCGCGCTTCGTCTCGATCCCGAGAATGCGCGCGTGGGCGTGCGGACTCAGGACGAGGCGCGCGTGCACCATGCCGGGGAGCGCGAGATCGGCGGCGAAGCGCGTGAGGCCGGTGACCTTTTCACCGCCGTCGATGCGGCGGAGCGAGCGACCGATGGCGGATGTGGTGACCATGGCTCACGCTACCACGGCGGACAACGGACGCAGAGTTGACGTGGCGCCGCGTCGCCGCGCCCGGCCGCGCCACCGCCGGAGCCCTGCGCTGGTGAGTTAGACTAGCGCCGCGATGGATGCCATCGACTTCTTCCTCCTGCGCTACGAGACGCTGCACCGCACCCTGCTGGACGACCTCCTGCAGGGACTGACGGACGCGCAGGTCCGCGGGCGACCGCATCCCGGCGTCAACACGATCGCGTGGCTGATCTGGCACGCGGCGCGCGTGGAGGACGTCGGGGTGAACCGCTTCGTCGTCGACGGCGCGCAGGTGCTCGACAGCGGCTGGCTCGAGCGCCTCGATGGTGGGCGACGCGACGTCGGCACCGGCATGACGGACAGCGAAGTCGACGCGCTCAGCACTCGGCTGGATCTCGCCGCGCTGCGCGGATACTGGGATGCGGTCACGCGACGGACGCTCGACGTCGTCGCAACACTGCCGGGCCAGGATCTCGGCGCCGTGGTGCCCGCGGATCGAGTGAAGCGCGTGTGCACGGACGAGGGCGCGGTGGCGCCGGGGGCGGAGTGGCTCACGGCGTTCTGGGCGAAAGGGCGGACGCGCGGCTGGGTGCTGGCACAGACGCCGCTGCTGCACGTGTACGGTCACTATTTCGAGGCGCGGGTGGCCGCCGGGTTGTGGGGCGCGCGCAGCCCCTGAGGAGAACGCTGATGATGAGGCGACTGCTCGGAGTGGCGGTGGTGCTGGTGGCGGCGGTGTCCACCGTCGAGGCCGCCGAGATCAAGGTGCTGAGCGCGGGCGCCATGAGGGCGATGGTGAGCGAGCTCGGGACGGAGTTCACGCGTGAGACGGGCCACACGCTCGGCATGACGAGCGGGACGGTGGGGCAGCTCCGCGACAAGCTCGTGGCGGGCGAAGCGGCCGACGTGGTCGTGCTGAGCGACACGGCCATCGACCAGCTCATCGCCCAAGGGCATCTCGTTCGCGGCAGTCGCGTGGACATTGCCCGAACGGGCATTGGCGTGGCCGTTCGCGACGGCGCGCCGAAGCCGGACATCGGAACACCGGAGGCACTCAAGCAGGCGCTGCTGTCGGCCAGGTCGATCGCCTACGTCGACCCGGCCAGTGGCGCGACGAGCGGGATCTACTTCGCGAGCGTGCTGCAGCGGCTCGGCATCGCGGACGCGGTCAAGAGCAAGACCGTGTTGCGGCAGGGCGGCGGCTACGTGGCCGAGCTCGTCGCGCGCGGCGAGGCCGAGCTGGCCGTGCACCAGATCAGCGAGATCGTGCCCGTGAAGGGCGCGACGCTGGTGGGCCCGCTGCCGCGCGAGCTGCAGAAAATCACCGTGTACTCGGCGGCGCTGCCGGCACGCGCCGCCGCCACGGAGCCGGCGAAGGCCTTCGTCGACTTCATGGCGCGGCCGGCCTTCAAGGCGCGGCTGGCGGCCGCCGGACTGGATTACAAGGACTGAGCTTGGGAGATTTCCGGGTCATCGGGCTGATCGGCGCCGGCCACCTGATCAGCCACTTCCTTCAGCTCACGCTGCCGCCGCTGTTCCCGATCCTCCGCACCGAGCTCGACGTCTCGTGGGCGGCTCTCGGCCTCGTGACGAGCGTCTTCTACGGGGTGTCCGCGGTGGCCCAGACGGTGGCCGGCTTCGTCGTGGATCGCCTCGGCGCGCGCCGCGTGCTCCTGGCCGGCATGGCGCTGATGGGCATGGCCATCATGCTGGGCGGCGCCGTGCACTCATACTGGATGCTGCTCGTGGTGGCAGCGCTGGCGGGCCTCGGCAACAGCGTGTTTCATCCCGCCGACTATTCGATGCTGAACCACGCCGTCAGTGCGCGCCGCATCGCGCGCGCGTACAGTGTTCATCAGCTGTCCGGCAATGCGGGCTGGGTGCTGGCGCCGATCGTGGTCGGGACGATGACGCATCTGGCGGGCTGGCGCGTCGCACTGTTGACGGCGGGCGGGCTCGCGCTGCTCGGGAGCCTGATCCTGGCCACGCAGACCCGCGGACTGGGCGTCGCGGCGCCAGCGCCAAGCGCCGCGCGTCCGAGCGTGGCGGCTGACGTGCGCGTCCTCTTCGCCGTCCCAATCATGATGGCGTTCGGCTACTTCGCGTTGCTGACGGCGTCGACGATGGGCATTCAGACGTTCGCCGTGCCTGCGCTCGGGGTCATCTACAACGCGCCGCTGACCCTGGCCACGGGAGCGCTCACCGTCTATCTGTTCGGCAACGCGACCGGCATCCTGGCCGGCGGTCTGCTCGCCGATCGGGCCACGCGGCACGACCTGGTCGCAGCCACGGGCGTGACCGGAGCGGCGGCGCTGACGCTCGTGCTCGCCTCCGGCCAGCTGCCGCTGTCGGCCGTCGCAGTCGTCATGACCGCGATGGGATTCTCCATGGGCGTGACCGCGCCGTCGCGCGACATGCTCGTTCGCGCGGCGACGCCGCGCGGCTCCTCCGGCAAGGTTTTCGGGTTCGTCTACTCGGGGCTGGACCTCGGCTCGCTGGTGGCGCCGCCGATCTACGGCTGGCTGCTCGATCACGGCCGCCCCCGCGCCATGTTCGGCGTGATCGCGGCCATCATGTTCGTGATGATCCTCACCGTGATCGAGGTCCGTCGCCGCGCGGTGCCAGTGGTGGCGCCAGCGCCCGGAGGCTAGCCGGCGAGGCTTGCCGCCTCTGCGCGCGGCGTTTATGCTGCGCCGGTCGTGGCAGACACCTCGGTCGCACGGACGCTGGCGCGGTTCGTCGTGCGCCTCTCGCTCGACGACGTTCCCGCGTCGACGGTGACGGCGGCGTCGCTGCTGACGCTCGACACGCTCGGTGATGCGCTCGCCGCCGTCCCCGAGGACTTCGGGCGCGCCGCCTCGAGCGCGGCCGAGCGGCTGGGTGGGCCCCCGGAGAGCACCGTGATTGGCCGCGCCGCGCGGGCGGCGGCCGCTAACGCCGCGCTCGCGAACGGCACGCTGGCCCACGGCCTCGACTTCGACGACACGCGCGAGGACGCGATCGTGCACACGGGCTCGGTGGCCGTGCCGACGGCGCTCGCCGTCGGCGAAGCCGTCGCCGCCTCCGGCCGCCAGATGCTCGAGGCGATCATCGCGGCCGTCGAGGTCATGTGCCGGGTCGGACTCGCCGTGCCCGGCCGGTTCCACGCGCGGCACTTCCATCCGACGGCGCTCGCCGGCGGGTTCGCCGCCGCCGCCGCGGCCGCCAAGCTGCAGGGCCTCGACGAGGATCGGCTCGTCAGCGCATTCGGCATCTGTGGCAGCCAGGCCGGCGGCATCATCGAATACCTGACCGATGGGACGTGGACGAAGCGTCTGCATCCCGGCTGGGCCGCGCACGCGGGCATCATCGCCTCCACGCTTGCAGAATCCGGAATGGTCGGGCCGGAGAGCGTGTTCGAGGGCGCCCACGGGTTCTACCGGGCGTTCGCCGGCGGTCACGACGACGCGCGGCTCGCCGCTCTCTTGCAATCGCTCGGCAAGACCTGGGAGCTCGAGAACCTGACGTACAAGCCCTATCCCTGCGGCTCGATCGCGCATCCATACATGGACTGCGCGCGGCGGCTCAGAGAGCGCCATGGCGTCGATCCGGCGCAGATCGTCGCCATCCGCTGTCGGACGGCCGAGGGGCCGGTGCCGAGGCTCTGGGAGCCGCTCGCGGCCAAGCACGCGCCACCCAACGGCTATGCCGCGAAGTTCAGCCTGCCGTATCTGATCGCGACCATGCTGGTGCGGGGCCGCGCCGGGCTGGCCGAGTTCCGCGATGCGGCCGTCCGCGACCCGGATGTCCTGCGGGTGGCTGGTCGCGTCACCTACGAGCTGGACCCGAGCATCGATTACCCGCGGCGGTTCGTCGGCGACGTGCGCGTCCGCCTCGCGAGCGGCGACGAGCTGGTGGAGCGGCAGGAGCACTCGCGCGGGGGACCGGAGCATCCGGTCACGCGCGCCGAGCTCGAGGCGAAGTTCCGTGGCAACGCCGGGCTCGTCCTCGACACCGGGCGCGTGGAGGCGCTGCTCCGTCGCGTGACCGCGCTGCGAAACGAGCCGGACCTCACCGCGCTGGCACGATGTCTCGTGCCGTGAAGGAGTCCACGATGAAGGTCGTGACGCTGCTGCTGCTCGCGGTACTGACGGCGGCATCGCCCGCCGCCGCGCAGGACGCGCGCGTCGATGCGGCGCGCAAGGAGGGCAAGCTCGTCTGGTACACCTCGCTGGCGCTGCCCAGCGCCGAGAAGGTGGCCAAGCTGTTCGAGGCGAGGTATTCCGGCATCAAGGTCGAGGTCCACCGCACCGGCTCGCAGCGGATCCTCCAGCGAGTGATGCAGGAGCTGCAGGCCAACATCAAGAACGTGGACGTCATTCACACCTCCGACGCCGGCCACTACGTGTTGCTCAAGGACAAGAAACTGCTGCTCAAGTACACGCCGGCCGGCGCCGACCGGTTCCCGCCCGGCTTCAAGGACAAGGACGGGTACTACTACGGCCTCCGCGCCACCGTGAACGTCATCGCGTACAACACCAAGGTCGTGCCCGCCGCGGAGGCGCCGAAGACGTGGAAGGATCTGCTGGCCCCGAAGTGGAAAGGCAAGCTCGTCACCGCGCATCCCGGCTACAGCGGCGTGATCGCGACGCACGTGCTGGCGCTCTCGCACCTGCTCGGCTGGGATTACTTCAAGGCGCTGGGGCAGCAGAGCGTCATGATCGTGCAATCGGCGGTCGATCCGTCGGGCGTGGTCGCGTCCGGCGAGCGGCCCGTGGCCGTCGATGGCGGCGACTACACGTTCTACCAGTCGAAGAAGGCCGGCAATCCCGTGGAGATCGTCTACCCGAAGGAAGGCGTGCCGCTGGTCGTCTCTCCCACGGCCATTGCCGCATTCTCGTCGCGCCCCAACGCGGCCAAGCTCTTCACCGACTTCACCTTCACGAAGGACGTGCAGCAGGTGCTCGCGGACAGCGAGGGCCTCTACACCGGCCACCCGGACGTGACGTACCCGGCCGACAAGCCGAAGCTCGGCGACCTCAAGCTGCTCAGCGTCGACGCCGAAGAGCTCGAGAAGCGCAGCGAGGAGATCAAGCGCCGCTTCGTCGAGTTCTTCGGCGCCTGACCGCCGCGCGCGGATGCGCCGCCTCGACGCCTCCGTGCCGGTCTGGGGGCTGGCCACGCTCACGCTCGTGCTGCTCATGGGGCTTCCGCTCGTATGGCTGGTGACGCTGAGCGTGAGCGGCGAGCATGGCGTGAGCCTGCAGCACTACGTGGCCGCGGTCCGCGATCTGCCGCTGCGCCGCGCGCTCTGGAACACGCTCGTGATGGCGTTCTGGACCGGCGTGGTCTCCGTCGCTATCGGCGCGCCGCTCGCCTGGCTGACCGCGCGCACCGACCTGCCGGGCCGGCGTCTGCTGCGCGCCCTCGTCATGGCCTCGTTCGTCACGCCGCCGTTTCTCGGCGCCGTCGCGTGGGTGATGCTGGCCGGTCCCAATGCCGGCGCGCTGAACAAGCTGTGGCGCGCCGTCACCGGCGCCGACACTCCGGCCGTGAACATCTTCACCATGACCGGGCTCGTCTTCGTGGTCGCGCTCTACACATTTCCGTATGTGTACGTCATGATCGGCAACACGCTCGAGCTGATCGCCTCCGACGTCGAGGACGCGGCGGCCATGCTCGGCGCCGGGCGCTTCACGGTCGCACGCACGGTAACGCTGCCGCTGGTGGCGCCGGCGATCCTCAGCGGCTACATCGTCTCCGTGCTGCAGGCGCTCGCGCTCTTCGGGTCGCCGGCCATCCTGGCGCTGCCCGCGGGCTTTCATACGCTGACCACGCAGGTATGGGGGATGTTCCACTATCCGCCCCGCGTGGAGATGGCGGCCGCGGTCGCGATGCCATTGCTGGTCACCACCGCGCTGCTGCTCACGCTGCAGCGGCGGCTGCTCGGTCGCCGCGGCTACGTGGCCGTCGGCGGCAAGGGCGGCGCGCGGCGCCGGATCCCGCTCGGGGCATGGCGCTATCCGGCCGTGGTGTTCTGCCTGCTCGTGGTCGCGTCCGCGGTGTTCCTGCCGTATGGCATCCTCGCCAAGGCCGCCTTCTCTCGCGCCTGGGCGCAGCCGCTGACCTGGGACAACCTTACGCTCCGCCACTGGACGTTCACGTTCTTCGAGTACAGCGCCACGCAGTCGGCGATCGTCAACACGCTCGAGCTCGGTGTGCTGACGGCGTCGGTGGGCGCCGCGCTCGCGGCCCTGCTGGCGTACATCGCGCGCCGGCGCGCCGTGGTGGGGCACCAGCTCGTGGGCTTTCTCGCGCTCTCGCCGATCGCGATCCCCGGCGTGGTGCTGGCCGTCGCGCTCTTCATCGCCTATACGCGCCCGCCGCTGATCCTCTACGGCACGCTCTGGATCCTCTTCGTGGCCTACGTGACCAAGGAGATGCCGGTGGGCTACGCGCAATCCGACGCGACGTTCCGCGCGATCCCCGCCGAGCTGGAGGAGGCGGGACGCATTCTCGGCGCCGGCCGGCTGCGCGTCCTCGGCGAGATCACGGCGCCGCTCGCGCGCAGCGGCGTCATCGCGGCCTGGTGCTTCATCTTCATCGGCGTCATCCGCGAGCTCTCGGCGTCGATCATCCTCTTCACACCGGATACCAAGGTGATGTCGGTGGTGATCTTCGATCTCAAGGAGGAAGGCCAGTTCGGCGCTATCGCCGTGCTCGGCCTCTTCATGATCGCGATGACGCTCGTCGTCGTCGTGGCCATGGAGCGCGTCTTCGGCCGTGACTTCATGGGCGGGCGCGAGTAGGTGGCCGCGGGCATCCGGCTGGTCGGGCTCACCAAGCGCTACGGCGACGTGGGCGCCCTCGACGCGCTGTCGCTCGACGTCGCCCCGGGCGAGCTCGTGTCGCTCCTCGGACCCTCCGGCTGCGGCAAGACCACCACGCTGCGGCTCGTCGCCGGGTTCCTGACCCCGGAAGCCGGCGAGATCTGGGTCGGTGAGCGACGCGTCTCCTCGCCGGACGCCGTCGTGCCGCCGGAGCGTCGTCGGATGGCCATGATCTTCCAGAGCTACGCGCTGTGGCCGCACCTCACCGTCGCGCAGAACGTCGCCTACGGGCTGCGCTTCAAGGCCGAGCTGTCCCGCGCCGACCGCGCGCGCAAGGTGGCCGACATGCTGAAGGCCGTGCAGCTCGCGGGCCTGGAGGCGCGCTATCCGGGTGAGCTGTCGGGCGGCCAGCAGCAGCGCGTGGCCGTCGCCCGCGCGCTCGTGGTCGAGCCGGAGATCCTGCTCCTCGACGAGCCGCTCTCGAATCTCGACGCCAACCTGCGCGAGGAGATGCGATTCGAGATCCGGCGGCTGCACGAGGCGTTCGGCATCACCACGCTCTACGTCACCCACGATCAGGCGGAGGCCATGGTGATCTCCGACCGCGTGGCCGTGCTCGAGCAGGGCCGCCTCGCGCAGGTCGGCGCGCCGGAGGATCTCTTCCGCCGGCCGCAGTCGCGCTTCGTCGCCGAGTTCATCGGCAAGACGAACATCGTCGAGGCCACCGCGATCACCGCCGACACGGTGGCGCGCGGCGCGTGGCGGCTTCGCGTCGGCGACAAGGATCTGACTCCGGGCTCGCCGGTGCTCATCTCCGTCCGCCCGCACGAGATCCGGATCGTGGCGGGTCATCCGGGCGCGCACGGCGACAACGCATTCGCGGCCACGGTGCGCCGGGCGAGCTACCTCGGGACAGCGGTGGATTACCAGGTCACCGTGGAGGGCGTCGACGTGCCGCTCCGGGTGACGGCGCCGGTCGCGCCGCGGTTCGCCGCCGGCGACGCGGTCACGCTCGCCGTCGATCCCGCGGCGTGCGTGGCGCTGCGGCGCTGACGCTAGATCTTGAAGCGCGCCCGGAAGACCCGGCGGATCAGGTAGGGATTTGCGCCGAGCCGGTAGAGCGCGTCGATGTCGCCGGCCTTGAGCGCCGCGCGCTCCGGCCCGCTCAGCGTGTGACCGGTCAGGTCGTCGTCGGTGAGCGCCGGCTTCATCGTGTGCTGGCGGGCGACCGCCGTCAGCACCTTGTTGAGCGCGTAGGAGACGGTGGGCGCGGTCATGGATGCACCCACACCGTGGCGCAGCCGGTGATCCACTCTGCCACCGGCTCGTAGGCGAGCGGCTCGCCCTTCCATCCGGGCACGGCGCCGAGCAGCGCCACCCAGTTGCGGATCTCCTGACCGCCGTTGCCGCCGTCGCGCTCGATCTCGGCGTGGGTCAGTCGCAGGAGCGGCTCGACGTCCGCGCGCGCGATGTGGTCGAGCACCAGCCGGTCCCACTCGGGATTGATGCGGCCCGTCTCCGGCGTGCCGACCCAGTGCGAGATGCCGCCGCTGGCCACGAGGGCGACGCGCCGGGCGCCGGCGTGCGCGCGCACGAAGCGGCCGACGAACGCGCCCATCTCATGGCAGCGTCTGAGCCGCGGCAGCGGCGGCGCCGCACAGTTCGTGTAGACCGGCACGATCGGAATGTCGCCATCCGGCGTGAGGAAATGCAGCGGCACCGAGAGCTCGTCCCAGCTCTCGATCTCGTACGAGTAGGCGAAGTCGAAGCCCTCGTCGAGGCCGGCTTCGAGCAGCGCCATGGCCGTCGCGCGATCGCCGCGCAGCTTGCGGGGCGGGATCCTCATGAAGGCGCCACCGCCCGCACTCGGGGCGTCGTAGTCGTCGGCGAGCCCGACGCAGAAGGCCGGGAGGTTGCTGTACGGGAAGTTCTGCAGGTGATCGTTGACGAACATCACGATCAGCTCCGGGCGCGCGTCGGCCAGGCGCCGGCCGACCTCGTGGAAGCCGGCGTAGAGGCGCTCGCGCTGTTCCGGCCTGGCGATGTCCGGCTTGCCGGTGATCAGCGGCGCGTGGGACGTGAGAGCGGCGGCGACGACCTCGCCCATGAGTGCCTCCTGGTGGCGCCTATTATAATGATGGTCGCATGGCCGCGAAGGCAGTCGTCCTCGAGTTCGGCATGGGCGTCGACGTGCACGGTCTGGACGCCACCGTCGCCGCCTGTCGCGCGGTGTCCGACGCCATCCGGCACTCCAGCCTGCCGCTGCTCCAGGAGGTCCGGGAGCACGGCGGTCGGATGCTCGTCGACGTGACGGTCGGCGTGCCCGAGCCGGGAGCCGTCGACGCCGAGCGCGTGAAGAAGGAGCTGCCGCACGGCGAGGTGACCGTGCGCGCGGTCAGTGGCGGGCTGCGCGTCCCCGACAGCGACACGCTGATCGCCTGCGTGGCCATCACCGTCAGCGTGGAGTACCCGCGATGAGTGGCATCGGTCTCAAGCGTCTACAGCACATCGTGCTCTGGGTCTCGAACGTCGAGCGCAGCGTGCGCTTCTACTGCGACGTCCTCGGCTTCGAGGTCAAGCACCAGTTCCCGAATGCCGCCTTCCTGAAGATCCCCGGCACGCCCGATGATCATCATCTGGGACTCTTCGAGCAGGCGGGCGTCCGGTCGCCCGACGAGCGCGTGGCCCGCATGTACCACGCGGCGTGGGAGGTTGGCGAGCTGACCGACCTGTCTCGTGCCCGGGGCCGCCTCATCGAGGCGCGCGCGCTGGTCGGCGCTTCCGATCATGGCTCGAGTCTTTCGCTCTATGCCAAGGATCCGGACGGCCTGGAGTTCGAGATTTTCTGGACGGTGCCCGGCGTGGAGTCGAGCGGCACGCGACCGCTGGACCTCGAGGGCGAGCTCGCGAAGCGAGGCCTGCCGGTCGGCTGATATCATTGGTGGCGCTCGCCAGAGGAGGACGCCATGGCCCAGACGGAAGCCCACGCCGCCCCGCCCACGCAGGCGCAGACGCCGCGCGGCATCAATCACCTCGTGCTCAATGTCCGCAATCTCGACGTCTCCCATCGCTTCTGGACCGAGATCATGGGCTTCAAGTGCGTGGCCGAGCTCAAGCCGATCCCGGGTCGACCACGACCGAAGATGCGCTTCTACAGCGGTATCGACGCGCATGGTGACGTGACGCATCACGATCTGGCGCTGGCGGAAGTCCCGGCGGATGCGCCGCCGGACGAGCGGGGGACGTGGAGCCTGATGCCGGCGCGCGTGGGATTGAACCACCTGGCGGTCACCTGGCCGGATCGCGAATCGTGGCTCAAGCAGGTCGCGTTTCTCCAGGCGAAGGGCGTCACCTTCCATCGCCGCATCAATCACGGCATGACCCACAGCGTCTACATCTCGGATCCGGACGGCCACGGCGTCGAAGTCCTCTACGAGCTGCCGCGCGAGGTCTGGCAGGGCGACATCGACGCCGCGCAGAACTACTCGGAGGCGCTGCCGACCGAAGGCCCGGAGGCTCTCGTCGACAAGACCGACAACCCGGTGTTTCGCCGCTAGCCGACCTGGTAGCGCTTCGTCTCCTCGAAGAGCCGCAGTGACTCCTCCACGCGCGCGGGATCTTCGCCGACGGTCAGCTGAGCGAGCGTGTCCACGGCCGCCTTGAGCGCGGGGGTGAGAGCGCCGCGCGCGGGTCGTCACGTGCGTGATCTCCATCCGCTGACCTCCAGGTTGACTCGCCGTAGTGTTACCATGACCCGCCATGGACGGCGGGACAATCCGCGTCGGGTTCGTCGGAGCGGGTAAGAACACGCGCAGTCGCCACATTCCCGGCTTTCAGAAGCAGGCCGGCGTGGAGCTGGTCGCCGTCGCCAACCGCTCGCGAGAGTCGGGCGAGCGCGTGGCCAAGGAGTTCGGCATCGCGCGCGTGTACGACGACTGGCGCGAGCTCGTGGGCGCCGCCGACGTGGACGCCGTCTGCATCGGGACCTGGCCGTACACGCACTGCGAGATGACGCTGGCCGCGCTGGCGGCGGGCAAGCACGTGCTGTGCGAGGCCCGCATGGCCATGGACGCGGCCGAGGGCCGGCGGATGCTCCAGGCCTCGCGGCATGCGTCGGGGCTGGTGGCCCAGCTGGTGCCGTCACCGCCGACGCTCGAGGTCGATGGCACGCTCGCGAGGCTGCTCGCCGAGGGCTTCGTCGGCGAGGTCCTGGCCGTCGAGCTGACGAGCACGCAGAACGCGCGCTTCGTCGATCGCGAGGAGCCGCTGCACTGGCGTCACGACATCGCGCTGAGCGGCCACAACGTGATGAACATGGGCATCTGGTATGAGGCCATGCTGCGCTGGCTCGGTCCCGCGCGCCGGGTGATGGCGCTCGGAAAGATCGCCGTGCCGCAACGCCGCGACGAGCGCGGTGTCCTCCGCGAGGTGAAGATTCCGGATCATCTGGAGATCCTGGCCACCCTGCACGACGGCGCCGTGGCGCGCCTGCGCTTCAGCTCGGTGGCCGCGCTCGGCCCCGCCACCGAGGTGTGGATCTTCGGCAGCGGCGGCACCCTGCGCCTCGACGCCGAGGGCAAGCGTCTCTTCGGCGGTCGCCGCGGCGACAAGGAGCTCGCCGAGATTGCGATCCCCGCCGAGCGCCGGGTTGGCTGGCGCGTCGAAGAGGAGTTCGTCAACGCGATCCGGGGTCGGGAGAAGGTCTCCCGCACCACGTTCGAGGACGGCGTGCGCTACATGGAGTTCACCGACGCGGTCGCGCGAAGCCTCGCGCTCGAGCGTGCGGTGGACGTGTAGGGAGGGACGATGCTCGCGATCTGGGTGAAGGCCCGCGTGAAGGCGGGGCAGACGGAGAAGTTCCTGAAGGCCATCGAGCACGACGCCCTCGCCTCCGAGCGGGACGAGCCGGGGTGCCTGCGCTTCAACGTCCTGCGCGACGACAAGGACCCGAACGTCTACTACTTCTTCGAGGTCTACAAGGACGAAGCGGCGCTCGAGGCCCATCGGAAGGCGCCCCACTACGCCGTCTGGCGCGCCGCCGCCGACACGCTCGACGGCCCCACCGAGCCGATCCGGTGCACGACGGTCTTTCCGGCCGACCGCCGGTACTGGGGGAAGCTCTAGCCGTCCACCGGCGAATGACGGCGGCCCGCGCGCCGTCCGATCGTGTGGAGGCGCCTCCTATGTGGATCGCGTGGCTGGCGGTTACGTTGCTCGTGCTGAGCAGTGCCCCGGCAACGGCCGACGAGCCGGACGCCACGGCACTCACCCCTCCCAGGCTGAGCTACACCGACGGCGCCGTGTCGTTCTGGCGCCTCGGCGCCGAGCAATGGGCGCCCGCGGAGGTGAACATCCCGCTTTCGCCCGGCGATCACCTGCACACCGGACACGGGGGAACGGTCGAGATCCAGGTCGGCGGCCGCGCATTTCTCCGCGCCTGGGGCGACACCGAGCTCGGTGTCGTCGACCAGGCGAACGACTCGTTGCACTTCAAGATCCCCGACGGCCACGTGGTTGCCGACGTGCGCGCGGTCGATGCGGGCGGCATCATCCACCTCGAAACGCCGGCCGCGGTGTTCACGCTCGATCGCCCGGGCTACTATCGCGTCGACGTCGAGCCGCGAGCGACCTGGCTCACCACGCGCCGTGAGGGACAGCCGGCCGAGACAACGCGCGTGGAGGCGGGTGTGACCCGCATGATGGCCGTGCCCGCGCTCGATGCCTGGGACCGGTGGAATCAGCTACGGACCGACGAGGTGCTCTACTCCGCGAGCGCACGGTACGTCGGCGCAGCCATTTACGGAGTCCGCGACCTCGACGGGCATGGCGACTGGCGCGTGCTGCCCACGTACGGCGCCGTCTGGGTGCCGCGTGGTGCGCCGGCGGGCTGGGCACCGTACACGACGGGACGCTGGGTGTGGGATCCGCGCTTCGGATGGACATGGATCGACACCGCGGTGTGGGGGTGGGCGCCGTTCCATCACGGTCGCTGGGTGTACCTCGATGGCGTCTGGGCGTGGGCGCCGGGGCCGATCGTCGGCCGTCCGATGTACGCCCCCGCGCTGGTCGCGTTCTTCCATGCGCCGGGGGTGCGCGTCACCGTCGGCGCCCCGCTCGTGAGCTGGGTCGCGCTCGGCTGGGGCGAGCCGGTCGTCCCGTGGTGGGGACGCGCCGCATTCGTCGGACGCCCGCACTGGCTCGGGTGGGGCGGCCCGCGCGTCGTCAACAACGTGGTGGTGAATCGTACGACGAGCGTGAACGTCAACGACATTCGCGTCTATCGCAACGCCGGCGTGAACCGCGCCGTCGTCGCCGTCGCACCGGACCGGTTCGGCCGCGCGCGGGTGGAAGACGCGCGCGTGACGACCGTCGACACACGCCGCCTCGAGCCCGTGCGCGGTGCGCTGCGCGTGGCTCCGGAGCCCGTGAGCCGCGCGGAGCCGCCGAGCCGGGCGCCTCGCGCCGTCGAGAGCGATCGCGCCCGTCCCGCCGAGTCCGCGCGCCCACTCGACCTGCCCGCGCGCATCGAGCGGCCACGCCTGGAGCGACCCGACCCGCGCGATCGCGGCGTTCCCGACCGCCGTGAGCGCCTGGATCGGCGCGGCGCGGTCGCCCCGGTGCCGGCGGTGGAGCCGCTCGCGACTAGCTGATCAGGCCGTAGAAGCGGCCGGCGTTCTCACACGTGATCTTGTGCGTGACGTCGGCCTGTAGGTGGCCGAACTGCTCGGCGATGTACTTCGACGACTCCGGCCACACGCCGTCCCCGTGCGGATAGTCCGACCCCCACATGAGTGTTTCCACGCCCATGTCGTCGATCAATTTAGTTCCGATGCGATCGAACTGGAACGTCGCCTTGCACTGGCGGCGCCAGTAGTCGCTCGGCCGCATCTTGAGGCCGAGGTCGTGGAAGCGATCCTCCCACTCGAAGTCCATCCGGTCGAGCGCGTAGGGCACCCAGCCGATCCCGCTCTCGCCCAGCGCGATGCGGATGTTCGGATAGCGCTCGAGCACCGCGGCCCCGATGATGGCCGCGATGATGTTGACCAGATTCATCTGGAAGGCGGACACGACGGTGAAGAAGGCGGCGCGGCGCGTGAGGCCCTTCTGCCGCTCGAGCACGCTGACGGGGAGGGCGGGGAAGGTGTGAAAGTGCAGTGGCAGGTTGACGTCGTTCACGGCTTGCCACAGCGGCTCCCATGACGGATGCCACATCGGATCCATGTCCCACGAGCACGAGAGCTCCATGCCGCGCAGCCCGAGCTTGGCCACGCGGTAGATCTCCTTCACGGCGGCGTCGATGTCGCCGTACGGCAGGCACGCCAGCCCGATGAAGCGGTCCGGATCGTGCCGGCAGAAGTCGACGAGCCAGTCGTTGTAGATCCGGAACATCTCGGTGGCCGCCTCGTGATCGTTCAGTCGCGTGGCGGCGCCGAGGATGCCGTACATGACCTCGGCTTGCACGCCGTCGCGATCCATGTCCTTGGCGCGGAGCACGGGATCGGAGACGCGGCGAATGCCCTTCTGCCCGTCGGCGTAGAGGCCGGTGGCGGCCATGACGTCGACGCGGTGATGCGTGCCCGGCACGAACTTCTGGCCCGCCGGCCCTACCCCGTTCACCAGGCCGAACGACGTGCCGTTCTTGCAGGTCCAGTACGGCCCGTCGGGTCCGTCGGCCACGTATGGCATGCGCTCCTTCATCCCCGGGGTGGCGTTGGCAGTGAAGAGATCCGGCGGCATCCAGGGGAGGTCGAGGTGGCAGTCGGCGGAGATCCTCGTGTAGCGCATGGCGCCTCCTTGCAGAGCGCATTATAGTCGCCTCGGTTCAGCACTGGGAGGTGCGCTCATGAGAGTCGTGGTCCTGGTGACATTGGCAGCACTGCTGTCGGGCTGTGCGAGCGTCGACCGCTCGCAGGCGGAGGCGAGCCGGACGCTCGTGTCGCCCGCCGCGAACCGGAAGCTCGTCGTGGATTTCTACCGCATCGTCTTCATCGAGAAGCGCGTCATCGAGGGCTTCGAGCGGTTCGTCGCGCCCGGCTACATCCAGCACAATCCGCTGTTGCCGAGTGGTCGCGAGGCCGCCGTGAAGTTCCTGACCTCCCGCTCGTCGCGCGAGTCCATCGCCGACATCAAGCGCGTCATCGCCGAGGGCGACCTCGTCGTCCTCCACGTCCACTCCCGCGCCAACCTCTCCGATCGCGGCCACGCGATCGTCGACATCTTCCGCGTGACCGACGGCAAGATCGTGGAGCACTGGGACGTGATCCAGCCGGTGCCGGCGAAGTCGGCGAACACGAACACGATGTTCTGAGTGGGCGTTTTCGCGAGGCGGGTCGGCCATGATTGCGATGCCGTACATACTCGTCAACATCGTGCTCCACGCGCTCGTGCTGGCCTTCTTCTGCCTGACGACGGCCGCGCTGCTCGCGCGGTACCCGGCGACCGCTTTGTATCTGCCCACACCCCTCCGACGTCACCGAGCAGTCGCGTTGATGGCGCACGCGGTGGTGCTTGCGGCGCTCTCGACGGTTGTCGTGCGGACGATCGGGCCGGCGCGAAGGTATGCCTTTGACGTGTTTCTCTGCGTCGGCTTCGTGAATTCCGCGGTGCTGATCTATGCGTTTCTCGACAAGCGCTACGTCCTCGCCATGCCCCGGGTTCGACGGCAGCTTTTGATCGCGGTGTGTTCCGTCGTGATGACGGCCGTTCCCGTTGTCGCCGTCATCGCGGCGGTGTTCATGCTGTTCGTCATCCGGTGACTGATCGACGTCGGGGTCAGCTCCGAGTATCTGCCCCAAGCCCGGCCGCAGGCCAAAAGAAGGCAGCGGGACGCACGTCCTGACCATGGCGCCGCGAGTTCTGGCCCGCAAACTTGGGTTTTCGAGGATCGCGACGCTATCTTTGGGTGTGCGGCATCGGGCCTCGACTGTGAGGCGGCTCGGCGAAATCGACGGGGTGAACATTGCGTGACAGGATCCTCGGCGCCATCGCTGTCATCTGGGGCTCGCTGATTCTGGTGGGGCGACTCGGCGGTGGGGATCCCGTCTACGGGGCCGGGGCATATGTTGCCGGTCAGATGACGGGCCTGGTCTTCGCTGTATTGCTCGTGATAGTCGGACTCTACTACCTGACTCGAAGCAGCCGGTCGACGCGCCGAACGTCGTCCTGATGACCGGACCGCCGCCATCTGCAAACTCGAGACGCCATCTTCAGGCGTCCACGTCGAGTGCCACCGCGCTATCGCTCGGGTGCGCTCCACCGACAAGTTTGAGCAGGCCGACAACAACTGCCAGACGGCCGTGGCCGATCTGGCCGTAC
>Ga0075431_100001230_pt1 | contig 23214 bp, 14 predicted proteins | sample RhiMetdeltSRZDD5_FD_75297 | JGI IMG/M metagenome (GOLD analysis project Ga0075431, IMG submission 75297) | Populus rhizosphere microbial communities from Tennessee, USA - Rhizosphere MetaG P. deltoides SRZDD5 | ecosystem: Host-associated > Plants > Roots > Rhizosphere > Soil | place: USA... | reverse complement strand
CCGATGAAGTGCTTGACCTTCGCCCGCAGCTCGTCCTCGTGAATGGGCTTGGCCATGTAGTCGTCGCAGCCTGCCTCGCGCGCCCGCTGCTCGTCGCCCACCATGGCGTGCGAGGTGATTGCGATGATGGGGATGTGCCGCAGCGCCGGGTGCGCCTTGATGCGCCTGGTCGCCTCCCAGCCGTCCATCACCGGCATCCCGAAGTCCATGAGGATGAGGTCCGGTCGCTCGCGCTCCGCCCGCACCACCGCGTCCGCCCCATCCACCGACACCAGCACTATGTAGGCCTCCTCCAGGATCTGCACGAGCAGGTCGCGGTTGAGCTCCTGGTCCTCCACCACGAGGATCCGCTTGAGGGCGCTCATGACCGCGCCGTGGCCGCCGTCTCGAGCGCAAGGGGCAGGGTTAGGGTGAAGGTCGAGCCCTTGCCGAGCTCGCTCTCCGCCGTCACCTGGCCGCCGAGCAGCCGCGCGAGCCGCCGCACGATGGCCAGCCCCAGCCCGGTGCCGCCGTGGCGGCGGGTGCTCGACATATCCACCTGCCGGAACTCCTCGAAGATGTAGTCGAGCGCCTCGGCCGGCATGCCGATGCCGGTGTCGGACACGGTGAGACGCAGGACGCCGTCCATGCGGGCCGCTGAGACGGTGATCACGCCCTCGTCGGTGAACTTCGCGGCATTGCTCAGGAGGTTCATGAGGATTTGCCTCAGCTTGTCTCGATCGGTGTAGAGCGGGGGAAGGTCGCTCGCGACGTCGGTCACCAGCGCGACCCGATCGGCCTTGAGCATCGGCTCCACCGTGCCGGCAGTGGCGTGGACGAGCTCGGCCAGGTCGAAGCGCACCGGCGTAACCTCCATGCGGCCGGCCTCGATCTTGGAGAGATCCAGCAGCCCATTGATGAGAGCGAGGAGATGCTCGGCGCTGATGAGCACCTTCTGGAGATTGGCATGCTGCAGCGGCGGGATCTGCGCCTCCGTCTTCCGCATGACGAGGCGGGTGAACCCGATGATGGCGTTCATGGGAGTGCGGAACTCGTGACTCACATTGGCGAGGAACTGGGACTTGAGCCGATTGGCCTGATCGAGCTGCGCGTTGAGGGCTACCAGCTCGCGGGTGCGCTCGGCCACCTTCTGCTCGAGGCCGGTGTACGCCTCCTGCAGCCGCGCGCTCATGCGGTTGAACTCCTCGCCGAGCGCCTCGATCTCGTCACCCGTCTTCAGGTGCAGCCGGAAGGCGAGGTCCCCCTGCCCGATGCGCTCCACCCCCTCGCGCAGGGTCTCCAGCGGCCGCAGGATGCGGCGGGCCACCAGGACGCTGGCGAGCAACGCCATCCCGAGCCCCACGAGGAGGAGGATGGAAGTACGGCGGATGGAGGCGAACAGGGGTCGGAACACCTCGCCGGCGGGGCGCTCGATGAAGACGATCCAGTCGAGGCCGGGGACGGGCGCGTGTGAAGTGAACACGCGCTCGCCCTCCATGTTGCGGCTGAGCGCGCCGCGAGTGCCTGCCTGGGCGGGATCGGAGCCCAGGGCCCGGCGGACCTGCTCGAGCGTGTTGAGGTCGCGGCGCTGGAGCACCAGCTTCACCTGCGGGTGCGCGATGAGCTGGCCCGAGCGGCTCACGATGTAGGCATAGCCGATATCTCCCGCCTCGAGACGGGCCACCACCTGCTCGCCGAGATAGATCAGGCTCACCTCGGCCTGGAGCACGCCGATGGTGACGCCGGCCAGGATCTCGATGGGGATGGACACGGTCACGTAGGGCTCGGACTCCCGCGCGAAGTGCACCGGGCCGATGTGGGCGGTGCCGCCGAGCGCGCGCTGGAAGCCCTCGGTGTCGGCAAAGTCCTTCCGATCCTCGGGATGCACGGTGCGGAGGCGGGCGGCCCGTGCGCGCGCCTTGCCGTCGGCGTCCAGCGCGATCGCCTCGGTGACGGCCGGCACGATGAGGAGCAGGCGGTCCAGCTCCGCGGCCAGTGTCTCGTCGAAGAGCTTCCGCAGCGGGCCGTCGCGGAAGCCGGGGCCGGCGGACGCGACCTCCCGGCTGCGCGTCGCCGCGGTCATCGCACCGCGGATCTCGTGCATGAACTGGTCGATCTTGTCCGCCGCGCCCACCGCCGCCTCCTGCTGAAGGGCCGCGATGTTCTCCCGGATCTCCTGGTAACGGAAGTACATCTCCACCAAGCCGCTGGTGATGAGCCCCCCCGCGAGCACGAGGAAGGAGACCAGGAAATAGCGGCGGATGAGGCGGCGCTGGTCGAACACGTCAGCGTCCCTTCCCGCCGTCCCAGGCCGCCTCGATGTCACGCTTGAAGCGCTCGTTGACCTCCCGGAAGCGCGAGCGGGCGACTTCGTCGTCGTACACATTGGTCACCGGCGGATCGAAGAACGAGCGGATGCCGCCGGTGAGCTGGACGGCCAGCTCCACAGTCGAGCCTGGCGGTCCGTGCACCTTGTAACGCGGCATGATCGGGAAGAGGCCCCGCTCCATGAAGAGCCGCTGGCCGCGCTCGGAAAGCAGGAAGGCCAGGAACTCTCGCGCCGCCTTCGGATGGCGCGCTCCGGCGAGGATGGCGAAGGGCTCGGGCGTCACGAACGCCCGCTTGGGCGCCAGGAATTTGATGTCGAAGCCGGCCAGCTTCTCCTCGAACACGAAGTAGGACGGCACGCCGACGCCCACCGCGTACTCGCCCTTCGCCACCACCGCGGGCACCTCGCGGCTGGCCGCCACGAAGGCCCCGGTGTTGGCGGCGAGTCGCTTGAGCCACTCCCATCCCTCGGCCTCGCCCTTGGACTGCAGAATGACCTCGTAAGTGGCGTGGCTCGACGAGGAGCGGTACGGCGTGCATTGCGCCACCGCGCCCTTGAGCTTCGGGTTCAGCACGTCGTCCCAGTCGCGCGGCTCAGGCACGCCGAGGCGCTTGAGCAGGCGCGGGTTGTAGGCGATGCCGTACACCTCGAGCGCCGTGCCGACCCAGTGGCGGCCGGGGTCCTTGAGGGGAATCGGCTTGGGCGTTCCTATGGAGCCCGGGATGGCCTCCCAGGTCTCGGCCGGGGTCTCGAGCCGCGTCAACAGCCGCTGCTCGGCCAGGCTCTGGAACAGCGCGGGCTCCCCGCCCCAGAAGATGTCGGCCTCGGGCTGTCCCTTCCACGCCACGATGCGCTCATAAGACACGGGCGTGCCGGCGCGCAGCGCGCGGGTCTTGAGGTTGACCTGCCAGCGCTCCTTCGCATAAGCCGCGAACTCCTTCAGCATGGCCTCCACGATGAAGGCGGACACCGGGGTCTGGACCACCAGCTCGTCCTCGATGGCGGGCGCCGGCTGCGCGACGGTTGGGCGCCCGCCCATCAGCCCGTACGCCAGCCCGGCCGCGCCAAGGAAAAGGACACGGCGACGGATCATCGACGATCTCCCCCCGAGCCGGCCCGCTCGGCGCGGCACCGCTCGGCGAGCGGACGCATGTCCAGCGCCTCCGCCGCATCCAGTGCCTGCTGATACCACTCGCCGGCGGCCCGCGTGTCGCCGGTCTCCTCCGCGACGGCTCCCAAGAGGCGCATCGCCCATGCCTCGAAGCCGCGCTCGCCGCGGACGCGGGCCAGCTGGCGCGCGCGTAAGCCCTCGGTCCTGGCCTCGTCGAGACGCCCCTCGTGCAGCAAGGCCTCGCCCAGGTAGACGAGCCACATCGAGTGGCCGGACAGGATGTGGGAGGCCTCGGAGTACCGCACGACGTCAGCGATCAGGCGGCGTCCTTCGTCGATCCGGCCCGCGGCCACGTAGACAGCGCCCAGCGTGGAGAGGACGGCCGGCTTCCAGTTCTCGAGCTCGAACTCCGCCGAAAGCGCCCGGGCATTCTCGAGGGGCGCGATCGCGTCTGCGGGCCGGCCCTCCCGCAGGCGGACATTGCCGAGGGCGAACCGCGCCCCCACCCGGCTGAACGGGTTGCCGTTCACGTCGGCGAGCCGCCAGGCGATCTCCGCGGCGGCCATCGCTTCCGAGAAGTCGCCGAGCTCGGCGAGGCAACGCGAGAGATAGACGCGGTGCAGCACCGGACCCTGAACGCGAAAGCGCCGGGGCAGGACGCTCTCCGGATCCTCGAGCGTCACGAGGTTCTCGCGCAGCATGGCGGCGGCACGCCGTGCGTCGCCCATCGCCAAGACGACCACCGCGACGTAGAAGCGCGTCTCGATGGCGAGGGCCCCGTCGCCGAGCTCGGTCGCGATACCCAGCGCGCGCTGACCATTGGCCAGCGCGCCCGGATGCTCGGCGGTCGCCCAGTCGAGCCGGGCGAGATGGCACAACACCCAGCCGAGGCGCCGCGCGTCTCCGATCGACTCAGCGAGAGCGCGGGCCTCGTCCAGGCGGCGCCGCATGTCGTCCATCTTGCCGAGCGTCCACAGCGGATCGCGAAGGCTCAATCGGAGATCGATGCCCAGCTCGGTCCGCGCGCGGCCGGCCGGCCAATGCTCGAGCCCCACGAGGGCCTGCGTGAAGCGCTCCTCCGCCTCCTCGTTTGCCCAGCGTCGGAATGCGCGGTCGCCCGCCTGCCGCAGATAGCCGACCGCCTTGTCCCACGCCTCGGCGCGCTGGGCGTGATGGGCGAGGCGTTCGATGTCGTCGCTGCGGTCGCCATGCGGCAGCGCCTCGAGGGCCGCGAGGATGCGCTGGTGCAGATCGGGACGCTCGTGATCGGCAAGGCTCCGGTAGGCCGTCTCGCGAATCAGCGAGTGCTTGAACCCGCAGGCGGGCCCGTCCGATGCCCGCGTCCGGTACAGGAGCTCGGCGCCGACCAGCCGGTCGATGGCCGGGGCAATCTGCGCGCCGGGCGCGTCCGTCACCGCCGCGAGCACGTCGAGGGGAGCTTCGCGGCCGATGGCGGCAACGTACTGCAGCACCTGTCGATCGCCCGGAGTGAGCCGATCGATCCGGCGAGCCAGCAGCTCCTCCACCGTCGCGGGCACTCCGACACGGGCGATCGGCCCGACCGCGCGATAGCGGCCCCGCTCCCCGGTGAGGGCACCCGTCTCGACGAGCGTCCGCACGCTCTCCTCGAGAAAGAACGGGTTACCGTCGGCTGCCTCCGTCACCAGACGCTTCGCCGCGGGGAGCGTGGGATCGTCGCCGACGAGCTGCCGGAGCATTCGGCCGGCCTCGCCGGCCGGCAGACGCGGCAGCTCGATGCGAGTGACCGGCGAATGCCCGCGCCACGGATCGGCGAAGCCATCACGCAAGGTCGCGGCGACGCACACGCGGGCCGCGGCGATGGCGGCCAGGAGCCGCTCCAGCATACCCGCCGTCTCCGAGTCGACCCAGTGCAAGTCCTCGACGACGAGGAGCACCGGCCGGGCGGCGCTCTGAGCCAGCAGCAGGCGGATGACTGCGTCGATGGCGGCGCGCCGGCGCTCGGGCAGGTCCAGCACCTGCCAGCCGGCGTCCTCCACGGGAACTTCCAGCCAGGAGCAGAGCCCGGGCATGATCGGCTCGAGGCGGTCGTCGAGCGCGCGGAGACCGGCGACCACGCGGGCCCGCGCCGGGCCGGCGTCGGCCGCGCGCTCGATGCCGAAGTGCGTGCGAAGCAGCCCCGCGACGGGATGCTCGGCCGCCGCGCGGGCGAAGGGCACGCAGCGCATCTCGAGCACGTGCCAGCCCTGCACGTGGGGGGCCCGCGCCAGCTCCCACAACATGCGCGACTTGCCCACACCCGCCTCGCCCGCCACGAGCACCGCCTCTCCATGGCCGGTGCGGGCCCGCGCCAGCGCAGCCTGCAGCGCGCCGAGCTCCGCCCGGCGCCCCACGAAGGGGGTGAGCGCTCCATGCACGTCGAGCCCGCGGCGTTCCGGGCCGGCAAGGCGAGAGATCTCGCCTCCCCCGTCGGCCACCGGGGCCAGATCGAAGCGGCGGCGAAGCAGCGGTGCGACGCCCTCGCTCACCACGGTGTCGCCCGGCCCCGCCGCCTCGAGCAGCCGCCGCAACCCAGGCTCCTGGGCGCGTCCGGCGTCGGCGTCGATAAAGATGCTGCCGCCGCGCCGGCCCACGAGCATGAGGGCGGCATGGACGCCAACCCGCACTCGCGGGATGGGCCGCCCGTCGGCATGGCTGCGCTCGATGGACTTGTGAACGGCCAAGGCGGCGTGGGCGGCACGGCGCGCCGCATCGTCGACACCGTGGAGCCCGAAGGTTGCCGACACACCGGTGGGGGTGAGCTCCTCGATCCGGCCGCCGAAGCTCTCGACCTTCTCGACGAGGATCTCGAGCGCGGCGGCCGTGTGCGACACCGCGCCCGGTCCGTGAGATCGCTCGACCTCTCCGCGCAGGAGCGTGACACTTCGCCGCTCCCAGCGCAGCCGCGTGTCGGCGGGCGGCGCGACGCGCGGAAGCGGCCTGACCCGCCGCGCCGGCGCCGGACGCGCGGAGACGTGGCCGAGATCGAACTTCTGAATGTGGGCGTAGACGGTGTTGCGCGCCAGGCCGAGCAGCGCTGCCGTGCGCGCGATGTTCCATCCCGTGCGCTCGAGCGCCGCCTCGAGGTGCCGGCGGTGCGCTTCCGCGCGGCTCAAGCTCGCCGGCATCAGAGCCAGCCGGAGGGGAAGGCCGAGCGCCTCCGCGGTGACCACCGGCGCGTCGGTGACGAGGACCGCGCGCTCGACGACGTTGAGGAGCTCGCGGACATTGCCCGGCCACTGATGCTCCAGCAGCGCGGCGCGCGCCGAGCGATCGAGGCGCTTGGCGGACGTCTCGTAGTCGCGCGCGAAGCGGACGAGAAATCGCTCGGCCAGCATCAGCACGTCGCGGCCGCGATCGCGTAGGGGCGGCAGATCCAGCACGGTGGCGATGAGCCGGCGGTACAGGTCGTCGCGGAAGCCGCCGGCGCGGACGGCCGCCGCGAGGTCCGTGCTCGAGCCCGCGATCACGCGCACGGCCCCTTCCCCCGCCGGTGCGCGCGCGAATGCTACCCGCCGCTCGATCAAGGCCGCCAGCTCCGCCTGTAGCGGCGGGGCCAAGAGTCCAATCTCCTCGAGGTAAAGCGTACCGCCCCGCGCCTGGGCGAGGAGCCCCTCAGGGTCGGTCGAGGTGGGCAGGGCCGGGCAGCTCACGTTCACGAAGGCGCCGGCGCGGTGCGGACCCGCGAGATGGATGAGGCGGGCGACCAGGCTCTTGCCCGTTCCCTCCTCGCCGCGTAGGAGCACACCCTCCGCCGTTCGGGCCGGGGGGGCATCGGCGAGTAGCTGCTCGAGCCTCCGCCTCAGTCCGGCGATGGCGGGACTGGCTCCCACAATCTCCCGGAGTCCGCCCATGTCCACGGCCGCCGTATCCAGCCTCCTCCCACCAGGGTGCTCAGAAAACTAACATATCTATTCCTAAGTGACTAATTAATCGGATAAGATACCACATCGCTTTAGGTGCTACGGCTCGACCACCCCTCCGCGGCGCGAGGTGATCCTGTTCGACCTGGAGGGGTTGGCCCGTGAGGCGCTCAGACGACTACTGGCCGACTGTGCGAAATGGTGAGACGACCACCCTTGGCCCCACGCGCGCCGTCGTGCGGACCGTGCGGGGATTCAAGGCTGGCGGGCGGGTAGCGCTCCGCCCGCCGGAAGGTCGGGCCGCTACCCCTTCTGCATCGCAGCGGCGGGGTCGAACGACGGAGTGCCCACCCAGCCCGTCTCGGAGACGTCGACGGTCACGCCGTCGGGGGCCGTGTACTTGACCTCGACGTTCGCGTAGCGGGTGCTGCCCCCGACACCCAGGGCGGTGTTGATGTCATCGCGCGTGGGAGCGCCCACGGCGGCGAGCTTCTCGGCAATCTCCTCGAGGCTCTCCACCTGGAAGCCGAAGTGGTGGATGCCCGTCCAGTCCTTGCCGCGCTCGACGCCGGCCACCGCGTCGTTCTTGAACTTCAAGATGGCGAGGTTGAGGTCGCCGTCGGTGAGGAAGAAGCCGCGCGTGTTGGGGTTGTCGATCTTGCCGACCTCCTTCATCCCGAACACGTCGATGTAGAAGCGGGCGGTGGCGTCCGGATCCGCCGTGGTGAGCGCGATGTGCTTGATCTTCGGCATGGCCTTTCTCCTCCCTCGACTGGCTAGCGCCGCTTGGCCTCGAAGAACTCGCGCAGGAGCGCCGCGCTCTCCGCGCCGCGCACGTCCCCGCGCACCACCGCTCGATGATTCAACCGCGCGTCGTCCAGGAGCCGGTACAGCGTGCGGGCCGCGCCCGCTTTCGGATCCGGCGCGCCGTACACCACGCGCGCGACCCGCGCCAGCACGGCGGCGCCGCAGCACATCGCGCACGGCTCGACGCTGGCGTACAGGACAGCGTCGGGGAGCCGATAGTTGCCGACCGCCTGCCCTGCGGCGCGAAGGGCCAGCACTTCCGCATGCGCGGTCGGGTCCTTGAGGGCGACGGGCTGATTGTGGCCGCGACCGATCACACGCCCCTCGAGCACCACCACCGCGCCGACCGGCACCTCGCCCGCGGCCAGGGCCGCTCGGGCCTCGTCGAGGGCCAGTGCCATGAACCGCTCGTCCTCGGCCTCGTCCATCTCCACTGATCTCCCACGCTCGCCGCCCCATCGGGCAGGCAGGAGGACGGTTGCCCGCCCCCCTGCCCCCGAATGGCGCGCCCTAGAGGAGTCGAACCTCTGACCTTCGGATTCGTAGTCCGACGCTCTATCCAACTGAGCTAAGGGCGCATCTGGCGGAGAGGCCGGGATTCGAACCCGGGACAGAGGTTTTGCCCCTGTAACCGCTTAGCAGGCGGCTGCCTTCGGCCGACTCGGCCACCTCTCCAAACCGTGAAGCCTACCGAGTGTAAGGCATTATACCCGTGGAGGATACCCCCCATGAGTCGGATGCGCCTGCTCTTCCGTGACGCGTGGACCATCGCCCGCCCGTACTGGTTCTCCGAGGATCGCTGGGCGGGGCGAGGGCTGCTCGTCGCGGTGGTCGGCTTGAATCTCGGCATCGTCTTCATCAACGTGCTCCTCAACCAGTGGAACCTGGCCTTCTACAACGCGCTGCAGGACAAGGACTTCGGCGTCTTCAAGAGCCAGCTCTTCAAGTTCAGCTACCTCGCGGCCGCCTACATCGTGCTGGCGGTGTATCAGCTCTACCTGAATCAGATGCTGCAGATCCGCTGGCGCCGCTGGCTCACCGACCGGTACCTGGGGACCTGGCTGGCCGACCAGTCCTACTACCGCCTGCAGCTCGCGCCCTCGGAGACGGACAACCCCGATCAGCGCATCGCCGAGGACCTGCGCCTGTTCGTCTCGATCACCGTCGGTCTCTCGCTCGGCATCCTCCGGGCCGTGGTGACGCTCGCGTCCTTCGTGGCCATCCTGTGGTCCTTGTCGGGGCCCTTCACCATTCCCGGCCTCGACGTCACCGTGCCCGGCTACATGGTCTGGGCCGCCCTCGTCTACGCCGTCGTGGGCACGTGGCTGACGGACAAGATCGGGCGCCCGCTCGTGGCGCTCAATTTCAACCAGCAGCGCTACGAGGCCGACTTCCGCTTTGCCCTCGTGCGGCTGCGCGAGAACACCGAGGGCGTGGCCCTCTACCACGGGGAGAAGGACGAGCTGCGCGTGCTCCGCGACCGGTTCGCGAACGTGGTGCAGAATTTTTGGGGGATCATGCGCCGCCAGAAGCGGCTCACCTCGTTCACTGCCGGCTACAACCAGATCGCCATCATCTTCCCCTTCGTGGTTGCGGCGCCGCGCTACTTCCGCGGCGAGTTCGCCCTGGGCGGCCTCATGCAGACCGCCTCGGCCTTCGGCCAGGTGCAGGACGCGCTCTCGTACATGGTCTCCGCCTACACCGACATCGCCGAGTGGCGGGCGGTGGTGGCGCGGCTGGGCGGCTTCAATCGCGCCCTCGATCAGGTGCGCGCGGAGGCCGCCGTGCAGGGCATTCGCCACGAGCCCGGCTCCGCGGACGCGCTCGGAGTGGAGCACGTGCACCTGGCGCTTCCGGGGGGCCGGCCTCTCGTGGAGGACATCACTTTTGCCCTGCGCCGCGGGGACACCGCGCTCATCAGCGGGCCGTCGGGGACCGGTAAGAGCACGCTGTTCCGGGCGATCGCCGGCATCTGGCCCTTCGGCCATGGGCGGGTGACGCTGCCCGCGGGCGCGCGGGTGCTCTTCCTCCCGCAGAAGCCCTATCTCCCGCTGGGGACCATTCGCGAGATCGTGAGCTACCCCACGCCGCCCGACGGCGTCTCGGACGCGGCGGTGACCGAGGCCCTCACGGCGGTGGGGCTGCCCGAGCTCACGACGCGGCTGGACGAGTCGGCGAACTGGGCGCTCCGCCTCTCGCCGGGGGAGCAGCAGCGCATCGCCTTCGCCCGCGCGCTCTTACAGAAGCCGGACTGGCTCTTCCTCGACGAGGCGACATCCGCCATCGACGAGGCGACGGAGACGCGCCTCTACGCGCTGCTGCGCGAGCGCCTGCCCGCCACCACCCTGTTCAGCGTCGGGCACCGGAGCACACTGCGCCCGTTCCATGCGCGGCGGCTCGAGGTGACACCCGACGCTGCGGGCGATGGCGCGGGGCCGGCGCAGCTCGTGGAGACGGCCGCGCAGCCCGCTTGAGGCGGCGGGAATTGGCGGAGGGGGAGGGATTCGAACCCCCGATCCCTTGCGGGATTCCGGTTTTCAAGACCGGCGCCTTCAACCGGACTCGGCCACCCCTCCGTCGCCCTGACGACGGCGCGACCAGTCTAGCATCGGGCCCGCGGGTTACTTGCCCCGCAGGTTATTTAATGGTCGCGAGGCCGCCCATGTAGGGGCGCAGGACGGCGGGCACGGTGACGCTGCCGTCGGCCTCCTGATAATTTTCCAGGACGGCGACGAGCGTGCGGCCCACCGCCAGGCCCGAGCCATTGAGGGTGTGGCAGAACTCGGGCTTGCCGCCGCCGGTGGGGCGGTACTTCAGGTCGAGCCGGCGCGCCTGAAAGGCCTCGCAGTTGGAGCAGGACGAGATCTCGCGGAACTTCCCCTGCCCCGGCAGCCAGACCTCGATGTCGTAGCTCTTCGCGGCGGCGAAGCCGGCGTCGCCCGCGCAGTGGAGCACTACCCGGTAGGGGATCTCGAGCCGCTTCAGCACCTCTTCCGCCTCGACCACCATCGACTCCAGCTCGTCGTAGGACTGGGCGGGCGTCGTGACCTTCACCAGCTCGACCTTGTCGAACTGATGCTGGCGGATCATCCCCTTCATGTCCTTGCCGTAGGTGCCCGCCTCGCGGCGATAGCACGGCGTGAAGGCGGTGTAGCGGCGCGGCAGCGTGGCCTCGGGCAGCGTCTCGTCGGCGTGCAGCGCGGTGAGCGGCACCTCCGCGGTGGGGATCAGGTAGAGGAGCCGGTTCTCGTCGGCCTCGTGCGTCTTGAAGAGGCCGTCCTCGAACTTCGGCAGCTGGCCGGTGCGGAGCATGGTGCTGCCGCTCACGAGCTGGGGCACCCACACCTCGGTGTAGCCGTGCTCCCGGGTGTGGAGGTCGAGCATGAACTGCGTGAGCGCGCGCTCGAGCCGCGCCGCCGCCCCCCACATGACGGTGAAGCGCGACTTGGCGAGCTTCACCGCGCGGGCGAAGTCGAGCACGCCGAGGGCTTCGCCGAGCACGTCATGCGACTTGGGGTCGAAGCCGAAGCGGCGGGGCTCGCCCCAGCGGCGGATCTCGACGTTCTCCTCCTCGGTGGTGCCGGCCGGCACGGAGGGATGCGGCAGGTTGGGCAGCTGGAGCAGCAGGGTCTCCACCTGCACGTCGAGGGCCTTGACCTCCGCGTCGAGGGCCTTGATCCGGTCGCCCACCTCGCGCATGCGGGCCATGGCCGCCTCGGAATCCTCGCCCCGCCGCTTGGCCTGTCCGATGGCCTCGGAGGCGCGGTTCCGCTCGGCCTTGAGGGTCTCGACCTCGGCGATGAGGCGCCGCCGCTCGGCGTCGCGCGCGACCGTCTCGCGCACCAGCTCGGCCCCGCCGCGATCACGAAGCCCGCGCTCCACCGCCTCGGGGTTCTCGCGCAGGAGGCGGATGTCGAGCATGAGCGTCCGGCTAGACGGTGGCGGCGGGCGTCTGCTCGGCCTCGACCCGCGCGAGGCTGCCGACCTTGTCGTCGGCGTCGAGGTCCACGATACGCACGCCCATGGTATTGCGCCCCTGGAGCTTCACGTCGGCCACCGGGAAGCGGATCATCTTGCCCTTGCTGGTGACGAGGAGCACGTCGTCGCCCTCGCGCACCTGGAGCATGCCGACCACCGGGCCGTTGCGCCCCTCCGTCTTGATGTCGATGATGCCCTTCCCCGCCCGGCCCTGGAGCCGATACTCCTCGAGCGGGGTGCGCTTGCCGTAGCCACGCTCGGTGACGGTGAGGATGCTCGCCCCTTCCTGGATCACGTCGGCGCAGATGACGGCGTCCCCGTCGTCCACCTCGATGCCGCGCACGCCCGAAGCGGTGCGACCCATCGGGCGGACTTCCTCCTCGCTGAAGCGGATGATCATGCCGGTGCGGGTGGCGAGCAGGACTTCCTTCTGCCCATCGGTGCGGCGCGCCGCCATCACTTCGTCGTCGTTCTCCAGCGTAATGGCCTGGATGCCACCCGCGCGCGGGTGCGAGAAGGCCGCCACCTCCGTCTTCTTCACCTTGCCCTGCCGGGTCGCGAAGAAGATGTAGCCGCCCGTCTCGAAGTCCCGCACGGGCACACACGTCGCCACCGCGTCGCCCTCGGCAAGGGACAGCACGTTCGCCATCGCCTTGCCCTTGGCGCCGCGGCCCCCTTCGGGAATCTCGTGCACCTTCAGCCAGTGCACGCGTCCCTTGTTGGTGAAGAAGAGGAGGTAGGAGTGGGTGGACGCCACAAAGAGGTCGTCCACGATGTCCTCTTCCTTGGTCTCCATCCCGGTCACGCCCTTGCCGCCTCGCTTCTGGCTCCGGTAGGACTCCACGTGCGTGCGCTTGATGTAGCCGGAGCGCGTGATCGTCACCACCATGTCGTCGTCGGCGAGCAGATCCTCGATGGTGAGGTCGGTGGTCTCGGCGAGGATCTCGGTGCGGCGCGCGTCCCCGAACTCTTCCTTGAGGGCGAGCAGCTCGTCCTTGATGATGCCCATCAGCCGCTGCTCGGAGGCGAGGATGCCCTTGAGGTCGGCGATGAGGGCGAGGGTCTGCTCGTGCTCCTCCACGATCTTGTGCCGCTCCAGCCGGGTGAGGCGCTGCAGCTGCATCTGGAGGATGTGGCGGGCCTGGATCTCGGTGAGCTGCAGGCGCCGCATGAGGCCCTCGCGCGCGGCGTCGGGATTCTCCGCCCCGCGGATGATGGCGATGACGAGGTCGAGCGCGTCCACCGCCTTGCGGAGGCCCTCGAGGATGTGGGCCCGCTCCTCGGCGCGCGCAAGGTCGTACTTGGTCCGGCGCGTGACGACTTCCCGGCGAAACGCGATGAACTCCTGCAGCATCTGCTTGAGGTTGACGATCTGGGGCCGGCGCCCGACGAGGGCGAGCATGATGATGCCGAAGGTCGTCTGCATCTGGGTGTGCTTGTAGAGCTGATTGATGGCGATCTGCGGGATCTCGCCCCGCCCCAGCTCGAGCACGATCCGGATCCCTTCGCGGCTCGATTCGTCGCGACGCTCCGAGATGCCCTCGATCTTCTTCTCGCGCATCAGCTCACCGATCCGCTCGATGAGCGTGGCCTTGTTCACCTGGTACGGGAGCTCGGTGACGATGATGGCCTCGCGACCACCCCGCAGCTTCTCGACGTGGGCCTTCGCCCGCAGGGTGATGATCCCCCGCCCCGTCGTGTACGCTTCGGTGATGCCGTTGCGCCCGTAGATGTAGCCGGCGGTGGGGAAGTCCGGTCCCGGGATGACCTTCATCAGCCCCTCGATGGCGGTCTCGGGATTGTCGATCAGCATCGTCAGGCCGTCCACGACCTCGCTCAGATTGTGCGGCGGGATGTTGGTGGCCATGCCCACCGCGATGCCGGACGAGCCGTTGACGAGGAGGTTCGGGATCCGCGTCGGCAGGACGACCGGCTCCTGCTCGTTCTCGTCGTAGTTCGGGACGAAGTCGACGGTGTCCTTCTCGATGTCGGCGATCATCTCGTGCGCGATCTTCGCCATCCGCGACTCGGTGTAGCGCATCGCCGCCGCGGGATCGCCGTCGATCGAGCCGAAGTTCCCCTGCCCGTCCACGAGCGGATACCGGAGGGAGAACTCCTGGACCATCCGGACGAGCGCCTCGTAGATGGGGGCGTCACCGTGGGGGTGGAACTTCCCCATGCAGTCGCCCACGATCCGGGCCGACTTCTTGTAGGCGCGATTCCACGACACCCCGATCAGGTTCATGGTGTGGAGCACGCGCCGGTGCACCGGCTTGAGCCCATCGCGGATGTCGGGGAGCGCGCGCCCGACGATGACGGACATCGCGTAGTCGAGATACGACTTCCGCATCTCTTCTTCGATAGGCACCGGGGTCTGACGTTCGGGGGACATGGGACTCCTTGAAACGGGGTACCGCCTAGACGTCCAGGTTGATGACGTCCAGCGCGTTCTTTTCGATGAAATCGCGGCGAGGCTCGACGGCATCGCCCATCAGGACGGTGAAGATCTCGTCGGCGCCGACCGCGTCTTCCATGGTGACCTTGAGCAGCGTGCGGGTCTCCGGGTTCATGGTGGTCTCCCAGAGCTGCTCCGGATTCATCTCACCGAGGCCCTTGTAGCGCTGGAGGGTGGCGCCGTCCTTGGCCTGCTCCATCACCACCCGGAGCAGCTCCTCCAGCGTCTTGACCTCGGTTTCCTTCCCCGCCGCGTCGATTACCGCACAGGGCCCCTTGTGCAGGGCGGCGATCTCGCCGTGCGCCTCTAGGAGCTGGGCATAATCGGGCGACTTGAGGAGGTCGGGGCTGAACACCGCCGGCTGGGGGCCGCTGACGTGCAGGAGCGCGGCGTCGCCGTTGTCGCCGCCGGCGGCGCGCAGGTCCCAGCCCTCCAGCTCCGCCACCACTTCCCGCACCGCGGCCACGATCTCGGTGTCCCCCACCCCGCGCTTGGTGCCCTTGAACTTGCGGCGGAGGAGGCCGTCGATGATGGGGCCGGGGATGCCGCGGCGCCCGAACTTGCCGAACAGCGACCGAAACTCCAGCGCGCGCTTGAGCGTCTCCAGCAGCGCGGCCTCCTTGAGCGGCGTGGCCTTCCCCGGGACCTTCACACCCGACTTCTCCACCCAGTTCTCGAGTAGGAACTCCTCCATCTCCCGCTCGCTCATGAGGTAGCGCTCCGCCTTGCCCTTCTTGACCTTGAAGAGCGGCGGCTGGGCGATGAAGAGGTTGCCGGCCTCGATCACCTGCACCATGTGGCGGAAGAAGAACGTCAGCAGGAGCGTGCGGATGTGGGCGCCGTCCACGTCGGCGTCCGTCATCAGGATGACCTTGTGGTAGCGCAGCTTGGTGACGTCGAATTCCTCCGGCCCGATGCCGGTGCCGAGCGCCGAGATCAGGAGCCGAATTTCATTGTGGGACAGGACCTTGTCGTAGCGCGCCTTCTCCGCGTTGATGATCTTGCCGCGCAGCGGGAGCACCGCCTGGACCTTCCGGTCGCGCCCCTGCTTGGCGGAGCCGCCCGCGGAATCGCCCTCGACGAGGAAGATCTCGCGGAACTGCGGGTCGCGCTCCGAACAGTCGGCGAGTTTGGCGGCGAGGCCTTCGTCGTCGCGTCCGCCCTTGCGGGTGAGATCGCGCGCCTTGCGGGCGGCTTCGCGGGCCTGCGCGGCGCGCACCGCCTTGTCGGCTATCTTGCGCGCGGTGGTGGGATCCTCCTCGAAGGCCTCGCTGAGCCGGTCGTTGACGATCTGCTGGACGAGGCCCTTCACCTCGGAGTTGCCGAGCTTGCTCTTGGTCTGGCCCTCGAACTGCGGATCGGGGATGCGCACCGACACGACGGCGGTCAAGCCCTCGCGCACGTCGTCGCCGGAGACATCGCCCTTGAAGCTCTTGAGGAAGCCGTTGGCCTTGGCGTAGTTCGCGATGGTGCTGGTCTGCGCGGCGCGGAAGCCGGTGAGGTGGGTGCCGCCCTCGCGGGTGTTGATGTTGTTGGCGAAGGAGAACACGCTCTCCTGGTAGCCGTCGTTGTACTGGAGCGCAACCTCGACCTCGATGCCGTCCCGCTTCCCCTCGAAGAAGAGCACCTTCGGATGCACCGGCGTCTTGTTCTGGTTCAGGTGCTTGATGAACTCGATGATGCCGCCCTTGTAGAGGAAGGTGTGGCTGCGCTCGTCGCGCTCGTCCTCGATGGCGATCTTGAGGCCCTTGTTGAGGAAGGCCAGCTCGCGGAGGCGGTTGGAGAGCGTGTCGAAGGAGAACGTGGTCTCCTCGAAGATCTTGGCGTCCGGCTTGAACTTCACGATGGTGCCGTGCTTGGTCGTCTTCTCGCCCGCGGTGAGCTCGCCGGTGGGAACGCCGTACTCGTAGCGCTGTGTCCACACCTTCCCTTCGCGCCGGATCTCGAGCTCGAGCCACTCGCTGAGCGCGTTGACCACGGACACGCCCACGCCGTGGAGCCCGCCGGAGACCTTGTAGGCGGAGTGCTCGAACTTGCCGCCGGCGTGGAGCACGGTGAGCACCACCTCCGCCGCCGACTTGCCGCTCTCCTTGTGAGTGTCGACGGGAATACCGCGGCCGTTGTCGCCCACCGAGCAGGAGCCGTCGGAGTGGAGGATGACCTTGATGCTGTCGCAGTATCCGGCGAGGGCCTCGTCGACCGCGTTGTCGACGACCTCGTAGACGAGGTGGTGGAGGCCGTAGGCGCCGGTGTCGCCGATGTACATGGCGGGCCGCTTCCGGACGGCCTCCAGCCCCTCCAGGACCTTGATGTCGCTGGCGGTGTAGGTCTCTCCGGTCATGCCACGCCCTGGACGGGATGCCGGCTCGGGTCGACCACCTCACCCTCGCGCACCTGCCACCAGGCGGCGCGCCGCGCGGGAATCGTCTCCTCGGCCGTGGTCAGGAACACCTGGCCGGCCCCCTCGATGTGCCGCAGCACGTTCACCTGCACGCCGGGATCCAGCTCGGAGAGCGCATCGTCCAGCAGCAGCACCGGGCTCGATCCCACCGCGCGCGCGACCGGCCCCGCCTCGGCGAGGCGCAGGGCGAGGGCGAGCAGCCGCTGCTGGCCCCGCGAGGCGAAGAGGCGCATGTCGCGCCCGTCGAGCTCGACGCTCACGTCGTCGCGATGGGGCCCGACCAGGGTCTGGCCCCGCCGCGCCTCCTCGGCGCGCCGCTCGCGCAACGCATTCACGAACCCCTCCTCGTCGACGCCATCCGGCAGTGAGCTCCGATAGCCGAGGGCCAGGTCGCCATCTCCCGCCATCTCAGGATAGAGCGCCCGCACCTCGGTCTCCAACTCTTGCAGCGCCTGGCGGCGGCGTCCGAGCAGCTCGATGCCCACCCGTGCCAGCTGCGCGTCCCAGGGCTCGAGGACGGCGTCCACCGCCGCCGCCCCCGCCGCGGCCTGGAGCAGATGGTTCCGACGCTCGAGCACCCGCCGGTAGCGGCCGACGGCCGCCACGTGCGCCGGGAATACCTTCGCGGCGAACCCGTCGAGGAAGCCGCGCCGGGCCTGCGGCCCGCTGGTGAGGAGGGCGAGATCCTGCCACCCAAAGGGGATCGCACGCGCCCACGGGCATCCCTCGCCGGTGATCGCCCAGCCTCCGTCCTCGCGGGGCGCGATGGTGCGGCGGATCTCCCGCGTAGAGTCGGCGCGCCGGACCTCCCCCTGCACGAGCGCGCGCGGTGCGTTCCAGCGGGCGAGATCCACGGCGCGGCTACCGCGGAACGAGCGGCCCACAAGGAGGAACCCGAGGCCTTCGAGGAGGTTGGTCTTGCCCTGCCCGTTGGGGCCGGTGACTACGTTGAGCGTCGACGACGGCGAATAGGACAGCGCGGAATAACTGCGAAAATCAGACAGCGCTATCCACTCGATTTGCACCCGGGATTCGCTCCTCCACGTCCTAAATCACGTCCTAAATTCGCATGGGCATTATAACACACAGCGACCCCTCCTCCTCGAAGCTCCGGACCACTCCGGGGCTCATTCCGTCCTTCAATTCGAGCACCACTTGTTCCCCGGTCTGGGCCGCCAGCGCGTCCAGGAGATAGCGCGAGTTGAAGCCGATCGTGATCTCCTCGCCGGCTCCCTCCACCTCGAGGCTTTCCTCCGCCTCGCCGAAGTCGGGATGGTACGCGCTCAGCTTCAGCATGCCGGGAGAGAGGGTGAGCTTCACCGGCTTGGTCCGCTCCTCGGACAGCACCGAGACGCGGCGGAGAGCCGCGGTCAGCGCCGCCCGCGAGATGGTGAGCTTCCGCGGATGCGCTTTCGGCACCACCTGCTCGTAGTTCGGGAAGGTGCCCTCGATGAGCCGGGCCATGAGCAGCGTGTTCGGCATCTGCAGGACGAACTGGTTGTCGCTGACCGAGACCTGGACCTCCTCGCCGGAGCCCACGATGCGCGCGATCTCCTGGACGGCCTTCCGCGGGACGATACCGGACACATTCGGCCCGCCGCTGACGAGGGGTCGGCTCGCCACCGCCAGGCGGTGTCCGTCGGTAGCGACCAGGCGCAGCTCCTTACCGAGTATCGTGAAGAGGACACCGTTGAGCGCGTACCGGCTCTCATCGTGCGAGATCGCAAAGCTCGTCTGCGCAAGCATGTCCCGGAGCACCTTGCCGTCAAGGCTGATCCACGTGGCGGTGTCGCCGGGACCCACCGAGGGGAAATCGTCCGGCACCAGACCGACCAGCTTGTAGGAGGCCCCGCCGCACTTGAGCCCGACCCAGGCGTTGTCCTGGACGCGGATGGCCAGCGGCGCCGCCGGGAGCTCCTTCACGATCTCCGTCAGCTTGCGCGCGGACATCGTGATCGAGCCCTGCTTGGCGACCTTGGCGGGAACCGACACCCGCACGCCCACCTCGAGATCGGTGGCGGTCAGCCGCACGGAGTCGACTGAGGCCTCCACCAGCACGTTGGCGAGGATGGGCAAGGTCTGCCGGGGCTCGACGATGTTGTGCACGAGCTGCAAGCCCCGGATGAAGGCGTCACGATCCACATGCACTTCCATGAAGATTCTCCCTTGTTCAGGAAGGAAAGAAAGACATCACAGTCGTCGGCGTAGGCGTAGGACGTGGGGACAACGGGGAAGACGCCAACGCTGCGCGCCGGCGCGGAGTTCCGCGTGGGCGTGGCTGTGGACGTCAACGTGGATAGGACGGGATGACATGTGGGCTAGAGGGTGATGCTCTGGGTAATCGAGTCGATGGTCTTCTTGAATTTGGGATCTTCCTGGAGCATCAGTTGGATCTTTTCCACGCCGTGGAGCACGGTGGTGTGGTCCTTGCCGCCGAAGGCACGGCCGACTTCGCTGAGGGACGCGTGGGTCAGCTGGCGCGAGAGGTACATGGCGATCTGCCGGGGGAAGGCGATGGCCTTGGTTCGGTTCTGGGCGCGCAGGTCGGAGAGCTTGATGCCGAAGAACTCGGCCACTTTTCGTTGAATGTGATCGATCGTGATGACCCGCTCGTCCTCGCCCCAGAGGTCGGCCAGCACTTCCTGGGCCAGGTCCACCGTCATGTCGCGGCCGCTCAACGCGCAGAAGGCGATCATGCGGGTGAGGGAGCCCTCGATCTCGCGGATGTTCGCCTTGATCCGGCTCGCGATCAGGTAGGCGACGTCGTCGGGCAGGCGCACGCGCTCGATCTCGGCCTTCTTCTTGAGAATGGCCACGCGCGTCTCGAAGTCGGGCGGCTGGATGTCCGCGATGAGCCCCCACTCGAACCGGGACCGGAGCCGCTCCTCGAGATCGGGGATCTCCTTGGGGGCGGCGTCCGAGGACATCACGATCTGCTTCCGCGCCTCGTAGAGGTCGTTGAAGGTGTGGAAGAACTCCTCCTGGGTGCGCTCCTTGCCCGAGATGAACTGGATGTCGTCGATGAGGAGGAGGTCGATGTTGCGGTACTTGGCGCGGAACTCCGCGGTGCGGTCGTAGCGGATGGCATTGATGAGCTCGTTGGTGAACCGCTCCGAGGAGATGTAGAGCGTGAGCAGATGGGGATAGGCGCGCGCGATCTGGTGGCCGACGGCGTGGAGCAGATGCGTCTTGCCCAGCCCGACCCCGCCGTAGATGAAGAGCGGGTTGTACGCCTTGGACGGCAGGTCGGCCACCGCCTGGCACGCGGCCTGGGCGAACTGGTTCGAGTTGCCGACCACGAAGGACTCGAACGTGTAGCGCGCCGACAGGCCGGTGACGGGGGCAGGGGCGGCCTCGATCGGCGCCGGTGGCTCCAGCGCGTCCGGCGCGGGCGCCTCGCGATCCACCTCGAAGGTGACGCGCGGATTGCCGCCGAGCACCTCGCGAGCCACCGTCTGCAGGGTCTCGGCGTGATGCTGGACGAGCCAGTCGCGTGTGAATTTGCTGGGCGTGATGATGCGGAGGTGGTCGCCGTGGACCCCGCCGAGCCGGCAGGGACGCACCCAGTTGTCCAGGGTGGTGGCGGGAAGGCGACGCTCGAGCGCGGTCAGCAGCCGGGTCCAGAGGGTATCAAGCATGGCAGACAGTCAGCCTCGTTCAGCAGTTGGAGGAGTTACGCACAGAGTTATCCACAGAGGTGGATAACTTTGTTGACTCTAGGGATCAACGGGTTTGCTGCGGGAGCGGCCACCCACCAAGTCACGACGTCCAATCGGCACCTTTCCGCCTCGAGCGGCCGAGTCGGAGCGCACGGGGAAAGAACGAGAATGCGAACCTACCACACGGTGAAATCGGGCCGCAAGGGGTCGCGCGCCTTGACTTGGTCAGACGTCGTCAGTACGCTACTGAGGTTCTACGACTGAAAGGATTCGACAATGAAGAGGACGTTTCAACCGAACGTACGACGCCGGAAGAAGACGCACGGCTTCCGCGAGCGTATGAAGACTCAGGGTGGGCGCAAAGTCCTCAAGCGGCGGCGGGCCAAGGGGCGCAAGCGGCTCACCGTCTAGGCCGCCGCGCACGCTGTCTCGCGCGGAGCGGCTCCGAAGCGCCGGCGAGTTCCAGGCCGTGTTCGAGCGGGGCAAGCGCCTGGAGCGGCCGGCGTTCGTTGTGTTGTGGAGCCCCACACCCCGGATACGGAAGGCGGGCTTCACGGTGAGCCGGCAGATCCGAGGGGCGGTCAGCCGGAACCGAGCGCGCCGGCGCCTCCGCGAGGCGTACCGCGGCCGGACCGTGGCGAATCCAGACGATATTTCAATGGTTTTCGTGGCCCGACCCCCTGCCCTGACAGGTTCGTTCGCAAAGCTCGTGGAGGCGATGGACGAGGTGATGCGGCGGCTGGGGGGCGGGCAAGGGATACGGAACGCATGACCCCGCTGGCGTGGCTGGCGGAGCGAGGGATTCGGGGCTATCAGCTCGTGATCCGACCGGTGCTGCCGCCCGCGTGTCGCTTCGAGCCGAGCTGCTCGGAGTATGCGCGGCTCGCGCTGATCGAGCACGGCTTCGCGCGGGGGCTGTGGCTGGCGATGAGGCGGATCGGGCGCTGTCATCCGTTTCACCCGGGCGGCGTTGATCCTCCCCCGCGCCGCCTCCTCGACAACAAGCGACAAGGACGGTAATGGAGAAGCGAGTCATTCTGGCCGCCATGCTCATGGCGGGCCTGCTGATGGTGTATCAGACGCTGTTCCTCTCGCCGTCGCAGCAGACACCGCCCGCCAAGACTGAGGCGCCCGCGCCGGGCAGCCCGGCGCCCGCGGCGCCCGGCGCGGGCGCGCCCAAGGGCCAGGCCGCCGCACCCGGCGCGCCCGCCACCCCGCCGCCGCCGGCCGCGCCTGTCGCTGTGCCGGCGGTTCCCGAGCGCGCCGCGAGCGTACTCAGCCCGCTCTATCACGCCACCGTGGTGAGCCGCGGCGGCGAGATCCGCGAGTGGAATCTGAACTATAGGGGTCAGAAGCCGATGGTTGTGCCGGGCCTGCTCGGTCCCGTCGGGCTCACCGTCGAGCGCGCGGGCGCGCCGGCGCAGGTGGTGCCGTTCACGCTGTCGCCGGACAAGATCGATCTCGGTCCGGCGGCGCCCGACGGAGAGATGAAGCTCACCGGCGAGGACGGCTACGGGCTCCGGTTCGCGGAGACGCGGCGTTTCCGCGCCGACAACTACACCGTGGAGCAGATCTTCCGCGTCGAGAACCGCCACTCCGTCGCCCAGGGCGCGGAGCTCGTGCTGACCTGGAAGGCGCCCGTCGAGTGGCCGAAGGATCGCGCTGAGGTATTTCTCGGGCAGCATCCGATTCGCGTCGTGGGCCTTCTCGCCGAGGGGCTGCGTCGGGAGGATCTGCCGAAGGAATCGCGGCGCGTCGCCGACGGAAGCTGGATCGCGCTGGAGAGCGAGTGGTACCTTACCGCCTTCATTCCGAAGAGCCCCGGCTGGAAGCTCGTGGAGGCGCCGGTGAACGGGGCCGCCACCGTCGGCGTCCGCGCCACGCTTCCGGTGCTGCAGCCGGGTCAGGCCTGGGAAGGCTCGCTGCTGCTCTATGTCGGGCCCAAGGAGTACGACCGGCTGAAGGCGTTCGGGGTTGGACTCGAAAAATCTATATATTTCGGTGGGTTTCCGGTCCCCCAGAGCTATGGCGGCCTCCCGATGGAGTGGGTCACGGTGCCGCTGCTCTGGCTGCTCCACGCCTTCTACGGCTGGACCGGCAACTATGGCGTCGCGATCATCCTGCTGACCGTGATCACCAAGGCCGTGTTCTTCCCGCTCACCGTCAAGAGCATGCGGTCGATGAAGGCCATGCAGGCCATACAGCCGCAGGTGAATCAGCTGCGGGCGAAGCTCAAGAACGACACGGCGAAGCTACAGCAGGAGACGATGGCGCTCTATCGGCAGCACGGAGTGAATCCCCTCGGCGGGTGTCTGCCGATGATCGTGCAGATCCCGGTGTTCTACGCGCTCTACGTCGCGCTGTCCGTAGCGGTGGAGATTCAGAATGCGCCCTTCATCTGCTTCGGCCGCGCGCCGAAGTGGCTGCCGCTGCTCGGCGGCAGCGATCTGTGGATCTGCAATCTCGCCGATTACGATCCGACCTACATCCTGCCGCTGCTCATGGGCGTGTCGATGTTCATCCAGCAGAAGATGACGCCGGTGATGGGCGATCCGCGCCAGGCGAAGATCATGCTGATGATGCCGATCGTCTTCACGTTCATGTTCCTCAACCT
>Ga0075431_100001226_pt1 | contig 23249 bp, 22 predicted proteins | sample RhiMetdeltSRZDD5_FD_75297 | JGI IMG/M metagenome (GOLD analysis project Ga0075431, IMG submission 75297) | Populus rhizosphere microbial communities from Tennessee, USA - Rhizosphere MetaG P. deltoides SRZDD5 | ecosystem: Host-associated > Plants > Roots > Rhizosphere > Soil | place: USA... | reverse complement strand
CAGCCCCGACCGCAGCCGCTGACGCACCGGTTGACCTCTTCGCGCGAGCAACGCGGCGGCCTCCGTCATGCCGGCCGCAGCCGCCATTTCGCCCGGCGTTTCGCAGTCGTCAATTCGCGTCCGCAGATCGGGATCCGCGCCGTGATCGAGCAACCGCTGAATGGCGAGCAGATTTCGCTCGGCGACTGCCATGTGGAGCGGTGTGTAGTCATGGATACCGCGTTGATTCGGATCGGCATCGAACGACAACAGCAACCGAATCACATCGTCGACATCGGTGCGCGTGTTAATGCCAGGCCTTTCACGCGCGCAACTCAACGCCGCGATCAGCGTCGGGAACCCATCGTCGACGGGGGCATTGGGATCGGCGCCGATCTCGAGGAGCGTGCGGATGAACGTAAGCGGGCTGTGGTAGACGGCGTACACAAGGCACGAGCCGATCGTCATCGGCATCGGTCCATTGGGTACGAGATCGGGATCGTCGACGGCCGCGCGCAACGCCTCGAGATCCCCGCGCCGGAACGCGTCATCGAGCCGCTCGAACTTCCTGGCCTCGGCGCAACGCTCGTCGTCAGCCATCATGTGAATAACTGTGATAACTCAGCCATAAGCAGGCAGGGTTTTCGCAGTACTCCCCTCCGGACCGGCTCGTTTGCCTGGTCTTGCAACGAAAACTGTATGTCGACTCGCGTTCTGCGAACGTGTGCGTCAGCCTCCCCGACGTCGCCTCGCGAGACGACGCATGCCGGCACTGGTTGGTGCCGGCCCGCGAGCGGGTGGCATCCGGTCAGACCTCGTCGAAGCGCTTCGCGCCCGGACGAGTGGTGTGGGAGGCAGGAATGCATATCTGGACCGAGTTCAAGAACACGATTCTGCCGTGGCTGCTGGCCGCGGGTGTTGTCGGGTTTCTGATCAACGAGCATCGGAGGACTACCGAGGCGCTCCTCGAAGCCAACCAACGTCTCGCGAACGCGGTCGAACAGCAAGGCAAGGCGCTTGACGGAGTGCGAGGGTTGCTTGCCTCGCAGGGGTACACACTGCCCCCTTTATCCGCAAAGCAGTGATTCGCGGACTTCGGGTGCCGGTGCACCTGACGTCGCGCGACGCACTGCGGATTTTCGATCTCGCGGATATCTGGGCGGCCCGCACGGGTCACGAGGTTCGACTCGTGTCGGCCAACGACCACGTGCATACCAGGAGGTCTGCTCACTACCAGGGTGAAGCGCTCGATTTCCATTCCTCGGATCCCGACGGGCTCGCGGAGGTCTTCCGTCAAGGTGGCTACCGTGTGCTGTGGAGAGTGGCGGGGCATTACGCGCACGTGCACGTGGAGCTCAAAGCTGTCGACGGCGAGGTCGCTCGCCCGCTTTATCAGGTAACGCAAGAGCAGAGCGGAGCGTCGGCCCGGCGATCGCGAGTGGGCGGCTAACACCAACAACTGCCAACTTCCAATTCGCAAGCAAGCCCGATTGGAAGTTGGGAGTTGGAAGTTGGAAGTTGACTGCTTCTCATTTCGTCGGGTTATGTCGTTATTCGCAGCAGCCTGACCGCATTCCCGCCAAGAATCGCTTCCTTGTCGGCGTTGCTCAAGAACGGCGCGTTGAGGACGAAGTCGATCCCCACCGGCCAATCGAATGGGTAATCCGTTCCGTACACCATCTGGCCGATGCCGGCTTCGGCGACCAGATGCCGAAGTCCTTCTTCGTGAAAAATCATCGTGTCGACGAAGAGCTCCCGCTTGAAGTACTCACTCGGTTTCTTCTTGAGCGCCTTGCAGTCAGTGCCGGCGCCACCGGCGCGTCCGCACAACGCATCCGATCGGCCGCTGTAGGATGCCAGGTATCCACCCGCGTGGGCCGCGCAGATCTTGAGGCCGGGGAAGCGATCGAGCGTGCCCTCGAAGATCAGATGGGATAGGAACACCGTGGTTTCCAGCGGGTTGCCGATGGTGTTGCCTAACCCGCCCTTCCCCTGCAGTCGCATGTTTTGCGTCGTCCCAGGCGCCGGCTGCGGGTGCATGAAGAGCAACACGCCGAGCTCTTCCGCCTTTGCCCAGAACGGATCGAACTTCCGATCGGACAGCTCCTGACCTTCCACGCTGCCACCAATCGCGGCGCCGCGCAGCCCCAGCTTCTTCACTGCCTGCTCCAGCTGCTCTGCCGCCAGATCGGGATGTTGCAAGGCGAGCGACGCCATGCCGACGAAACGATCGGGATGCTTGGCGACCCACTCGGAGATCTTCTGGTTCTGGATTGCGACCACGTCTCGAGCGAGCGCGCGATCGGCCGAGTATCCCCACGCGTTGATGTTGATCGCCTGGTAGTCGATACCCTGCGCGTCCATGTCAATCAGGCGCTGCGGGTTCCCCAGGACGATGTTGCCCGTCAGGTTGGCCTTTGCGACGTCGGCCAGCGGCGTGTTCTTGACGACTTCCCACACGTCGGCCACGAAACAATGCGCGTGAACGTCGACCGTTTTGACCCGGCGTCCTGCAATCGAGACTTCGCGACGTTTGCCCGGAGGCGCGCCGACCTGGCGCGCGGCGGCATCGATCAAAGGATGGCCGCTCATGAGCAGAGTGGCGGTCGCACCGGCAGCGTTTCTGATGAAATCCCTGCGATTCGGCATGTCCCCTCCTCGGCGAGCCAGAGTCTACGTGGAAATGACACCGGGTGTCATTTCCCGGGTGTCATTTCCCGAAAATCGATTGACCTTTTTCCCGCGAATGGCGTCTAAGGGTCTGTCTGTACCCCACAAAGGAAACGCCATGGACCTGATCCGGGACATCCGCTTCGCGGGACGACTGCTGGTCAAGAACCGCTGGTTCACTGTCATGGCCATCGTGGTCCTGGCGCTGGGAATCGGTGCCAACAACGCCGTTTTCACCATCGTCAACGGCGTGCTGCTTCGGAATCTGCCTCTGCCGGAGCCGGACGAGATTATGTTCCTCGGCACACGGGATACGCAGGGGCGGACACAGGGCGTGTCGCTGCGCGATTTCGAGGATTGGCGGGCCGCCACACGGACATTCGCGGGGATGTCGTTCCTCTTCAACGGCGCCTTTAACGTTGGCAACGAGGGGCTGACTCCCGACCAGGTTCCGGGTGGCTACATTTCCCCGAATCTCTTCCGGATGCTTGGCGTGGCGCCCGTCCTCGGCCGGGACTTCACTCCGGCGGAAGAGACACCTGGCACACCGATCGTCGTCCTGATTAGCAACACGCTCTGGCGACAGCGTTATGGAAGCGATCCCAACATCGTCGGGAAGCCGATCCGCATCATCGATCGGAACGGCACGATCATCGGGGTGATGCCGGAAGGCATGCACTTTCCCTTCAACGCGAACATCTGGCTGCCAACCGGTTCCATGCCGCCGGCCATCACCGGGCAACCGCGTCAGGCGCGCGGTTACTTTGCCGTCGGACGGCTCAATGATGGCGTGACCGTGGAGCAAGCACGCGCCGAGCTCAAGACGATCGGCACGACGCTGGCGGCGCAGTATCCCGAGACCAACAAGGATCTCTGGCCGCACGCCGACCCGTTCGTCGAACGCATTCTCGGTCCGCAAATCTCATTGCTCTTCTGGGCGCTGCTCGGTGCCGTCGGCTTCGTGCTGTTGATCGCGTGCTCGAACGTCGCCAACCTCCTCCTCGCCAAGGCAGCAGGACGGTCAGGTGAGATGAGCGTGCGCGTCGCCGTTGGCGCAAGCCGCTGGCAGATCGTCCGTCAACTGCTCATCGAGAGCATTCTACTGGCGATGGTTGCCGGCGTCGTCGGGCTGCTGCTATCGATGGTGTGGATTCGGTGGTTCAGCCTTGAATCGCAGAACGTCGGCATCCCGTACTGGATGGTGTTCTCGATGGACTGGCGCACGTTCACCTTCTTCCTGGTCGTGTGCCTGGCCACGGGCCTGATTTTTGGATTGATTCCGGCGCTGCACGCGTCGACGACCAACGTGCACGAGATGCTCAAAGAAGGCGGACGCACCGGGTCCGGCGGCATTCGCGCGCGCCGCTGGGCGGGCGGACTCATCGTAGTCCAGATTGCGCTGACACTCGTGCTGCTTGCAGGTGCCGGTCTGATGCTCCGGAGTTTCTTCACGATGTACCGCATGGACATCGGCATCAATACCTCGAGGCTCGTCGTCACGGGCATGATCATCCCGGCCACCAAGTATGCCGGCTGGGAAGATCGCACGCGGTTCCTTCAGAGGATCGATGAGCACTTCGCAACGGTGTCCGCGATTGAAGTGGCGTCAACCGCCTCGGCGCTGCCATTCAGTGGCGGTGCCGCACGGCGGTTGGAAGTCGACGGCCGTGCGGCTACTCCCGGCGAACGCCTTCCCGAGGTCACGATGTTGAGCGTGGGCTCGCGCTACTTCGACGTGATTGGCGTGCCTCTGCTCCGTGGGCGCGTCTTCACCAACGAGGACGGCGGGCCCGGACGGCAAATCGCGATCGTCAACCAGCGCCTCGTCGATCAGTATTTCAAGGGCGAGGATCCCGTCGGTCGCGTCATTCGACTGTCTCAAGACGTCACCGGCTCCACCGAGAAGGCCGAGTGGCTCACCGTCGTCGGCCTGGTGCCGAATGTCCGTCAGCGCAACAACAACCAGGAACGCGAACCGGATCCGATTGCGTACATCCCGCATCGACAGAACACAGGCATGGCTCGCGCGGCGAATGTCCTGGCGCGCACACGCAGCGGCAGCGATCCCGCGCAGGCGACGAAGATCCTGCGCGAAGCCATGATGGGCGTCGATCCCGATCAGGCGCTGGCCACGCCGAGAACGATGGACGAAGCGCTGGCGCAAAATCGATGGCTCCTTCGGGTGTTCACGACGATGTTCTCCATATTCGCCGTCATGGCACTCGTACTGGCAGCCGTCGGCCTCTATGCCGTGACGGCGTACGCCGTCACGCAGCACACACGCGACATCGGCGTGCGCATGGTCCTCGGCGCGCAACCCGGCCAGGTGATCTGGCTGTTTTTGAGACGCTCGATGGTGCAACTGGCCATCGGGCTGACCATCGGCGTGGCCGCGGCGTTCGGCCTCGGGCGCGTGCTCCAGGCGTTTCTGTTCCAGACCAGTTCGCGCGACCCTGTGACGCTCATCTCGATCGTCGTGCTGCTTACGGTCGTCGCATTTGCCGCATCAGTCGGCCCGGCCCGGCGCGCGACGCGGCTGGACCCGTTGCACGCTCTGCGACACGAGTAGCGCGGGTCTTGCTTGTTAGACCCGCCGGGTCGAAAGAGCACGACCCGGCCTAGTCGCCCCAGGGCGGGTGCTGCGTCTTGGGACCCGCCGGATTATGCGGCGCGCGCAGATCACTTTGTGCCACAATGCCGACCCTGCGAAGGAGGACGTCACATGCGCACTCCGGCTGGTCTACTCGTTTTCTCCGTGTTGGTCACGGTGGTCCTCTCCTTTCAGCCCTCCGCGATGCAGTCCAAGGGAGACGTCTCGCTGCATAAAGACGTCGCGCTGACAAGAGACATCAAGATCATCTCGAGCGCAGGCGCACGTGCCCTGGCAGATGAGTGCATCGCATGGGCCGAGCGAAACAAGCTCGTCGTTGCAATGGCGGTTCTGGATTGGGGCGGCAATCTGATCGAGTCGCATGCGATGGAAGGTGCCGCAGCCAACGCGATTGATACGGCGCTGCTCAAGGCGAAGTCAGCGCTGCGCTGGCGGCGTCCCACGTCTGAAACCAATAAGTTGGTGCGAAGCGGTGAGAATCTGGCGCCGACGTTCATGGACGACTTCCCGCAGCCTGGCGCGCTCCCCATCGTGCTGAATGGTCAGGTCATTGGCGCGATGGGCGTTTCGAGCGCCGACGGCGAGAAGTGCGCACAAGCCGCTATCGATGCCGTGTTCAAGGGACAGGCGGCGACAGTCGGACGTTAGGGTCAGACCCCTTGATATACCGCCACTCAAGGGGTCTGACCCCGATTTCACAGACTGAAGTGGATACCGGCGCCGATGTAGGAGATATCGTCTTGAAAGAATTGACCGTACGGTGACGGCCCTTCGTACAGCTCCAGCAGCAACATGATGAGGCGTCCCGGGTGGCCTTCCGGCCCGGGGCGTCCAATCTCCAAGCCAACCCGCACGCTCGTCGCCGGCGACCAGTCGTGCAGCTCCGTGGTCTTGACGTCGACGCCGGCTAACATCTGCACCTTCCGAGCGCGTCCGGAGCGCAACTCGACGCCAGCATGGAACAGCGAGTCCGGCAAGGTATCAGGCTCACGTCGGAAGATCCACTCGCCTCCGCCATAGCCGCGTAGCAACCCGAGTTCCTGTGAGATGAGGACCTCCACCGACTCGAATGAGAGGTTCTCGCGCACGATGTCTTCACTGCGCAGAAGGTACTCGTCACCGAGATGCGAGCTTTGGTGATACAGCTTCGCGCGGACGCTGAAGCCATTCCGACGGAACGTCAGTGGCAGCCCGATGATGTAGTCAGCGTTGATGAGATCGTTGGACGCCGTCCCCACGTCGAATTGGGCGAAGATGCTTCCGATCACATCCAGCTGCACGCCTTCGCCCGGCTCGGGTCCACCCCATCGCACGAGGCCGAAGCTATCTCCCACACCAACTGAGGCAATCGAGGTCCCCTCGCCCGTTGGATCATCGAGCGAGCGGAAGGTACCGTGAAGGAAGCTCACAAACGACCTGGCTTCTTTCGGGTCGGCAAGCAGGGGACAGAAAATTTGATCCTCTGGGAAACCGACCGTGCCCGTCGCTTGCGCCTCGTGCACACCTGTCCCGCATCGCGGCGCATCGACCGTTTGCGCCTCGACGCGACCGACTGTGAGCAAGAGTAAAATCCCCGACAACGCAACTGCACCCTCGAGTCGACGAGCGCCGCTCATATCAGGAACTCCGGGGAGGTGGCGTGCATTCTACAGGGTGCTTTTCGAATTACACGAGCTCATCTTCGTCATAATTCCTCCAGGGGCATCCTGTTCCTGCCCTCATAGCTCTGCAGGAGGTCGCCATCGTGAAGACCGCTTTGATCGTCGTCGTCGCGGTCGCGCTGAGCGCGCCGGCGTCGGCTCAATGGCTGAAGCAGCCCACGGCGGGATTACCGCGCACGCCCGACGGCAAACCAAATCTGCCCGCACCCGCGCCGCGCGCACCGGATGGTCAACCCGATCTCTCCGGTCTCTGGTTGAAGATCTCCCCGAAGTACTCCCGGAATATTGCGGCCGATCTGAAGCAGGACGAGGTTCAACCCTGGGCGCGCGCGCTCGTGGAAGAGCGCCGCGAAAATCTCGGCAAGGACTACATGAACGTGAAGTGTGTGCCGCTCGGACCCGGCTACACGACCGCGGCCGACAGCACGGGTGCCGAGATGATGAAGATCGTCCAGACCCCGGGCCTCATCATCATCCTCAATCCCGATCTCACGTATCGACAGATCTTTCTCGACGACCGCAAGCTGGAAACCGCGCCCAATCCCACGTGGATGGGATACTCGGTCGGACACTGGGAGGACGAGACGCTGGTCGTGGAGAGCTTCGGGTTCAACGATCGGACCTGGCTCGATCACGATGGCCATCCACACACCGAAGCGCTGCGTGTGACCGAACGCTACCGCCGTCGCAACGTCGGCAACCTCGATATCGAGGTGACGTTCTCCGATCCAGGGGTGTATGCGAGGCCCTGGACCGCGGCCGTGCGGGCCGAGCTTGCGGCAGACACCGAGATGATCGAATGGGTCTGCAACGAGGGGCGGAGCGGCCTCGAGCACTGGGTCGGCAAGGCCTCAGATGAACGAAAGGGCGAGGTCAACGTCGCGCCCGAGATCCTGTCGAAGTACGTCGGCACGTACGTAGAGCAGCAGCCCTATTGGAGGGCTGTCGCGCGGGTCGTGCAGATCACGGTCGTCGACGGCAAGCTCGTCGCGAACATGGACGGCCGCGGGGATGTTCCCCTGATCGCCACGTCCGACGCCGCCTTCACCGGTTTGTATGGCCTCGGTGTCGAGTTCATCCAGGGCGGCGCCGGGGGGCTCTACGTCAAGCACGTCTCGGGCAACTACCGATTCGCGCGGAAGTAGCCTGAGCCTGGCCTCGCAGCGCTCGCGGAACGAAGCCCGCGAGCGCCGACCGAGGACTGCGCGTCGCTCAGCGAAACGACAGGTTCACACCGCCGCTGACTGCATTCTCTGACGCGCTGCGCCCGTAGTTGATATGGACGCGCGTCCTCTCGGCGACGTTGTACGAAAAGCCTACTGCGCCGGCGAATTCACTACCGGCCCCGGCAGCATTCAGCCTCAGGGCAAATCGGTCCCCCGGGTTTGGCAGAGCGTCTTTGACGGCCGCTGCCAGTGCCGCTCCTTCGAGTGCCTTCCCAAGGTCGTCTTCAATGGTCGCAAGGCGGTTGTTCACGTCCACCAGGTTGCTGTTGAGCGCCCCGACCTGTCCCTCCAGCGTCGTTAAACGCGCGCCGAACGCCGTGAGCTGCGGGCCAAGCGTGCTCAGCGTCGTGACCAGGCCATCGATGCGCGTGCTCAAGGCATTTATCTGCGAGACCGTCGCAATCGAGCTGATGTGGATTGCCCCGCCTTGCGAGATGCAGAATCCATTCGGGGTGCCGCAATCCGCGCCCTGGAACACAAGAACGGGAACGTATGTTTCGCTCGGATCCAGGGGACTCACGATCGGAGGACCACTTTGAGCGACCGCCGTCGCGGGCAGCAGGAGCAACAGGAACACCACATTGATGAGTCGACGCATGCTGACCTCCAAAATATGCACATCGATGCCTTGGTCACAGGCATTTCGAGTCAAGCAATTCATGTTGATGGTGTGGGCGGGAGGCGACCGGGATGACAGCTTACCGAAGTTTTGCTCTCCGCGCGAGTCGAGTGACCGACGGCATTCAAACTGTGATGGCAGGAGCCTCCGGACGGGACTTATTGATTTCGCGCAAGAATTGGCGCGCGGCAGTTCGTTCACGCCCGAAGATACCCAACGCCGCACCGAATGACGTCGCGATGCCACCTGACGAGAAGAGGTCAGACCGCTGTCATCCGTAAGGCACTTGAAAGTGTCTCCCACCAGTGTCGGGCGCGATTTCCTTGCGCATTTCGCCTTTCAATCCTTGTGGCCGAGAATTTGCTGTAGTGGCGCCCGATATGAACAACTCTCGCTTCTCGTTTGCGCTCGTCGTCGTTGCCTCGCTTGCCTCACTTGCCATCGGGTGTTCTGAGTCCACTTCCGCACCCACGTCGCCTTCGTCGATAGGTAGCGGCTCGAGCACGCTTACGTCCGATCAACTCTCCGGCACCTGGAATGTCGTGTCGATCCAGCCTGCCGGTCAGGCGGAACAAGCGGTCCCTTCTGGTGCCCGCTACGTTCTCACCTTCTCTGACGGTCGCCTGTCGACACGAGCGGACTGCAATTTGTGCGGCGGTGCATTTGGGTTGTCTGGTCAGACACTGACGGCCGGCCCCGCACTCGCCTGCACGAAAGCCGCGTGTCCCACGATGGCTTTCGAAAGCCAGTACACGATTCTGCTCAGTGGCGAAAGCACGGTGACGCTTACGGGCAACTCCCTGGTGTTGTCGTCAGCGCGCGGCGTGCTGCGCTTCTCACGCTGACCTAACGCGTAACACACGTAGCGTGCCGTGGTATCAGCCGGCGTTCCCGAAGGCGTCGGCAAACGTCTCGCCGGCTTCCAGGCATTCCGCCAATATGCCGAGATCGCTCAGATACGGTTCGACATATTGCATGGGGTGTTGACGCCGGAACATGCGAGCCACCGTGTCGATCAGGTAGAACGCCAGCGCGCCTATCGCCTCGACATTCGTGAGTCCCTGCCGGTCTCGCGCCCACGCCAGCGTCGTCTGGCCCGTCTCCATCGTCGAGGATGATCGGAGATCTTGTACCCAGCTTGGAGAAGGTTTCTGCAATCGCGCGCGACTGAGGGTCCATCTGGTCACGCCCCTCCCCTGGCGCAGCACCCAGCAGCTACGCACCATATGGAAAACGTCGTAGAGCGGAACCTGAATTCGTCCGAACGTGTCGAAGTCCAGCAGCCACCAGTGCCCGTCGTACCGCAGAATGTTACGTGGCCACAGATCGCCGTGCTGCAGTACCCGACGCACCCTTCCTGCGGCGGAAATCGCATTGCGGACGACCGCAGCCTGACCGGGCGCAAATAGCGAGGGCGGAATAGTGTCGAATGCCCACGCGGCCTCAGCCGCCAGATCGATGCGCGTCTGCCCAGCGAAAAGTTCGGGATCGACAATGAGACCACGGAGCGCGATCGTCTCCATCAACAGCAGGATTTCTTGAATGGCCGCGTCGAGCTTGCCTGTCCTCATCCGAGGAACTCTCGGTTCGAACGCACGACCCGGCACGTATTCGCTGATCGTCATGTGCAAATCTGTCGAGCCGACTGCCCGCGCCGGCGGAAGTACGTGACGCAACGCCGGCTCCATGCTCATACGCGTGCAGAACTCCGTCTGACGGATCCAGTCCTTCGTCGGCGGACGGCACTTGCAGAAGTGGGTCGGCACGCCCTTGCGATCGAGGATGAGCGCATTGAACCCGTGCAGCTTCATCAGATCGCCCTCTTCGAGGCGCGTCGCGGGCAGCAAGACCCTGTTGTCGATCATGATGACGCGCTGCCAGAACCCGCGCTCGCTGGCATCGAAGCCTGCCTGCTCGAGGAGTGAGGCAAAATCGGATCTCATTTGATAGCGAGGATGAACGCGTCCGGATAGAGCAGCTCGTACAGCCCGCCGGCGGCCCATAGCGCACGCAAGGAAACGTTCGTACGAGGCATCCGCTCTCGTTCGTACGCCATCGTGGCTCGTCGACACGCGGGAACGATAGCGTCACCGACCGACCGTTCTACGAAGTACGCTCGCGTTTCCGAAAATCCTGCTCGTGCCAGCGCGTTGCACGCCGGGCCCAGGTGCAGCGAGGGTCCTGTGTGACCTGAGCGTACGAATCGACTCCACTCGCCGACTCCTTGCCGCAGCAGGGCCCGATGCCATTTGGCGTTCGGACCGCTCAGGAACAGCACTCCGCCGGGGGTAAGCAACCGGCGAAGCTCAGTCAGCGCCGCGACTAAGCGCGGATCTCGAAATGGCGAGTGACGCGAGGTGGACCATGCGTTCACGAGATCAGTGGATACCACACAGTCCACGCTGGCATCCTCGTACAACAGATTCGCGCTGTGGTTGGCCTTCGAGTCCAGGGGAGCGGCGTAGTGGAGCGACGCAACCGGAACGTTCTCGACTTGCTTGAAATGCGCCGACAGGCCGCGCTTATGGAGCGGCGGGATCTCTCCGATCACAAGAGCACGAGAGCGACCTACCCGGGGCGCAAGCCACAACCAGTTTGCCGCACCAGTCAGCGGATATCCGGCTTCACGTGACCCGTCGAGCAGGTGCCCGTCTGCACCCTGCGTAGTGGTCATCTCTACGGCCGCTCCGCAGCGATGTAGAACGAATGGACGGTCTGGCCCAGGAGCCCCACGGCCGCAATAGATTGCAACACGAGCCGCTTCACACGCGAGCCCTGGTTCACGTAAGGGCGGATCACGTCGTCGCGATCTAAGGGGACCGCCACTTCCGGGTGGTGATAGGTCGGCAGCGCGGCAAAGAACTCGATCGCGGTGAATCCCGCCTCCTGGAGCAGTCGCTTGTAGCCGCGGGCGCTGTAGATCCACGTGCGATACGGCTTGCCCCGGCGCCAGCGGGTGACGGCGTCAGCCAGCCAGCGTGGCATGACCGCCACGTACGGCATCTCATCGTGCGGAATCGCGCCCCGAAAGTACTCGAAGTGAAGTCGATTTTCGATCCCGATTCCGATCCGGCCGCCCGGACGCAACGCCGACCGGATGGATCTCAGGAAAGTCAGCTGCACCTGCCGCGGCGAACCCGCCTGCGCATCCGGCGACGCACCAGTAGCGACCCACTCCAGAACTCCGTTGACGACGGCAAGATCCACGTTCGTCACCGATGGCGGCAATCGAAGTGCATCGCCATGAATGACCTCGACGTTGAGCCCATCCTGCCGGAAACGGTGCTTCATGAACTGGCACCAGCGCTGATCCTGTTCGACCGCGAGCGCCCGCTCGAAGCGGCGTCCCAACTCGCAAGCAATCACGCCCGAGCCGGCGCCGACGTCCATCGCGACCTGACGGGTCGGTACCTCGAGTGAGAGGTAGAAGGCCGCCTTTGCCGGATCCGAAAACCATTCGCGCTTGCAAGAAAGCGTGGGTAAGGTAAGAGTCGAGATCGCGCGCTGCCAAGGCACCCCGCGATCGATCTCCTGAACGAGCGCAGTGACCTCGTCAGTTGGTAGCGTGCCTTGACCGGTATCGGGTACGACTCCCAGCGGCAGAACTCTCGCCATTTGCCAATTTCGGCCGCGCGAATCGCGCACTCGCGCAATGTTTACGACGAAGAGGTCGCCAACACGTAAACTCGTTATTTCATGCAAATCTCGTGCGTTAATACGGATGAGTTTGATTAGGACCTGCGCATCCACTAGCTCAGCGTTATGGTGGAGTCGGTCGGCTTTTGGGGTCTGATGAAGCTCACGATGAACACGCCCGCCTCTTCATTTGTCGCCGCCCGCGATTTCATCGTGAAGCATCGGACACACTATGAAACGGCGGTCCGCGAGTTCGCGTGGCCGCGGCAGGAGCACTTTAACTGGGCGCTCGACTACTTCGACACTATTGCCGCCGGAAACGATCGACCCGCCCTTCACATCGTCGACGAAGGCGGAACGCAGACGATCCGGTCCTTCGCGGAACTCTCGGCGTCATCGAATCGCGTCGCGAATTTCCTGCGCGATCTCGGCGCCCGACGAGGCGACTGCCTGTTGCTGATGCTGGCCAACGAGGGGGCACTCTGGGAGACGCTGCTCGCCGCAATGAAGCTCGGCGTCGTCGTAACCCCCGCCTCGACGCTGCTCACTACTGCCGACATTCAGGACCGCATCGACCGCGGACGGGTCCGTCACGTCGTTGCAGGCGCGGCCAACGCAGCGAAATTCGACCACGTGACCGGCACATTTACTCGAATTGCGGTCGGCGACGCGATTCCGGGCTGGCGTCGATTCGATTCCGCACGCCATGCTGCCGCATCATTCGCCGTCAGTGGCACAACCGCAGCCAGTGATCCGATGCTCCTGTACTTCACGTCTGGAACCACCGCCAGCCCGAAGCTCGTCACGCACACGCATCAGAGTTATCCCGTGGGCCATCTCTCGACCATGTACTGGATTGGCCTGCAGGCCGGCGACCTGCACTGGAACATCAGCTCGCCCGGGTGGGCCAAGCATGCCTGGAGCAGCTTCTTCGCTCCGTGGAACGCGGAAGCCACTGTCTTCATCTTCAATTACGCGCGTTTCAACGCGAAGGCGGTACTCGACGCCCTCGTCACGCATCGAGTCACGACGATATGCGCGCCGCCGACCGTGTGGCGGATGCTCATCCAGGAGCCGCTCGGCGACTATCGCGTCGCGCTGCGTGAAGCGCTGTCGGCAGGCGAGCCGCTCAATCCCGAGGTGATCGCACAGGTGCAGAAGGCGTGGGGGCTGACCATCCGCGATGGCTACGGTCAAACCGAGACCACCGCTCAGATCGGCAACTCGCCAAGCCAGCCAGTGAAGGCGGGCTCGATGGGACGGCCGCTTCCCGGTTACGACGTCGTGCTCCTCGACCCCGAAGGTCAGGTGTCGGAGAAGGAGGGCGAAATCTGCCTGCGTCTGGACGATCGGCCGCTCGGCCTCACCGAGGGCTACGCCGATGACGACGCGAGGACGTCAGCGGCAATGCGAGATGGTTACTACCACACCGGCGACATCGCGTCGCGAGACAGCGACGGGTACCTCACCTTCGTCGGCCGCGCCGACGATGTGTTCAAGGCGTCGGACTACCGGCTGAGCCCGTTCGAGCTCGAGAGCGTCCTGATCGAGTTTCCTGCGGTTGCCGAGGCCGCGGTGGTGCCGAGCCCCGATCCGCTGCGGCACGCCGTGCCGAAGGCGTTCGTCACACTGGCGGTCGGCTTCACCCCATCGCGGGAGCTCGCCTCCGCGATTCTGGCGCATTGCCGCAACGCCCTCGCTCCCTACAAGCGGATTCGGCGGATCGAGTTTGCGCCGTTGCCGAAGACGATTTCAGGAAAGATCAGGCGCATCGAGCTGCGCCAGGCCGAGGCCACCCGGCGTGCCGCTGGCGAACGCGGTGAGCACGAATTCTTCGAGGAAGATCTGTAGCACCGGGTTCTTTGGGAGCCCTCGTTCATCGCGCGACGGTATCGATGATGGCCTGCGGCTTATCGGCAGCAATCACCAGACGATTACGCGTCGCCAGGTAGCTGTAGCGGATGTTGATGTGTGCCTCGGCGATTCGTTGAAACACACGCGCCGCTGACCCGGGTTCATCTTCCACCGGCACGATCGCGACCTGCTGTTCCTGCACGATGCGGAATCCTGCATCGTTCAGGCACTTCCTCGTGGCGGGCAGGTCGGTGGTGAGAACATGAACGACGCCGTTCATCTCGGTGTAGCCGTCGATATTGATTCCGGCCGCGCTCACGCTGCCAATCGCCCGGGCGAGCATGCCGGGGCGATCATCGGGAAGGGTCACGGCCAGGTCGGCCGCCAGATGGGGAACCATTGCGCCCTCCTCTCGTTACGGGAGCGCGCTCAGGATACTCTTTTATCGCTGTTCAGCTTCCGGATACAGTCCATCGCCAATCTGCTGCGCCCGTCATCGAGGTCGTGGAGGCCTGAATGTCTTGTCAGTCGACGCGCTCGCTGGTTTTCGGCCTTGCCTATGCAGTCCTGGCCATCACATTCGTCACGCCGGTACACGGCGCTCCAAACTGCACGGCGGAGCACGGGCAGCTCCTCATCGACGCGGGGAGCTACAAACAAGCGATTAATGAATTCACGTGTGTGATTGGGACCGATCCGACTGGGGTCGAGGGTTACCGCGGCCGCATCGAGGCCCAACTTCTCCTGGGACAGTATTCGAACAGCTTCCGCGACTACGCACGCGTGACAGCAGTCGTGACACCGGTGCACCCGGACGCCCAGAGCATTATTCTGGCGGGCTACGCCGCCCGCCTCGAGACCGCCCCGAACGACATCGCAGCGCTCACGGGCGCGAGCTTTGCTCGCTGGGCGTTCTTCGATTACCTGGGAGCCATCAATGTGCTCGATCATCTCCTCGATGTCGAGCCCACGAATCACTACGGCTACCTGTTTCGCGGCTCGAGCCGGCTGCTCAAAGGCCACGCGGTGAACGCTGGCGTTGCAGATCTCGACTACGCGATCGCGCTCGCGCCCGAAAGCCCCGACGTGCGATACATCGTGGCCGACGCCTACACCTACGGCTTGTTCGATCCGCAGCGTGCTTTCGCCGAAGCCACGTTCGCGCTCGAAGCCGGGCTCGACACGGCCCGCGTTCACGCGATTCTCGGCAGCGCTTATACCGCGTTTGGAGACGTGGCGGCCGCAGCGACCCACATCGACCGACACGTCCGGCTCGTCACCACGGAGCTGCTGCCGACAACCCCACTTCCCTCGCGCGCGTCGGTGGATCTCGACCTCCTGCCAGGGCAGACCTACGACCTCCCGTTGGTTGTTAGTGCCGGCGAGAAGGTTTCGATTGTCACCAGCAGTCACGACTACTGGGACACGATCCTGATCCTGCTTGGCCCTGACGGCTCACCGGTACTTGGCAGCGATGATGCCTGGAAGTACTTCGCCGCGTTCGACTGGACGGCGCCGTCGACCGGGACCTACCACATGCGAGTCACGTTCTTCGAGAGCGTCATCACCGGGACGTTGCGCGTGTCGCGCAAGTAACGAGGGCTGGCCCCCGGTCAGTTCTTGATCTGGGTCTGGTGTCAGGCAGTGAATGGTGAATTCACGATTCACTGCCTGACACCGAATCTATTGCGTGAATCGGCCGACGTACGCGGCCTTTCCAATGATGATGCCCTTCATGGCCTCGAGCAGTTGCGTGCGTGTGGCGTCGGCGTGCAGGTTCAGCATCGCGCTCAGCGCGTAGAGCTCGAAAACGTAATGATGGTACCGGGGGCCAGCGGGAGCGCCAGGTCCGAAATAGTCCGCGCCCGACGCCCGCCGTTCCTACACACGACTTGTCGATACGTCAATTTGAACGTGTATTGATAAACGGCTCGAAATAGGCGCTCGCTGCGAAATCGGCCGCAGTGCTGCTGAAAGATCCGCGACTGGAGCCCGGGCGGCACTGTACGGAACGAACAGTCAATCGTGCGTCATCGCGTCACCTGCGGTGCGCGCGGCAGTCCGGCGCGCGCAGACCACGCAGGAGCTGCGTGCCTATCTCACGATCGGCCGCCCGCTCCTGGTCCTCGAACCGGTATCGGCGATCGTGATACTTGCGACCGGCACGTATCTCACAAGCGTCGCCAATTTCTGGGACTTGGGTTGGGTACAAGTGTCGGTTGCCGCCTGGCTGATGAATTTGGGTGTGGCCATTACCATGGTGAAGCCCGCGATCGGCCGCGTTGCCGCCGCCACCGCGTCGCCAGATGGCCAAATCGGGCAACATCTCGACGCGCTCCGCTGGTCTGACCGGTGGTCCATCGGCGGGGACGTGCTCCTGGCGAACGATGCCGCGTCACTGTACTTAATGGTTATGAAGCCAGACCTCGCAGGTGCGCTTGTGCTCGTGATCGTTGCGAATCTCGTGGTCAGTGGTGTACGAGCGGCAAGACATGGCTTCGCCCGCAGCCACGTCGCCGCCAGTTCACCGTCGACCGCTGCAAGGAAATGACTTTTGACATTTGAAATTTGACTTCGCTCGCGAAGCGAGCGACGGTGAGTCTACCCCGTCGGGATCTTCAGGATGTGCGTACCTTCAAGATCCGAATAACCTAAGAAGCCGCCCTCGAAGAAGACGACCTCGCTTCTCGAATAGCGCGGGAGATAGCGACGGAAGACAGCCGCGCCATCCTCGGTGCGCAGCACGTAGACGACGTCCCTCGCGTTCCCGATCGAGAGCGTCGTCGTCTCACTGATGGCGATGTACGAGCCCGTCGGGTCGACCGCAGCCGATGTCACGCTGCGTCCCGTGTTCGTCCGATGTCGCCCGGACCTGCCGCCGAGCGACCAGCCAATCTGATATGAGCCATCCTCTTTGTAGGCATCCCACGCCACCCATCCGTCGCCGACGCGCATGTAGGTCGAGCTCTGCGCGCGAATGTCTCCAGGTTCGAACGACACGGGGCGCGCCTGTCCATCGAAGCTGACGATGAGTGGCCGCCCGTCGCGCCACAAGAGAACCTCGCGCGCCTCAGCGTCCACGTCCAGGAGCACGTACGAAGCGGGGCCCAAAGGTGCGAGGTCGATTTCGGCCTCGAAAGCCACTGCTCCTGGGGGGGCCTTGCGCACCAGGACGTGGCTGAGCACCGGAGGGCCCGAATCAGGGGCGGTGATCACGTAAGCCACCGCGTCGCCGCGCCGCGAGATGATTGGAGGGCTCTGGAATGTCTCGCTCGACTCGGCCAGTCGCTGCAGCGGGGCAACAGGATTGGTAAGCGTCCACCACGTTCTCCCGTTGCTGCGCCTGTCACGCTGCTCGACGATGGCGACTCCATCGGGGGAGGCGAACTCAAGGCTGGTGAAGAAGTCGAGATACCCCTCGGGACTTTTACCCGGCGTGGGCAGCACGGCATCGGTCGTCTTGCAATCAGGCACGCGAAGGAGCGTGTCTCGTCCGTCTGGCGGACGAGCCGCCCACCGCGCGCGAGCGCCTTGTCCCGTCTGTATCGCTGACGAGCGTACCGACCGCAATTCCACTGCTCGAACGAAGCAGTGCTCGGCCCACGTGTTCAACTCGCTTGCAGTATCTGGTTCGATCAGGAAGAACGCAGGGATCGCTGACAGATACAGGACGTTCAGCGCCATGGTCATCGGGATGATCCCCAGCCAGATGAACTTGCGGGACCAGCTGCCGGCGAGTGACCAGTAGAGAGCAAGACCTGCTGCAATCTGTGACATCACCGCTACCGAGACATCGGCTGCCATCCACGCAAGAGACCGATCGCCGTTGACACCTGGGACGAACGCCTCGCCAAGGAACCATGCGGCGTGAGGGCCGATCAGCGGGATGAAGTACACCCCGAACGAGCCCAGCAGCGCGACCCACCGTCGCCAGACTGTTGCAGGCATCTCACCGATGTTTCGACTGATGCACCGTGCCTGAAGACCCCTCGCACGAAATGCGCGTACATTCTCAGGATGTCACCGCACATCCTCGTCACCGGCGCGACCGGCCATATCGGCAGCGAGGTGGTCTCGCAACTGCGGGGTACTGGTTGCCGGATTCGCGCCATGAGCCGCAATCCGCGCTCCGCCAATCTGCCGGCGGACGTCGAAATCGTGCGCGCTGATCTCTCCGCGCCCGCCACACTCGATGCGTGCCTGAAAGGCATCGATACCGTGTTCCTCGTGTGGATCGGGCCGCTCGCTGCAGCCGCGCCGGCAATCGAGCGGATCGCCGCACACGCCAGGCAGATCGTGCTGCTCACGTCGCCGCACCGCACACCCCACCCATTCTTTCAGCAGCCGAACGGTATGCGTGTCATTCACGCCGGCGTCGAGCAACTGATCGAGGCGTCAGGCCTCAGCTGGACGTTCTTGCGCCCTGGACCATTCGCGATCAATTGCCGCAATTGGTGGGCGCCACAACTTCGGAACGGCAACGTGGTGCGCTGGTTCTATGCAGACGCCGCGACTGCGCCGGTGCACGAGCGCGACATCGCAGCGGTGGCGGTTCGCGCACTGTGTGACGAGAGCCACGACGGCCGTGAGCACGTGCTCACCGGACCCACGTCGCTGACCCAGCGGGAGCAGGTGCAGATCATCGGCGACGCCATCGGCCGGCCGCTGCTTTTTGACGAGTTGTCGCGTGAATCCGCACGCGAACAGATGCTCGCGATGGCATTTCCGCCGCCCATCGCTGACATGTTGCTGGACGCCTACGCGGCCGCGGTCGGTCAGCCGGCGCTGGTGACATCTACCGTGTTGGAGGTCACGGGTACGCCGGCGCGTTCGTTCGGCGACTGGGCCCGCGACCACGCCGGCGACTTCGCGACACTGTTGTAATCGGTGGCGCAGACGCCCCGACCATGTGGTTATAGTCGCGTGCGGACAGCCTTCACGACATCAACGTGCAGGGCGCCGCTTACTGTTTCGGATACTTCGGGTGCGCCTTGAGCTCGCGGATCTGCAAGATGTGGCGCTGTTCGTGCGTCGAAATCAGCAGGGCCCACTGATACGCATCGCAGCTCTGACGCTCCACGAGGCGGCTGCGAAGATCGTCCTTGGTTGTCCGGACGTACTCGAGCAGCTTCGCGTGCTGCGTACGATACGTCATCAACCCGCTCTGCACGTCCTTCTGCGTGCGCGACGGCTCCTCGCTCTTGAGCGCGGTTTCGCGGAAAGTCCGATCGATGCCGTACCACAGCACGTCGATGTCGGTCATCATGCCGGCGCGGCCGTCTACCGGCCGGGCGCTCTGCAGAGCATTCCAGTAGATCGGTCCGACCACGACGAGATGATCGAGCACCTCCAGGATCGTCCAGGAGGCGGCCGACGGGCGGAACGACGCTTGCGCCGCCGACAGCCCGGACACTTCATCTTCGAGCCAACTCGCCGTCATCTGCATGTGGGCGACGAGGCGCTGGCGTTCGAGATCGGTGATAGGTGGCATCGCGGCCGGCATCGCCCCGGCCGCAACGAGGAACGCCGCGACCAGCACCCATTTGCGCATAGCCTCCACCTTTGACTTTTGACGTTTGACCTTTGACTTCGCTCGCGAAGCAAGCGAAGTCTCACCCGATACCTGCGACGAACATCAGGCCGACGATGATCATGAGTACGCCGGCCACTCGGGCGACGAGAGGACCTACGGGGCCGATCACTGACAGGTGTACCCTTCAGAACGCTGACTGGTGTTCTTGATGCTCTTCAATCAGAACTAGTGGCGGCGGCGATGGGCAGGCCAGCCGCAGTATCTCGGCAAACGCGAAAGTCTAGCATTTCTTTTGTACCTTAACGATCTCATCGATTCTCTTGAGCATCAGGGATTTTTCGACCTTTGCCCTTTGACTTCGCTCGCGAAGCGAGCGTGTGATCGTGGTGCGAGCGAGGTTGGCGCGACCGGCGAACTCGAACCTGCGGCCCGCGGGCTTAGAAGGGCAGATTGCTGTAACCGAATCGGCTGCTCGTGAACCACTTGCGGGCGCTGCCGCTCGGAAGTGTCACGCGCGGGACTGGTCGATTGTGCTCCTCGTGCGCAGCGTCTGGAGATCCTTCCAAGACCGTTCGAACCGCAGCGATGGCGGGGGGTGCACGTTCCGTAAACCTTCGCGCAATCGACATCTCGGCCTGATTCCCATAAGGGATATCGGCAAATGGCGACCGCGGCTCCTCATCGTCGTTGCCGTCCGGCGACAGACTTACCGGATCGTCGTAAGACCAGTGATTCGTCAGGCGCTCGAGAGCAGCACCGTCAGGCTTGGCGCGGTAGAGTTAAGCGAGTGCACGCGATCGAGACCATCGGTCTCACCAAATGTTACGGACAGTCGGGGCTGGTCGGGTCCCTGCTGACGCGGGTCCGTGCGTCGACGTCGCCACCAATCCGGGCGCTCGAATCGCTGGATATCGCTGTTCGCGAGGGCGAAGTATTCGGGTTCCTGGGGCCCAACGGCTCCGGAAAAAGCACGACGATTCGACTCCTGCTCGGGTTTCTTCATCCGACTGCCGGACGGGCGCGCGTGCTCGGACTCGACACGGTACGCGATAGTGTGACGATACGCCGTCGGCTCGGGTACCTGCCAAGCGGAATCGCGCTGTACGACACGCTCACGGGAGAACAGCTGCTCGATTACCTGGGCGAGCTGAGCGGCCGCCCGGCTTCGCGCCGCGTGGAATTGTGCCGGCGGCTGGAGCTTTCGGCGCGCACGTTGAAACGACTCGTCCGAGATTACTCACGCGGCATGCGCCAGAAGGTTGGCATCGTCCAGGCACTCCAGCACGACCCGGAGCTTGCCATTCTTGACGAGCCGACCGAGGGGCTCGACCCGCTCATGCAGCGAGCGTTCTACGAAATCCTCGATACCCTCAAGGCCGAGGGTCGGACGATCTTCTTTTCGTCACACGTTCTCTCCGAGGTCGAACGCGTGTGCGATCGCGTGGCGATCGTCCGCGAGGGACGGCTCGTGGCGCTGGAGGAGACGGCCGGACTCCTGGCTCGGCGGAAGCGCAACATCACGATGCGATTCACCGGACCGCCCCCGAGGCTCGAAGACGTGTCCGGGATCACGAACGTCGAGCACGGCGATGGCTACGTGACGTGTCGTGTCGAGGGGAGCGTGCGTCCGTTCCTGGCTGCCATCGCTGAGGCGGCGGTCGTGGATCTCACGATCGAGCCTGCGCGTCTCGAGGAAGCGTTCCTCGAGTTCTACGACGAGGCCACATGAACGGTGCGCTATTGCGGCATACCTTGCGTTTGCAACGGACCAAGCTCGCTATTGTTTCGATCGCGCTGACCGTCTGGGGCTTCCTGCCCCCGGTCATCTATGCGCGGTTCGGCTCTCAGTTCAAGGCTCTGATGGAGAGCGGGATTATGCCGGAGCAGTTCGTCCGCTTCGGCGGCGGAGATGTGTTCAGCCTCTCTGGTTCGATCGCCCTCGGCTTCATCCATCCGATCGCGATTATTCTGACGTCGGTGTTCGCAGTGGGTTTTTCGGCCTCGGCAGTCGCCGGCGAGCGGCAGCGGGGCACGCTCGAAGTCGCCCTGGCGCGGCCAATTTCCCGGCGGGCGCTCTATCTCAGTCTGCTGGCGGCCTCGTTCGGATTCATCGCCATCTCTATCGCAGCACTGCTCGCTGGCAGCGTCAGCGGGGCGACCTTTGCGGGCGTTGTCAAGGAACTGGCGTTCAGGAACCTACCGCTCCTTTGGCTAAACAGCGTCCTTCTGTTCGGAGCCTTTGCGGCAATCGCCCTCGCAGCATCGATCTCGTTCGATCGGCTCACGCCGGCGCTCGGCGTAACGCTGGGCATTGTGATAGCCATGTACGTGCTGGAAGTGCTCGGTTCCCTCTGGCCCGCGGCGGAAATGGTGCAGCCGTACTCGCTGTTCCACTACCTCAAAGCCAAGGCCATCCTGACCGGCTTTGTTGCGCCCTTTGACATGGTCGTCCTCTCGTCGGTCATTCTGATAGCGATGGTGTGGGCACTGGTGGTCTTTCCGCGACGTGACCTCGCCGCGCCCAGTTGATGACATCTACTGGCAACGCGGCAGTCACGTTTCGGCACACGCCCCTTCACGATGCAGAAAGGTCGTGTTCGTAGAATTCGATCAACCCGCTGATGTGCTGCAGCAAGTCCGCTGGCAATTCCTCTCTGTGAAGCACACCGGCCGCCACGGCCGACGCGACCGCCGGCTTCAGGTGCGTCGTCGCGTAGCGTTTCCAAATCTCTCGCGACGTATCCTCGTGGAATCGATGCACTCGCTCGTTGAGCTCGAATGAATCGATTTCGCCACGTTCCCAAAGACCAAACTGGTCGCGAAGCTCACCGAGAGCCTTGCGCAAGTCGCGATCATGGGCAATCCCGGCCCATTCTCGAATCTGGCGTTTGATGTGTTTCGGAACGTCTTGCATTTCTTGCCGCCTTTGGCTGGCTAACGTTTCAAATGAGCCGCGCGCCGTCGGCGGCCAGCCAATGTCAGGCGCCCCTTCTCACCGGCGATTCGCTTACACGAAAAAACGCTCAAATGCCTCGAGGACGGCCTGCGGGGCCTCCTCTGCAGGATAGTGGCCGCTTTCCACGGCGCCGCCAGTTACCGTGCTCGCGGCCTCGCGCCAGATCGTCACCACATCGCCGTACAGTTGTCCCACATTGCTGCGGCGCCCCCACATCACCAGGGTTGGCGGAGTGATCTTACGCCCGGCCCGGTGGTCGGCTTCATCGTGTTCGAGGTCGATGCCTGCAGCCGCACGGTAGTCCTCGCACGAGCCATGGATCGTCTTCAGGGTGAAGCAGCGGACGTACTCGGCGACAGCGCGATCATCGAAGAAGGCGGGCTGGCCGGTGCGGCTCAGATGGCGGAGCACGAACTCGCGCGCAGGAATCGCGGCGATCATTCGCTCGAAGAGATCATCCGGTTGTGCCATGAAGGACCAGTGCCACGCGCCCAGCGCCCACTC
>Ga0075431_100001219_pt1 | contig 23281 bp, 23 predicted proteins | sample RhiMetdeltSRZDD5_FD_75297 | JGI IMG/M metagenome (GOLD analysis project Ga0075431, IMG submission 75297) | Populus rhizosphere microbial communities from Tennessee, USA - Rhizosphere MetaG P. deltoides SRZDD5 | ecosystem: Host-associated > Plants > Roots > Rhizosphere > Soil | place: USA... | reverse complement strand
GGGACTTATCCGCTTCTCGAATCTCTTCAGAGCAGACTCTCGGTGCTTGTTAAGCGGTGATGTTTCACGTGGAACATCGCATCTCCAGTGCCACGGCGGCCAAGAGTGCCAGGTGGTGCCATGGGTGCGAAGGTGCTAGGTGCCACGTGCTAGGGTGCTGCCGCACGGGCGAAACGTTAGAGCAACGTGCCTCAGACTGACGGGCGGCGGGATTCGGGCTGGAATCGCTACGACCCGAGTTATCATTGGTTGTAAGTAGCCGTGAACTAACGATTTAGGTCAAAACACAGAAATGCCCGCCCGCATCCATGCCATCGCCAACCAGAAGGGGGGCGTCGGCAAAACTACGTCCGTTATCAACCTCGGTACGGCCCTCGCCCTTGAAGGCCGGCGCGTGTTGCTCGTGGACCTCGATCCCCAGGCCAACCTGACGAGCGGCGTGGGCAAGAAGGGCGAGACAGCGCCAGGCGGAACGGTGTACCAGGCGTTGACGGGTGACGAGCAGGATGCGGCGGCTTTCGTTCTCGAGACGCGCGTCGACAACATGTCCCTCATGCCTGCCGATCGCAATTTGACCGGCGCCGAAGTCGAGCTCGTGCTGTTACCGAATCGAGAGCATCGTCTGCGTGCGGTGATGGAGGGTGTTCGTGACCGCTTCGACTATATCTTCATCGACACGCCGCCATCGCTTGGGCTCCTGACGCTGAACGCGCTGGTTGCCGCCGACGCGGTGGTTATTCCGCTCAACTGCGAATACTTCGCGCTCGAGGGGCTCGCCGATCTGGTCGCGACGCTTCGCCGCGTGCGCTCGACGCTCAATCCCGGGCTCGATATCGCCGGCGTTCTGCTCACGATGCACGACGAACGCACGAACCTCGGGCAGCAGGTCGCACGTGACATCCGCAGCTTTTTCCAGAATCGCGTGTTTTCCACCGTCATTCCCCGCAACATCCGTCTCGGTGAGGCGCCCAGCCACGGACTGCCGGCATTACTTTACGATGCAAAGTCGCGCGGCGCCGAAGCCTACGTCGCGCTTGCGCGCGAGTTCCTCGTCCGCGAATCCAACCCGGTGCAAACGGAGCCACAGCATGGCTGACAAACGACCCGCCCTCGGCCGCGGATTGAGCGCGCTGATTCCCGATGCGCCGCCCGCCGCTGCACCATCACCAGCTCCCGCGCCGCCATCGCCGGAACGCTCACTCGAGATCGATTCGGATCTCCTGCGTCCCAACAAATTCCAGCCGCGCGTGCGCGTCGACGACGCGAAGATCGACGATCTCGCGCGATCGATCAGAACCAACGGCATCATTCAGCCCATCGTCGTGCGCAAGGCCGACGACGGCTATGAGATCGTCGCCGGCGAGCGCCGCTGGCGCGCGTCGCAGCGCGCGGGACTGCTCAAGGTGCCGGTCGTCGTACGCGACATTCCGGACGATCGCCTGCTCGCCGCCGCGCTGATCGAGAACATTCAGCGTGAGGATCTGAATCCCATTGAAGAAGCGCAGGCCTATCGCCGGCTTGCCGACGACTTCCAGCTCACGCAGGAGCAGATCGCCGACGCGGTTGGCAAGGACCGCTCGTCGATCGCGAATTACGTGCGTCTGCTTCGACTGCCTCACGAAATTCGCGAGAACGTGGCCGCCGGCGCGCTGTCTATGGGACACGCGCGGGCCGTCCTCGCCTTGACCGACGAAGCCGCGCAGTTGCGGCTCGCGCGCGACATCGTCGCCAAGCAGCTGTCGGTGCGCGAGACGGAAGTCCTGGTCAAGAAGGCCGCGGAGCCCCCGACGAAGCGGGAAGAGCAGGAGAAGGACGTTCATACGCGCGCCGCCGAAGAGAAGCTGCGTTTCGCGATCGGCACCCGCGTGCGGATCGTTCGCAAGGGCAAAGGCGGACGTATGGAGATCGACTTCGCCTCGGAAGACGAGCTGCAGCGCATCTACGAGCAGCTCACGGATGGACGGTGACATGAAGAAGCTGACGGATTACTCAGCCTGCGCCGGTTGAGCGAGCAAACTCGCCGCTGGTGAGCTCGCCCAGGTCCTGGGCGATTTGCCCGTGAGCCGCGACGACCGGGTCCTGATCGACTATCGGACCTCGGACGATGCGGGTGTGTACAGGCTGGATGGCGATCGCGCGCTGGTGCAGACCGTGGATTTCTTCACGCCGATCGTTGACGATCCGTTTGCTTACGGCCAGATCGCCGCGGCGAACTCGCTGAGTGACGTCTATGCGATGGGTGGCAGACCGCTGACCGCGCTGGCGATTGCCGGGTTTCCAAAAGAGGCGGACCGTTCGGTCCTGAAGGCCATCTTTGCTGGTGGACTCGCCAAGCTCGAAGAGGCCGGCGTCGCGCTCCTCGGTGGGCACACAGTTCAGGATCAGGAAATCAAGTTCGGGTACTCGATCACCGGCGAAGTGGACGCGCGGCGCGTCTGGTCGAACGCGGGCGCCAAACCTGGCGATCTGTTGTTGCTCACAAAGGCCCTGGGAACGGGAATCATCGCGACAGCCCTGAAGTTCAGCCGCGCTCCGGCGTCAGTCGTCGATGCGGCCGTCGCCTCCATGCTCACGTTGAACCGCGCGGCCGCGGATGCATTGCGTGCGATGCCTGGGGATGTCGTTCACGCCTGCACGGACATCACGGGTTTCGGGCTTCTTGGGCATGCGACCGAAATGGCGGCTGGCAGCGGCGTGACAATCGAGATTCATGCGGCCGCTGTTCCCCTTCTCGACGGGGCCGTCGACCTGGTCGAGAGCGATAAAGGGAATATCCCCGGCGGTGGCCGGAACAACGCCAGCCACTTCGGTCGAGGGGTCGCGGTGGACGCCGGCGTTTCGCCATCCGTCCTGCAGGTGCTGTTCGATCCGCAGACGTCCGGCGGTCTGCTGGTGTCGATTGCTTCCGAAGCCGCCTCAGATGTCTTGAAGGCGCTGGCGGATGCCGGTGTGCCGCAAACGCACATAGGGCGCGTTCTGACAAGGCAAGCGCATCACGTCGTTGTGCGTTAGACGGCGACGGTGAGTCGGGTGCGCACGTGCGCAAATGCCCAGGTGCCCAAGTGCGGCGCACCCCCCCACTTGCAGCACTTGCGCACCTGGGCACTTGCGCACGTGCGCACTTGCGACGCCCAATCTTGGCAGGCAGCGGCTTCGAATGGTATAAATTTACGTTTGTGCCGTCGCGTTTGACCGTGGTGTGAGCACCCGGACTTCGGATTCCGACGGGGCTTTCCGACGCGATTTCCGGCCGCTTGTTGCCGGTCACACCGTCGTATCAGAGTAGGAAGAGGAGGTCTGGTGGCAAGCCGTGCGGTCGCGAGCCGCTACGCTCGTGCGCTGTTCGATGTGGCGCTGGCAGAACGCGTCGATCTCGACCAAATCGATCGGGAGCTGTCAGGGTTCGCCGAGCTCGCCACGGGTGACGCCCAGCTTGCGCGCGTGCTGACGAATCCAGCCATACCCATCTCGAAGAAACGCGCGGTCATCGAGTCCTTGACGACCCGCGTGGGCCCGCTCCTGCCGCAGGTGTCGAAACTGCTGCTCCTGCTGGCCGAACGCGATCGCATCGCCTTCCTGCCGGACATCGTGCGGGCATACAGGAACCGACTGAACGACCACAATCATGTTGTCCGCGCCGAAGTCGTCACAGCGAGTCCGCTGGCCGCCGACCGGATCGCGATGCTCGCGGAACGTCTCGGCCGGGCCACCGGCCGCAGGGTGCTGCTGGAGTCGCGCGTCGATCCCTCGATCGTCGGGGGCGCGGTCACGCGAATCGGGGGCACGATCTACGATGGCAGCGTCACGACGCAGTTGCGAAAGATGGGAGAAGCGCTGACGAGCCCAGAGTAGGCCCGACCTCAAGGTCGGGCGTGATTCGAATTGCCCGAGCGTCTTCGAGTTACCGAGAACCTGCTTCCCACACACTCATGAACATCAAAGCCGAAGAGATTTCCAAGATTATCCGCGACCAGATTGGCAGCTACGCCGTCGATGTGGACGTCGCCGAAGTGGGCACGATCGTATCGGTGGGCGACGGGATCGCGCGTGTGCATGGCGTCGAGAAGACCATGGCCGGCGAGATGCTGGAGTTTCCGCACGGCGTGTTTGGCATCGCCTTGAACCTCGAAGAAGAAAGCGTCGGGGCAGTGCTGCTCGGCGACTTCACGGAAATCCGTGAGGGCGATACGGTCAAGCGGACGGGCCGGATCATCTCGGTGCCGGTCGGCGAAGAGCTGGTCGGCCGCGTCGTCAACGCGCTGGGTCAGCCGATCGACGGCAAGGGGCCGATCGCGTCGAAGACGACGAGTGAGATCGAGCGTCTCGCGCCGGGCGTCGTGGATCGCAGCCCGGTGAAGGAGCCGCTGCAGACGGGGCTCAAGGCGATCGACGCGATGGTCCCGATCGGGCGCGGCCAGCGCGAGCTGATCATCGGTGACCGGCAGACCGGCAAGACGGCGGTGGCGGTGGACACGATCATCAACCAGCGCGGTCAGGGTGTGATTTGCATCTACAGCGCCATCGGCCAGAAGCAGTCGACGATCGCCCAGGTCGTCAGGACGCTCGAGGAAGCCGGCGCGATGGAATACACCATCGTCGTCGCGGCCGCCGCCTCCGATCCCGCGCCGCTGCTCTACATCAGCCCGTATTCGGCGTGCACGATGGGCGAGTACTTCCGCGACAGCGGCCGACATGCGCTGTGCATCTATGACGACCTGTCGAAGCACGCGCAGGCATACCGCGAAATCTCGCTGCTCCTCCGCCGCCCGCCGGGCCGTGAAGCGTATCCTGGCGACGTCTTCTATCTGCACTCGCGGCTTCTCGAGCGCGCGGCGAAAATGAACAAGGAGCTGCAGGGGGGCTCGCTGACGGCGCTGCCGATCATCGAGACGCAGGCGGGCGACCTGTCCGCGTACATTCCGACGAACGTCATCTCGATTACCGACGGGCAGATCTTCCTCGAGTCGGACCTGTTCCACCAGGGCGTGCGGCCAGCGATCAACGTCGGCAACTCGGTCTCCCGCGTCGGCGGATCGGCGCAGGTCAAGGCGATGCGTCAGGTGGCTGGTTCGCTGCGCCTCGACCTCGCGCAGTATCGCGAGCTGGCGGCCTTCGCGCAGTTCGGCAGCGATCTCGACAAGGCGACGCTGAACCAGCTCAATCGCGGCCGCCGGCTGGTCGAGATCCTCAAGCAGCCGCAGTACCAGCCGCTCCCTGTCGAGAAACAGGTCACGATCATCTACGCGGCCAACAACGGCTATCTGGACCAGGTGCCGGTCGAGCACGTGCGCGAGTACGAGATCGAGCTCTACCAGTTTCTGGAAGGCAGCCGCCCGCAGGTGCTGTCGTCGCTGGCGGAGAAGAAACAGATAGACGACGAGGTCAAGGCGGCGTTGAACGAGGCGCTGAAGGAATTCGGTCAGATGTTCGCTGCGTCGCACAAGACGGCGGCGGCGTAGGAGCTTCAGGAGCGCGGAGTCGCGCGGCGAAAGCCGCGCGCTCCAGGCAGGAACGAGCTGACGATTGCCATCACTATTAGATATTCGACGACGTATCCGCGCGGTCAAGTCGACGCAGCAGATCACGAAGGCCATGAAAATGGTCGCGGCGTCGAAGTTGCGCCGGGCGCAGGAACGCATTCAGCAGGCGCGTCCGTTCGCGACGCAGATGCAACGGGTCGTCAACAGCCTGGCGTCCCGCGTCAATCCATCGCTCCACCCGCTGCTCGACGAGCGGCGGACACCGCGCGCGGGTGGCCGTGTGCTGCTCATCGCGATCACCGCCGATCGCGGGCTGTGCGGCAGCTTCAACACGAACGCCGTCAAGGCCGTCTCGCAGTTCCTGGCCGAGAGCTCCACGCCAGTCGGCCTCGGGCTGGTCGGACGGCGCGGCAGGGACTACTTCGTGCGGCGTGGCGTAGATGTGGTCCTCGAGCGAATCAATCTGTTCGCTCAACTGAAGTTCGAGGATGCAAAGGCGATCGCGAAGACGGCGGCGGACGCGTTCATCGCCGGCGAAGTGGACAGCGTGTACCTGATCTTCAATGAGTTCAAGTCGGTGCTCCAGCAGAAAGTCGTGACCGAACGGTTACTGCCGATCCCGCGCGTTGAGCCCATCGTCGCTGGCGACTCGAAAACGGGAACTTCCGCGACCGAGTATCTCTACGAGCCCGATCAGGAAACGCTGTTCAAGGAACTGATCCCGACGCACGTGGAAGTGCAGATATTCCGCGCGCTCCTCGAGTCGAACGCGGCGTTCTTCGCCGCGCAGATGACCGCCATGGACGCGGCCACGCGCAACTCAGGCGAGATGATCGAGCAGCTCACGCTGCACATGAACAAGGTACGCCAGGCCGCGATCACGCGAGAAATCATCGAAGTCGTCTCAGGCGCGGAGGCGTTGTAGGCCCGACCTTCAGGTCGGGCGTCCGTGTATAAGCAAAGGCCCATCATCAATGTCAGCAGTCGCAACCGAACAGAAAACCGGCCAGGTCGTGCAAGTCATCGGCCCTGTCGTCGACATCGTATTCGAAGGCGGTCACCTGCCGGCGATTTACAACGCCGTGCGTGTGGTCGGCGAGGGCGGAAATCAATCGATCGACGTGATCGTCGAAGTCGAGCAGCATCTCGGCGAGAACCGCGTTCGCACGGTCGCCATGAAGCGGACCGACGGCATGCAGCGCGGCATGAAGGCGATCGACACCGGATCCCCGATCTCGATGCCGGTTGGCACGGCGACGCTGGGACGCGTCATGAACGTCCTGGGCGAGCCGGTGGATTTCCCAGACCGGCCGGTGCTGTCGAAGGAGCGCTGGTCGATCCATCGTGCGGCGCCGTCGCTCGAGGATCAATCGACCGAGTTGCAGATGTTCGAGACCGGCATCAAGGTCGTCGACCTGCTCGAGCCGTACCTGCGCGGCGGCAAGATCGGGCTGTTCGGCGGCGCCGGCGTCGGCAAGACGGTCATCATCCAGGAGCTGATTCACAACGTCGCCATGAAACACGGCGGCGTGTCGGTGTTCGCCGGCGTCGGGGAGCGGACGCGCGAGGGCAACGACCTCTGGCTGGAATTCCAGGAGAGCGGCGTCATCAACATGCAGGACCTCGAGAAGTCCCGCGCCGCGCTCGTCTACGGCCAGATGACGGAGCCGCCCGGTGCGCGGCTGCGCGTGGCGCTCAGCGGCCTGACCGTCGCGGAGTATTTCCGCGACGCCGAGAACAAGGACGTGCTCCTGTTCATCGACAACATCTTCCGGTTCACGCAGGCAGGTTCAGAAGTCTCGGCGCTCCTCGGACGCATGCCGTCGGCGGTCGGCTATCAGCCGACGCTACTCACCGAGATGGGCGAGCTGCAGGAGCGCATCACCTCCACCAAGAAGGGCTCGATCACGTCGGTGCAGGCGATCTACGTGCCCGCTGACGACTACACGGATCCCGCGCCGGCCACGACCTTCGCACACCTCGACGCGACGACGAACCTGTCGCGTGCGATCGTCGAGCTGGGCATCTACCCGGCGGTCGATCCGCTCGCGTCGACGTCGCGTATCCTCGACGCACGGATCATCGGCGACGAGCACTACAACGTCGCGCGCGCGGTGAAGCAAGTGCTGCAGCGGTACAAGGACCTGCAGGACATCATCGCGATTCTGGGCATCGACGAGCTCTCGGAAGACGACAAGCTGACGGTCGGCCGGGCGCGCCGGATTCAGCGGTTCCTGTCGCAACCGTTCTTCGTCGCCGAGCAGTTCACCGGCTTCGCCGGCAAGTACGTGCCGATCGCGGACACGGTCCGCAGCTTCCGCGAGATCGTCGACGGCAAGTGGGACCACCTGCCCGAGCAGGCGTTCTACATGGTGGGGACAATCGAGGAGGCCGTCGAAAAGGCCGAGAAGATGAAACAGTAGGTCGCTGTGGCCAACGAGTTACCAACACAGTTCGAGCTTCAGATCGTCACGCCGGACCGCAGCCTCGTCCACGAGCAGGTCGACGAGGTCGAGATTCCTGGCGTCGGCGGCTACTTCGGTGTGCTGCCCGGGCATGCGCCGTTGCTGGCGGCGCTGACCGCGGGCGAGTTGTGGTACCGAAAGGGGCAGGAGAAGACGTTTCTGGCGATTGCGTTCGGATTTGCCGAAGTGCTGCCGGATCGAGTCACCATTCTGGCGCGCCTGGCCGAGCGCGCCGAAGAAATCGACGCGGCGCGCGCCGAAGCCGCGCGGAAACGTGCAGAGGAGCGGCTCGCGCGCTCGGAATCCGGCATAGACTACGAACGGAACGCGATCTCGCTAATGAAAGGGATTGCCCGCCTGCAGGTCGCATCAAAAGCGGGAGTGGCTCGCACGGGCCGGTGACGCGGCATGGCGATGACGCGGATCCGCACACACGGCTGACCGATTACCCATGACGCCGACGCCGACGCTGTCGTTCAGCTGGGCCGTCATCTCCGATCCTGGCCTCCGACGCACCAGCAACGAAGATAGTCAGTGCACCCGTCCTGACGTCGGTCTCTTCGTCGTGGCTGACGGCATGGGCGGTCATGTTGCGGGCGAGGTCGCCTCGCGCGTGGCCGTCGAAGCGATCCAGTCGTTCATCGAAGAGACCGCGGGCGCCGACAAGAACCGCACCTGGCCTTTCCCGTTCGATCCCACGATCAGCCTGGAAGCCAATCGACTCAAAGCGGCGTTCCGGCTCGCCAACCGCAAGATCGCCGCAGCCATCGCCGACTCGCAGGATCTGCGCGGAATGGCCACGACCGCATCGGCGTTTCTCTCGGGCATCCGGACGGCCTGTGTCGCGCACGTCGGCGACAGCCGCGTGTACGTGCTGCGCGACAACACTTTGTCGCAGCTCACGCACGATCACTCGTGGGTCGAGGAACAGGTTCGCGCGGGCACGATGAGCCCGACGGCCGCCCGCCAGCATCCCTGGCGCAACGTGGTCACGCGCGCGCTGTCGGGTGGCGAGGATCCGGAAGTCGATGTCACGGAGATCACGCCGCAGCCGGGCGAACGGTACCTGCTCTGCTCCGACGGCCTGTTCACTGTCCTCACCGATCCTCAGATTGCCACGGTCCTGCGCGATCGCGCGGCTTCCCTGCAGCAGATCTGCCAGCGTCTCGTGGATGCGGCCAACGCGGCCGGCGGTCCGGACAACATCACCGCGCTCGTCCTGCAAGTCGATGCTCCATAACCTGGCCAGACTGCCCCGCTATCGCGGGCTGATCCAGAGCCTGGTGGCGAGGGAGTTGAAAGCGCGGTATCGGGGATCGGTCCTGGGCTTCTTCTGGTCATTCATCAACCCGCTGCTCCTGCTCCTCATCTATTCGTTCGTCTTCAAATACTTCCTGCCGCAGAAGGCTGAAGGCATCGACCATTACGAGCTGTTCATGTTCTGCGGCATCCTGCCGTGGACGTGGTTCTCCGCCTCGTTGCTCGAGTCATCCGGCGTGCTGATCTCCGGCGGCAACCTGATCAAGAAGGTGCTCTTCCCTGCCGAAGTGCTGCCGATCGTCACCGTGCTCGCCAACATGGTGCATTTCCTTCTGGGCCTGCCGGTCCTGGCGGCGTTCCTGATCTATTTTCAGCGGCCGCTCAGCCTGGCCGAGCTCGCATGGTTTCCGGTCGCGCTGCTGGTGCAGCTCGTGCTGACGCTCGGCTTCGCATTGATCCTCTCCGCGCTGACCGTGCATTTCCGCGACATCCGGGACATCCTCTCGAACGTGATGACGTTCTGGTTCTTCGCGACGCCAATCATCTACCCGTACACGATCATGGCGCCCTGGCAGATGCGGATTCTGAATCTGAATCCGTTCACGCACCTGGCGATCACCTACCAGGAAATCCTCTACTTCAAAGGGCCGGTCGGTCACGCGTTCTGGCTGCTGGTGCTCGGCGTGATCTCGGTTGTCTTTTTCTTGTTCGCATACTTCGTGTTCGATCGCCTGAGGGACACGTTTGCGGAGGAAGTGTGAGCGGTGCAGGTGAACTTTTATGAATGCCATCGAAGTCACACACGCGTCGAAGCTCTATCGCCGATACTCGCGACGGCGGCAGTTCGCCACGCTGAAGAGCGCGCTGCTGTCGGGTAGTCTCATCCGTGACCTGAATCCGGACGAGACATTTGCGGCGGTTCAGGACGTGACGTTCACCGTTCCGCGCGGCCGCACGCTTGGCGTGATCGGGCGCAACGGATCCGGCAAGAGCACGATGCTGAAGCTCGTCGCCGGCATCACGAAACCGACGTCGGGAACCGTGCGGGTGAACGGCCGCATCTCGGCCTTGATCGAGCTCGGCGCCGGGTTCCATCCGGAGATCTCGGGCCGCGAGAACGTCTTCATCAACGGCATCATGCTCGGGCTCACGAAAAAAGACATCGCCAGGCGCTTCGACGAGATCGTCGAGTTTGCCGAGATGAAAGAGTTCATCGACGCACCGGTCAAGACGTACTCGTCCGGCATGTACATGCGTCTCGGCTTCGCGGTCGCCATCCATGTCGATCCGGACGTGCTGCTCGTCGACGAAGTGCTGGCTGTCGGGGACGAAGGTTTCACGCACAAGTGCCTCGACAAATTCGCCGAGTTCAAGCGCCGCGGCCGGACGATCCTCCTCGTCACGCATTCGCTGGGGATGGTCGAGCGCTTCTGTGACGAGGCTTTGTGGCTCGATGGCGGAAAGATGAAGGCGATGGGCGATCCGAAGCGCGTGGTCGGCGCTTACGTGACCGACGTCGAGGTCACCGAGGAGAAACAGCTCGCGGCCGCCGATGCCAAGGCCGCCGAGGCGGCGGCAACGGCCATCATGTCGCCGGAAGAGCCGGCCGCTGCCGTGCTTCCCGATCATCCCGTGGAGACCGCCGGAGCTCCAGCCGACATGTTCCGCGCGACCGAAGGACGATGGGGATCGCGTGAAGTCGAAATCACGGACGTCATGATCGCGTCATCCGATGGCGAACGGGCGCACGTGTTTCAATCCGGCGACAGGTTGGACGTGCACATCCGCATGCGGGCCCCCCTGGCCATCGACGACGTGGTGATTGGCATCGGCATCTTCAACGCCGAGGGCGTCTGCTGCTACGGCACCAACACCAGTCTCGAGGAGCTCAAGCTCACACGGATCTACGGCGATGCTGAAGCCATCTTCACCGTCGACAGCATCGACCTGGTGGAGGGCACCTACAAGCTCGATGTGGCCGTCCACAAGTTCGACGGCTTCCCGTACGACTACCATCGCTTGCTCTACACGTTCAGAATCAAGTCGCGCACCAAGGACGTCGGGATCTACAGACCGAAGCACGTGTGGCGCTTCTCGGATGGCGTCAGCGTGGACACCACGCCCGGCCCACATGCGTCCGAGTGACGGCGAACGGCCGGCGTTGATGAGCCGCCGTGAGGCGGCCGCGTTTGCCGAATCGCGGCGCGCGTCCGGCGATCGGGTCGTCTTCACGAACGGGGTCTTCGATCTGATCCACCCCGGGCATCTTCGATACCTTCAGCACGCCCGTTCGCTCGGAGACCTCCTCATCGTCGGCCTGAACTCCGACGCGTCAGTGCGTCGGAACAAAGGCGCCGGCCGTCCCATCAACCCGGAGGGCGAGCGGGCGGAAGTGCTCGCGGCGCTCGACTGCGTGGACGCCGTCGCGCTGTTCGACGAAGACACGCCCGCCGAGATCATCCGCGCTATCCAGCCGGACATTCTCGTCAAGGGCGCCGACTGGCCCGCCGATCGGATCGTCGGCCGAGATACCGTCGAAGCCCGCGGCGGCCGCGTCGTCCGCGTTGCCCTCGAACAGGGCTACTCGACGACCGCGATCATCGAGCGAATAAAGTCAGGGTGAGCAGCTGCCTGGTCGCCGCTGCCGCCGAGTCGGCACAGGGGGCCTCGGGCGGCCAAGGCCGGCGTTGCGCAGGCAGCCGCTGGTGCTGTCAACCGATTGCGGTGTCCAGTCCGCGCGTCACCCATTCGACCCCACGCAACGTTTTGGCCGTGTCAGGACACTCATTCGCATGACTATGACTGTCTCCAACATGCCCACCCTACTTCTGTCCCTGATTGCTGTCTTGCCGGCGCTCGCGTCGTCGTCGGCGCCAGCGGGCCTGACGTACCGACAGACCGTCGTCGTGCAGGTCGGCGTGTCGAATCTCGACAAGGCCGTCACGTTCTATCGCGACGTGCTCGAGTTCAAGGTGACCGAGCGGCGCGAGGACCTCAAGTTCGCGCACATCGCGACGAGCGTCCCCGGGCTCGAGATCGGACTCAGCGAGGGCTCGTCGTTGTCCGGAACCGGCGCCGCTGTAATCAACTTCGGCGTTGCGGACGTTGCCGCGGCGCGGACGGTGCTCGAGAGCCGGGGCGTCAAGTTCACCGGACCGACACAGGTCATTCCCGGTAAAGTGGCGCTTGCAGGCTTCACCGATCCTGACGGGAACCGCCTGCGTCTGGCCGGACCGCCGCCACCTCAATAGGCCGAGCATGGTTCGAGGCCTGCGCTGGAAATCTCCGGCCGGTCGAGGCGACCGCGAGGTCGTCGACGAATACCTGCGCTCGCGTTCGAACGGTTCGTTTCGCGAGTTGTACGAGCGTCATGCGGGCGCGATGTTTGCGCTTGCGCTGCGCTTCCTCGGCGGCCGATCGAACGACGCCGAGGACGCGGTGCAGGAGGCGTGGCTGCGAGCGCTGTCGAGTCTGCCATCCTTCAGGTGGGAATCGTCTCTGCGAACCTGGCTCTGTGGGATCACTGTGAACTGCTGCCGCGAGCGCGTGCGCGAAGCCTGGTGGCCGGTTGCCCCACCCGATCCGCCAGCGACCGTGTCAGACCGATCCGACCGCCTTCAGGTCGAAGAGTTGCTCGCCCGCTTGCCGCCCGGTTATCGCGCGGTGCTCGTGTTGCACGACATCGAGGGTTACACGCATCGCGAGATCGCCCAACTGTTCGGCATCGACGAAGGAACCGCACGTAGTCAGCTCTCCCGGGCGCGGTCGACGTTCAAGCGCTGGCTGAGCGGCAGCACGGAGGAACACGATGCACGCCGACGACAATGACGATCGGCCATCAGAACTGAAAGATCTGCCTCGAGAAATTGCGCCTCCGGCAGGGCTGCGCGATCGGATCGAGACCGATCTCGGACGCAGAGGTCTTGTTGCATCGGCTCGTCCGGTGCTCGCGCGGCGCGCCGCGATGATTCTGTTGCCGCTTCTGGGTTTCGTTGCGGGCTGGTTGCTGCGGCCGGCCGTCGAGCCGGCGCACAGCCACGACGAGCAGCCGCGCTTCATGCTGCTCCTCTATGGCGGCACGGACACTCCGTCGGACGATGGCGTACGGGAGTACGGCGACTGGGCGCGGCGCCTGGCAGCGTCAGGGACGGAAGTGTCCGGCGAGAAGCTCGCCGACGATTCGGAGCTTCTCGTCGGTGCGCCGCTGAACAACCCTGTTCGGGCGGATCTTCGCGGCTTCTTTATCGTCCAGGCAGCTGATGTCCAGCGCGCGCAGCAGCTGGCGGTGTCACATCCTCACGTCAAGCGGGGCGGCACGATCGTCGTGCGTCGGATCGATCCCACCTGACGGATCGCCAGCGGCTACCCTTTCTCTTTGATGGCCGCTTCGATCTGCGACATGACGCTCGGGGGGATGATCGTCATGTTGTGATCCTTTCGGGCGTGGGCTTCAGCCTTCGCGAACACCTCGTCGGCGTCCTTTCCCACGATCACCGTGTCGCATCCCGGGTTCAGGTCGGCACACTTCAGCACTTTCGCCATCGGGACCTCCTCGGTCGGTGGATCGGTGCGAGTGTAGGCCCCGGCTCCGGGGCCGTCAAGGTTCGACCCGGCTCTTCCATTTGAGGTGCGCGCACGGATGGTACAATCGAAGGTTGCCGCCTCACGCGGGGCCGCCGTCGTGACGACTTACACCTCCAGTTCCCTGACGCTTCGAGCGATCCTGAAATCGGCAGCGGGCCAACTGGGAATGGGTGTGCCGAAGCCGGCCGTCTCCGGCCTCAACGCGCCGGCAACGGCGATGTTCGCGGCCGCCGCAGCTGCGCGGAACATCACGATCTTGATCGTTCCCACGGACGCGGACGTCGAGCGCGCGACGAGCGACGCCCGATTCTTCCTCGCCGCGCTCGAGGGGCTCTCCGACGCTGACGTCGAGCGGGTCGTGCTGCCCTTCCCGTCGCACGAAGTCGATCCGTACCGGGGACTCGCCCCGCATTTCGAGATCGCTTCCGCCCGCGCGCGCGCTCTACATGCGCTGGCCTCGGGAACTGCGCGTCTGGTGATCGCGTCAGGTGCCGCCCTGCTGCCGAAAGTCAGCACAACCGGTCGAATCGCGGCGACCGCTGCGAACCTCGTTCCGGGTCAGGACATCTCGCCCACAGACCTTGCCGATCTGCTCGCCGCGGCCGGCTACACCCGTCAGGATCCGGTCGACGAATCGGGCGAGTTCTGCATGCGCGGTGGTGTGGTCGACTTCTTTCCTGCCGGTGCGAAGCAGCCCGTCCGTCTGGAATTCGTCGGCGACACGATCGAGTCGATTCGTTCCTACGATCCATCGACGCAGCGATCCATCGGGGGCCTCGGTCAAGCAGCCGTGATTCCGCTGCAGGAGCTCGTTCCCGGATCGGGAGACGACGACCGAAGCGCCACGATATTCGACTACCTGTCGGTTGCCGGGCGGCCGACGCTGCTGGTTTCTGAGCCGGACGAGGTTCGCGCGCAGGGAATCAAGCTGACCGGCCAGGTTCGCGCCAGTTACGAAGAAGCGCTGGAGAAGGGTGCTCGGGTCCCGCAACCATCGGAGCTGGTGATCGAGTGGGACGAGGCGGAGCGCTGGCTTGCGGGCGCGACCCGGCTGAGCGCGCTCGAGATCGGCGAGACCGCACACATCGCCTGTCAGCCGGCACTCGAGTTCAACGGCCGGATGGCCGAGTGGGTTGCCGAGATCCGGCGTGCCCGCGAGCGGGGCGACACCATCGTCTTCGTCGCGCACTCACCCGGCCGTGCCGAGCGGACCATCGAGTTGCTGGCCGATTACGAGATCTTCGCGGTTCCGATCGAGCGGGCCGCAGATGCGCACGCAGCCGCAGTGCTCGTGGGCACGGGGTACCTCTCGCGCGGTTTCCGGTTGCCGGACGCGTCGCTGCAGATCTGGGCCGAGACCGACGTCTTCGAGGAGGAGCGCAAGGTTCATGAGCGCCGGCGTTCGGCCGCCCGCGCCTTCCTCTCTGACTTCCGCGATCTGAAAGTGAACGACCTGGTCGTGCACGTCGATCACGGCATCGGCGTGTTCGTCGGGCTCAAGCGAATCGAGCTCGGGCACGAAACCCAGGAGTTCATGGAGCTGCGCTACGCCGGGGACGACAAATTGTTCGTTCCTGTAGAGCGCCTCGATCTCGTGCAGCGCTACACCGGCGCGACCAGGCCTGCACTCGATCGGCTCGGTGGCACCACGTGGGAAAAAGCCAAGACGCGTGTCAAGAAAGCGATGCGCGACATGGCGGAAGAGCTCCTGAAGCTGTACGCCGCGCGCAAGGCAGTGCCGGGCCATGCCTTCAGCCCTGACACGCACTGGCAGCAGGAGTTCGAGGACGCCTTCGAGTGGGAGCTGACACCGGACCAGCGGACCGCGATCGACGACATCAAGCGCGACATGGAGACTGCGACGCCGATGGATCGCCTGCTCTGCGGTGACGTCGGCTACGGCAAGACCGAGGTCGCCATGCGCGCCGCGTTCAAGGCGGTCATGGACGGCAAGCAGGTGGCGGTCCTGGCGCCGACGACCGTGTTGGCGTTCCAGCACGTGAAGACGCTCAAGGACCGATTCGCCGCGTTCCCGGTTCGCGTCGACATGCTGAGCCGGTTCCGCACGAAGGCCGAGCAGAAGGTCACGCTGGACGATCTGTCTGCGGGCAAGGTCGAAATCGTCGTTGGCACGCACCGCCTGCTCTCGAAGGACGTGCAGTTCCGCGACCTCGGCCTGCTCGTCGTCGACGAGGAACAGCGGTTCGGCGTCGCGCACAAGGAGCGCATCAAGCAGCTGCGCAAGCGGGTGGACGTCCTGACGATGACGGCCACGCCGATTCCGCGCACGCTGAACATGTCGCTGGCCGGCATCCGCGACATGTCGATCATCGAGACGCCGCCGAAAGATCGGCTGTCGATTCAGACCAACGTGGTGAAGTTCGATCAGCCTGTAATCTCGCGCGCGATCAGGAACGAGTTGGAGCGCGGGGGGCAGATCTATTTCGTCCACAATCGCGTCGAATCGATCTACTCGCTCGGCAACCTGATCACCCGTCTCGTGCCGGAGGCGCGCATCGGAGTGGGCCACGGGCAGATGAGCGAGGAGGAGCTCGAACGGGTGATGGTCGATTTCGTCGCTCACAAGTACGACATATTGCTCGCGACGACGATCATCGAGAACGGGCTCGACATCCCGAACGCCAACACCATCGTCATCAATCGCGCCGACCGCTATGGGTTATCGCAGCTGTACCAGTTGCGGGGCCGCGTCGGACGATCCGATCGCCGCGCATATGCGTACCTGCTGATTCCGCCCGAGGAGGCGCTCTCCCCTGTGGCGAAGAAGCGACTGGCGGCGATTCGTGAGTTCAGCGATCTCGGCAGCGGATTCCGGGTCGCCGCGCTCGATCTGGAAATACGCGGCGCCGGGAACCTGCTCGGCGGCGAGCAGAGCGGACATATCGAGGCGGTTGGCTTCGATATGTACATGAAGCTCCTCGAGCAGACGATCAAGGAGCTGCGCGGCGAAGAGATTGAAGACGAGATCAGGGCGAACGTCAACCTGCGGGTCGACCTGCGAATCGAAGACAGCTACATCCCCGACATGAATCAGCGGCTGACGGTCTATCGCCGGATGGCTGCCGTGCGACGGGAGGAAGAGCTGAACCGGGTGATGGACGAGGTCCGCGATCGGTATGGGGCTCCGCCTGATTCCATCCTGAACCTCGCGGAGTATGCCTCGATCAGGCTCCTGGCCGACCAGATCGGGCTCGAGTCTCTCGACCGGGAGGGTCAGCTCGTCGTCCTAAAGTTCAGGCACGACGCGAAACTCGATCCCGCGTGGCTCTACCGCGTCGTCCAGGAGCGTGGGGATCTGGCTCTCGTGCCACCCGCCACCATGAAGCTCGACCTCAGGGGTCAGCCCGCAATCCGGCAGTCGAGGCCGTCGGTCGCAGGTCGGACCGAGGCTCAACGGCGGCAAGTGCCGAGAAAGGGAGGGGATCCGGTTGCTGGCGGCTCCTGGTGGGCTGCCAGGGCGAAGGCCGGCGAGGTCACCTCTGGGTTTACCAAGGCCGAGATCATGCGCCCAGCCAAAGAAGACCCGCGTTCGGAGGGTGGCCTTTTCGCGCGGGTGGGCGGCCTGCTCCGCGAGTTGAGCGCTGGCAGCTCCCTCAACTAAAATCTACTATTGCAGCGACTTAGACCAGAAACTGCGGATTGAAACCGGTAAGAACTCATGAAGAACGCACTGACCCGCACACTCGGCGCACTCGTGTTGACAGGTATGACGGTCGGCGCCCTGGTGGCGTGGACGCCCTCCTCGGTCTCCGCGGCCTCACAGGAAGTGATCGAACAAATCCTTGTGAAGGTCAACGGCGACATCATCACCAAGACGGAACTGGAGCAGCGGCAGATCGCGACGCTCCAGCGGATGAAGGCGGACGTCAGCCCTGAGTCGCTTCAGAACGATGCGCAGCTCCGGAAGATGCTTTCCGAGATCACGCCGAAGATTCTGGTCGATGCCATCGACGAATTGCTCCTGGTTCAGCTCGGCCGCGAGAAGGGACTGCGGCTCACCGACGAGATGTTCAACCGCTGGTTGGCGAACCTGAGGAAGGAACAGAACCTCGAGGACGAGGCAAAATTCCAGGGCGCGTTGAAGCAGGAGGGGATGACAATTGCCGACCTTCGGCGGAACGTCGAGCGCACGTTCCTGACGCAGGAGATTCAGCGAAGCGAGGTCGGCTCGAAGCTGCAGATCACCGAGGAAGAGGCTCGCCAGTATTACCAGCTTCACAAAGAAGAGTTCGTCGAGCCCTCGACGGTCACGCTCCGTGAAATCCTTATCGAGGTTCCAGCGACGACGCAGCAGGGGCAGGCGGGCGTCAACGTCGCGAAGGACGATCAGGCGGCGGAGAAAGCTGCGGAAGTGCGAAAGCGCATCTCCGGCGGTGAAGACTTTGCGAAGGTCGCCACCGAGGTCTCGGCGGCGGCCTCCAAAGCCAACGGCGGGTTGATCGGCCCTATTCAGGTGTCAGAGCTTTCGCCGGCGCTTCAGCAGTTGCTCGAGAAGATGAAGCCAGGCGACGTCACCGAGCCGATCCGTACGGCGCGCGGCTACCAGCTCCTGAAGCTCGAGACGTTCAAGGCGACGGCTCCCCAGGCCTTCGACAGCGTCCGCGACGTCGTTGCGGATCGCGTGTATTCTGAGCGCCAGCGCGTCGAGGTGCAGCGGTTTCTGAATCGCGTTCGGGGCCAGGCCATCATCGTGTGGAAGAACGACGAACTGAAGAAGGCGTACGACCAGTACGTAGCGGCCCAGCAGAGCGGGAGCCCCGGCAACTAGTGGAATCCCCGCCGCGCGACGCGCAGGCCTGGTACGCCATCTGGACACGGTCGCGACACGAGCAGGTAGTCCGCGATCAGATCGCGGCCAAGGGCTTTACTGTCTTTTTGCCGACTGTCGGGCGCTGGCGGCGGTGGAAGGACCGTAAGAAGATGATCGACTGGCCGCTCTTCCCGGGCTACTGCTTCGCCTCATTCGACGCAGTCGATCGCCTGCACATCCTCAAGTGCTCCGGTGTGGTGAGCATCGTTTCGTTCAACGGCGAAATCGCTCCGATTCCCGAACGCGAGATCGACGGGATCCGCCGCCTCGTCGAAACCGACCTTCAATACGATCCATGCCCGCTCATCAAGGAAGGCATGATCGTGGAGGTCGTGCACGGACCCCTGAAGGGTGTCGTCGGCAGGCTCGTTCGCAAGGGTGCCCACGCCCGCCTCGTATTGGCCGTCGATCTGATCGGCCAGGCGGTCAGCGTCGAAGTGGATGCTGCGGACGTAAAACCGTACTAGACTTGACGCGTGCCGTAGTCCGTGGGTCGTCGCTCGTCGCTCGAATTGCCATGACGCGCTGGGGTTTTCGAGCGACGAGCGACGGACTACGAACCACGGCACCAGCCTGAACATATGAAGATCGGCTCTGTCGACTTAAGTCCCCCCTTCGCTCTCGCCCCGATGGCGGGAATGACGGACACTGCCTTCCGCCGTCTCGTGAAGCGGAAGGGAGGATGCGGTCTCGTCGTGACCGAGATGGTGAGCTCGGAGGGTCTCGTTCGCGGTATCGATCGGACGCTCGAGTACGCCGAGTACACAGAAGAGGAACGCCCGGTTTCGATTCAAATCTTTGGCGGCGATCCGGAGAAAATGGCGGCCGCGGCGCAAATCATAGAAGGGATGGGCGCCGACATCGTCGATGTCAACATGGGGTGTCCCGTACCCAAAATCGCCAAGCACAACGCTGGCTGCAGCCTGATGCGCGAACCCGAGCACGCGGCCACGGTCGTTCGGGCGATGACGAAGGCCGTGAAGATTCCGGTGACGGTGAAGATGCGCGCGGGGTGGGACGCCGACGAAATCAACGCGCCGGAGCTCGCGCGCATGATCGAGGACGCCGGTGCCGCAGCGGTCACGGTCCACGGTCGCACCGCCGCGCAGTCCTACACCGGATCGTCCGATTGGGATCTCATCGCGAGGGTTGCCCGTGGCGTTGGCATTCCCGTCATCGGGAGCGGCGACTGCATCGAGCCGGAGCATCTCGTCGATCGCGCCCGCGATGGCCGTGTGTCAGGCGTGCTCGTCGGCCGTGGCGCACTGCGCAACCCGTGGATTTTTCAGCAGGCGGCTGACGTTGCCGCCGGCAGGCCGGCCCACGTCGTGACGCCTGCCGAGCGGGCGGAGTTCCTGCTGGAGTACGTCCGCATGCTGCTCAGCGAGCGGGTCGACGAGGCCAGCGGTTTCCGGCACGTCGCGCCTGGACAGAGCGCCGGCGCGGACGCCCACCCGGCGCCTGCGCGTGGCCGCGAGCGATGGGTCATCAACAAGATTCGCGCGTTGAACTCGTGGTACACGAAGGGGCTGGATAACGGCTCGCACCTGCGGGTTGCTGTCAATCGCGCGGAATCGATCGCGCAACTCCAGGACGTGATCGAGTCGTTCTTCTCGGCGTCCGAAGCGGCGCCAGCACGCTGAAGGCAATCCCCTACAACAGCGTATGCGCCGCTGACGTCTCGACCATCTCGTAGTCGTACGCCAGCGCTATTGCACCAGACGATGTGAAGTGCTCGCCTGCGGCGGCGTGCGCGGGATGATCGAGGTATGCCGTGAGGCCTGCCAGGTCGTCGAACTCGATGACCGCGGCGAACTCGAGATCCTCGCGCATCATTTGTTCGTACCCGGGCCGGCCGTGACGCACGCGCCGGCCCATGCGCACTCGCCTGACTGTCGGCGCGCTGGTGACAGCGGCGGTGAACGCTTCGAGGACGGCGCGACGGTGTTCGGGCGTCAGATCAGGCCGGGGACGAAACAGGATGACGTGGGCGATCATCGCGACGGCCCGCCCCCCCGTCCACCGCCGCCGCGCCGATCGCCGCCGCCACGCGGTCGGCCGCCCCCGGGCCCGCGACCGCCACCGGGCCCTTGACCACCCCCGGGCCCTCGACCGCCACCGGGCCCTCGACCACCACCAGGCCCTCGACCACCACCAGGCCCTCGACCACCACTGCCTGGACCGCCCGGCCCGCGATTACCTGGTCCGCGACCACCTGGTCCACGGTTGCCCGGTCCCCTGCTTCCAGGTCCCTGGTTTCCCGGTCCGCGATTGCCCGGTCCTCGAGTGTGCGCTCCGCGATTGTCTGGTCCACGATTCCCCGGTCCGCGACTATCCGGTCTGCGAGTGTCCGGCCCACGACTGCCCTGACCACGACCGTCCGGCCCTCGACTGCCTGGTTCTCGGCGGTCCGGTCTGCGACTGTCCGGTCGGCCGCCGCCCTTCCCCTGGCCTCCGAGACCGGGTCCGCCAGGGGGTCGCCCTCCCGGCCATCGCCCGCCAGGTGCATGCTTCCCCGAACTGCGGTCGTCGCCGCCGGGCCCTCGTCCGCCCTGCCCGCCTCCGCCAGGGCCTGGTCGCTTCTGATCGCGATTGTCGGGATGAGGACCGCGGGCTCCCGAGGCGCGATCGCCTGTGCGCTTGCGATCGCCAAAGCCGCCCTGCTGCCGGCCACCGCCCTCACCGCCGCTGCGCCGATCGTCCCGTCCGCGAGATGGGCTCTCGCCCTCAGGCGGACGATCGCCCTCCGATCGTTCCCGACGAAGTTTCTGGGCGAAGCGGCGGCGCTTTTCGTCGCGGGGCACCTTGAATCGCTCGCGTGGATCCTCGTGCTGGCCGCCTGGACGCCATGTGGGGCCGCGCTGTTCGCGCATCGCGGCCCGTTTGCGCTGCAACGCTTCGCGCTCATGTTCCGGCGATTCCCACAGCCTGCCGCGTGCGAACCACATCATCCGTGCGTCAGGATGACGCGATTGCAGCTGCCGCAGCGTGGGCGCGAGCTCCTCCTGCGTGCGCGCGCGAAACGCCGTCGGCTGGTTCTCGAGAATGATGGTCCAGTAGGCGAAGCGGGGAGGCATAAGTGACTGCTGGTAATCCTGCCGTTATTGCGTCGGCGTCAGGCGCTTGAGCTTTTCGATCAGTGTCGTGCGTTTGAGGTTCAGCAGCTTCGCGGCCTGACGCTTATTGCCTTGCGTCCGCTCGAGCGAGCGTTGTATCAGCGCCAGCTCGATGCCTGAAATGTACTGCTCGAAGTCCACGCCGTCCTCTGGGAACCACGGCTCGATACCTTCCGGGGCCGCCGGTTCCTTCTGAATCTCCGGGGACAGATCCGTTGCGTCGATTTGCCCTCTTCCCTGGCTGAACGCAAACGCCCGCTCGACCGCGTTCTCGAGCTGCCGGACGTTGCCCGGCCAGTTATGGGCCATCAACCGGCGCATTGCTTCCTGCGAGATCTTCGCGGGCGCGCGTCCCGCGTCCGCCGACAGCTTCTGAACGAAATGCTGCACGAGCATCGGGATGTCGTCGCGGCGATCGCGCAACGGGGGCAGTGAGACGGGAATGACATTCAAACGGTAGAACAGATCCTCGCGAAAGGCACCCTCGCCGACCATCTTGTGCAAGTCAGAATGGGTCGCTGCGATCACGCGGACGTCCACCTTGATCGTGTGCGAATCGCCGACGCGCTCGAATTCCCGCTCCTGCAGCACACGCAGCAACTTTGCTTGCAGCGCGGCGCTCATCGTGCCGACCTCGTCGAGAAAGAGCGTGCCCTTGTGCGCCTGCTCGAACCGGCCCTGTCGCGTGCCGACGGCGCCGGTGAATGCTCCGCGCGCATGTCCGAACAGCTCCGCTTCCAGCAGCGTCTCGGGAATCGCGCTGCAATTGATCGCGACGAAGCGGTTCGCACGCCGCGCGCTGCTGTGGTGAATCGCCCGCGCCGCGAGCTCTTTGCCAGTGCCCGTTTCGCCGTTGATCAGCACCGTGCTCGACGTGGCCGCGACGATCTCCAGCAGCTGAAACAGGTCGCGCATCACCTTGCTGCGGCCGACGAGTCCGTCGATGCGATACCGTTCTTCGAGCTGCGATCGCAGGTACGCATTCTCCGACTTGAGACGGCGCGCTTCGAGCGCGGAGTTCAGAATGTGCAACAGCGCGTCGAACTGGAACGGCTTCGTGATGAAGTCGGACGCGCCCTGTTTGATGGCCTCCACGGCATCCTTCACTGTCCCGAATCCCGTGATGACGATGGCGATGATCTCCGGGTAGCGCGCGAGCGCGGCGTCGAGCACCTTCCGGCCGTCAATCCCCGGCAGGCGCAGGTCGGTGATGATCACGTCGAAGGCGAACTCAGCCAGACGGTCCAACGCCTGTTCCCCGCTGTCTGCCTGTTCGACCGCAAAGCCCTGGTCTGTCAGCCGCTCGGCGATGGCTTCCCGCAGTGGTTTCTCGTCATCGACGATCAGCAGATGTTTTTGGCTTTCAGACATTTAAGTCGGGTGGACAGTATTTTGACACATGATGACAGCGACCGTCACTCGCGAGTCAACAGTCGCCAGTCGTCAGCCAGTGGAGAGTCGGCGACTGACTGGCGACTCCACGACTGCTGACTGTCGACTACCAGTCCCCTACAGACCTCCCCCCCACTCTCCGATACATCTGTG
>Ga0075431_100001218_pt1 | contig 23289 bp, 26 predicted proteins | sample RhiMetdeltSRZDD5_FD_75297 | JGI IMG/M metagenome (GOLD analysis project Ga0075431, IMG submission 75297) | Populus rhizosphere microbial communities from Tennessee, USA - Rhizosphere MetaG P. deltoides SRZDD5 | ecosystem: Host-associated > Plants > Roots > Rhizosphere > Soil | place: USA... | reverse complement strand
AGAACGAGCGTGACTACGCCGCTCTCGCCGAAGCGGTCGAGAGCGGGCGGATCGCCGCGCGCCCGGACGTCTGAGCGGGTCGGCTAGTGCGGCTCGTCCGACGTGGAGGCGGGCGGCCGCGACTCCTCCGCGAGCGACGTGATCGTGAGCGCCCCGCGGGACGCGTCGGTCATCACCTCGGTGGCCTCGTCGGGCGAGCGCGCGTAGAGCTCCACCAGCATGTGGATGACGATCAGGTCCTCCTCGTGCTTGTGGAAGCGCACGTGCGTGAAGAACTCACGCGTGCCGTGCTCGCCGAAGGCCGCGAACGCGAGCGACTCGGCGGCGTCCGGACCCGAGCAGGATTCGACCTGATCGGCCTCGACGGTCACCGTGCACGAGGCGACCCACGGCGTGCCGGTGATCATGCGCTCCCAGCGGTCCTCGACCGGTTCGATGCGCGAGATGCGGCGACCGTTCTCCTCGTAGAAGGTGAGCGCGAGGTGCGGCTGGTCGTGCAGGCAGTCGAGGCACTGCACCACGGCCTCCTGGACCTCCTCCACGGGCTCCACGGCCTCGCCCGTGTCGGCGTCGACCTTCAAGATGCCCTCGTAGTGAAGCTGCACCTCGAGCGTCTGCGACCAGCAGCGGTAGCAGCGCAGCCAACTCGATTGGGTGCCGATCGATTCCGGTGCCGAGCCCTCCATGCCCTCATTATGGCCGCAGCGCTCGTTCTCGCCCCGACAGGCTGCTCACTCGGGGGCGACGAGGAGCCCAAACCCGCCAAGGGAGCGCCGCGCGACGTGGCCGCGCTGGTGGCCCAACTCGAGCGTGCGACGCGCGAGCGCGACTTCGCCGGCATCTGCGAGGACATCCTCACGCGCGCCGCCCGCGAGCGCGCGGGCGGGGACGAGTGCGAGCGGCTCGTGCGCTCCGCCGCGGCGGGAGTGGAGCGACCGGCGATCGAGATCCGCCGGATCGAGGTGGAGGGCAGGCGCGCCACCGTGCGCGTTCGCACCAGCGCGCGCGGCCAGGCGCGGGTGAGCGACACCCTCGCGCTCCGCAGGGAGGACGGCGAGTGGCGCGTGGAGGCGCTCGGGGACTGAGCGCCCGTCAGCCGAGGCAGCCGGCCAGCGCCTCGAGCGTCGCGTCGAAGTCGGTCTTCGCGATCGCTCCGACGCACGGGGAGCCGGCGCCGCACTCCTGGTAGCGGCGCACCGACTCGGCCGCCTCCTCGGCACTGCCGATCGCCGCCAGCTGGCCGAGGAATTCGTCGGAGATGGCCGCGCCGGCGGCCTCCGGCCCGCCGCTCGCCATGGCCCCGTCGTAGCTCGCCACGTCCGCCTCGAAGCCCGAGCGCTCGATCGCCGCCCGGTAGAAGGGGAGCGAGAAGTAGGGGACCAGCTCCTGGCGCAGGCGGGCCCGCGCCTGGTCGGGCTCGACCGTCACCGCGGAGGGCACGGCCGCCACGATGTCGAAGCCGTCGAGCTCCCCGTCCGTCTTCGCGCGCCCCTCGCGCACCGCGGGCACCACCACGTCCCGGATGTAGGCGGGGTTGCAGAGCCACAGCACCACGCCGTCGGCGATCTCGCCGGCGAGCCGGAGCATCTTCGGCGACAGGCCGGCCAAGTAGATCGGCATGTCGGCGCGAGGCTCGACTCCCCGGAAGCGGAAGGAGGACCGGAAGCGTTCACCGGCCGGCGGCTCCTCGCCGCGCAGGATCGCGCGCACCACGGCCACGTACTCGCGCGTGTCGCGCAGTGGTTTCTCGAGCTGCTGTCCGTACCAGGCCTCCACGACCGGCCGGTGCGACACCCCGAGCCCGCACACGGCGCGGCCGTCCGAGAACTCGTCGAGCGTGGCGAACGACTGTGCCGCGGCTACCGGCGTGCGCGAGTAGATCGGCAGCACGCCGGTGCCGAGCAGGATTCTCTCCGTGCGCGCCGCATAGGCCATCAGGATCGTGACCGAGTCGCGCCCGGCCACGTGCGTCACGTACACCGACTCGTAGCCGAGCCGCTCCGCCGTCTCGACCCGCTGGACGGCCGTCTCGAGCGAGCGGCCCACGGAGATGAACGAGCCCAGCGCCACGGGGGCGCCAGCCTAGCCCCTCAGGCCGCGCTCGTCGCTCCGCCCAGGAAGCCGCTCGCGGACGCCGGCGACTCCATCACCGCGCGCACCTCGACCGTGCCCCAGTGCACCATCGGCATGCGCGCCGCCCAGCCGAGTGCCGTGTCCCGATGCGGTACGTCGATGAGGTAGTAGCCGAGCAGCACCTCCTTGGTCTCGGCGAACGGCCCGTCGGTCACGAGCTCGTCGCCCGCCCGGTGGCGGACGGACGCCGCCTCGACGGCCGGCACGAGTCCGTCGCCCGCCAGGAGCACGCCGTCCTCGGCGAGTGCGCGCGTGGCCTCGGGCCACTCCCGGAAGGCGCTCGCGGGCGGATCGCCGGCCGCCTCGGCGGCTGCCGGGTCGCCGTAGATGAGAAGCATGTACTGCATCACTGCCTCCTTGGTCCGTTTCCCCTATGACGAACGGGGACGTGCGAGATCGACGCTTCGAACGCTCGTACGCCCTCACCCCAAGCGGCGTCGAGGTCGGCCCCCTCGGGGAACCGGGCGCTCAGCTCGAGGATCGCCATTCCGTGCGCGAATGCCCACACGGCGCGAGCCAGGTCCGGATCACCCACGGCGCTCATCACCGGGGCGGCCGCCCGCCGCTCGAGGTCCGCGGGCAGGCGCTCGCGTGGCAACCGGCGGGCCGTGAGCAGGCGGTAGAGCTCGGGCCGTGCAACGGCGAAGGCACGGTACTCGCGGGCCACCGACGAAAGCGACGGGTCCGCGCGCTCGAGCCGCTCGGCAAATGCCTCCAGCCCGATCGCCGCCAGCCCGGCCTCGAGGCTGGCGTTGTCGGGAAAGTGCTTGTAGAGGGACGGCGCCCGCATCCCCAGCGAGTCGGCGAGCGCGCGCATCGTGAGCGCCTCGAGGCCGCCCCGCTCGACCAGGGCCAGGGCGGCCTCGAGGATCTCGCGCCGGCGCGGGGTGAGCTCGTCAACTGTCACGCTGGAACCCCTCAGGCGTGCGCAGGCCGTAGCCGCAGACACGGTCGACCGCCACGTGGGCGAACCAGCCGAGCGCGACCACGAGCGCGGTCGCGCCCAGCGCCGGGGCGAGGGCCGCCACCAGGACCGGCCCCCAGACCCGGTGCACGGCGTTGTAGACGGGCACCCCGCGCGGTGCGATCTGGCCTGGGGCGAGGTTGCGGTCGATCCCCGCCAGCAGTGCGAGGTCCGGGGCGACCAGGGAGGCGAGGAGTACCGGGGCCAGCGGGCCGGCCAGGGCAATCGCCGCGGCGAGTGCCGCTCCAGCGGCGACGCCCCAGAGCACGCGGATCTCGAGGGGGCCGGAGCGGGCGAGGTGGGTGTGTGACTGTTGCATGGGATCTCCGATCGAGTGGCTAACGCGGTTAGCCGCGCACGAGCAGCCACACCAGCGCGATCGCGAACGCCACCTGCCCGACGCCGAGCGCCACGCCCAGGTTCGCGGCTCCCGCCAGCTCGGCGATCAGCGTGGCGCCCGCAAACACCCCGAGCAGCACGGCGAGCTGGGGGCCGAGTCCCCTCACCTCCTCGCCTCGAGCGCCGCGATCAGTGCGTTCACGCCCACGTCCGGATTCTCCCCGGCGAGCAGGCGCTCCGCGGCGCGGCGGCCGCCCAGCGCGCGCAGGCCGCTGTCGCCGCGCTCCGCGGTGAACTCCCGCAGCGCCGACGCGCGCCGGGCCGCGAGCCGCCGCGCGCCGAGGTCGAGCGAGCGCCGGTGCGCGTCGATCGTCCCGGCAAGCTCCTCGATGCCGGTCACCGGCGGCAGCGACGAGACCGCCACCACGGGCACCTCGCCGGAGCCGGCCGCCGCCAGCGCCTGCGCCAGATCGCGCCGGGCGCGCGTCGCCGCCTCGCCGAGATCCGCCTTGGTGACCACGAGCACGTCGGGCACCTCCATGATCCCGGCCTTCAGGAACTGCAGCACGTCGCCGGAGGCGGGTTGAACCACCACCGCGACGGTGTCGCACACGTCGGCTACGTCCGTCTCCGACTGTCCGACGCCCACGGTCTCGATAACCACCACGTCGAAGGCGGCCGCCAGCGCGTCCGCCGCCTCGCGGGTTGGCGCGGCCAGGCCGCCGAGGCGCGCGCCGGCCGCCGTGGAGCGGATCAGGATCCCATCGTCGGCGGGATCGTGCTCGATCCGCGCGCGGTCGCCGAGCAGCGCGCCGCCGGAGCGCTTCGAAGACGGGTCGACGGCCAGCACGGCCACCGTTCGCCCTTCGCGCCGCCAGAGCGCCACCAGCGCCGACAGCAGCGTCGACTTGCCCGCGCCGGGCGGTCCGGTCACGCCCACGAGGTGCGCCGGGGCCTCGCCGCCCAGCGCGGCCGGCGAGACCTCCGCGAGCAGCGCGGCGGCGTCCTCGCGCCGGCCGCGACTCTCGATCAGGTTGAGGGCCTCGGGGGCCGCCGAGCGATCTCGCTCCCGCAGCCGGCGGCCGAGCTCGGCGAGGGAGGCCATCGACGCCGCTACGAGACGGCGGCGACCTCGTGGTGCTCGGCCACGAGCTCGACGATGTCGCCCATGATGCGGCTGACCTCGAAGTCCTTCGGCGTGTACACGCGCGCGACGCCGGCCCCGAGCAGCGCGGCCTCGTCGGCCTGCGGGATGATGCCGCCAACCACCACCGGCACGTTCGCACCCGCCGCCTCGAGCTCGCGCAGCACCGCCGGGATCAGCTCGGAGTGCGAGCCGGACAGGATCGACAGGCCGACCACGTGCACGCCCTCGTCGACCGCCGTACGCGCGATTCTCGCCGGTGTGAGCCGGATCCCCTCGTAGACCACGTCCATGCCCGCGTCGCGCGCGCGCACGGCGATCTGCTCGGCGCCGTTCGAGTGGCCGTCGAGGCCCGGCTTGCCCACGAGGATCTTCACGCGCCGCCCGAGCCCCTCGGACACCCGCTCGACGCGCTCGCGCAGCTCGACCAGCGCCGAGTCGTCGCGCGCCGCCGCGGCCTCGCCCACGCCCGTCGGCGCCCGGTACTCGCCGAAGGTCGCGCGCAGGGCGCCCGCCCACTCGCCGGTGGTTGCGCCCGCCGCCGCGGCGGCGAGCGTGGCCGGCATGATGTTCACCTCGGGGTCGGCGGCGGCCGCGCTCAGCTCGTCGAGCGCCCGCTCGACGGCAGCCTCGTCGCGCTCGGCGCGCCACGCCTTGACCGCCTCGACGGCCCCCTGCTCGATCGCGGGGTCCACGCGCAGGATGCCGCCGTCCTCGCCGTCCTGGAGCGGCGAGGGCTCGGCCCCCGTATATGCGTTCTGGCCCACCACCGTCAGCTCGCCCGCCTCGATCCGGCGCACGCGCTCGCGGTGGGACTCCACGAGCCGGGTCTTCATGTAGGGCACGGCCGCCACCGCGCCGCCCTGCTCCGCCACCACGGCCATCTCCTCGCGCGCGCCCTCCACGAGCTCGTCCACCAGCCCGTCCATCACCTTCGAGCCCTCGAAGATGTCGGGGTAGTCGAGCAGGTCGGTCTCGTAGGCGAGGATCTGCTGGATCCTGAGCGACCACTGCTGGTCCCAGGGCCGGGGCAGCCCGAGCGCCTCGTTCCAGGCGGGGAGCTGCAGCGCCCGGGCGCGCGCCGCCCGCCCTAGCGTCACCCCGAGGGCCTCCAGCACGATGCGGATGATGTTGTTCTCCGGCTGAGCCTCTGTGAGCCCGAGCGAGTTGACCTGCACGCCGTAGCGGAAGCGGAGCAGCTTGTCGTCGTCGACCCCGTAGCGCCCGCGGCCGATCTCCTCCCAGAGCCGGCCCATCGCCCGCAGCTTGGCGTGCTCCTCGATGAAGCGGATCCCGGCGTTCACGAAGAACGAGATGCGCCCGAACACGCGCGGGAAGGTCTCGTCCGGCACACGCGGACGCACCCGGTCGAGCACGGCGATCGCGGTGGAGAGGGAGTAAGCGATCTCCTGGACCGGGGTCGCCCCGGCCTCCTGCAGGTGATAGGAGCAGATGTTGACCGGGTTCCAGCGCGGCACCTCGTCGACCGTGAACGCGATCATGTCGGCGATCAGCCGCATCGAGGGCTCGGGCGGGAAGGCGTAGGTCCCGCGCGACAGGAACTCCTTGATGATGTCGTTCTGGGTAGTGCCCTGGAGCGCAGCGCGCTCCACGCCGTTCTCCTCGGCCACCGTCATGTAGAGCGCCAGGAGCCAGGCGGCGGTGGCGTTGATCGTCATCGACGTGTTCATCTCGTCGAGCGGGATGCCGTCGAGCAGCGTGTGCATGTCGCCCTTATGCGCGATCTGCACGCCGACCTTGCCGACCTCGCCGCGGCTCAGCTCTTGGTCGGGGTCGTAGCCGGTCTGGGTGGGCAGGTCGAACGCCACGGAGAGGCCGGTCTGCCCCTTGGCCAGGTTGGTGCGGTAGAGCTGATTCGACTCACGAGCTGTGGAGTGGCCGGCGTAGGTGCGCATGACCCACGGGCGGTCGCGCTCGGGAAGACGATGCATCGAACTGATTGTATGGTCGAGCGCCCGTGGTTCGTGCCATTGACGTCCTCCACCTGGGCCGCGACCGGGTGATCTGCGCGTACGCGCTCGACGGGCTGATCGTCGACCCGGGACCCACCTCCTGCGTGGAGACGCTTCTCGACCGCCTCGGCGCGAGCGAGCCACGGGCCCTCCTGCTCACCCACATCCACCTCGACCACGCGGGCGCGACCGGCGTGCTCTGCCGGCGCTACCCGAAGCTGAAGGTGTACGTGCACGAGAACGGCGCGCCGCACCTCGTGGACCCCTCGAAGCTGGTGGCGAGCGCCACCCACCTGTACGGCGACGACATGGAGGAGCTCTGGGGCGAGGTGGCGCCCGTGCCCGAGGATCGGATAACCACGCTGAGCGGCGGCGAGACGGTGGAGGGGTTCAGGGTGGCCTACACGCCCGGGCACGCCTCTCACCACGTCTGCTACCTGCACGAGGACTCGGGCGACGCCTACGTGGGCGACACGGCCGGCGTGCGGATCCCCCCGTACACCCAGACGCTGGCGCCGACGGTCCCGCCCGACATCGACGTCGAGGCCTGGCTCGACTCGCTCCACACGGTTGCCGCCTGGAATCCCCAGTCGCTCTGCCTCACGCACTTCGGGCAGGTCACCGACGTGGCCGAGCAGCTCCACAGCATCCGCTGTGCCCTCACCGAGGCGGCGGACCGCGCGCGGATGGACGGCGAGGAGCGCTTCATCGCCTGGATCGAGGGGATGCTCGACGAACGGACCGATCCCGCCACCATGGAGACCTTCGAGCAGGCGGCGCCGCCCGACCAGCTCTACGCGGGGCTCGCGCGCTACTGGCGCAAGCGAGGTGAGCGGTGAGCCCGCCCGAGACCGTTGAGCGCCCGCGCGTGGATGGCCCCGGCACGGGCCTCGGAGGCAACTGGCGCGTGATCGTGCTGAACGACGACCACAACACCTTCGAGGGCGTGGCGTTCGCGCTCTCGAGCGTGCTCCCGGGCGTGGCCTACGACCAGGGCATGGCCTACGCGAACATCATCCACAACTCGGGCCGCGCGATCGTGTGGAGCGGCCCGCGCGAGGTGGCCGAGCACTACTGGGAGCAGCTGAAGGACGCCGGGCTCACGATGGCGCCGCTCGAGGAGGGGTAGGGCCCGCCCGCCCGCCCGATTCGCGCCACTGCCTCCACGCGCGCTCTCCTTTACGAAAAGAAGTTTGCCTCCCGATCAAGCGGGTTTGTCTCCCAGGCAAATCGGTCTTCGTAGCCGCGAGTCACCGGCGAACGGGTGCACGCGGTCGCCGCCCGGCGCGCCTTCGCCTAGTCGGCCGCCTGCTCGGCGGGCGCGATCGCCTCGCCCACGCCCACCACGGTCCAGTACGTCGGCAGGATCGGGATCTGGTAGTAGCCCGACAGCTCGATCCGCTTCACGGCGATCTCCTCCGAGTACCAGTAGCGCTCCCAGTCCGCCTTGGAGGGGAAGAGCGCGGTCTGGAGGAAGTCGAGGCGGCCGTCCATCGCGCGCGAGAACGACCACCTCGTGGCGCCGTAGTCGAGCACGGCCTCGGCGGCGGAGAGCCAGCCCTCGGCGAACTTCTCGCCCCTGAACGGGTTGGCCACCCAGCGAATGTGCACCTCGATCATGCGCCCACCTCCGCCCGGATCGCGCCCGGGCCGTCCGCGGTCTTGCCCTCGCCCTCCGTCTCGGCACCGACCAGGACGGCGATCTTGCCGAGGTGCTGGTTGTCGCGCATCAGCTGATGCGCCTCCGGCACGCCCTCGAAGCCGAGCGTGCGCCACAGCACGGGGCGGATCTGGGTCGACTCGATCAGCTGGTTGGCCTTGTTGCACTCGTACGCGTTCGCGAAGTGCGAGCCGAGGATCTCCTTCTGGCGCATCCACAGGTAGCGAACGTCGAAGTCGAGGTTGTAGCCCGTGGTGCCGGCGCAGATCACCACCTTGCCGAACGGCTTGACCGTGAACACCGAGGTGGGAAAGGTGGCCTTGCCCACGTGCTCGAACACGATGTCGGGCTGCGCGCCGAGGATCTCCTTCACGCGCTTGGAGAACGCCCGTGAGACGCCGAAGCGCTCCTTCTCCTCGGCGGGGCTCTCGCTGCCGGTGCGCATCATGCCGGCGAAGTCGCCGCGGTCGATGTAGTCGACCGCGCCGAGCTGCTTCACGAGCTCGCCCTTCTCGGCCGAGGAGACCACCCCGACCGCGTGGGCGCCCGCTATCGCGCAGATCTGGGTGGCGAACACGCCGAGGCCGCCGGCGGCGCCCCAGATCAGCACCCGGTCGCCCGCCTGGATGTCGCAGCGCGTGATCAGCATGCGGTAGGCGGTGAAGTAGACGAGCCCGTAGGAGGCGGCCTCGTCCCAGGTGAGGTTCTGCGGCTTGGGCAGGAGCTGCTGCGCTTGGACCTTCGTGAACTGCGCGAACGAGCCCCAAGTGGTCTCGTAGCCCCAGATCATCTGGCTCGGCGCCGCCAGGGGGTCGAGGCCGTGCACCTCGGGGTCCTCGTAGGAGGCCATGTTGCAGTGGATCACGACCTCGTCCCCGGGCTTCCAGCGCGTGACGCCGGGACCGACCTTCCAGACCACGCCGGAGGCGTCCGAGCCGCCGATGTGGTGCCCGAACTCGGGATGGTCGCCGTAGCGCATCACCGACACGGGCTCGCCGAGGGCCGCCCAGACGTTGTTGTAGTTCACCCCGGCGGCCATCACGCGCACGATCACCTCGAACGCTCCCGGCTCGGGGACCTCGATCTCCTCGAGCTGGAAGGCGTCGCGCGGCTCGCCCAGGCGCTCCTCGCGGATCACCCAGGCCGCCATCGTCTCGGGCAGCGTGCCGGGCTCGACCTCGAGCTCGGTGACCTTGCTCACGTCCACGGCCATGAGGGCCGAGAGACTACCTACGCGCCAGCCACCTCTGCGGCGGCATCCGGCCGCCGCGCCGGGTCGGGCCGCGGCGCCAGCTTGGGCGAGATCAGGAAGAACGCGACCACGGCGCCGGTGGCCGAAACGGCCGCCGAGAGCCACATCCCGCTCGACAGCGCGTGGATGAAGGCGTCGTGCGCGGCGGTCGCCGCCTGGGGCGAGAGGCCGCCGTCGGCGCCCGAGCCAAGGTTCTCGACGATGCGGTCGCGCTCCGCCGCGCCCACGCCCGCGAGGCTGCTCTCGAGATCGTTCCTGGCCAGGTGCTGGAAGAGGGCGCCGATCGCGGCCACGCCGAAGGTGCCGCCCACCATCCGGCTCATCGACAGCACCCCGGACGCCACGCCCGCCTTGTCGGCGCTCACGGAGTTCATGGCAGCCGTGGACATTGGCGACATCACGAGCGCGATCCCGATGCCCATGACCATGAACGACGGGAGCAGCAGCTCGTAACCGGTGTGCACGTCGATCCTTGTCTGAAGGAACAGCGCGATGGTGGTGAGGGTGAGCCCGGTGACCATCAGCGGTCGCGGCCCGACGCGGTCCGTTAGCCGCCCGGCGAGCGGGGCTATCAGCACGATCATCAGGGTGGAGGGGAGGAAGCGCACGCCGGCCTCGACCGCGGTGTAGCCGAGGATGTTCTGCATGTAGAGGGCGATAAAGAAGAACACCGCCAGCATCGAGAAGGAGACGATGAAGGCGACGATGTTCGCGCCCAGGAAGGTCTTCGAGCGGAAGTAGTGGAAGTCGACCATCGGCTCGCGCACGCGGGGCTCGAGGAAGAGGAAGCCCACCAGGCCCACGGCCGCGAGCGTGAGCAGGCTCACGATCTCGGGCGAGCTCCAGCCCCAGGCGTTCCCCTCGACGAGCGCGAGCACGAGCGCCGTCAGGCCGATCGAGAGCGACCCGATGCCGATCCAGTCGATGCGGTGGCGGGTGGTCTCGTCGCGCGACTCGAGCGTCGCGAACAGCGTGACCGCCACGGCGCCCGCGGCCACCGGGAGGTTCAGGAAGAAGATCGCCCGCCAGGACACGTACTCGGCGAGCACGCCGCCGACCACCGGACCGATCGCAAGCGCCAGCGCCGAGACCCCGGCCCAGGTGCCGATCGCCTTGCCGCGCTCCTCGGGCGGGAAGGCGTTTGTGATGATCGACAGCGTGGCGGGCATCATGAACGCCGCGCCCACGCCCTGGATGGCGCGGCCCGCAACGAGCCAGGCCTCGCCGGGGGCAAGCCCGATCGCGGCGCTCGAGACCGCGAACACGACCACGCCGGAGAGGAACATGCGGCGGCGGCCGAAGATGTCGCCGAGCCGGCCGCCGGTCACGAGCAGGACCGCGAAGGTGAGCGTGTAGGCGTTGACCGTCCACTCGAGGCCGGACAGCGTGGCGCCGAGATCCTCCTGGATCGACGGCAGGGCCACGTTCACGACCGTGTTGTCGAGCATGATCATGAACAGGGCGAAGCACATGGCGGCGAGCGTCCACCAGCGCCGGTTGTCCTCGTTTAGGCGGATGCGCTCGGTCATAGGCCGAGCCTCCTGACCACGGGCCCGACGCTCGCGCCGAGGGCGTCCAGCTCGGCGGGCTCGAGCTGCGCGAGCATGCGCCGGAGCCCCGCCAGCCGCACGGCCATCAGGTCCTCGAACGTGCGCCGCCCGCGAGGGGTCACGCTCACGATCTTCGAACGGCGGTCGCGCAGGTGCTCCTCGCGTTTGATCTCGCCGCGCTGAACGAGCCCGTCCACGGCGCGGCTGACCGCTGGCAGGGAGAGGCCCAGCTCGTCGGCCAGCTCGCCGAGCGCGAGCGGCGCCTCGGCGTCTGCCAGCAGGCCGAGGCACTTGACCTGGGAGAAGGAGATTCCCGCCCGCTCGAGCGCGTGGAAGAAGTCTCGGTTGGTGGAGCGCATCAGGTGCTTGAGCAGGACGCCGAGGTCGAGGGCGACCGCGTCGACGGCCGGATCGGCGCCCGGAATCGAGGAAGATGCTTGCACGCAAGCAAGTATTGCATACGGCGATCTCCATTCCGTCAGGTCCGGCCCCTACCGTGCGACAGGAGGTACGAGGAGCAGCGAGAACGATGGAAGCCGCGACACCACTGAGAGCCGCACAGATCCGCACGGTCGGGGATCGCCTGACGATCGACGGCCTCGTGGTCGAGGACGAGTGCGCCGTCAGGCTCGTGCGCGAGCGCGAGCAGAACGGCGACGACGCCGCGAAGGTGGTGCGCGACGCCGTGGAGATCGGCGCCCGCGTGCTGGACCGCGAGCAGGCCGGCGCCAACGCGGAGTTCGTGAAGACCGAGTTCGAGCGCGCCGCCACGGAGCTGAACACGCAGTTCACCGAGCGCGCCCGCACGGTGGCCGAGTACTTCAACGACCGCGTCGAGGAGGTCTTCGGGCCGGACAACGGCCATCTCGCCAAGGAGCTCGAGAAGCTGTTCTCGGACGGCAGCTCCGCGTCCGTGCAGAACCGTGTGCGGGAGCTGGTGCAGGAGACGATGGCGCGCTCGCGCGAGGACCTCATGAAGCAGTTCTCCTCCGCCGAGGGGAGCAATCCGCTCGCCGACTTCAAGGCGGGCACGATCCGCGTGTTGAAGGCAGCCGACCAGCGCCAGAACGAGAGCCAGCAGGCGCTGCTACGCCAGATGGCCGAGCTCGAGAAGCAGGTGCAGGCACTGCGGCTCGAGCGAGAGAAACTCGACGAGCTCGAGGTCGAGCGCGAGCGGGGCGCCGCCAAGGGGCGCACGTTCGAGGAGGGCGTGGCCGACGCCCTCGACCAGCTGGCAAGCGTCCAGGGCGACGTGGCCGAGGCCGTGGGCGACCTGAAGGAGGCCACCGGGAAGGTGGGCGACGTGGTGGTGGCGCTCGACGCCGCCGGCGGCCCACCCCGTGGCCGCGTGGTGTTCGAGGCCAAGGACCGGCGGCTGTCGCGGCCCAAGGCGCTCGCCGAGCTCGACGCTGCGATGGCCGAGCGCAGGGCCGAGTTCGGCGTGCTGGTGGTGCCCACCGACGAGGAGCTGCCGGCGTCGCTCCAGGCGCTCCGCGAGTACAACGGCGACAAGCTGGTGGTGGCGTTCGACCCCGACGCGGGGTCCTCGCTGTCGCTCGACCTGGCCTACCGACTCGCCCGCGCGCGGGTGCTGATGAAGCGCGCGGACGGCGACGGCATCGACGCCGGCGCCCTGCGGGACACGATCGAGCGGGCACTCGGAGCACTCGCCGAGGAGCGCAAGATCAAGCAGCAGCTAACGGGGGCCAAGACGGGCATCCAGAACGCCTACGACCTCGTGGCCTCGATGGGCGATCGCGTGCGCGCCCACCTGGAGGAGATCGACCTGCTGGTGCGCCCCGGCGAGATGCCGGCTGCCGAGCCGCAGCCCGAATCCGACGCTGACGAGCAGCTCGGTTTCTAGGGCAGCATCAGGTCGTTGTTCGAGGGCTTGCGCTCCTTGCCGATGGCGAGCACGGCCGGCGCGATCTCCTTGCGCAGGGCGCGCCTGCTGCCGGCTCGCACCTCGTAGGAGCCGGGCGCGAGGGTGCGCTGGATGGTGGCCGTGGCGAGCGGGTCCACCGGGCCCACCCGCTCCGTCACGTCCACGCCCTCGAGGGTGATCGTGCGCGGGGCGTTGGTCTGGTTCGAGATCGTGATCGAGATCGGGCCCGCGCCGATCTCGTCGGGCGAGACCGTGACCTTGTCGTCCTGGATCACGCCCGTGAGCGCGACCGGCACGGGCGGGCGCGGGTCGTTCTCGAAGTCCTCGTCGCCGCAGCCGGCCACGAGCAGGGCCGCCGCGACGGCGGTCGACGCCAGGAGCCTCACCCTCGTCCCCACGGTCGGGAGAACCTACCCGAACCAGACCGACCCGCGCGAAGCTACGAGCTCGTCGACCTCGGCCTGCACGCGGGCGCGGATGTCTTCGGCGAGCCGCTGAACGAGCGCCACGTCGTCGGCGTCCTCGGGCCCGTAGCCGGACAGGTCGACGGGCTCCAGGAAGCGGATCCTGAACTTGGCCGGCAGGTACATGAGCCCGGCGGCCACGCCGAAGTGCGGAAAGGCGTGGTTCACCGGGAAGTAGATCAGCCCGGTCAGGCGCTGGAGCAGAGGCACGTGGGCGAAGATCGGCATCGCCTCCTCGGCTCCCACGACCGCCGCCGGCACGATCGGCACCCCCGCGCGGATGGCCGTGCGAACGAAGCCGCCGCGCCCGAAGCGCCGCAGCCGGTAGCGCTGCCAGAAGACCTTGCGCGAGCCCTTCTGGCCCTCGGGGAACACGAGCGCGAGCTGCCGCTCGTCGCGCAGCAGGCGCTGCGCGTTGGCCGGGTGTGCGGCCACGAGGCCGATCTTGTTGGCGAGCATCCCCACGCCCGGGTAGCCCTTGAACCAGTGCTCGCCGAGCATGTAGACCGGTCGCGGCGAGGGGTGCTCGTGACGAATCGCCTGCATGATCATCGGCGCGTCCGGCGGGAGCGCTCCCGAATGGTTCGACACGATCAGCGCGCCGCCGTCGGAGGGCACGTTCTCGATCCCCTCGACCTCCACGCGGAACCAGTGGCGGTAGTAGAAGTCGAGCAGCGGCTCCACGAGGTCGAAGACGCGCTGGGAGCGGCCCCAGTCGTCGAGCTCGCGCCCGGGCTCGGCAGCCGGGACGAGCGAGCGCAGCTGGCGCAGGTCGGGTGCCGCGCTGTCGTCGCCATTGGCATGCGGCGGCTCGCGCGGGAGATCGAGCTCGCCCTCGTGCGGATCCCAGTCGGGCGCGCGCGGGCGCGGCTCCTCGGCGCCGGCGCCGCTGTCCACGGCGATCGCGCCGCCCACGAGCGGGCTCTCGCTCGAGAGGCCGTGGCGGCTGCGCGGCGCGCGCGGCTCAGCCATCGGCGAAGGGCAGCTCGACCACCTCAGCGGCCGCGCCCCCCACCAGCACGCTCGCGCCGGGCTCGGCCTCGCGCCGCACGAGCGCCAGCGCGAGCGGCCCGAGCCGCGGTGAGATGCACACCGAGCCGAGCCGGCCCACGGGCTTCTCCCCGAGCACGATCTCCTCGCCTCGCTCGGCGGGCTCCGAGAGCCGCAGGCCGCGCAGGTGCCGGTTGGGCTTGCCGCGGTAGTGGAGCCGGGCCACGGTCTCCTGGCCCACGTAGCAGCCCTTGGTGAAGCTCACGGCGCGCTCGTTGATGCCCGCCTCCTGGGGCATCGTTTCCGCGTCCATGTCGTAGCCGAGACGCGGCCGCCCGGACTCGATGCGCACGCACTCGGCGGCCTCCTCGGAGACCGGCTCGACGCCCAGCTCGAGGCCGGGCTCGCCGATCACGTCGACCCCCAGCGCGGTGGCCACGTACATGCCGTGCTCGCCCTCGACCCAGGCGTTCTCATCGCCCGGCGGGGCCGCGTCGAGCGCCTCCCTGGAGCCCGGGCCGATCAGCGACACCAGAGCGCGCGAGCCGGTCATGTCCTCGAACCGGACGTCGCGCCCGAGCGCGTAGGTCTGGAGCAGGTGCTGGACCACCGCGTGGCCGATGGCCTCGGTGTCCAGCAGGAGGAAGTCCTCGCCGCGGAGGATCCGCAGGTCGGTGCGGAGCTTGCCCTTGTGGCTGAGGATCGTGGCGTAGCAGCCGCTCCCGGGGGCGAGCGCCTCCACGTCGTTCGACACCTGGCCCTGGAGGAATTCCACCGCCTCGCCGCCGCGCACTAGGAACTTGGCGCGCTCCGATCGATCGACGGCGCCCACCGATTCGGTGAGCAGTTCGTACTCACTGGTCGCGATCACGACCCCATGATACTTTTAGTCACGACTAAACTTGATCTTGTCGATAGCAGAACAATGAGTCTCAACGACAGCAAACTCTCTCGCCGGCGGCTGCTCGGCGGAGCGGCAGCGGCCGGCGCCACGCTGCCGGTGCTCCACGAGCTGGTGCCGCACGGGCCCCTTCACGGCACCGGCACTGCGAGCGCCGCCGAGGAGATGGCGCGCGACCTGCGCTCGCACCGCGCCGCGGACCACCTGGGCGCGATGGGCAAGGTCGACCCGAACGTCAACGGCTTCGACCCGCAGGAGATCCTGCGCGACTTCGACGAGGGCCGGCTGGTCGGCGGCGTGCGCGAGTGGGACGTGGTGGCCGAGGAGAAGGAGATCGAGGTGGCTCCGGGCGTGAAGTACCTCGCCTGGATGTACAACGGCCGCATCCCGGGTCCCACCTTCCGCGCGCGCGAGGGCGAGCGGCTGCGGATCCGCTTCACGAACGGGTCGCAGCACCCGCACACGATCCACTTCCACGGGATCCACCGCGCGGCGATGGACGGCGTTCCGGGCCTGGGGGCCGGGAACATCCAGCCCGGCCGCTCGACCGTCTACGAGTTCGACGCCACGCCGTTCGGCCTGCACCTCTATCACTGCCACTCGACCCCGCTGGCCGAGCACATCGCCAAGGGGCTGTACGGCGCCTTCGTGATCGACCCGAAGGACGGCCGCCCGCCGGCGGACGAGCTGGTGATGGTGATGAACGGCTTCGACACGAACTTCGACCGCGCCAACGAGGTCTACGCGGTCAATACCGTGGCGTTCGAGTACCTGCACCGGCCCGTGCAGGTCAAGCGCGGTGAGCTGGTGCGGATCTATCTGGTGAACCTGCTCGAGTTCGACTTCGTCAACTCGTTCCACGTCCACGCCAACTTCTTCGACTACTACCCGACCGGCACGCGCCTCGAGCCGCGCGACTTCACCGACACGGTCGTGCTCGGGCAGGGCGAGCGAGGGATCCTCGAGCTGCGCTTCCCGTACACGGGCAAGTACATGTTCCACGCCCACGTCTCAGAGTTCGCGGAGCTCGGCTGGATGGGCTTCTTCGAGGTCTCCGACTGATGGAGGCCGCCACCGCTCCACGGACGCGTTCGCGCGCCCCGGTCTGGCTCGCCGGGCTGGCGCCGCTCGTGATCCTCGCTCTCGCGATCGGTCTGTTCGTGGTGCTCGACGCGCCCGGGCTGGACCGGATCGGGGTCCCGCAGGAGGAGCTCGCGGTCGAGCGGACGGTGCTCGAGCCAGGCCAGATCCAGCTCCACGTGCGAAACGACGGCGCCGATCCGGTCGAGGTGCGGCAGGTGATCGTGAACGACGGGTTCGCGTCGTTCACCCAGTCGGAGGAGAACATCGGGCGCCTCGGCGGCGCCGAGCTGGACGTGAGCTACCCCTGGATCGAGGGGCAGTCGTACGAGGTGAGCATGCTCACCTCCACCGGGGTCACGATCACGCACGAGATCGACGCCGCGGTGGAGACCCCGGACGCCGACCTCGGCTTCTACGGGCTGATGGCGCTGATCGGCCTCTATGTGGGCGTGATCCCGGTGGCGATCGGGATGCTGTGGCTGCCCTGGGTGCGCGGCGTCGACGCGCGCTGGATGCGCTTCCTGCTCGCCTTCACGATCGGGCTGCTCGCCTTCCTGGGCGTCGACGCCCTGCTCGAGGGCACCGCACTGGCCGGCACCGGGCCCGAGTCGCTCGGCGGCGCCGCGCTGGTATGGCTGGGCGCGGCTGCGGCCTACCTGCTGCTCGCGGGGGTCGACGCCCGGCTCGGCGGCAAGGGGGCCGTTGGCTACCGCGCGGCCTTCCTGGTCGCGCTCGGAATCGGGCTCCACAACCTGGGCGAGGGGCTGGCGATCGGGTCCGCCTACGCGATCGGGTCGCTGGCGCTCGGCGCCACCCTCGTGGTCGGCTTCGCGCTCCACAACACCACCGAGGGACTCGCGATCGTCGCGCCGGCGGCGCGCGAGGGCCGCGTGCGGATCATGCGCCTGGTCGCGCTCGGGGTGCTGGCCGGCGCGCCCGCGGTGCTCGGCGCATGGGTGGGCGCCTCGGCCTTCAACCCGAGCCTGGCGGCGCTCCTGTTCGGCGTCGGCGCCGGCGCGATCGCCCGCGTGGTGGTGCAGATCGCGCCGCAGGTGCGCGACGGTGCGGGGCGGCTGCTCCACCCGCTGGCCGTCGGTGGGCTCCTTGCCGGCCTGGTCGTGATGTATGCAACCGGCCTGCTGGTCTCCGTCTGATGGCAACGAGAGCCGACACGCGCGAAGAGGTCTCGAACGCGGTCCAGGACTACGCGAAGGCGATCTGGTCGATCGCGCAGCGCAGCGACTCGCCGGTCTCCACCTCGGCGATCGCGGAGCGGCTGCACGTGTCGCCGGCCTCGGCGTCGGCGATGGTCAAGCGGCTCGAGGCGATGGGGCTGGTGTCGCGCGAGCCGTACCACGGCGTTCGCCTGACCGGGGCCGGCACGCGCGTCGCCCTCGAGGTGGTGCGCCACCACCGGTTGCTCGAGCTCTACCTCGCCGAGGCGCTCGGCATGTCCTGGGACCGCGTGCACGAGGAGGCCGAGGTGCTCGAGCACGCGATCTCCCCGGAGCTCTCGGAGCTGATCGCGGCCAAGCTCGGCAATCCCACGCACGACCCGCACGGGGACCCGATCCCCACCGCCGACGGCGAGATCGACGAGGCGCCCACGCTCGCGCTCTCCGAGCTGCGGTCGGGCGAGCGGGCGCGCTTCGCGCGAGTTTCGGACTCGAATTCCGAGATGCTGCGCTACCTGTCCGACCGCGGGATCGCCCCGGGCGACGAACTCGAGCTCGCCGGCCGCGAGCCGTTCGGCGGGCCGCTCCGGGTGCTCTCCGGAGGGCGCGAGCACGCGCTGGGCGACCAGCTCGCCCGCGCGATGCGGGTCGAGCCCCACCGGTAGGCTTGCGCCCGCATGGCGCTCGCCGAGGACTTCCGGGGCTACGTGGACGCGCTCCCGCCCGACTGGACGCAGCTCGAGCTCGACCTGCGGATCGCGGACGAGGACCGCTACGTCGAGGCGGCCACGCTGATGGTGCAGGTCAACGCGATGCCCTACTCGCAGCACGACTGGCACTGGCGGCTGCGCGTGGCGCACAGCTTCGGTCACGGCGCCGCGGCGGAGAGCGTGGAGGGCACGCTCGCGCTGCTCGACGGGCTGGGCATCGCCGGCGAGCTCGCGATGCGCGAGGCCCGTTCCGGCCGCGTGGAGGTCACGCAGATGTGGGGCCGCCCGGAGTCGGTGCGCCGGGAGTTCCGCGAGCGTCGCGCCCAGTAGGGGTTGCCGTGGCGCGCGTGGCGCTCCTCTGCCCCGACCTGCTCTTCGGCTCGAAGCTCCAGGGGGCGCTGCGCGCCGGCGGGCACGAGCCGGTGGGAGCGGGGGAGGAGGCCGAGCTGCTCGTGGTCGACCTCACCGCGGAGCCCGACGCGCGCATCGCCGAGTCGGCCGGCCGCGATCTGCCGCGGCTCGGCTTCTACAGCCACGTGGAGCAGGACGTGCGCCGGCGCGCGGAGGAGGCGGGCTTCGAGCGGGTGGTGCCGCGCTCCCGCATGGCGCGCGAGCCGGTGGCGCTCGTGGACTCGCTGCTGTCAGCCTCCGGCTGAGAACGCCTCGGCCACGTCCGGCCGCGCGTCGAGGATCCCGAGCCGGGCGTCGAACTCTGCCCAGCCGCGCAGCGCGGCGCGGTCGAGCGCGATCGGCGGCGTGAGCGCCGGCGCCACCGCGGCGAGCTGTGCGCGCACGAGCGGCTCGTCGGCCCCGGAAGCACGCGCGATGTCCTGCACGGCGGCGGGCCGGTCGGCCAGGGCGGCGCGCGTACCGGCGCGAAGGGCGTCGAGCGTGCTCTCCACGAGCTCGCGGCGCTCCTCCAGCGTGTCGCGCTCGGCCACGAGCACGAGCTCGGGATATGAGGGAGCGCCGAAGTCGTCGACGCGGAACTCTCGCGTGGCGACTCCGCGCCGGCGCAGCGCCACCCCCTCGGCGTTCCAGAACGAGACCACGGCGTCCACGCGGCCGGCGATCAGGGTGGGCACGGCCGAGAAGCCGATCGTCACGCGCCGCACGCGCTCGAAGTCGCCGCCGTCGGCCTCCACGATCGAGCGCAGCACGGCGTCGTCGGACGGCAGGCCGGTCACGCCCACGCGCTTGCCCTCGAGGTCGCGCGGGCGAGTCACGCGCTCCCGGCGCGCGATCACCGCGGCCAGCGGCCGTTGCACGAGGGCGCCGACTCCCACCACGTCGCTGCCGGCCTGGCGCGCCAGGCCGAGGTCGTGGATGTCAACCACGCTGATGTCGGCGCGGCCGGCGGCCAGGAGCTTGAGCGAATCGGTGGAGGCGGCCGGCACGCGCACGCGCAGGTCCACGCCCTCGCGCTCGTCGAGCCGCTCCCGCTCGGCGGCGTAGATCCCGGCATGAACCGGGTTTGGCTGGAAGTCGAGCGCGAGCGTCACCCGCTCGCCGTCATCGGACCCGCCGCCGCAGCCGGGCAGGGCGAGCAGGGCGATCGCGAGCAGGGCGAGGCGACGCACAGGCGCGAACCCTAGGGACGGTAGCTTTGGTCCCGCATGAGGCGGGTCACCTTCTCGAGGAACTTCACGCTCTCGCTGTCGCGGACGTGTCAGTGCTACTGCAAGTACTGCGCCTTCGCCACGCACCAGGCTCACCTGTACGCGCCTGACGAGGTCGAGCGGCTACTCGACGACGCCGCCCGCCGCGGGGCCAAGGAGCTGCTCGTGCTCACCGGCGAGCGGCCGGAGGTGAACCCGGAGGTGGCGGCCAGGCTGGCCGAATACGGGCACGGGGACTTCACCGCCTACGTGGCCTGGGCGTGCCAGCGCGCGCTCGAGCGCGGCATGCTGCCGCACACGAACCTCGGCGTGCTGCCGAGCGAGGACCTCGCCCGGCTCCGCGAGGTCACCGCCTCGCAGGGGCTGATGCTCGAGTCCGTGAATCCGGACCTCGTGGTGCACCAGGGCTCCCCCACCAAGCACCCGGAGCGCCGGCTCGACACGATCCGCGCCGCCGGCGAGCTGCGCATTCCATTCACCACAGGGATCCTCGTGGGCATCGGCGAGAGCCTCGAGGAGCGGGTGGCGGCGCTCGAGGCACTGGCGGAGGTGCACGCCGAGTACGGCCACCTCCAGGAGGTGATCCTCCAGAACTTCGTGCCCCACCCGCGCTACTACGGGGCCGAGCCGGCGCAGATCGCCGACGAGGCCCAGGCCGCCGGGCGGTATGGCGATGCGGCGCCCATGCCCGCCTGGGGCCAGGAGGTGTCGCTCGACGAGCTGCGCCTGCTGGTGCGCGAATGCCGGCGGCTGATGCCCGACGTGGGGGTGCAGATCCCGCCGAACCTGTCCGAGTGGTGGCTGCCGCTCGTGGAGGAGGGCGCCACCGACCTCGGCGGCCTGTCGGCCAACGGCGACCACATCTCGCCCGAGCATCCGTTCCCGTCGGTCCACCGGATGCGCAAGCAGCTCGCCCCGCGTGGCTACGCGCTCACCGAACGGCTCTGCGTCTACCCGCAGTACATGGATCCGCACTGGGTCGACCAGAGCGTGCTCGACGTGATCAAGCTGAAGTACTGGAGCTTCATCCCGCGGCGCGGCTCAGGGCGCCGCTCGGAGCGGCACATCAGGCGCGAGCTCGTGGCGGGCGCGATCCCGAAGGGCCGCGACGGCCGCGCGCTCTCCGAGGAGGAGCTCACCGCCCTGTTTGCGGAGGACCGGCCCGAGGCGATCGAGGACATGCGCCAGGCCGCCGACGAGCTGCGCCGCGAGCTGGCGGGCGACCTCGTCACCTTCGTCGTGAACCGCAACATCAACGTCTCGAACGTGTGCACCGTGGGCTGCGCCTTCTGCGGCTTCGGCCAGGGGCGCCGCTCGCCGGACGCGTACGAGCACTCCGAGGAGGAGTTCCGCGGGCGGGTCCTCGAGGCCGTCGAGTTCGGCGCCACCGAGATCTGCATGCAGTCGGGCATCCACCCGGACTGGACGATCGAGGACTACCTGGGCTGGCTGCGGCTGGCAAAGCGGATCGCGCCGCAGATCCACCTGCACGCCTACTCGCCGATGGAGATCGACGCGATGGCGCGCGAGCTGCCGCTGCCGGAGGTGTTCGCGCGCCTGGTGGAAGCGGGTCTCGGCTCCACGCCCGGCACCGCCGCCGAGGTGCTGCACGACGGCGTGCGCGAGCGCATCTCGCCCAACAAGCTGCCGGTGGCGCGCTGGGTCGAGATCATCGAGGCGGCGCACGCTGCGGGCGTGCGCTCGACGGTCACCGTCATGTTCGGGCACATCGAGGAGCCCTGGGAGCTCGCCGAGCACATGCGCGTGGTGCGCGAGCTGCAGGAGCGGACGGGCGGCTTCACCGAGTTCGTGCCGCTCTCGTTCATCCCCTTCCACACCCTGCTCGGCCGCACGCACGGGATCGAGGAGATCTCGCGCGAGGAGAACCTCAAGCACACGGCGGCTTTCCGCCTCGCCCTCGGCAAGACGATCCCGAGCCTCCAGGCGAGCTGGGTGAAGATGGGCCTCGACGCCGCCACCGAGGCGCTCGACTGGGGCGTGAACGACCTCGGCGGCACGCTGATGGAGGAGTCGATCAGCCGCCTGGCGGGCTCCTACCACGGCGTGAGGCTCGATCCCTCGGACCTGATCGGCGCCGCCCATCGCGCGGGCCGCCCCGCCGCCGAGCGCGACACGCTCTACGGCATCCTGCGCCGCCACGACCTGCCCGTTGCGGCCTAGGATGACCCACATGGAAGCCACGACCGCCACACGCCTCCTTGACAACTACGTCGCCGGCGAGTGGCGGCCGGCCACGAGCACGGACGCCCTCGACGTGACCAACCCGGCGTCCGGCGAGGTGCTGGCGCGGGTGCCGCTCTCCTCGGCGAGCGATCTCGACGCGGCGGTTCGCGCCGCGCGGGACGCGCTCCCGGTGTGGCGTGAGGTGAGCGTGATCGCGCGGGCGCGCGCCCTGTTCGGGCTGCGCGAGGGGCTCTCGAACCGGCACGAGGAGCTGGCGCGCTCGGTGACCACGGAGATGGGCAAGACGATCGGCGACGCGCGGGCCGAGGTGGCCCGCATGATCGAGATGGTCGAAGCGGCCTGCGCCATCCCCACGACGATGCAGGGCCGGGTGCTCGAGGACGTATCGCGCGGCGTCGACGCCGAGACGATCCGCCAGCCGGTCGGGGTTTGCGCGGCGATCGTGCCCTTCAACTTCCCGGCGATGGTGCCGTTCTGGTTCCTGCCGTTCGCGATCGGCTGCGGCAACACGTTCGTGCTGAAGCCCTCGGAGCAGGTGCCGCTCACGCAGCAGCTCGCATTCGAGGTGCTGGACTCCCTCGATCTCCCGCCGGGCGTGGTGAACCTCGTGAACGGCGGGCGCGAGGTGGTGGAGGGGATCCTCGACCACCCCGGCATCGACGCGGTCTCGTTCGTGGGCTCGGCGCCGGTGGCGAAGATCGTCTACGAGCGCTCCGCGAAGGCGGGCAAGCGGGTGCAGGCGCTCGGCGGGGCGAAGAACCACATGGTCGTGATGCCGGACGCCGTGATCGACAAGACCGTGCAGGGCATCATCGGCTCGGCCTTCGGGGCCGCCGGCCAGCGCTGCATGGCCGGCTCGGTGGTGGTCACGGTCGGCGAGGCCCACGACCGCCTGCTGCCGCCCCTGAAGGCGGCGGCCGAGGCGATCCGGGTCGGCGATGGGCTCGACGAGGACAGCGAGCTCGGCCCGGTGGTCTCGGCGCCGGCACGCGAGCGGATCCTGTCGCTGATCGACACCGGCGTCGGCGAGGGCGCGGAGCTGGTCGTCGACGGCCGCGAGGCCGGCGACGCAGGCGGCTGCTACGTGGGCGCGACCATCCTCGGCGGCGCGACCACGGAGATGGAGATCGTGAAGCAGGAGATCTTCGGCCCGGTGCTGTCGCTGATCCGGGTCGACACCCTCGACGAGGCGATCGAGACGATCGCGCGCAGCCGGTTCGGCAACGGCGTGTCGATCTTCAC
>Ga0075431_100001215_pt1 | contig 23302 bp, 21 predicted proteins | sample RhiMetdeltSRZDD5_FD_75297 | JGI IMG/M metagenome (GOLD analysis project Ga0075431, IMG submission 75297) | Populus rhizosphere microbial communities from Tennessee, USA - Rhizosphere MetaG P. deltoides SRZDD5 | ecosystem: Host-associated > Plants > Roots > Rhizosphere > Soil | place: USA... | reverse complement strand
GATCCAGATCAAGGGCCGCGTGGTCATCGGCGAAGGCGAGATGGACGAGAGCCCGATGCTGTACATCGGCGAGGAGGTGGGCACCGGCGAAGGCGCGGAGGTCGACATCGCGGTGGACCCGCTGGAGGGTACCACCATCTGCGCCAAGGGCATGCCCAACGCGCTCTCCGTGCTCGCCATCGCCGAGCGCGGCGGCCTGCTCAACGCCCCGGACATGTACATGCACAAGGTTGCCGTCGGCCCCGGCTATCCCGACGGCATCATCGATCTCGACGCGCCCGCCGGCGACATCGTGCGCGAGCTCGCCAAGGCCAAGGGCGTGCCGGTGACGGAGATCACCGCCTGCATCCTGGACCGGCCGCGCCACGCCGAGCTGATCGCGGCGGTGCGCAAGGCCAATGCCGGGGTGCAGCTGATCCCGGACGGCGACATCGCCGGCGTGATCTGGACCACCGACCCGAGGGAGACGGGGATCGACGTCTACCTGGGCTCCGGCGGCGCGCCGGAGGGTGTCCTGGCTGCCGCGGCGCTCAGGTGCATCGGCGGCCAGATGCAGGGCCGGCTCGCGCCCGAGCTGCATGCGGAAAAGGAGCGGCCCGGGCTCGTGGAGCGCGCGCGCAAGATGGGTGTCGCCGACATCAGGCGCAAGTACTCCATGCAGGAGATGGCCTCCGGCGACGTGATCTTCTCCGCCACCGGCGTCACCGACGGCTCGCTGCTCGACGGCGTGCATTTCCGCGGCAACTTCGCCGAGACGGAGACCGTCGTGCTGCGATCCAAGACCGGCACCGTGCGGCGCATCAAGACCTCCTTCCGCATGATCGGCACCAAGGCGCCCGCGGCGAGCTGAGCCGAGGTCGAGACGGGCCGCTGGACGCTCTGCGCGGCTGATTTGGGTTCGGTCTTGAGCCAAAGCCGAATCTGGCACTGGCCCGTTGCCCCGCCACGCGCGGAGCGGCGACGGCCCTACGCCCGCGCCCCCCGCAGCAGGTCGATGAATGCACCCCGGTCATCAGGAAGCGCGTCGCCTCGCCAGGCGATATGCTGATCGGTGCGGACCAGCACCAGCCTGTGCCGATAGACCTTGGGTGCATCCTCACCCGCCACGCCCACGACCTCCAACGGAACCGCGCGCCTCGCCGCCGCTTCTTCGAGCGTGCCGGTCGCGATCTTGGGGTCGAAGCACAGGAGCGTATAGCCGGGCCCCAGCAGGTCGTAGATCGAGCGGCCGTCACGCAACCAGAAGTGCGGAGCGCGGCAGCCGGGCACCGTCGATGGCGTGAACTCGGCCATCGTGTAGGCCGGCTGCTTGGCGCCGTCATAGACAATGATCGGGGAGCGGTCGTAGAAATAGCCGAAGTTCAACCCACCACAACAGAACTGCTGCACATTGAGATCGTAGGCGGCCTGCCCGATGCGCACCCGCACGGCATCACCTTCCGGGCCCGGCAGCTCGATGTCGGACGGTATTGCGCCGCGGCGCTCGATCTCTCGATCGGCGTGGGCCATAGCAAAGCGCGAGACCTGTTCGGTGATCGGCCGGCGCTCGGCCTCGTAGGCGTCGAGGATCTCGGGGAGGGCCCACCCTTTGAGGCGGGCTGCCAGCAACCACGCGAGATTGACTGCATCGGCTATCCCAGCGTTCATGCCGTAACCGGCGAAAGGCACCCAGATATGCGCCGCATCCCCGGCGATGAACACGCGGTGCTCGCGGAACTTGCTGGCGATCAGCCGGCGACCATACCAATCCTCCTTGGAGAGGATCTCGTAGCGGAAGTCCGGTCCCACGCCGAGGATAGCGCGGATCGCCCAGTCGCGATCGACGGCGTCAAAATCCCGCTCGCCGGGCCTGAGGTGGTTGAAGAGCAGCCAGCGCTTGCGACCGTCGATGGCGATAACGGTGCCGGCGCGGCGCGGATTGACCGCGACCGTCATCCACGAACGCTCGCCATGCTGGAGCCGGATCAGATCCGGCGCGCACATGAAGGTGGCCTGCACCCGCTGAACGACAGCGTCGCCCTCGAACTGCGCGCCGATCGCCCGACGGACCGTCGACCTGGCGCCGTCGCAGCCGACGAGATACTGGGAGGCAAAGCGCAAGGTCTCACCCGTGTCGAGATTGCGCGCGGTCGCAACGATCTCCGCATCGCGCTGCACAAAGCTCTCGATCTGCGTACGGTTGAGGATCGCTATCTCCGGCAGCGCGGCCGCGTGCTCGAGCAGCACGGGCTCCAGAAAGGTTTGGTTGACACGGTGCGGAGGCTCCGGTGTCGGCCAATGACCGTCGGGACCGCTCTTGTCGGTGTAGCGATCGCGCCGGCAGGGAATGTGAATGCGCGCGAACTCGGTGCCGGTGAACGAGGTGCGATAGGACACGTCATTGGGATAGTCCTCCGGCAGGCCCACGTTGCGCAGCTTGGCCGCGATGCCGAGCCGCCGGAAGTACTCCATGGATCGGGCCGAGACGTGGTTGCATTTGGGCTCTGGCGCCTCGCCGGCGTGGCGCCGCTCGACAACCGTCACGTCAATGCCGCGCCAGGCCAGGTCGATGGCGAGTGTCAGACCGATAGGTCCCGCACCCACAATGAGCACGCCTGTCGCTCTGGGCTGGTTTGTCATGCTCGTGCTGCCTCACTTCGACCCGGCTGCCGCCTTGGCGATCGGCCACCAGAGCTCCTGCTCGACCTGGATGAAGCGCGCAAGCTCGGCGGAGAACATTGGTCGGAACGACCTCCCAACCTGGTCGAGTGTCTTGCGAATGTTGGGGGCATCGAGCGCCTTGCGCAGATCGTCCTCGAGCTGCTGCACGATGCCCTCCGGGGTACCCTTAGGGGCAACGAGCGCCGTCCAGCCGACCGCCGTCAGGCCAGGAAAGGTCTCCGCCACAGTCGGCAGATCAGGAAGGTTAGCCGATCGCTCGCGCGTCATGACCGCGATGGCTTTGAGATCCCCCGAGTCCAAAACCCCTTTGCTGCTGTCTGAGGAGACGACCACGACATGAACCCGCCCGCCGATCAGGTCCGCGATCGCTGCAGGCGAGCCGCCCGTCGCGTAGGGAAGCACGATCATCGGCGCCTTCGAGCGCTCCACCAGCAGCTGCGCGGCCAAATGCGGCAGTGTGCCGGCGGCAAGGGTGCCGATGACGATCTTGTACGGCTCTCTTTTGGCCAGGGCGATCAAATCTGGCAGCGTATTGACGCCGAGCTTCGGCGATACCGCGACCAGCATTCCCTCATGGTCGATCAACCCGATCGGAACGAGATCGCGGTTGACGTCGAGGTCGGGCCTGTTCGCCCGCACCGGAAGGATCGTAAACACCGTGGCTGGCGCTGCCAGCAGCGTGTAGCCGTCGGCAGGGGCCGAGAGCACGGCTTGCACGCCGGCCAGACCGCCACCTCCCGGGCGGTTCTCCACCACGACCTGCTGGCCCCAGGTCTTGGTGAGCTGCTCCGCGATCATGCGAGTTCGGATGTCGGGCGAGGTTCCAGCAGGAAGCGGCACAACAATCTTCACTGGACGCAACGGGTATTTTTCTTGTGCCGCGGCAAAGGGGTTGCCGATCGGCGCTGCCGTCAGCATTGTCGCAAGCACGCCAGCTGCCACGACCTTTACAAAGGTGCGTCGTTCAATGCTGTCCATTTTTGCTCTCCCTTCGCCGACCGATTGGGTCCTTCGTGAACTTTCATCACGTCGAGCCGACCGCAGGCGTCCGCCCCACGCGGAATTTTCGTCGGCGTCGCGCGAGGACACTCGCTTCGTCCGCCGATGAGCCAGCCGCTTGAACACCGTCAGACAGATGACCGCCAAGCAGCACAGGGCATAGATGGAGCTGCCGATGGCAAGCCAGACTTCGTTGAGGTTCATGGCCGCATACAAGCCGGTGGAAGCATGCGCGCCCGTCCACAGAAGCCAAGTCGGATAGGAAATTGCCGATGCGCCGTTCGGATCCTTCGCGATGCGAACGATTTGCGGAACGTAGGAGATGGTGCGCAGGCCGCTGAAGACCGCGAAGGCCAGCCATGTTGCCTCTGCTACAAGCATTGTCGCATTCCTTTTTGCACTCCGGTCTCGTCTGAGTGCTCGCCGCGCTGGGACCTGCCCACCAGCCTTCCGACTCATCGCCTGGTCAGGGTCTCAAAGATGCATCGGTGAAGCTCTCCGCGCTGGATGCCACGACGCTCGAGCTCGGCGTTCGACAGTTTGGATAGCTCCTCGTAGAGGCATGCAGCGGCATAGGCGTCGGCGCGGGCGTCAATAAATTCAACGACGCGTGTTGCGAACCGACCGGCATAGTGGCGTGCCCGATCAAGGGTCCAGCCAATTGATGTCCCGACGATTTGTGTATTTGCACGAGCTTGCATGATCTGCCTCCCGGGTGGAGAAGTGCTGGGCCGCAATTTCGCGGAACCGGCTCACCATTCAACTGAGCCCAGGGTGGCAGGATGTTCGCGAGCGCGCTTTACCACCGGCTTATCTTGCCTTACCGCCGGCTTGCTTCTTCCTCCCCCTGCTCGTCACGAAAAGCGAGTGTGCTAGGCTGGCTTGCGGATGGGTGTGTGGACCTGAGGGAGCAGCGAATTGCGCTTCCAGTTCGAAGACTATGTGCTGGACACAGACCGGCGCGAGCTGCGTCGCGGTGCCGATCTCGTTCCCCTTGCGCCTCGGGTCTTCGATCTCCTGGACTACCTGATCCGAAACCGCCAGCGCGTCGTCAGCAAGGACGATCTGATCGCCGCCGTCTGGGACGGGCGGATCGTATCCGAATCGGCACTGACCACCCGTATCAACGCGGTTCGGCGCGCCATCGGCGACAGCGGCGAGAAACAGCGCCTGATCAAGACCCTGCCACAGAAGGGCATCCGCTTCGTGGGTGCCGTTCGCGAGGACCGGACGGTGGCGGAGGGGCCTGCGGACAACGTCTCGATCCAACCGCCACGGCCGCTCCTGATGCTGCCGGACAAGCCGTCGATCGCGGTGCTTCCGTTCACGAATGTAGGGGGCGATCCCGAGCAGGATTATTTTGCCGACGGCATGGCTGATGAAATCATCAATGCCTTGTCGCGCTGCTCCTGGCTGTTCGTCATCGCCCGCAACTCGTCATTCACCTACAAGGGCCGGGCGGTCGACATTCGTCAGGTTGGACGCGAGCTCGGCGTGCGTTACGTGCTGGAAGGCAGTGTGCGGCGCAGCGGCGATCGGTTGCGCTTGACCGGACAGCTGATCGAGGCGGCGACCGGCGCCCACATTTGGGCCGATCGGTTCGATGGCGAGATGAGCGACGTTTTCGATCTGCAGGATCGCATCACGGCAAACATCGTCGGCGCCATCGAACCGAAGCTGCAGCTCGCCGAATTCGAGCGCTTGAGACAGAAGCCGGCCGCGGACCTCAATGCATACGAGCTGCTCCTGCGCGCCCAGCAGCTCCACTACGAATTCACCGAGGATGCATTCGCTGCGGCGCTCCAATGTCTGCACCAAGCGCTCGCCATCGACCCGGCCTATGCGCCGGCGATGGCAATGGCTGCCTACTGCTATGCCGAACGCCGGCTCCAGGGCTGGCCCCGGGATCCGCATGCGGAAGCCATTGTCGGCCATCGCTTGGCCACGCGAGCTGTCGACTTGGCCAGGGATGACGCCAACGTCCTGTGGATGGCCGCTTCTGCTATCCGGGTCTTGGCGAAGGACCAAGTTCGCGCAGCAGAACTCTGTCATCTCTCATTGCAGCTGAATCCGAATTCAGCCATGGCCTTGACAGTGGAGGCGTGGCACGAAGCTTCGTTCGGAAGCCCGGCCGAGGCGCTGAAGCTGTTGGACCGGGCAGAACGCATAAGTCCGCGGGACCCAAGAGCATGGTTCATGGCGTCGGCGCGGGCGCACGCTCATCTCCAGGCGGAGCAATACAGCGAGGCCGTATCCTGGGCGAGAAAGGCTCTGGCCCGCAACCCTCGCTCCACACGTGCGCTGCGCATTCTTGCGATGAGCCTCGCAAATCTGGGGGAGCTGGACAAGGCCGCCGAGGTGATCCGGGAAGTTCTAACCGTCGAACCCGGCCTGACGATTGCCAAGATGCGCGCACGCTTGCACTTCTGGCCGAAGGGAACCTGGGACAGGCACGCCGAAGCCCTGCGCCTCGCCGGATTGCCCGAATAGCCTGTTCCCCAGTCTTCCCCGCGGCGGCTTCCCGTCTCGACAGGTTCTGGCACTCGCCGGACTGCGGCTCTCGATGCTCGGCTGCCTCGCCGCCTGCCGGGCCCTATGCAGACCATGCGGATCGCCGACATGGGGAAGTGGAACAGACGAGCGAATCGGTGTCCTCTCTGCCGCCGCGTGGCCAACTGGCTGCGTGTGCGCTGGTGGGGGATCATGGGGGCTGCTCGCAAGCCAAGGCCGGCAGAGAGGGGCGATGCCGGCTACCTCGGTGTCACGGCCTCGGCGCGCGGCATGGCTTGGCGCGAGCGCCTCGATCCGGCCGCGGCCGGCACCGCCGTCGCCATCAGCCAGCGCCATGCCCTGCCCGAGCTCCTGGGCCGCGTGCTGGCGGCGCGCGGCATCGGCCTCGCCGACCTGCCCGTGGCGCTCGACCCCACCCTCAAGGCGCTGATGCCCGACCCCAGTCGCTTGCGCGACATGGATAAGGGTGCGGCCCGCGTTGCCGATGCCATCCAGGCCCGCGAGGCGGTGGCGATCTTCGGCGACTACGACGTGGACGGCGCCTGCTCGTCCGCCCTGCTCGCCCGCTTCCTGCGTGCCCACGGGCTGGGGCCACGCATCTACATCCCCGACCGCATGACCGAGGGCTACGGCCCCAACGCCGCCGCCATCGAGGGCCTCGCCCGGGACGGCGCCAGGCTGATCGTCGCCGTCGACTGCGGCACGACCAGCTTCGATGCCCTGGCGGCCGCAGGCCCGCTCCGGACCGACGTGGTGGTGGTGGACCATCACCAGGCCGACGCGCGCCTGCCCGAGGTGGCGGCCCTCATCAACCCGAACCGCCAGGACGACGTATCGGGCCTCGGCCATCTGTGCGCCGCCGGGGTCACCTTCATGCTGCTGGTGGCGACCGCCCGTGAGCTGCGGCAGCGCGGGCACTACCGGGACGGCCTGGCGCCGCCGGACCTCATCGACCTCGTCGACCTCGTTGCGCTCGCAACCGTATGCGACGTGGTGCCCTTGCGGGACCTCAACCGGGCCTATGTGGCGCGCGGGCTGCAGGTGATGCGCCAGCGCCGCAACGTGGGGCTCAGGGCGCTGGCCGACGCCGTGTCCCTCGCCGTGCCACCGACCGCCTATCATCTGGGCTTCGTGCTGGGCCCTCGCATCAACGCCGGCGGGCGCATCGGCGATGCCGCCCTGGGGTCGCGGCTGCTCGCCGGCGACGATGAGGTGGAGGCGGCGCGCATCGCCGTGCTGCTCGACAGGCTGAACCGCGAGCGCAAGGCCATCGAGACGGCGATGCTCGACGAGGCGATGGCGCTGGCCGACCGTTGCGTCGAGGCCGATCCTGCCGTGCCGATCCTGGTCGTGGCCTCGCAGAGCTTCCACAAGGGGGTGGTCGGGCTGGTGGCAAGCCGGCTGACCGAGCGTTTCGGCCGCCCCTCCTGCGTCATCGCCTGGGAGCCTGCCCCGGCGCAGGCCGGGGAGAGCGGCCAAGACAGCATCATGGGCACCGGCTCGCTGCGTTCCATTGCCGGCGTCGACATCGGCGCTGCCGTGCGGGCGGCGGTGGCCGCCGGCCATCTGGCCAAGGGCGGCGGGCATGCCATGGCCGCGGGGCTCAGCGTGGCGCGCGACCGCCTCGACGGGCTCCGGGCCTTCCTGTGCGAGCGGCTGGCCGCCCCCGCGCGCACGGCGCGGCTCGCCCGCGCGCTCGAGATCGACGGCGCACTCACGCCCTCCCACGTCACCCACGAGCTGATCGAGCTGATCGAGCGCGCCGGCCCCTTCGGCCAGGGCAACCCCGAGCCGCGCTTCGCGCTGCCGGCGCAGCGCATCAAGTTCGCCAAGGTGGTGGGCGAGGCGCACGTGCGCTGCGTGCTGGAAGGGGGCGACGGCGCCCGGCTCGACGCGGTCGCCTTCCGCGCCGCGGACCAGCCGGTGGGCAAGGCGCTGCTCGCCTCGGGGGGCATGCCGCTGCACGTCGCCGGCCACCTGCGCCGCGATACCTGGAACGGCCGCGACCGCCTCGAGCTGGTCGTGGAGGACATCGCCGACCCGCGCCTGCAGGGGTGACACGAAACTCGGCGCAACCGCTGTCTGTCTTCCCGGGATTCCGCAAAGCGGAGTACCCGGGACCCAGGGCCAGGGGGGAAAGGCCGGAGCCCTCGACCCTGGGTACCGGCTCGAGCGCCGTCGCGCTCGCCCGGCATGACATGGTTTCGTCGCGGGTCCGACACCTGCCTCCCCACTCATCGCGCCGCTCGCTGGCAGCTATGACTTTCCGGCACCGGAAAAACAATTGGCAGCCTCCCCGAAACGTGCCGAACTGCTCAGCGGAGGCAACGCCATGATCACAAAATTCGACAGCTCCTATGTCGGCTCGATCGATCTGGAGGAAGCGGGCTATCTCGGCAAGCCGATCAACGACCGCCGGTACTCCAACGAGGAGCTGGCCCAGGTGCTGCACAAGGCGGTGGCCTACGCCAGGCAGATGGACCGTCTGGGCTACGATACCTTCTGGATGGCCGAGCACCACTTCCAGCCGGAAGGCACGGAATGCATCCCCAACCTCCTGATGATGGCGACGCACCTCTGCGGGGTGACCAAGTCCATCCGCATCGGCTGCGGCTTCAACATCGTGCCGATGTGGCATCCGCTGCGGCTGGCCGAAGACTACGCCATGGCCGACGTGCTGACCGGCGGGCGCGTCGTCTTCGGCATCGGGCGCGGCTATCACACGCGCGAGGTCGAGACTTTCGGCGCGCCGCTCATCGACCAGGAGGCCAACCGGGAGCTGTTCGAGGAAGGCGTCGACATCGTCTTCAGGGCGTTCAACGAGGAGCGCTTCTCGCACAAGGGCAAGTACTACACGATCCCGCCGGAAGTGCCCTATCGCGGCTACACGCTGAAGGACATCACGCTGGTGCCGCGTCCGCTGCGCCGTCCCGTGGAATGCTGGCAGCCGATCCAGAGCGGCTCGGCGCGCGCCTTCGACTTCATGGCCAAATACGGCATCTGCGGCATGATCGGCGGCGGCTCCGCCGAGGGCGGTGCGGTCGACCGGCACATCACCGCCTTCCGCGATGCCTACGCCCGCCGCGGCATCGAGCTTGCCCTGGGTGAGCGCCTGGCGCTGGGCTACCAGTTCACCATTGCCGAAAGCCGCGAGGCGGCCATGCGCAAGGCCGCCGCATACTACGAGGAGAACATGAAGATGTTCGGCGAGCTCAGGCTGGTGCGCGCCATCACCGACGCGCAGATCGCGGCCATGCGCGATCCGAGCCTCGTGCCGACGACGAAACTGCCCCGCATAGAGGACGCGGTGCGCGCCGGCAGCTTCCTTGCCGGCACGCCTGCCGACATCGTCGAGGGCCTCAAGAAGGCGGAGAGCCGCTACCCCGGCCTCGACCGCGTCATCTGCAGCATGGCGCTGGGCACGCCGCTTGCCGATACGCTGGAGCAGCTCGAGCGCTTCGCGACCGAGGTGATGCCCGCGTTCAGGAGCGCGCGGTAGGTTGGGTCAACCCCGGCGAAGGCCGGGGGCAGACCCAACACTCCATCGGATAGGTCTGTTGGGTCTGCGGCTTCGCCTTGACCCAACCCACGAGAAAAGGAGGGGAGGACACGCCAATGCCCGTCACCATCCGCCAGGTCGGCCCCTGCTTTGCGGGCGAGGTCGCGGGCATCGACATGCGCAAGGCGCTCACCCGGGACGAGGTGGCGGCGATCCACGCCGGCATGGACCGCTGGGCCGTGCTGGTGTTTCGCGAGCAGCACATCGACGATGGCCAGCAACTCGCCTTCACCAGGAGTCTGGGCGAGATCGAGCACGCCGTCGGGGCCAGTCTGCGTGCCCCCGCCGAATACCGCCTGCCGACGACCTTCGCCGACGTCTCCAACCTGGATCGCAACAGTGAGCCCTTCGCCCGCGACGATCGCCGCCGGCTGTTCGCCATCGGCAATCGGCTCTGGCATTCCGACTCGTCTTTCAAGGCGGTGCCCGCCAAGTACTCCTTGCTGCGCGCGGTGAAGATCCCCTCGAAAGGAGGAGACACTGAGTTCGCCGACATGCGCGCGGCCTGGGATGCGCTCGACGAGGAGACCAAGGCTCTCGCCGCGCCCCTGGTATGCGAGCATTCGCAGATCTACTCCCGCCAGCTCATCGGCTTCTTCGACCTCACGGACGAGGAGCGCGAGCGCTTCCGGCCGGTGCGGCAGTGCATGGTGCGAACGCACCCAGTTACCGGGCGCCGGTCGCTCTATCTTTCGTCGCACGCTGGCGGCATCGTCGGCTGGCCGGTGCCCGAGGCCCGCAGCTTCCTGCGCGATCTGACCGAGCACGCCACGCAGCGTGAGTTCGTCTACACGCACAAATGGCGCGTGGGCGACCTCATGATGTGGGACAACCGCCAGACCATGCACCGCGCACGTGCCTTCCCCGTCGAGGAGCCGCGCGACATGCGCCGCACCACGCTCGCCGGCGACGGGCCGACGGTGGCGCAGGCGGCATAGCGGCCCACCGTGGCCGGCACCTAGTCTAGTCTAGCGCTTCACCTCGAGCAGCTCGACCTCGAAGATGAGCGTCGCATGCGGCGGAATCTTGCCGGCGCCGATGTGGCCGTAGCCGAGGTCGGGCGGGATGATGAGCGTGCGCTTGCCTCCGACCTTCATGGTGGCGACGCCTTCGTCCCAGCCCCGGATCACCTTGCCCTTCCCCAGCGGAAACTCGAACGGCTCGCCGCGATCGAGGGAGCTGTCGAACTTCTCGCCCTTCTTGCCGCTCTGGTAGAGCCAGCCGGTGTAATGCATGACGCAGACCTGCCCCGCCTTGGGAGCAGCGCCGGTGCCGACCTTGGTGTCCGAGAACTTCAGGCCCGAGGCATGGGTGAAGACGGCAGCCACTTCGGTTTGCGGCCCGGGCGACGCATGGTCGGGCGGAGCGTTGAGGGCGTCGCCGGCGCAGCCGGCCAGCAGGGTGGCAAGGCCGATCGCTCCGGCCGCTGCGAAGGCGCGCATCCCTCCCTCCATGTCCGTCGGCCACCGGCCGTCACTTCACGCCGAGCAGCTCCACCTCGAAGATCAGCGTGGCGTTGGGCGGAATGACGCCGCCGGCGCCGCGTGCGCCGTAACCAAGCTGCGGCGGGATGACGAGGGTGCGCTTGCCCCCCACCTTCATGCCGGCGACGCCCTCGTCCCAGCCCTTGATGACCTGGCCCACGCCGATGGTGAACTCGAACGGATCGCCGCGGTCGACCGAGCTGTCGAACTTCGCGCCCTTCTTCCCGTCCTTGTAGAGCCAGCCCGTGTAGTGCATGACGCAGGTCTGGCCGGCCTTGGGGGATGCGCCCGTGCCGACTTTGGTGTCCGTGATCTGCAAGCCCGATGCTGTCGTCATGGATTGTGCCTTTGCCGAGGTCGCGATGCCGGCGCCGATCCAGCCGGCGGCCAGTCCGGTCGCAAGAATGAGGGCGATTGCCCTGGCGCGTTTCAAGACCGGCATGCAGCCCTCCTCCAAAATCGTTGGTCCGTCACCCTTGTAGCCTCCGCATCGGCGCAACACCGTGGCAACGAGGTCGCAGCCAGCCCTTTTGTGCCATCGCCCCCCGAAACCAAGTTGGTTACGCGGGGCCGGGGGGCGCTCGATATACTCGTCAATAGCGCTCGAGCGCGATATGATTCGTTCTGGAGCATGACCAGCACGATCCGCCCCCGACTCGACATTCTGCCGCCGTCGCAGCGCCGTCTCTGGGACGAGCTCGGGGCGGTTCCGGCGCATTTCGTCCTTTACGGCGGGACTGGGCTTGCCCTGCAGCTTGGCCATCGCCGGTCGGAGGACTTCGATTTCTTCGCAGATCGCAACATCGACCCAGACCGCCTCTACCGGTCGACACCATTTCTGCGCGACGCGCGCATCATCCAGGAGGAGCCCAATACGCTGACTTGCCTGGTTGATCGGGACGGGCCCGTCAAGGTTTCCTTCTTCGGGCTGCCGCATCTCGCGCGCATACAGGCGCCCGTCAACGCCGAGGACAACGGGCTCCAGATTGCGTCTCTCCTGGACATCGCCGGCACCAAGGCCTCAGTCGTGCAGCAGCGGGCTCAGGCCAAGGACTACATCGACATCGACGCGCTGATCACCCTGGCGGGCATCGACCTGGCAACGCAGCTGGCGGCGGCCCGCGCGGTTCACGGCCCTCACTTTGCCCCGACGCCGACCCTGAAGGCCCTGACCTACTTTGGGGATGGCGACCTGCCGTCTTTGCCCGATGAGGTAAGAACGCGCCTCGCGCGTGCCGCGAGCGCCGTCGACCCGCTACGGCTCCCGAGTCTCGACAACGGCCCGACGAGCGACTCCACGCGCACGACGGAGCAGTAACGCAATGAAACCGCTCCCGCATACGCCGGCCTTGCTCGCCGCTGCGAAGCGCATCATCTGGTTCAGGGAGCCTGAGGAGGCGCTCGACAACCCGACCGAGCTCATCGCCTTCGCCATGCGGCACGCCACCGATGAGGACATGGCCCTTCTCGTCGCCCAGATCGGGGAGGACGGCCTGCGCGAAGCCATCGACAACGCGCCGTCCGGCATCATCGACGCGCGCTCGTGGTCTTATTGGAACGCCAAGATCGGCCGCATTCCCGCGCCGCCCCTGCCGCGCCGCATCTTGATGTAAGGCTCGCGTGCTGCCGAGGACATGGCATCGTCTTGGAACTGCCGAAATCACGTGATGAGTCGGTCGTGCGCCACACTCGGAGGGGATTGGCCATGTCGCGTCGTTCATGCTCGCGTCTCTTTGCCTTCTGTCTTTCCGCCGCCTTCGCCGTGTGCGGCCTCCTTGCCGCTGCCCTGCTGGCGGCAACGCCCGCCGCGGCGGCTCAGGAGCGCGTCGCCCTGGTGATCGGCAACGCGGCCTACAAGCACGCCGGGGCGCTGCAGAACCCGGTCAACGACGCCAACGACATGGCGGCCGCCTTCAACGAGCTCGGCATCACCGTGATCCTGGGCCTCGACCTCGACAAGGCCGGCTTCGACTCCAAGGTGCGCGAGTTCTCGCGCGCCGTGCTCGGCGCCGACGTGGCCATCCTCTTCTACGCCGGGCACGGCCTGCAGGTCGGCCTGCGCAACTACCTCGTGCCCACCGACGCGCGGCTGCAGAGCGAGCGCGACCTCGACTTCGAGGCGGTGGCGCTCGACCTCATCATGGAGCAGATGGAGATCGAGCGCGAAGGCAAGACCAACATCCTCTTCCTCGACGCCTGCCGCGACAACCCGCTGGCGCGCGGCCTCGCCCGCACGATGGGCACGCGCTCGGCCAGCGTCGGCAGAGGCCTGGCCGAGGTGCAGGCGGGCGCCGGCACCTTCGTCGCCTACGCCACCAAGCCGGGTGCCGTGGCGCTCGACGGCGAGGGCCGTAACTCCCCTTTACGAGCGCGCTCGCCAAGCACGTCAAGGTGCCCGGGCGCAGCATCACCGGCGTGATGGCCGAGGTGCGCCGGGAGGTGCTTATCTCGACCGGCAAGAAGCAGCTCCCCTACGAGCTCTCCTCGCTGACCGGCGATTTCTACTTCCATCAGGCCGCGGCACCGGCCGCCGTGCCCAGGACACCGCCTTCCCCTCCGCCCGCCGACACCGAGACGACCGAGCAGCGGCTGAGGAAGCTCGAGGAGCAGCTCGAGCGCAAGTCCGATCCGGAACGCACCGTCAAGCTCGTGGAGCTGACGCAGCTCAAGGAGCGCGTACGCCAGCTCCAGGAGGAGATCCGGCGCGACCAGAGCCTGATCTCCGAGACCTACCGCAAGTACGGGCCGGTGACGGACGCACCCGGCAAGATGCCGCTCAACCGCGAGATCGGCGACATCCATCTCCGCATCGCGCAGCGCGGCCAGCAGGTGAACCGTCTGCGCGAGCAGATCACCAGGCTCGAGGCCGAGGTCGGCCCGCCGCCAGCAAGGTAGCGGCGACGGGGTCAGCCGGGGGCGACGGGTCAGACCCCTCGCCGGGCGGCGGGAGTGAAACGCCAGCGCGAGGGGTCTGACCCCATCCCCCGCCCCGGTTGACCGCTTGACTCGGCGCGAGCAGTTGGCGATGCCTCACCGTCGACCGTCGCCACATCGCCCTCGGCCCTGCGGACCATGAAGCGCGTTCTGAAATGGCTCAGCATCGGCGTGGTGGGGCTTCTCGGCCTCGCCCTCGCCGCCGCCAGCCTGGGCTATGCGTACCTCCGCAACACGGTGCCTTCGCCCTCGGGCATGCTGGAGATGGCCGGACTGTCGACACCCGTGGAGGTGGTGCGCGACCGCGAGGGCGTGCCCCACATCTTCGCCAAGACCATCGACGACCTCTATGCCGGCCTCGGCTTCGTGCACGCGCAGGACCGGCTGTGGCAGATGGAGCTGCAGCGCCGCAGCGGCCAGGGCCGCCTGTCGGAGATCTTCGGCGAGGCCACCTTCCCCGCCGACGTGTACCTGCGCACGCTCGGCTTGTACGGCCACGCCGAGCGCTCGCTGGCGGCGCTGCCCGCCGAGGTGACGCGCGCGCTCGAGGCCTATGCGCGGGGGGTCAACGCCTATCTCAACCGCCGCCTCGGGTGGCTCGAGCCTCGCCTTCCCCCGGAGTTCGTGCTGCTGCGGCATCGGCCGGAGCCGTGGCGCGCGGCCGACAGCGCCGTCATCGTCAAGCTGATGGCGCTGCAGCTCTCCACCAACATGAACCGCGAGATCCTGCGCCTCGCGCTGGCGGCCGAGGGGCTCGGGCCGGACGAGATCGAGGACCTCTTGCCGCCGGACGCCGCCGATACGCCGCCGCCCCTGCCCAAGCTCGCCGAGCTCTATCCGCTGATGCGGGCGGAGGGCACGGAGCGCCGGGCCGGCATCCCCGACCTCCTCGCCGGCCTGATCGGAACGGGCGCCTCCAACAACTGGGTGGTGTCGGGGACGCGCACCAAGTCCGGCAAGCCCCTGCTCGCCAACGATCCTCACCTGCGGCTGACGGCGCCCTCCACGTTCTACCTGGCGCACCTGGCGCTGGAGCAGCCGGACGCGGAGGTGGCGAACATCGTCGGGGGCAGCATCCCCGGCATGCCCATGATCGTGCTGGGCCGCGGCGACCAGCTCGCCTGGGGCTTCACCAACACCGGCGCCGACGTGCAGGACATCTTCATCGAGAAGGTGAACCCCGACAATGGGCGCGAGTACCTGACGCCCGATGGCTGGCGCGCATTCGAGGTCGAGGAGATGGCGATCGCCCTCAGGGGCGGAGAGGTGCGCAAGGTCGAGCGCCGGCGCACGCGCCACGGACCGGTCCTGCCGGGCTTCCTCCGCAACCTCGAGGGCCTCGTCGGCGCCGGCCACGTGGCGGCGCTGCAATGGACCGCGCTCAGCGACGACGACACGACCATCGCCGCCGGCATGTTCGACCCCGGCCTCAAGAGCGTCGAGGCCTACATGGCGCGCATGGCGCTCTACGTGGCGCCGATGCAGTCGATCGTGATCGCCGACAAGAGCGGCAACATCGGCATGATCGCCCCCGGCCGCGTGCCGGTGCGCGATCCGGGCAACAAGGTGAGCGGTCGCGCGCCGGTGCCCGGGTGGAATGCGGTCTACGACTGGAAGGGGTACATCCCGTTCAAGGAGCTGCCGCGCGTGACCGACCCCAACGTCGGCGGCATCGGCACATCGAACGCGCGCATGGTCGACCCGGACTACCCGCATCTGTTGACCTGGGACTGGGACCCGGCCTTCCGCCAGCAGCGCATCAAGGAGCTGATCTTCGACCGCGACAGGCACGACATGGGCAGCATGCGCGCGGCCCAGACCGACGTGCTGTCGCTGGCGGTCGCCAGGCTGCAGCCCCTGATGATCGCGGCGGCGCAGGCGAGCGGCTCGGTGGACAATGCCATCCTCGACGAGCTCACCACCTGGGACGCCAACATGCGTGCCGACCGGCCCGAGCCGCTGATCTTCACGGCGTGGATGCGCGAGGCCGTGAAGGCAATCTTCAGCGACGACCTGGGCCCGGCCTTCGATCGCTACTTCGACTATCGCGCCGAGGTTCTGATCCGCCTGCTCGAGGGGCGCGCCTCGTCGCGCGACTGGTGCGACGACCGCGCCACGCCGGGGCGCGAGAGCTGCGGGGCCGTGCTCGCCGCCGCATTGAACCGGGCGCTCGCCGAGCTCCGCGCCCGCTACGGCCCCGACCGCACCAAGTGGCGCTGGGGCCCGGCGCACCGGGCCCTGAGCGAGCATCGCCCGTTCGGGGCCGTGCCCCTCCTCGGCCGCTGGTTCAACATCGAGGTCGACAGCGGCGGCGGCAACTACACGCTCAACCGTGGCCAGGCGGAGTTCGACACGAAGCCGCCCTCGTTCGCCAACCGCCATGCCGCGAGCCTGCGCCTGATCTACGACCTCGCCGACCTCGACCGTTCGCTGTTCATGGCGCCGACGGGCCAGTCCGGCAACCCACTCTCGCCCTTCTACCGCTCCTTCGCGGTGCGCTGGTCCAAGGGCGAGTACATCGAGATCCCCACGCGGCGTGACGCCATCGCCGGAGCGGTCCTCGGCACGTGGCGGCTCGTGCCCAAGTAGGGCAGTAAGGCAGTAGGGCAGTAGGGCATCGCGTCTCTCTGTACCGACTATTGCCCTATTGCCTTTGCCGGCAGACCCGCCCAGTGCTTCCTCTTGCCGTCCCTGCCGTCGGTTGCCTCGTCGGATAACTCTGCTTTAAGTACGGCCTATGCCAGCCTCGATTCCCATCCTCTCCTCCGTCGCCGGGGTTGCCGCCACCACCGACGCCTGGATCGTCGACATCTGGGGCGTCATGCACAACGGCGCGCGCGCGCATCCCGCCGCTGTCGAGGCGTGCATCGCCTTCCGCAAGGGCGGCGGCACGGTGGTGCTGCTCTCCAACGCGCCGCGCCCGTTCGCGGCCGTGGTGCCGCACATGACGGCGCTCGGCGTGGTGCCCGAGGCCTACGACGCCGGCGTCACCTCGGGCGATGCGACCCGCGACATGCTCTCCGCCTGGCAGGGAAGGCGCCTACTCCACATCGGCCCGGAGCGCGACGCTGGCCTGTTCGCCGGGCTCGATGTGCACCTGTCGCCGCCCGAGACGGCGGAGGTCGTGCTCTGCTCCGGCCTCTGGGACGATACGCGCGAGACGCCCGCCGACTACGCCGGCCTGTGGCCTGGGCTGATTGCGCGCGGCGTGCCGATGATCTGCGCCAACCCCGACATCAAGGTGGAGCGCGGCCACGAGCTCGTCTACTGCGCCGGCGCGCTGGCGGCAGACTACGCAGAGGCCGGTGGCAAGGTGACCTACGCGGGCAAGCCGCATCTGCCCATCTACGTGCGCACCGGGGCCGAGATTGCCCGCCTCAGGGGCCGGGCGGTGGCGACGGAGAGGCTCTTGTGCATCGGCGACGGCATCGAGACGGACCTTGCCGGCGCGCACGCGGCGGGCCTGCGCTCCCTGTTCATTGCGAGCCCGATCTTCGTGCCGAACGGCCTCGATGCGTCGGTGCTGGGTGACCTGTTCGCCGACCGGCCGTTCGCCCCGGTCGCCGCCATGCCGGCGCTGGTCTGGTAGGTGCCTCCACCCGTCATCCCGGTCGACGCGATGCGAGCCGAAGGCGAGCAGCACGTCGAACCGGGACCTCGTGGGATGAGACTCGTTGTGCGAGGTCCCGGATAGCCTCGCCTGCGGCTCGGCTTCCGGGATGACGGGTGCTACGCTTTCCCGGACTTGGCGGCTGCGTAGCGTGCCTTGTTCTTCTCGTTGGGCGGGTAGAGGCCCGGGAGCGCGGCGCCGCTCTCGACCTCCTGCATAATCCACGCCTCGAGCTGCTCCTGCTCCGCGGCGGCCTCTACGACCGCCTCCAGGAGCGCGGCGGGAATGACGACGGCGCCGTCGCCGTCGGCCACGATCACGTCGTCGGGAAACACCGCGACGCCGCCGCAGCCGATCGGCTCCTGCCAGCCCACGAACGTGAGGCCGGCATAGGACGGCGGCGCAGCCACGCCCTGGCACCAGACGGACAAGCCGGTTGCCAGCACGCCCGCCGCATCGCGCACGGCGCCGTCGGTCACCAGGGCGGTGACGCCCCTCTTGCGCATGCGGGCACAGAGGATGTCGCCGAAGATACCGGCGTCCGTCATGCCCATGGCATCGACCACGGCAATCGCCCCCGCCGGCATGGCCTCGATGGCGGCCCTGGTCGACCTGGGCGATGCCACCGACTCCGGCGTGGCGAGATCCTCGCGCGCCGGCACGAAGCGCAAGGTGAAGGCGCGCCCCACGAGGCGCGGCTGTCCGGCCTGCAGCGGGCGCGGCCCCCGCATCCACGCGCTGCGCACGCCCTTCTTGAGGAGGACAGAGCTCACGGTCGCGGTTGAGACCCCGGCGAGGCTGCTGACGATCGTCGGGTCGAGGGACATGGGGGCTCCATTCGAGTACCCGTCATCCCGGACGGAGCGATGCGCGCCGAAGGCGGGCAGCGGTCCGATCCGGGACCTCGGGAGGGTTGCGACTCGCTCGGCGAGGTCCCGGACAGCCTCGCTCTCGGCCCTGCGGGCCGAGGCTCGGCTTCCGGGATGACGGGTGGATCAATACCCCTCCTTGAGCAGGGGGAAGGCGCTGTCGAGCCAGGGACGCACGATCGGCGCGACCGGGGCGACGAAGCTCGGGTTGAGCTCCGCAAACGACGTCACGCCCAGCAGGCCGAGGCAGCGCGTGGCCTCGTCTTGCAGCAGCTCCAGCGCGCGCACGAGGGCCGCCTCGCCGCCGGCCGCCAGCGCCAGGCCCTGCAGGCGGCCGATGCCCACGGCCGTGGCGCCCAGCGCCATCGCCTTGACGATGTCGCCGCCGCGCAGGAAGCCGCCGTCCACGTACACTTCGGCGCGGCCCGCCACCGCCGCCAGCACCTCCGGCAGCACGTCGACGGCGCCCTTGCCGTGGTCGAGCTGCCGTCCGCCGTGGTTGGAAACGTAGACGGCCTCGATGCCGTGCTCGATCGCGATGCGGGCGTCCTCGGCCGTGGCGATGCCCTTCAGGATGAAGGGGAGCTTGAACTTGGACTTGAGCCGGGCCACGTCGGCCCAGGAGAAGCGCGCCTGAAAGTGATCGGCGGGCCGCGTGCGCCGCGAGGTGGTCTGGTAGCGCTTGGCGAGGTCGCGCTCGCGCCGACCGTAGTAGTCGAGATCGACGGTGAGGCAGAGCGCGACGTAGCCGCTGGCGACGGCGCGGGCGATGTAGTCCTCCACCCAGGCCTGGTCGCCGCGCACGTAGAGCTGGAAGATCTTGGGATGGCGGTTACAGTCGGCCACGGCTTCGAGCCCCGGGGCGCAGGCCGAGCTCAGCATGTGCAGCACGCCGAACTTCGCGGCCGCCCGCGACGGCGCTTCACCGCCCGAGGCCACCATATCCTGCAGCGAGCCGATCGGCGCCAGGATCACGGGCAGGCGCAGCTTCTGCCCCAGCACCGTGGCGCTAGTGTCGACTCCCTCGACGTTGCGCAGGACGCGCGGGCGGAAGGCGAGGGCGTCGAGCGCCAGGCGGTTGCGCTGCTGCGTGGTCTCGGTCTCGGCGCCGCCCATCAGGTAGTCCCAGGCCCCCTGCGACAGGTTGCGCCGCGCCGGCGTGACGAACTCGTGCAGGACGGAGTAGTGCAGGTCTTCGTGCATTCTGGCGTTTCCCCCCGGGCGTCATGGGTCTCTTGCGGGCATCATCCCGCAGATATCCCGCAGATCAAGCTTGGCAGAACGCCGCGGCGCTGTCTCGCGAGCCAGGCCTGTGATAACAGGAGGCATGAACGAGCAGCTTCGCCCCTCCTCCCTGCCCTTCACGACGAAGGCCGCCGAAGGCCTCGCACGCCGCCGTTTCACGGTAGCGGAAATCGAGAGCATGGTAGCCAAGGGAATCATTGCGGAGGACGAGCGCATCGAGCTGCTGGGGGGAGAGTTGGTACCTATGTCACCCAAGGGGGTCCGGCATGAAGCCATCCGCAACGAGCTGGCATTCCATCTTTCACGCCGATGCCCGGCCGGTCTGCGCGTAGCATCGGAGGCCCCTCTGACGCTGGCGGCCGACGAGTTCGTGGAACCGGACATCTTCGTACATCCAAGAGGGACCCGCTTGGCCGATGTCCGCGGGGACTCGGTCCTCCTGGTTGTCGAGATCGCCGACAGCAGCCTCGCCTACGACCTCGACACCAAGGCCGGCATCTATGCAGCGTGCGGCGTGCGCGAGTATTGGGTCGTCGATGCCAGGACGCTCGAGACCAGGGTTCATCGCCAGCCGTCTCCTTCGGGCTACAGCAGCGCTGACAACGTGCCAGCAGAGGCGCGGCTGACCCCGCAACTGGCTCCCGAGCTCGCAATCTCGCTCGGCGAGCTCGATGTCGGCTGACCGCGGCAGCGCCGCAGCCGGTTTGCTGGCGGTAGATGGCCGCCGTGGAGGAGATGTCCTAGAGTCCAACCTATGCGATTGCGCTGAGGAGGGGTGCCATGACCTTGGGCCTGTCGCTTTCGGCGTTCACGACGCTGCATGTCGTCATCAGCCTGATCGGGATTGCCGCCGGTTTCATCGTCGTCTACGGGCTCTTGAACGCGCAGAGGCTGGAGCCCTGGACCGCCGTCTTCCTTGTCACGACGATCCTCACCAGCGTGACCGGCTTCATGTTCCCCATCGGCGGCATGACACCCGCGCTGGTGGTCGGCGCCGTCTCGCTCGTCGTGCTCGCGTTGGCCCTGGTGGCGCTCTACGTGTTCCAACTCGCCGGGCCCTGGCGCTGGGTCTACGTCGTCACCGCGCTGCTGGCGCTCTATCTCAACGTGTTCGTGGGCGTGGTGCAGGCGTTCAAGCAGCTCGCCTTCCTGCAGCCGCTGGCCCCAACCCAGTCCGAGCCGCCCTTCGCCGCGGCGCAGCTGGCCGTCCTCGCGCTCTTCCTGGTGCTCGGCTTCCTGGCGGTGCGGCGGTTCCACCCTGCGACCGGCGCCCCAGCGTAGCGTCAGACCTCCCCACCCGTCATCCCGGACGGAGCGATGCACGCCGAAGGCGGGCAGCGCTCCGAGCCGGGACCTCGTGAGGTTGCACTCGTTCCGGGAGGTCCCGGATAGCTTCGGGCTGCGCCCTCAGCTTCCGGGATGACGGGTGGAGGCCTAAGCCGCCAGGTCCTTGGCGATCTCCTCGGTCATCTTCTTGGCGTCGCCGAGGAGCATCATGGTGTTGTCGCGGTAGAACAGCGGGTTGTCGATGCCGGCGTAGCCCGACGCCAGCGACCGCTTGTTGAACATCACCGTGCCCGCCTTCCACACCTGCAGCACCGGCATGCCGTAGATGGGGGAGGACTTGTCCTCCTCGGCCGCCGGGTTGGTCACGTCGTTGGCGCCGATCACGTAGGCCACGTCGGCCTGGGCGAACTCGTTGTTGATGTCCTCCAGCTCGAACACCTCGTCGTAGGGCACGTTCGCCTCGGCCAGCAGCACGTTCATGTGGCCGGGCATGCGGCCCGCCACCGGGTGGATGGCGTACTTCACCTCCACGCCCGCCTTCTTGAGCTGGTCGGCCATCTCGCGCAGCGCGTGCTGGGCCTGGGCCACGGCCATGCCGTAGCCGGGTACGATGATCACCTTGGCCGAGTTCTTGAGCAGGAACGCCGCGTCCTCGGCGGAGCCCAGCTTCACGGGCTTCTGCTCGGCGTCGCCGGCCGGCCCCGCCGTCTCGCCGCCGAAGCCGCCCAGGATCACCGAGATGAACGAGCGGTTCATGCCCTTGCACATGATGTAGGACAGTATGGCACCCGAGGAGCCCACCAGCGCGCCGGTGATGATGAGCGCGATGTTGCCCAAGGTGAAGCCAATGCCGGCCGCGGCCCAACCCGAGTAGGAGTTGAGCATGGAGATCACCACCGGCATGTCGGCACCGCCGATGGGGACAATGATCAGGATGCCGAACAGCAGGGCGACGGCGGTGATGGCCCAGAACAGCACGGGGCTGCCACCCGACTGGCAGAACAGCCAGATCAGCACCACGAGCAGCACTGCGAGGGCCAGATTGATGAGGTGCCGCGCCGGCAGGATGATGGGCTTGCCCGACATGCGCCCGGAGAGCTTGGCGAAGGCGATCACCGAGCCGGTGAAGGTGACGGCGCCGATGGCGACGCCCAGCGACATCTCGAGCAGGCTCGCACCCGCGATGGCGCCGGGATGGCCGATGCCGAACGCCTCCGGCGCATAGAGCGCGCCCGCCGCCACGAGCACCGCCGCCATGCCCACCAGCGAGTGGAACGCCGCCACCAGCTCCGGCATCGCCGTCATGGGCACCTTGCGGGCGATGGTGGCGCCGATGCCGCCGCCGATGGCGAGCCCGCCAGCGACCAGCAGCCATGTGAGCGCATCGCCCGGCGCGCCGATCTGGGCCAGCGTGGTGGCGATGGCGATGGTCATGCCCGCCATGCCGTACTGGTTGCCGCGCCGCGAGGTCTCGGGGCTCGACAGGCCGCGCAGCGCCATGATGAACAGCACGGCGGCGGCGAGGTAGAGGAGTGCGATGACGTTGGGGGACATGGGCACCAGAAGGGGTCAGACCCCTGACCTCGACGTTGAAGTTAAGAACGAAGGCTGTTCGTCAGGGGGCTGACCCCTTCTTACCTTACTGCTTCGGCTCCCGCTTCTTGTACATGCCGAGCATGCGCTGGGTGACGAGGAAGCCCCCGAAGATGTTCACCGAAGCCATGATCAGCGCCAGGACGCCGAAGATCTTGGCGAGCAGGCTTCCCTGGGCGACGAGGCCCACGCCCGCGGCGAGCAGCGCGCCCACCACGATCACCGAGGAGATGGCGTTGGTGACGGACATGAGCGGCGTATGCAGCGCCGGCGTCACGCTCCACACCACGTAGTAGCCCACGAAGATGGCCACCACGAACACCATGAGCTGATAGACGAACGGGCTCACATCCCCGCCGCCCGCGGCGAAGGCCGGAAGAGGCATCAGCGCCAGTCCGGCCGCCATCACGCGCTTCATACTATTGCGCCCCCTGCAGAGCCGGGTGGACGATGCGGCCGTCCTTGGCCAGCAGCGTGCCCTTCACGATCTCGTCGTCCCAGTTGACCTTCAACGCCTTCTCCTTCTTGTCGATCATGGTCTCCAGGAAGG
>Ga0075431_100001214_pt1 | contig 23309 bp, 15 predicted proteins | sample RhiMetdeltSRZDD5_FD_75297 | JGI IMG/M metagenome (GOLD analysis project Ga0075431, IMG submission 75297) | Populus rhizosphere microbial communities from Tennessee, USA - Rhizosphere MetaG P. deltoides SRZDD5 | ecosystem: Host-associated > Plants > Roots > Rhizosphere > Soil | place: USA... | reverse complement strand
CTCGACCGTCCGATCGTGGCCGGGACGATGCTCGGCGAGGTCGCCAAGGACAAGCTGGTGACCACGGGCGGCGCCCGCGTCGGCGACGCGGTCGTGATGACGAAGGGGGTGCCGCTCGAAGGTGCTGCCATCATCGCGCGCGCCAAGGAGGCCGAGCTGCGCGCGCGCGGCGTGCCGGCGGGAACGATCCGCCGCGCGAAGGCCTTTCTGACCACGCCGGGCCTGAGCGTGCTGCCGGAGGCGGAGATCGCCTGCGAGCTCGCCACCGTCCACGCCATGCACGATCCCACCGAGGGTGGGATCGCCACCGCGCTCGTGGAGCTGGCCGCCGCCGCCGGCGTCGGGCTCCGCATCGACCGCGACCGTGTCATGGTGGTGCCGGAAGGGCGAACGCTCTGCGAGGCCTTTGGCCTCGACCCGCTCGGCACCATCGCCTCGGGCGCGCTCCTGATGACGCTCGATCCCGCCGAGGCCGGTGTCGTCATCCACGCGCTCGCGCGCGAATCGATCGACTGCCATTTCATCGGCCAAGTCGTGTCCCGCGAGCAGGGCGTGACCCTCGTCGAGGGGACGAGGGCGTGGCCGATGCCGGTGTTCGCGCAGGACGAGATCACCCGGCTGTTCAAGGAGGACTGATCGTGCCCCAGATCGGCTACGCGCACCGTCCGGTCGCGCTCGGACGCGACGGAATGGTCGCCTCCGCACATCCCTACGCCACCCTCGCCGGCGTCGAGACGCTCAAGGCCGGCGGAACGGCCGCCGACGCCGCCATCGCCGCCAACGCGGTGCTGGCGGTGACGCAGCCGAACATGTGCGGGATCGGCGGCGACATCTTCGTCCTCTACTACGAGGCCGCGACGCGGACGGTGCACTTCCTCAACGGGGCCGGTCGCTCGGGGTCGCGCGCCTCGCTCGACGAGCTGCGCCGCCGCCGGCTGCCGGGGTTGCCGGTCGTCGGCGCGCCGACGGTCAGCGTGCCGGGCTGCGTGCGCGGCTGGGCGATGCTCCACGAGCGGTTTGGCACGCGGCGTCTGGGAGAACTGCTGGCGCCGGCCATCCACTACGCCGAGCGCGGCTACCCGGTCTCGCTCCTCACCAGCCAGGCCATCGCGGAGTTCGCGCCGATCACCGACGACGCGGAATGGCATCGGGTCTTCCGCCCTGCCGGCCGCGCGCCGGCGCTTGGCGAGATGCTCGTCCAGGCGGATCTCGCGCGTACGCTTCGCGAGATCGCGACCGACGGGTTCGATGTCATGTATCGCGGGCGCGCCGCGCGCGCCATCGCTGAGCGTATGGCGGCCGACGGCTTCATCACGCGCGACGATCTCGCCGACCACACGGGCGAATGGGAGGCGCCGATCTCCACGACCTACCGTGGTGACGTCGTGTACGAGACGCCGCCCCCGACGCAGGGGCTGGCGGCGCTGCTCAGCCTCAACCTGCTCGAGCTGGAGCGGCTCACCGATTACGCGCTGCACTCGGCCGAGCACCTGCACCTGCTGCTCGAGATGGTGAAGCTGGCCTATGCCGATCGCGATCGCTGGATCGGTGATCCGGCTCACGCCGCGGTGCCGCTCCGCGAGCTGCTCAGCAAGGAGTACGCGGCACGCCGGCGGCAGGCGTTCGATCCCGACAAGGCCGGCGCCTACAGCGCCGGTGACCCGGAGGGCGACACCACCGGCTTCGTCGTGGCCGACGGCCGCGGCAACGTCGCCAGCGTCATCCAGAGTCTCTTCAACGGCTTCGGCTCCGGCATCGTCGTGCCGGGCTGCGGCATCGTGCTCCAAAACCGCGGGCGCCACTTCCGCACCGAGGTCGGGCACCCGAGCGTGCTGGCCCCACGCAAGCGGCCGTTCCACACGCTGATGGCCTCGATCGTCACGCGCGAGGGGCGGCCGGTGGTGGCCCTGTCGACGATGGGCGGCAACGGCCAGGCGATGTTCCACACTCAGATCCTCACCAATCTTCTCGATTACCGGCTCGACCCCCAGGAAGCGATCGAGCGCCCTCGCTTCCTGATCGGTGCGTTCCTGCCCGGTGAGCCGGACGACACCATTCACCTCGAGACGCGCGTGCCGGCGGAGGTCTTCGCGGCACTGCGGACACGCGGGCACGCCGTGAAAGCCGGCCCGGAGTTCTTCATGAAGACCGGCCACGCCCATGTCATCGCGTTCCAGGACGGGACGTTGCTCGGCGGCGCCGATCCGCGGGGTGACGGCGCCGCCCTGGGGTTCTGAGCGTGCGATGTCTGCTCGCGACGGTCATGCTCGCCCTCGCCGTTGCGATTGTCCCGGCGGCGGCCTCGGAGTGGGCGACGATCGTGCCCGGCACCACCACGATGGACGCCGTGCGCGCGCAGCACGGCGGCCCGACCCGGGCGGAGACGCAGAAGACCGACAACTACGACACCACGACGTGGCTCTACGAAGGCGCGCAGGCGCCGGTGGGCATGCGGCGCATGGTCGTGGACTTCGGGATCCTGCATGCCGGCGGCTACCGACGCGAGATCGTGCGCTCGTTCCGGATCGAGCCGAAGCCCGGCGTGTTCCATCGCAGGATCGTGCTCAGCGGCTGGGGCGCCCCCGATCGCGTCGGCAAGCAGGGCGATGCCGAGGTCTTCTACTACGCCGACGGCCTGGTGGTGATCTTCGACAAGGAAGGGCTGCAGGCGCAGTTGCTGGTCTTCACGCCGCCCCAGCCAATCGAGCCAGGGACGCCGTCGCGCTGACGAAGCCCCGCACGGGGATGTCCACCCAGTCCGGTCGGTTGTTCGCCTCGTACACGATTTCGTAGGCCGCCTTCTCCAGCTCCAGCGCCGCCACCGCACGCTCGAAGGACGCGGTGGAGCCGGGTACGAACGCGGCGCCACCGGCGGCCCCGCGATACCCCTCGACGAAGGCGGCCCGCGCGCTCGCTTCCCAGTCGCCGGCGGCGCGCCCGGCCCGCGCCGTCGTCGCGGCCGCGTAGGCGAAGGAGCGCAGCATGCCGGCGACGTCACGGAGCGGCGTGTGCTTGCGCCGCCGCTCCCCGAGCGGACGAAGCGGCTCGCCCTCGAAGTCGATGAGCATGAAGTCCTCGCCGTCGCGGCGAGACAGCGTCTGTCCGAGATGGAAATCCCCGTGATGGCGGATCTTGGCCGCGCCGAGGAGACCGGCCAGCGCGGCCGCGGCCGCCGCGGGAACCTCGGGCAGGCCGCGACCGGGGACGGCGGCCCGCGCGGCCGCGACCTGATGCTCGACGGACGCCGTCCACGTCGCGATGTCGCTGCCGCCGATCGTCTCGGCGCCGAAGGCGGGGTCCGACGTCGGCGTCGCCAGCGCGAGATGGAGCTCCCCCGTGCGTCGTCCCAGACGCCGGAGCGCCTCGAGGGCGCCGTCGCCGGCGGCCAGCCGCGCCAGCAGCCATTCCCAGCCGTCGCGCCCGTCGACGACCAGCTCCTGGGCGACGGCGAGCGTCGACACCGTCCCCACCGTCTCGACGTATTCGAGGGCGCCGGCCAGGCGCGGCGTGTTGCGGAACGCGGTGTGCTCGGTGAGAAAGCGCGTGATCTCCAGCTCGGGGTTCTGGCCGGGCGTGAGACGGCGGAAGTGCTTGACGATCACGGCGCCGTCGAAGACGACCGACGTGTTGCTTTGCTCGCCGCTCAGCCGGCGCACGGCGCCGTCGGGTGCCAGGGCGGCGGGAAACGCGCGGGAGCGGTGGCCACGCAGCGCCCCGCGCTCGCCCCGCGCTTCGCGGCCGTCGGCCATCAGGCGCAGCAGCGCCCGGCAGAACGCGGCGTCATCGAAGGCGTCGGTCAGCTGGCGCCGGCGGGTCAAGGGGACCACGTACCGATCCGCGGAGCCGTCGTCGAGGACGACTCGCACGAGACAGACGTCGGCGCCCTCGACGGGGATCCGATCTTCCACCACCGCCTCGACGATGCGCCGGGTCTTCGCGGCAAACCAGCGCTGCCGCGCCAGCCAGTCGGTCGTCTCCGCATCGAGACGCACGGACAACGCTCAGATCGCCGTGTCTTCGATGCCGTACCGGGCCGGACGGCGCTCGCGACGCTCGAGGGTGAACCAGTAGAAGCCGTGCGGCCCCAGGCTGACGAAGTACGGCTCGCGCCCGATGGCGGGGAAACGTGCGCCGCCCAGCATCTCCACCGGGACGGCGCCCTCGTACGCCGCCAGCGGGAGCTCGGTCGGCTGGGTCCGGGCGCTGAGGTTCGCCACGATGAGCAGCGTCTCGTCCGCGTGCCGGCGGAGAAAGGCGAGCACCGACTGGTTGCGGGGCCGCAGGAACTCGATGTCGCCGCGGCCGAAGGCGGCCGATCGCTTGCGGGTGGCGATGAGGTGCTTCATGGTGGCCAGCAGCGAGCCCGGCTGCTTCTCCTGCGCGGCGACGTTCACCGCCTGGTAGCTGTAGACCGGATCGGTGATGACGGGCAGGTAGAGCTGCCCGGGATCCGCCGTGGAGAAGCCGGCGTTGCGGTCCGCCGTCCACTGCATCGGCGTGCGAACGCCGTTGCGGTCGCCGAGATGGACGTTGTCGCCCATGCCGATCTCGTCCCCGTAATAGATGATGGGGCTGCCGGGCAGGGTGAGCAGCAGGCAGTTGAGCAGCTCGATGCGTCGGCGGTCTCCGTCCATCAGCGAGGCCAGCCGCCGGCGGATGCCGAGATTGAGCTTCATGGCCGGCTCGCTCGCATACGCGTAGTACATGTAATCCCGCTCTTCGTGGGTGACCATCTCGAGGGTCAGCTCGTCGTGGTTGCGCAGGAAGACGCACCACTGGCACGCCGGCGGGATCGACGGCGTGTGGGTGAAAATATCCGTGATGGGCAGCCGGTCCTCGCGGCGCACGGCCATGTACAGCCGCGGCATGAGCGGGAAGTGGAACGCCATGTGGAACTCGTCGCCGTTGCCGAAATACGGCCGCACGTCCTCCGGCCACTGATTGGCCTCGGCCAGCAAGATGCGGTCGCCGCCGTACTCCCGGTCGAGGACCCGGCGCAGCTCCTTGCAGATGGCATGCGTCTCCGGAAGATTCTCGCCGTTGGTGCCTTCACGCTCGATCAGATAGGGCACCGCGTCGCAGCGGAACCCGTCCAGGCCGCGGTCGAGCCAGAACCGCATGACGTCGAGCATGGCCGAGCGCACGGCGGGGTTGTCGTAGTTGAGGTCCGGCTGGTGGCTGAAGAAGCGATGCCAGTAGTACTGCTTGGCCACGGGATCCCACGTCCAGTTCGACTTCTCGGTGTCGGTGAAGATGATGCGGGCGTCCCGGTATCGCTGGTCGGTCGGACTCCAGACGTAATAGTCGCGGTATGGCGACGCCGGATCCGAGCGGCCGGCCTGGAACCACGGATGCTGGTCCGACGTGTGATTCATCACGAGGTCGGCGATGACGCGCAGGCCGCGGTCGTGCGCCGCGTCCAGGAACTTCTGGAAGTCCTCCACGCTGCCGTAGGCCGGATGGACGCCGAAGAAATCCGCGATGTCGTAGCCGTCGTCGCGCAGCGGCGAGGGGTACATCGGCAGGATCCACAGGCAGTCGACGCCCAGGTCGCGCACGTAGTCGAGCTTGCTCGTCAGCCCCGCGAAATCACCGACGCCGTTGCCGTCGGCATCCATGAACGCCTTGACGTGGACCTCGTAGAAGACGGCCGTCTTGTACCACGTCATGGCCGCATTACTTCAGCAAGTGGAAGATCTGGGCGGGCTCTTTTTGGGGGTCGAGCTCGACGTAGCCGCCGGGGCCGCGCCAGGTGTAGGTGGCGTCGGTGAGGAGCTCGTGCATGCGATAGGAATGGTCGGGGCCGAGACCGACGGCGGCCAGGGGCACATCGACCATGCTGCGGTGGGTCTCGAAGGGGTCGAGATTCACGGCCACGAAGATCCAGTCGTCGCCGGCGGCCTTGCCGTACCAGAGGATGTTCGGATCGTCGGCGGCGTAGAAGCGGAGGTTGTCGTAACGCTGAAGCGCCCGGTGCTCGCGCCGGATGCGGTTGAGGCGCGTGAGGTAGTCGGTGAGGTTGCCGGGGGCGCTCCAGTCGCGGGCCTTCAGCTCGTACTTCTCCGAGTCGCGATACTCCTCGGACCCCGGCGCGAACGGGACGTTCTCGCACAGCTCGTAGCCGCTGTAGAGGCCGTACACCGACGAGAGAGTGGCCGCCATGACCACGCGGAACTTGAAGGCGGGCCGACCACCCTTCTGTAGCGCCTCATGCAGGATGTCGGGGGTGTTGGGCCAGAGATTGCCGCGGAAGTAGTCCGAGACGGGCGGCGACGTGATCTCCGTGAAGTACTCGATCAGCTCCTGCTTGTGATTGCGCCACGTGAAGTACGTGTACGACTGCGTGAAGCCGCTCTTCGCGAGGACCTTCATCATCTTCGGGCGCGTGAACGCCTCGGCCAGGAAGATCGTCTCGGGATGCGTCGTCTGCACGGTCCGGATGAGCCATTCCCAGAACCGCACGGGTTTGGTGTGCGGATTGTCGACCCGGAACGTCTTGACGCCGTGCCCGATCCAGAATTCGATCACCCGCTTCATCTCCTGCCAGAGCGGGCCGGGGTCCTCGCCGACGAAGTTCATTGGATAGACGTCCTGGTATTTCTTCGGCGGGTTCTCCGCATACTTGATGGTCCCGTCCGGCCGGTGGAAGAACCACTCGGGATGCTCGCGCACCCACGGGTGGTCCGGCGACGCCTGGATCGCAAAGTCGAGCGCGACCTCGAGGCCGAGCCGCTCGGCCGCCGCCACGAAGCGGTCGAAGTCCTCGAGGGTCCCGAGCTCCGGGTGGATGGCGTCGTGCCCGCCCTCCGGTCCGCCGATGGCCCACGGACTGCCGGGCTCGCCGGGCGCGGCCGTGAGCGAGTTGTTCCGTCCCTTGCGGTGGCTCCGTCCGACCGGATGGATCGGTGGGAGGTACACGACGTCGAAGTTCATGGCCGCTGCGCGCTCCAGCTGCGCCTCGGCGTCCTTGAAGGTGCCGTGGCGTCCGCCGATGCCGCAGGAGCGCGGAAAGAACTCGTACCAGGCGGCGAACCGCGCGCGCTCGCGATCGGCGACGACCTCGAACTCGCACGCGGCCCGCGTGGCCGCCGTGCGGTCGAGGGCGGCGTCCATCAGCGTGAGGAGGTCCGCGTCGCGGGCGACGGCGACCGCCTCGAGCTGTGCGCGCGTCTGCTCCAGCCGGCGAGCGTAGCCCTCCAGGGCCGTGCGCTGCTCGCCGCGGCCGCGTCGCGCGGCCGCCCGCACGAGCTCGGCGCCTTCCTTCAGCTCGCTGGCGACGTCCTGCTGAGCGTCCACGCGCTTACCGAGGTCCACCAGCCACGATCGAAACGGGTCCGCGAGGGCCTCCAGCGTGTAGACGTAGCGGGCGTTGTCCGCCAGCGTGAACGTGCCGGCCCAGCGGTCGTTGTCGACATGACGCATCGCCGTCTCCTGCCACGCGCGCTCGTCGAGACGCCGGTAGAGGAGGAAGGCCACGAGCACGTCGTGGCCTTCCTTGAAGATGTCGGCGCTCACCTCGAGAACGGCGCCGATCTCGCGCTTGAGCGGATAGCGTCCGCCGTCGACGGAGGGGCCGACGTTCTCGATGACGACGGTGCGCTTGAGCTCCGCGGCGGACGGCAGATCGCCGCGGGCGCCCGCTGTCTTGCGCTGCGGGGTCGTGCGTCGCGTTCTCGTGGTGGCCATCAGCGCCAGTGTTCCACGAGATAGGGCTTCTGTCGCTCGAAGGCCAGCGCCACCCTCTCGAGGATCTCCTCCGTGCTCTCGGCGGTGGCCCGGCGCGTGGCCGTGATGTACGCCGCGGTGCGCCCCAGATAGAGCGGCACCAGCGAGCGCAGGAGGTGGTCGCGGTGGACGACGCCGTAATGGTGGCCGAGCGCGAAGTCGTACACGACGCGCGCCCAGAGCTCATCGGGGAACCGGCAGCGCTCGGGATCGTCGCTCGCGAGCGCCAGCACCTCGCCGAGCGTGTCGGGCGCCAGGATCAGCTCCCAGATCGAGGTGAGGTCGCGCGCGCCGAGCCGGAAGGCGTCGAAGAGGCGGTGGATGTCGATGGCCATCGGCTCGATCAAGAGGGCGCGGGCCTGACCGGTGGCGGGCAGCGCCTCACTGTCGCGGACCTCCAGCCACAGATCTTGATGCCGATCCATGACCGTGAAGGCGGCGCCGAGCGTGCCGGCGATCATCGCCGGCAGATCGGTCGTCCGCGTTCGCGAGCGCACGGCGTACGGGCCGAGCCACGCCTCCCAGACGGAGAAGCCGTCGGCAATGGCGGCACCGGTGATCCAGAGGTCGCTGACGTCGGGTCCCGTCCAGTCCCACTTCGGATGCAGGAGCAGGTGCTCGATCAGCCGCGCCGAGAGCGCCTGCTGCCCGCCGTACGGCTGGTGAATCCGGCGCCCGTAGAGGGCGCGCATCAGCGGCGCCAGCAGCAGGCGCGTGACGGTGCCCTCCCAGCGGTGACGCGTGTACGCGGGGACCAGGAAGTCGGCCTTGTCGCGCAGGATGGGACGGGCCAGCTCGCCGACCCAGTCGGAGGTCGCGGACACGACGTCGGCTTCCAGGATGACGAGAGCGCGCACACGCAGGTCGCGCGCGGCCGTGAAGACGGCGCGCAGGCCCTCGCCGCGACCGGGTACACCGTGAAACGGCACCGCCACGCGCTCGCCCGAGGGCGGCTCGTAGGAGAGCGCCACCACCGGCAGACCCGCGGACTGCACGAGCGCCGCGCTGGCATCCGACGAGCCGGCGTCGGCGGCGATCAGGGTCGCGCTCAGGTCGGGGAAGTGCTGCGCCACCCCTTCGACGGCGGCCGTCACCACGCCCTTCACGGTGTCGGCGTTGTTGTAGGTCAGCACGGCGATGGCGAGGTCCGCCGCCCGCGGCGCCGCCCCCGCCTCCACGGTCATGAAGCCAGGTGGATCAGGAGCGCCATGTAGTCGACGAGGTGCCGTGTGATCAGGAACGAGCGGCGCACGTGCTCGCGCCCCGCCGCGCCCATCCGGGCGATCAGCTCGCGGTTGTTCAGCAGATGCCGCAGGCGAAAGGCCGCGCCCTCGACGGAGTGCACGGTGTAGCCCGTGACGTCGTAGACGATCTGATGCGGCAGACCGCCGACGAAGCCGCCGATGACCGGCTTGCCCTTCCACATCGCCTCCGCGGCGCCGAGGCCGAACGAGCCGCGCACGGACTTCTGCAGCACGATGGTGGCCGCCCGCTGCAGCGCGTTGATCTGGATATGGGCGTCGGGCGGCAGCTCGCGGATGAGGATGTCCGGATCGCGCTGGGCCGACTCGCGCAGCTCGTCGAGCACGCTCGGGCCCTCGGGGTCGGCGAGCGTGCCTGCCAGCACGAGGCGGACGTCGTAGTGCTTCTTCACCAGCCGGTAGGCGTTCACGACGCCCAGCGGATCGTCGGCGCTGTTGAACGAGCCGACCTGCAGCAGGATCGGCTTGTCCTGACCGATGCCGAGGGTGCCGAGGATGGTGGCCACCTCGCGCGGGCTCAGGTCGCGATTCTTCTCCGAGAGCGGGTCGATGGACGGCTGGATGATGTACTTCGGCACGCCGAGGCGGCGCGCGAACGCGGGCAGCGAGAAGATCGCCGCGTCGTACTGGTTCACGAAGGGGCGCAGGAAGCTCCACGCCCGCCGCTGGGGCCGCGAGCAGTCGAAGTGGCAGCGCCACACCCAGCGCCCGGACGCCGGGCGCTGCTGCACGAGCGTGGCCGGCTGGACATCGTGCACCAGCACGAGATCGGCCTCCAGGCTGAGCTTCTTGGCGTTCACGCGATTCATGTCGACGAAGTGATCGAGCGCCTCGTCGGTGAGCACGCGCTCGGGGCCGCGCAGGGCCGCCTCCAGCGTGGTGGCCGTGGCGTAGAAGGCGGGATCGCCGCCGGTGATCTCCCACACCGCCTCGATGCCGAGGTCGGTCATGATCGGCACCATCGTGTGTAGTATTTCGGCGGGGCCGCCGCCGAAGCGGCCACCGCTCAGGTGCAGCAGACGCCGGCCGCGCAGCCGCTCGCCGAGGGTGAGGATGATGTCGACGACGCCCGGAGGCGCGACGCGCCGGTAGTCCTCGACGCCGATCACGCCGCGCTTCCTTCCAGCGCGCTATCGACCAGCGTCAGCACGCGTGCGCGGACCTTCTCGAGATTCGTCATGTACGTGTCGATCCGCTCGATTTTCTCGGCCAGCTCCGGCATCTCGAGGGACGAGCGGATCCACTCGGCGAAGTCACCGGCGCGCCGGCCCAGGCGCGCGCGCGCCTCCACCATGTGCATGTAGATGGCGCTGGCGTCCACGGCGGCGAGCCCGGTGCGAAACTCCGCCAGCGTCTCCGCGCCGGGGCCGAGCGTCACCTCGACGACGTGCGACTGCTGGAAATAGAAGACCTCGCCGAGCTCGACTCGCGGCACGCTGGACAGGCGCACCAGGTGATCGTGGATCACCGAGGCGAGCTCTTCGCGCAGGTCCTCGAGGGTGCTGAACTCGAAGGGGTTCACCACGGCCAGCCGCTCGGCGAGCACCTGGTCGCGCAGGTGCGCGGCCGCCCAGGCGGCGAAGTCGTTGCCGTAGGCGGTGGTGATCGGCCGGTGACGGAGGAAGTAGCCGTGGGTGTGGTAGAAGACCGAGCCGGCCGGCACCTCCTCCAGCCGTTCGAGCAGCTCGCGCTCGTCGGTGGCGCGATGGTCCAGCGCCTGGCGCAGCTCGACGCAGCCGGTGAAGACGAACGGGTGCTTCGCGCGCCGGTTCACTGCGCCCTCCGCACGAGCAGCGCCACGGGAAACCGGGCGAGCACACGACCGAGGGGCAGCGCGGTGCCCTCCAGCGTCTCGCCGGTGAGCACGTTGGTGAACCGGCCGCCGAGCTCGCGCGGGACCTCCACCGTCGTCTCGCTCCAGTACTCCGGGCCGAGCGGCGGTGTATCGCCGCCACGGCTGGCGAGCAGTCGCGGCGCCACCGTGATGGCCGCCGCCTCGTCGCCGAGCCGCGCGAAGGCGCAGACGTGCTCGGCCAGGGCACCGCGCGCCTCGAGCGGGCGATATCCGCCCGCCGCGAACACCGCTGGCTGGGCGCGCCGGAGGGCGAGCGCCTCGCGAACGACAAAGAGCTTCACACGCCCGTCGTCCTTCTGATGCCACAGCGCCTGGGCGAAGCCGGCGCGATCCGCGGTGGTGGCCAGCGCATGCTCGAGCTCGGCGAGCAGGCGCTGGCGAAGCTTCCAGTCCACCGGGCGCCGGTTGTCGGGATCGACGAGGCTCAGGTCCCAGAGCTCGGTGCCCTGGTAGAAGTCGGGGACACCGGGCGCGGTGACCTTGATCAGTGTTTGCGCCAGCGAGTTGAGCGCGCCGAAATGCGCGACTCGCGCCTGGAAGCGAACAAGATCGTCGAGGAAGGCCGCCGCGTGCTGGTGGTCGAGGACGGCCTCCGCGAAGCGCGCGAGGGCCGCGTCGTACCTGGCGTTCGGGTTGATCCAGCTCGTGTGGGACTTCGCCTCGCGCACCGCCTTCAGGAGATAGGCGGTGAGGCGCTCGGCGTCGATCGGCCAGGCGCCGACCAGCGTCTGGTAGATCAGGTACTCGGTGTTCGCGCCCGGCACGGTGGCGCCGTCCACGTTGGTCCGGTGGCGGCGGTTCAGGCGCTGCCAGACGGCGAGACGTCGCCGCCACTCGTCGGGGATCTCCGACAGCACGTTGATCCGCGCGCGCACGTCCTCCCCACGCTTGGTGTCGTGGGTGGCGGTGGCGGACAGCGCGTGCGGCGACCGGCGGAGGCGCGCGCTGTTCTCCGCGTGGAACTCGGCGAGGCTCACGCCGAAGCGGCTCGGGTCGCCGCCGACCTCGTTCAGCGAGACCAGCCGGTTGAACCGGTAGAGGGCCGTGTCCTCGAAGCCCTTCGCGGTGACCGGCCCCGTGATCTGCTGAAAGCGCATGACGAAGTCGAGCCGTTCCCGGATGTCGGCCTCGGTGGCCGACTCCGGCGCTTCGAGCGTGAGCACGCGCCGCAGCCAGTCGTACACGGTGGCGTCGGTGCTGGCACGCCGTCCTGCGTGGGCGGTGGCGCGAGCGATGTAGTCGCGGTCGCGCGGGGTCACCTGACCGTCGACGTACGTCCGGTACACCGGGAAGCCCACGATCGTCTCGCGCAGGGCGCGGGTGAGACTGCCCAGCGTGAAGTCGCGCGAGGACCGATGCTTCTCGGAGATCGTGTTCAGCCGATGACCGAGCACGTTGAGCTCGGAGGCCATCGAGGTCTCCGTGATCAGACGCTTGCACTCGTGGACGATGTCGGTGAACGACGGGCGGGTCTTGATCTGCCTCAGGTAGATCTGATCCATGGCGCGCGCGTTGGCGCGGTGGACGAAGATCCCGTTGAGCAGATTCAGGAACTCGTAGCCGGTCGTCCCCGACGTCTCCCACGAATCGGGCAGCTGCTCGCCGGGAGCCAGGATCTTCTCGGCCACCACGTAGAACTCGCCGCCGGCGCCGCGCTGCAGCCGGCGGAAATACTCCGCGGGGTCATAGAGCCCGTCCGGATGGTCGATGCGCAATCCGGTGACCACGCCGTCGCGGACGAGCCGGAACAGGAGCCGATGGGTCGCCTCGAAGACCTCCGGATCCTCCATACGGATGGCGGCCAGGTCGTTGATGTCGAAGAACCGCCGGTAGTTGATCTCCTCCCCGGCCACCCGCCAGTACGCCACCCGGTAGGCCTGATCGGCCAGGAGGTCATCGAGCAGATCCATGCTGCGTGGCTGCCCCGCCGTTCCGTTGAAGATCTCGACGTTCTGCGCGACGAACTCACGAATCGCCTCCGACTCGGCCAGCAGCGCGAGCAGCTTGTCGCGGCCGATGTCCTTCTCGCGTCGGCGGGCGGCCAGCCGCTCGGGATCCTTTTCCGTCCGCGGCGGCAGCGTGGCGAACCACGTGATGAGCGACTTGAGGCGAACGACATCGGCGTGCTCGCCGCCGAGCCGCTCCGACAGGGTCTCGATGCGGTGCCCCAGGATCCGGCCGTAGGAGCGCGGCGAGATGGGCAGCACGGTCTCGTAGTAGCGGACGAGGAAGCGCCCGTCCTCGAGCGCCAGCCGGAGCTCGCCCTTGTCGAGGACGATCCCGTACTGCTCGCCGAGGATCGGCAGCAGCACCTTGTCCGCGAGCTCGCCCTTCACCGGGTGCCAGTCGATGTCGAAGTACGACGCGTACTGCGAGGCGGCGCCATTCTCGAGCACGTCGTACCACCAGGCGTTCCGGTTCTGCGCGATGCCCATGTGGTTCGGCACCACGTCGACGAGCAGACCCATCTGGCGCTCGCGCAGCGCCGCCGCGAATCGTCCGAAGGCTGCCTCGCCGCCGAGCTCCTCGCGCAGACGATTGTGGTCGCTGACGTCGTAACCGTGGGAGCCGCGGGTGGCCGTCTCGAGGAACGGCGACGTGTAACAGTCGCTCACGCCCAGCGCCTGCAGATAGTCGAGCACCGCGGCCGCGTCGTCGAAGGTCAGGCCCGGCCCGAGCTGCAGCCGGTAGGTCGCCCGCGGCGCCCGCATCAGGCGGCGGCCTCGGGGATCAGGTGAAAGCCGAGCAGCTCGCCGAGCGGAGCGAGCACGGCGTGAGCGCCCGTCTGCCGCGCCCACGTCGCGAAGAACAGGTTCTGCGCCGCCCAGCGGCCGTAGCGCAGGCCGAGCCGGTTGGCGCCCTCGATGAGGGCGAGCGCGTCGGCGATGCGGCCCGGCGTCGGGCTCGCGGCGACCTCGGAGAGTGTGCGGCGCACCAGCCGGATGGCGATGGCGCGACCCGCGTCGAGCTCGAGTGTGAGGCCGAGGGCGGCCGCCTCACCCGCCAGCTCGAACATCCGGTCCGGCAGGGGGCCAGCGTCGCCACGCGCCTCGAACTTCGCGAGCTCCGACATGATCTGCTGCTCGAGCACGTGGCGGCCCACCAGCCGCAGCACTTCGGGAATGGGCGCATCGGCCTGACGCAGGTAATGGACGAGCTTGCGGTTCTCCTCCCACATCTGCTGATACGTCTCCTCGTGCCGCAGGAGGGTGGCGCGCGTGACGCGCGCGAGCACCCGGCGGCGCTCGTCGAGGAAGAGATCGGTCAGCGAGAAGCTACCGCCCGGAAACCAGTCGTCCATGCCGCGCACGACGTCGGCCACGGTGGAGCGGCCGTACCGCCGCAGCAGGTCCGCCTTGATGTCCGTGTACACCGTGGCGTCTTCCCACGCCCGCACGCCGCACACGAAGTCGTGGCCGCCGAAGTGGAGGACCGCGTACAGCGCATCGCGCACCTCGCCGGTCACGGTGGAGCTCACGCGCACGTGCCCGACGCGGAACGGCGTGCCGCCGTACGCCTCGCCCGCGTCGTCGATGCGGCGCACGCGGTAGGCGTGGACGGCGGCCTCCTCCGGCCACGGCTCCAGCAGTCCGATGATGGCGTAGTGCGCGACCACGCGCCGCAGGTCGACCACGGCCGGGCGGATGAGCCGTGCCCACACCACGCCGCCGTCGCGAAAGGCCCGGACGTTGGTGGGCGCCTCTGCCAGCCGCCGTGCCATCTCCGGCTCCAGCCGCGGGCCGCCGAGGTCGGCCAGGTACTGCAGGGCCATGGCCGCGTATCGCAAGATCTGCACGGGCTCGATCGACGAGAGCTCGTCGAAGAACCAGCCGCACGACGTGTACATGAGGAGGCGGTTCCGCTGCATCTCCAGCAGCCGGCGCACCTCCAAACGGGCGGCGGCGTCGAGCGCGACCCGCTGATGCCGCGCGAAGAACGCCTCCAGTCGGTCGGCGCTCCGATCGAGGATCACCTCGACGTACTCGTCGCGCGCCCGCCACGGATCCTTCAGCCACGCGGAGGCGCGGCTCTCGTAGAAGGCATCGATCTCCTCGCGCAGCCAGTCCATGGTCGAGCGGAGCGGCGCCCGCCAGCGTTGATGCCAGTCGCCGCGCATCCGACAGCCGCAGTCGCTCCGCCAGCGCTCGATGCCGTGCGCGCAGCTCCACGAGGTGCCCTCGCGAATCTGCACCTCCTGCGTGGGCGGATGGGCCGCCAGGAACTCGCCGTAGTTGGTGAGGGTCGCGGTGTCCTCGGCCTCGAGCTGCCGGACGGCCGCCGCCAGCGCCATCTCGCCGAAGCGGCGATGGTGACCGTACGATTCGCCGTCGGTGGCGACGTGCACCAGTTGCGGGCCCTCACGCTTGTCGGAGAAGGCGCCCTGCAGGCCGGCCACGAACCGCTCGCCGCGCTCGAGCAGATTCTCGAACGCGATGGCGCGCGAGATGGGACCGTCGTAGAAGAAGAGCGCCAGCTCGCGGCCGCCGGAGCCGCGCCAGCGATACGGCTGACTCGGGTCGATGCCGCCACCGAGCTCCTCCCAGGGGCCCTCGCTGCCCGCCCGCACGCGCGCCGCCTGCGACGGAGCCAGGATGGTGAACGCGAGTCCCGCCTCGGCCAGCACGTCGAGCGTCTCGTTGTCGACGGCGGTCTCCGGCAGCCACATGCCCTCCGGCTCCCGCCCGAACCGCGCCCGAAAGTCGGCGAGCCCCCACGCGACCTGCGTGACCTTGTCGCGGCGGGTGGCCAGCGGCATGATCATGTGGTTGTAGACCTGGGCGAGGGCGTTGCCGTGGCCGCCGCGGGCACGGACGCTGGCGCGGTCGGCCTCGACGATCTTCTGATGGACGTCCGGCGCCTCGCGCTCGAGCCAGGCGCAGAGGGTAGGGCCGACGTTGAACGAGATCTTTTCGAAGTTGTCGACGATGTCCAGGATGCGATCGGCGTGATTCACGCGCCGTGCCGCCGTGTTCGGTGCGTAGCACTCGGCGGTGATGCGCTCGTTCCAGTCGTGGAAGGGCGCCGCGGAATCCTGGACCTCGACCGCCTCCAGCCACGGATTCTCACGCGGCGGCTGGTAGAAGTGGCCGTGAATCGCGACGAAACGCCCCGACGACGACACCGAGGACGCCTCTAGAACTCCTCGAGGCCGGACAGAAACTCGCGGCGGCCGCCGCGCGGAACGACCACGAGGCCCGACGGATCGACGAAGTGGCGTCGCCGGTCCACGGCCGGGTCGACGCCGATCTCGCTGTCGGCGGGAATGATGTTGAAGCGATCGACGATGACGCGCCGCAGCCGGGCGCCCTTGCCCACGGTGGTGTGGTCCATGACGATGGAGTCCTCGATCATGGCGCCCTCGTTGATCCACACCGAGCGGCCCACGATCGAATTGCGGATGGTCGCGCGCTTCACCAGCGAGGACTCACCGATGTGAGCGTTGTCGACGTCGCCGCCGATGAAGCGGGCGGGCGGTCCGGGATGCTGGCCGGTCCGGATGGGCCAGTACCGGTTGTCGAGGTCGAAGCGCGGCGATTCTCCGAGCAAATCCATGTGGGCGTCCCAGTAAGCGTTGATCGTCCCCACGTCGCGCCAGTAGCCGTGCTCTTCGTACGGCTTCACGCCGGGGACCTCGTTGGTCTGGAAGTCGTAGGCGTACACCCGTCCCGTCGGCACCAGCTCGGGGATGATCGAACGACCGAAGTCGTGGTCGGTAGAGCGCCGCGCGTCGGCGAGCAGCGCGTCGACCAGCGCCTGTCGCGTGAACAGGTAGTTGCCCATCGAGACGAGCGCGCGGTCGGGATCATCCGGCATCGCGGGCGGCTGCTTGGGCTTCTCCACGAAGCTCACGACCTTGCCGTGCCGGTCCACCGCCAGCACCCCGAAGGAGGTGGCGTCGCCGCGTGGCACCGGGCGCGCCGCCACCGTGACGTCGGCGCCCGACTCCTGATGGAACGTCAGCATCTGATCGATGTCCATCCGGTAGATGTGGTCGGCGCCGAAGATGGCGACGATGTCCGGATTGAAATCGTCGATGACGTTCAGGTTCTGCAGCACGGCGTCGGCCGTGCCGCGGAACCAGGCCGGCCCGAAGCGCATCTGCGGCGGCACCACCGTGACGAAGTAGTCGGGGACGATGCCGGTGGTGCGCCACGACAGGCGCACGTGCTCGATCAGCGACTGCGACTTGTACTGGACGAGGATGTACAGCGAGAGCAGGTCGGAGTTGACGAAGTTCGAGAGCACGAAGTCGACGATGCGATACCGCCCGGCAAAGGGCACCGCCGGCTTCGACCGGTCACGCGTGAGCGGATGAAGTCGCTCGCCCTTGCCCCCGGCCATGATCATCGCCAAGACCCTCGCGCGCCGCCTCATGATTGTAGCGAGGACTTTGCGTACGGCTCGAGCCGTGGGTGGGCTGATCGAGATGGGCGGTGGCTGCGCTCCGCCGACATTGCGCGCTCCACGGTCAATCGGCGTGAATCTGGGTCGCGGCTTATCGGCGCGCGGGTCATTGTTTGGGGGCCTGGGCCCAGCGGGGGTCGAGGTCGGGGAAGATGAAATCTTCGCGTTCGAGGCGGCGCAGGGTGTTGGCGGCTTCGATCGAGAGGGGCTCGCCGCCGCGCAGGGTGGTGGCCATCTCCGAGAGGCGCTTGAACTCGGCGTAGTGCTCGGCCACGCGGCGCTCGGCGTAGTCGCGCGCCGCCTGCGTCGTGATCAGGAACTGCCAGTCGGAGGCCTGCAGGAGCAGCAGCTCGCGCGTCGCCTGGGCCAGCACGCGCACCAGCTCGACGTTGCCGTCGATGCCGCGGCGGAGATGCTCCGCCCACTCGCTCTCCGCGCTGTACACGCGATCCCACGTCCATTCCGTCTCGCGGTTCAGCCACACGCGGTGGTCGCCGCCCTCGCCCCACGACCCCTCGGGCAGCGACAGCGTCGTGCGCGGCGGCACCGCCTTCAGCGACTCGCCGAGGGTCATGGCGGTGGCGTCGCTGCCGTGCAGTCCGCGCGCCACGTGCTCGAGCCACGCCGGCCCTTCGAACCACCAGTGGCCGAAGAGCTCCGAATCGTACGGCGAGCACACGAGGGCGGGGCCCCGCAGGTCGGCGACGGCGGCCATGAGGGTCTCCTTCACGAGATTGACGAAGTGGCTCCCCTGCAAGCCGACCTTTTCGGCGGCGATCTTCGGATCGTAGAAGGCCTTGCTGCCGAGGTCCCCCTTGGTGTCGGTGATGCGCCAGAAGCGGAGGCCGCCCGGATGGTGCTTCTTGTGGAACTCGAGGTAGTGGAACTCGCCGGGATAGCCATGGTCGCGGCTCCACACCTGCAGCGTCGTCTTGGGGTCGCGAATGAAGGCGACGGCCGAGCCACTGCCGCCTCGCGAGGCGACGCGATACGGCACGTACGGCGAGCGCGCCTCGTTCACCGGCATGGCCGGTGTGGGCTCCACCGCCTCCCGCCGCGCGGGAAGGTAATCGCGGTAGAGGAAGACCGGCTCGCCCGCCGCCACGAGGTGCGAGTCGGCGACGAAATACTCGAGGCTGTGCTGGGCGAGCATCTCCTCGATGCCGGGTCGGACGCGACGCTCGCGCCCGCGGTCGCGGCCGGTCGGTGGCGTCCATTCGTAGCGCGGGCGGTAGGCGCATTCCGGCAGCCAGATTCCCCGTGGCGCCACGCCGAAGTGGCGCTTGTGGGTCTCGACGGCGGTCTTCAGCTGCAGATGGATCGACTCGTCATGCGACAGCAGCGGGAGGTATCCGTGCGTGGCCGCGCAGGTGATGATCTCCAGATGTCCGCCGCGCTGGAGGTCGGCGAACGTGCCCGGGATATCGCCGCCGATCCGACGATGGAGCTCCCACATCCGCTCGTAGAACTCTTCCCAGAAATCCGCCAGCGCCATCATCTCCGGCGGACCCGTCTTTCCGAACTGCGCGCGTCCCTCCGCACACGCACGGCGGACGTTCTCGTAATAGAAGGAGAGCTCCTTCTGGAATTCCGGCGACGCGAGCTGCTCCGTCAGCACGGGCGAGAGGTTGATCGTCCACTTCGGGGAAATGCCGTCGGCCACGAGGCGGTGCGCCACCTCGAGCAGCGGCAGGTAGCACTCGAACGCCGCCTCGTTCAGCCAGTCGCTGCCGTGCGGCCAGCGACCGTGATTGACCACCATCGGAAGATGGGTGTGAAGGACCAGAGCAAACGGATAGCCCATGTCGGCGAACACCTTTCAGCAAAAGCTGGGCCCAGCCAGCGACCAAAGGTAATTGGACCGTATGAACTCACCGGGCGCAAGCCTTCATCTCGGCGCCAACGTGCGCGACGACGGAATCGTCTTCCGCGTCTGGGCGCCCGCCCGGCGGACGGTCGAGGTCGTCGTCGAAGGTCGCCGCCCACTGGCCATGACACGGCAGTCCGATGGCACCTTCGAGGGCACCGCGCCGGCGCTCGCCGCCGGTGCCCGCTATCAGTACCGGCTGGACGGCGACCGGCACCGCCCGGACCCCGCGTCCCGCTATCAGCCCGACGGCGTCCACGGACCATCGGTGGCCGTCGACCCGGGCTCGTTCACGTGGACGGATCAGGCGTTCCGCGGTCGGGACCTCGCGGATTACGTGCTCTACGAGCTCCACGTCGGCACGTTCACCCGCACGGGCACCTTCGAGGGTGTGATCCCGCACCTGCCGCAGCTGGTCGACCTCGGCGTGACGGCGGTCGAGCTGATGCCGGTGGCCGAGTTTCCCGGGTCCCGGAACTGGGGGTATGACGGCGCCCACCTGTTTGCCCCGCAGTCCACGTATGGAGGCCCGCGCGGGCTGCGGCGGCTCGTCGACGCCTGCCACGCCCAGGGCCTGTCGGTCGTGCTCGACGTCGTCTACAACCACCTCGGCCCGGAAGGCAACTATCTCGGGGATTTCGGCCCGTACTTCACCGATCGTTACCGGACGCCGTGGGGAGGAGCGGTCAACTTCGACGGCCCGGAGAGCGCCGGCGTCCGCCGCCACTTCATCGAGAACGCCCGCGCCTGGGTGCGTGAGTTTCACGTCGACGGCCTCCGACTGGACGCGATTCACTCGATCTTCGACGCCAGCTCACGCCACGTCCTGACCGAGCTCGCGGAGGCGGCGCGCGAGGAGGCGCGGGCGCTGGACCGACCGCTCCACATCATGGCCGAGTCGCACGACAACGATCGGCGTGTCGTCCTGCCAGAGAAGGACGGTGGCCTCGGCCTCGACGCCGTCTGGTCAGACGACTTCCACCACGCCGTGCACGTGCGGCTCACGGGCGAGCGTGGCGGCTACTACTGCGACTTCAACGATGCCACCCGGCTGTCGCGCGCGCTCGCCGATGGCTTCGCCTTTCAGGGCGAGCCGTCGGAGTACTTCGGCCGCAAGCGTGGCACGCCGTCCCGCGATCTCCCGGGCGAGCGATTCGTGATCTGCCTACAGAACCACGATCAGGTCGGCAATCGCGCCCAGGGCGACCGCCTCAGCACCGTCGTGTCGTTCGAGGCGGTGAAGCTGGCGGCCGCGCTGATGCTGGCGGCGCCGGCGGTGCCGTTGCTGTTCATGGGCGAGGAGTACGGGGAGACCGCGCCGTTCCAGTTCTTCACGTCGTTCCTGGACCGCGACCTGGCCGAGGCGGTGCGGACCGGACGCGCCGCGGAGTTCGAGCGCTTCGCCTGGGCGGGCACCATTCCGGATCCCGGGGACCCGGCGACGTTCGTGCGCTCGCGGCTCAGCCACCAGCTGGCGAACGCCCCCCGCCATCGGGAGCTCCACCAGTACTATCGTGGCTGGCTGGAGCTGCGCCGCTCGCATCCCGCGCTGGGCGCGCGCGGAAAAGAGCGCACGGTGGCCGACCTCGACGCCGCCGGTGCGGTGCTGACGCTCATCCGCGAGGCGCAGTCGGGGCCGGGCATCCGGCTCGTCGCGAACCTCACCGCCGCCGCTCGGCCGTTCACCGCGCCGGCGGGCTGGCGCGTCTTGCTGGACAGCGAAGCGGTGCGGTTTGCGGGCCGCGCGCGCGAGCCGCTGGGCCCCCACCAGGCGGTGCTCTACGAGGTGACCGCCTAGAGACGGCGCTCAGAACCCCGCGAAGCCACCGGTGAAGGTGCCGATCGCCTTGTTGCCGACGCCGGTCAGCGTGTCGACGATGAAGTTGCCGGGGCAGATCAGCAAGCCGCGTTCCTGCTTTGGGTTGCTGACCGGCCCACCCTTGATGACCCGCTTGAAGACGCGGCCCCCCCGCCAGACGATCGCGAAGACGCGGTCGTCGCCCGTCTCGAGCGACTCCTTGCGGTTGAGGCAGAAGCGATCGGCGACCTGCTTCACGTCCCGCTCGAAGTATTCCTCGCCGTAGTGCTGCGCCATGTAGTCGGTGTACGCCTTGATGTCCTCGGGCCGCTGCAGCGGCGGCGGGCTCACGCCCATTCCCACGGCGGCCAGCGCGTCGTTGCCGTAGAGCGGCCGACTGTTCGGCCGTCGCAGGCGGCCGGCGGTGTCGAGGAAGATGGAGAAGCCCTTCTCGCGCACCTGCTCGATGCTATCGCCGAGGATGCCCCGGCTCTCGTCGGTCTCCTGGATGGTCATGAAACGGTCCGCCATCCTCAACATGTGGACGCTGTTGCACTGGTTGGCCTCGGTTTCGAGCCCGTCGTCCTTGACCTCGCGCTGCGCCTCGAGCACCTCGGGGTTGTCGCAGGGAAGCTTGAAGAGCGCCGTGGTCTTGAAATCGAACGCCTGCTTCCGCAGTAGCGGAGCGGTCGCGCATCCTTCGGACGCGACGACGAGCGCAGCCAGGAAGAGGAGCCGTTGCATGAGTCTCTCTGGCTTGCTACAAAGCAAAGGTCTTGCCAAACCAGCCCTTCGACGCCGTTGACCATCTCCTCGCTCTTGATCCGGGCCGACGCGGCATCGCCGGGTTCTTCCAGGCCGGCGCCGCGCGGCGCGCGGCCGGCGCGCTTGCGGGCAGCCGCCGTGTCCTCATCACGACCGGCTTCATCGTGGAGCCGAAGATGGCCGAGACGGACGGGCCACCCGGCGCCGCCGTGCTCGGGCGCGCCCTCCGGCGGCTGGGGGCTGACGTCAGCTATGTCACCGATGCCGAGAGCATCCCCGTGATGGCGGCCGCGCTGCGCGCGCTCGGCGAGCTTCCGGAGGTGCGGGCGTACGGCGATGGACCGGGGGCGGCCGCGGACGTCCTCACGCGCACCCGCCCGACGCACCTGGTCGCCATCGAGCGGCCGGCCCGCGCCGGGTCCGGCGACTACCTGAACATGCGCGGCGACTCGGTGGCCGAGTGGAATCGGCCGATCGACGAGATCTTTGTTGAGCGTGGGGGGCGTGGTCGAGGCGGTCGTGGCTCCGGTTCTCGTCCTGTCACGGTAGGGGTCGGCGATGGCGGGAACGAGATCGGGATGGGCAACGTGCGTGCGAGGCTGGCGAAGCAAGGGCCGTTGATGGCTAAGATCGCGGCCACGGTCACCGTCGATCACCTCGTGGTGGCCGGCGTGTCCAACTGGGGGGCGTACGGCATCGTGGCCCACCTCGGACACCTCGCGGGGCAGGCGCTTCTGCACACGCCGGCGCAGGAGCGGGAGCTGGTCGCGGCCTGCGTCGAATCGGGCGCGTCGGACGGAGTGACGCGGCGCCGGGAGCCCACCGTGGACGGGCTGCCCCTCGACGTGCATGCGTCGGTCGTGGCGCTGCTCGGGGTATCATGGGGGCCATGACGATCCAGGAGGAGTTCCGCGCGCGGCATCCGCGCGCGGCCGCCCTGGCGGAGCGGGCACGGGCCGCGATTCCCGGCGGCATCACCCACGACATCCGACACCTGCTGCCCTTCCCCGTGTACATCGAGCGTGCCCGCGGCACCCGGAAGTGGGACGTGGACGGCCACGAGTACGTCGACTACTGGATGGGCCACGGTGCCCTCTTCCTGGGCCACTGCCACCCGGCCGTGGTGAGCGCCGTGCAGGAGCAGGTCGCGCGCGGCACCCATCTGGGCGCGAGCCATGAGCTCGAGGTGCGATGGGCCGAGCTGGTCAATCGCCTGGTGCCATGCGCGGAGCTCACACGCTTCACCATGTCCGGCACCGAGGCGACGCACCTCGCCATGCGCGTGGCGCGCGCCTACACGGGTCGCACCAAGATTCTGAAGTTCGCGGGGCACTTTCACGGCTGGCACGACGGCGCCGTGGCCGGCGTCAACCCGCCGTACGAGGTGCCGATGTCGGCGGGCATTCCCGGCGCCACCCTCGATCAGGTGCTCATCTGCCCGCCCAACGACATCAAGGCCGTCGAGACCGCGCTCGAGCGCGGCGACGTTGCCGCGGTGATCATGGAGCCGGCCGGCGGGCAATCGGGCACCACGCCGACCATTCCGGGTTACCTCCAGGAGCTGCGCGCGCTGACGACGCGCCACGACGTCGTGCTGATCTTCGACGAGGTGATCACGGGGTTCCGCTACGC
>Ga0075431_100001212_pt1 | contig 23335 bp, 18 predicted proteins | sample RhiMetdeltSRZDD5_FD_75297 | JGI IMG/M metagenome (GOLD analysis project Ga0075431, IMG submission 75297) | Populus rhizosphere microbial communities from Tennessee, USA - Rhizosphere MetaG P. deltoides SRZDD5 | ecosystem: Host-associated > Plants > Roots > Rhizosphere > Soil | place: USA... | reverse complement strand
GTTACCGACCCCGCGGCGCCCCCCATCCGGCTGCAACGCCACGTCCCCAACTCGATCGCCACCATCCATCGCAGGCTGGCGGCAGCGATCGCTCGAACGCTTCCCAGATACCCATGCTGCGCGCGTAGCTTCACACGCGACGCGCAGCATGCTCTATGACGCAGTAGGACTAACGCACCCTACGACGCTACGGCCCCACGCGCTCCATGCCGGCGGCCTCGATGGCCGGGGTGGTCTCCGCCGCCATGAGGAGCGCGATCAGCGCCTTGGCGGCCTCGGCGTTCCTGGATGCGGCCGCCACGCCGGCCGTGTAGACCGTGTAGTGCTGCATGTCCCGCGGCAGCAGGCCCGCGATCTCGACGCCGGGCACGCCGACGATGTTGGCGAGCGTGATCACGGACATCTCCACCTCGCCCTTGGCGACGGGCGCCACGGCCTCGCCGCTCGGCAGCGGCCTGAGCTTGGGTGTCACCTCGGCGGCAATGCCGAGCCGGTCGAGCAGCCCCGTGAAGTATTTGCCGCTCGCACCTTCGCCTGAATAGGAGATGGACCCGGCCGCCAGCAGCGTGCGCTTGAGGTCCTCGCCGGTGCCGGTCCCGGGCTTCGGCGTACCGGCCTTGACGGCCACGCCGATGGCCGAGCGGGCGATGTCCGTCCGCGTGTCGGCCAGGACCTTGCCGTCCTTGATCAGGGCGTCCAGCGAGGCCGGCACCAGGATGGCCAGATCGAACGGCTCGCCGGCATCGATCTGCCGCTTCAACGGGGCCGAGGTTCCGAGCTTGATTGTGAGCTTGTGGCCGGACGCGCGCTCGAACTGCGGGCCCAGCTTCTCCAGCGCCTGTCGCAGTGACGCGGTGGCGAAGACCGTGATGTCGGCGGCGTTCGCGGCACTTGCCTGTCCGATCAGCACAGCCGCCCCTACTGTTGCCGCCGCGGCCATCGAGCCGATGCCCATGGTGCTTCCTCCGTTTCCTGGGTTTTGCGCCTGCTGGCGCCGTTCATCTTGGAACGGCATCCATTCAGCCTGTTCTCGATCCGTGCCGCAATACCGTCTCCAGCGACGCATCCGCTATGCAGGATATCTGATAGCGCGGAGAACCGCCCATAGCGGTGCAGCCAAGACGGATCTGCCAGTTATCCACATCATCATGCGACAACCGCTCCGGATACCACGCTTCGGCCACGTGAGGGTGGCACAAGCAAAGCTCCGTCGGCAGCGGGGTGTGCGGGGCCGAGCCGCTGAAACCCACGGCGCCCATCGGCGGGCGTAGAGCCGCCACGCCGGCGTGCGCGCCTCGGTGCGCGCGAAGGGAGCCGGCTCACTCGAGGAGCGCAGAGGTGCGCACGTTGTATCAGGCGCTCGGTCTTCCCCCCGGCGCACACGAGCAGCAGATCAAGGACGCCTACAGGTCCCTGGCCCGCCGCCTCCATCCCGACCTCAACGCCGGCGACGCCGCGGGCGCCCACCGGCTCGCCGAGATCAACAGCGCCTACGCCACCTTGGGCAACCCCGAGGCGCGGGCCGCCTACGACCGCGACCTCGCGCAGCAGCGCGTGGATCTCCGCCGGCGCCTCCTGACTATTGCCGCCAGCGGCGCCGTGACCTTCGTGGTGACCGCGCTCGTTGTCGTGACCACGCTCCGCCGCGACGCGCCGGCACCGTCTGCGGTGGGGGTGGCGACAGTGCGCAGCAACGACAAGGCGGCGGCTCTCCCGCAGAGCCGCATGCCCGGCGCCCCCCCGCCTGTCGACGGCCCCGCCGGCCAGGTCGACCCTGGGCGCGCCACGATCTGGCGGACCTATCGCAATGCCCGCTTCGACTTCGCGCTCCGCTACCCCGCCGGCCTGCTCGCCTTCGACGCCGCCCGAAGCGATGCCCACGTGACCACTTTCGTCTCCCGCGACGGCCAGGCGGTTCTCCGCATCGTGGCCGCCGAGAACACCGCCGGCATTACGCCCGGCGGATATCGCAGCGTGCTGATGAAGGATCGCTACGCCGGGGCCACATTCAAGCCGGCGCCGCGGCGCGAGCACTGGTTCGCGCTGTCCGGCACGCTCGGCGACGAGGTGTTCCTGGAGCGTGTCACGTTCTCCTGCGATGGCCGCTCCATGCATGGCTGGCAGATGCGCTATCCCTCGAGCCAGCGCGCCACCTACGACGATCTGGCCGCGCTCATCCTGCGCAACCACCCCCACGGCAACGGCCCCGGCGCCGGCTGCGAGGGCCCGAGGCGCAAGGGACAGGAACGGCGTAAAACGTAGGCTGCGCTGCGCGGAAGGCGCGGGTCGCCGCCGGAACAGGTGCATCGGCGCAATACGGGCTAACGCCCTATTGCGCCCTACGATTCTGCCAGCATCCCCGCCACCATCTCGCCGATCGCCAGCGACGCCGTAAGGCCTGGGCTCTCGATGCCGTAGAGGGCCACCAGGCCGGGCAGGCCGTGCTGCTCGGGGCTATGGATGGCGAAGTCGGGCACCGGCTCTCCCTCGCGGTAGAGCTTGGGGCGGATGCCGGTGTAGTCGGGGTGCAGGCGGCTCGCATCGAGACCCGGGTAGTAGCTGCGGATGAACCCTAAGAACCTCTCCAGCTTCTCTGGCTCGAAGCCGTAGTCGATATCGGGGATCCACTCGATGTCGGGGCCGAACTTGCAGCGCCCGCCGATATCGACGGTGGCGTGCAGTCCCAGCCAGGCTCCGTCGGGCAGCGGATAGATGTGGCGCTTGAACGGCGAGGGGCCGGACAGGGCGTAGTACTGCCCCTTGGCATAGTACGTCTCGGGCACGCTGTAGCCCGCGCCATAGCTCAGCGTGCGCGCGAGCTTTGAAGCGAGCAGCCCCGCCGACATCACCAGGTTCCGGCACGCGATGGCGCCGGGCGCCTCGCCGCCCGTGGTCAACCGGTAGAGGCCACCGCCCGTGCGCTCGATCCGCTCCACCGGGCAGCGCAGCACCACCGAGCCGCCCCGCGCCTCGATGTGGCCCTCCAGCGCCAGCATGTAGCCGTGGCTGTCGATGATGCCCGTGGACGGCGAGATCAGCGCCGCCACGCAGGCAAGCTCCGGCTCCAGCGCGCGCGCCGCATTGGCTCCGAGCGGCTCCAGGTCGGTGACACCGTTCCTCTCCGCCGTCTGCTTGATGGCGGCGAGCTTGGGCAGCTGGCTCTCGTGCGTCGCCACCAGCAGCTTGCCGCAGCGGGCGTGGGCCACGTTGCTCTCGGCGCAGAACCGGTAGAGCAGCTCCTTGCCGCGCACGCACAGGCGGGCGCGCAGGCTGCCCGTCGGATAGTAGATGCCGGCGTGGATCACCTCGCTGTTGCGCGAGGAGGTCTCCGAGCCGATCAGCGCGTGCTGCTCCAGCACCATCACCTCGTGGCCGGCCTCCGCCAGCGCCCGCGCCACCGCCAGCCCGACCGCGCCGGCGCCGACCACGATGGTCTCAACGTCCGCCGTCATTGTTGGCCCGCGTGCGCCGGGAGGAGGCGCGGCGGCGCGTCCACGCCACCGCGGCAGGAAGGCACGCGCTCGCGGTCAGCAATTTTTCTGCTTGCTTCGAACAAATAAGGAACATAAATTGAACGAAGAGTGATTGTCAGCGTTCTGGGGCGAACCATGGACTTTGTCTTGGCCTTCGTGGCCGGAAGCAGCGTCGGTGCCGCCGCCGGCGGGCTTCTGGTGCATGTCGTGCGCAGCCATTTGCGCGCCGAGCTGGCCGCCGCGCAAGAGGCTGAAGCAGCGCGCTCAGAGGAGCTGACCGCGGCGCGCGGGGATGCCGAGATATGGCGGGATCGCCTCCAGGCGGAGCAGGTGGCCCGTGCGGCGCTGGAGGCCCGCCTGCTGGAGCAGTCCCAGGGCCATGCCGAGAAGCTGGCCCTGCTGACGCAGGTCCGCGGCGAGATCGAGAAGGACCTCAAGAGCATCGCCACTGACGCCCTGCGCGCCAACCAGGGCAGCTTCGTCGAGCTGGCCAACGAAATACTGGAGAAGCACAAAGTCGGCGCTGCGGCCGACCTGACGGCCCGGCAGAAGGCCGTGGAGAACCTGGTGGCGCCGCTGCGGGAGACGCTGCAGGGCTACAAGGCCCAGGTGGACGAGCTGGAGCGGGCGCGCGCCCACGCCTTCGGGGCGCTGTCGGCGGAGATCAAGGGTGTGGCTGCGACCCAGCAGGCGGTGCGGACCGAGACGGCGAAGCTCGTCAATGCGCTGCGCGCTGCGCCGAAGACGCGGGGCCGTTGGGGCGAGCAGACGCTGCGCAACGTGCTGGAGCTGTCGGGCCTCAGCGCCCATTGCGACTTCGCTACCGAGGAGAGCTTCGCCCGCGAGGGCGGCACGCTGCGGCCCGATGTCATCATCCGGCTTCCCGGCGGGCGCTCGATCATCGTGGATGCCAAGACCTCGCTGTCGGCCTACCTGGACGCCGTGGATGCCACCGATGACGGCGAGCGCGAGCGCCATCTAGGACTGCACGCAGCCCAGCTCAGGGCGCACGTCAAGGCGCTGGCGGGCAAGTCCTATCGCGACCTCGTGCCCAGCCCGGACTTTGTGGTCATGTTCGTGCCCGGCGACAATTTCTACGCCGCTGCCGCCGAGCGCGATCCCGCCCTGTTCGAGGATGCCGCCGCTCTGGGCGTCGTCATCGTCAGCCCGGCCACGCTGATCGCGCTCGCCAAGGCCGTCGCCTACGGCTGGCGCCAGGAGAAGGTGGCCGAGAACGCCCAAGCCGTGCACGACCTGGGCCGCGAGCTTTATCGGCGCCTTGGCCGGATGGCGGAGCACATCTCGCGCTGCGGCGACGCGCTGGGGCGCTCGGTGCTGCACTACAACCAGCTCATCGGCAGCCTGGAGCACTCCGTTATGCCCCAGGCGCGGCGTTTCACCGAGCTGGAGGTGGAAGGCACCGCCAACGAGTTGCCGCTGCTGCGCCAGATCGAGGTGCAGGCCCGGATGCTTCGCCAGGAGCCCGCGACAGCATCGCATCCAGACGCCGGAGGCGCCGCTGCAGACATCGCAGCAGACAGGGCGGAGGCCGCATAGCCCTGGTTGGGGCTGGGGAGAGACCGGCGTCCACCGCCGCTCCGCTGCCGACTCAGTTTAGAGAATGCAAGAGTGTTGAAAGGAGATCGTCGCGCATGGCCCTGCTCCACCTCAACCGCCAGCCCAAGCCCCACGCCCATCCGCAGGGCGAGCTGTGCCCGCTGTGCGAGCAGCCGATCGGGCAGGATATCGCCCGCCGCATCGAGGCGAGGGTGCGCGAGCAGCAGGAGGCGGCCGTCGCGCAGGCTCGTGCCGAGATGGCGGTTGTCGCCGAGCAGGCCGTGCTCGCGGCCCGGACCGAGGCCAGGGCCCAGGCTGAGTCCGCGGCCGCCGCCAGACTCGCCGACGTCCAGGCGCGGCTCGCCGCGGCCGAGCAGGCCCGCGCCGAGCAGGCCGCGGCAGCCTCGCAAGCCCTGGCTTTGGCCCGCAGCGAGGCGAAGGCCCAGGCCAGGATCGAGGCCGAGGCCGCAGCCACCGCCAGGCTCGCCGACATCCAGGTGCGCCTCTCTGCCGCCGAGCAGGCCCGCGCCGACGCGGCCGGCCAGGTCGCGGCGCTGAAGGCGGAGCAGCAGGCCGCGGTGGAGGCGCGCGTCGCCGAGATCGCAGAGACGCTCGCGCGCCAGACGGAGGATCTGCAGCGCGAGAAGGAAGTCGCCGTGCTGGCCGAGAAGGCCAAGGTTCTGAAGCTCACCTCCGACCTGGCCGACCTGCAGCGCAAGCTGGAAGGCAAGTCGGCACACGAGCTGGGCGAAGGCTCCGAGATCGACCTGTTCGAGCAGCTGCGCTCGGCCTTCGAGGCCGACCGCATCCAGCGCGTCCCCAAGGGCGTCAACGGCGCGGATGTGATCCACGAGGTGGTGCACAACGGGCGCACCTGCGGCAAGATCGTCTACGACGCCAAGAACCGCGACGCCTGGCAGAACGGTTTTGCCGTCAAGCTCAACGCCGACAAGCTGGCGCAGGGGGCCGACCATGCCATCCTGTCCAGCAACAAGTTCCCGAGGGACAAGCGCGAGATCCACCTGCAGGACGGCGTGATCGTGGCGGCGCCGGCGCGCGTGCTGGCCATCGTCGAGATCCTGCGCGACCAGCTCATCCGCCTGCATGACCTGCGCGTCAGCAACGAGCAGCGCGACAGCAAGTCCGAGGAGCTCTACGCCTTCATCACCTCCGAGCACTGCAGGCAGCTGATCGGGCAGGTGGAGGCCCAGGCCGGCAAGATGCTCGACCTCGACGCCAAGGAGGTGGAGGCCCACCGGCGGGTCTGGGACCAGCGCAGGAAGCTGATCAACGCGGCGCAAAAGGCGCGCAGCGACCTCTCCTTCGAGATCGACCGCATCATCGGCACGGCAGGCAACGGCCCGGAGGGCACGGCGGAATAGTGGCCATACGGGGTCAGACCCCTTGCCAAGACGCCTTCGAGAAGGCCGCCGGCAGCGGCCAGGGGTCTGACCCCGCTCCCGCTCCCGCCTCTTTTCTAGCGCAGCGGCCAGACGCTGCGCGTTCGGCCCCGTGAGGCCGTGAGGAGGTCAGAAGCGTGAGGTCGTGGCGGGCATGGGTGCCAGTTTCGCCCGGGCGCCCGCCGCACGCAGCCCCGCCGCACGAAGGCTTGACGCCGCTGCTCCGGTGATCCTCTGTAGGTTGCGTCGGGAAAAGGTCGGTCGGCCGCTCTGCACGTGAATCGGGCGCCCGGTCCCCACTCATCCCACGTCTCCGAGGCCTTCGTGACCGTCCGCAACATCCTGTTCATCATGTGCGACCAGCTGCGCTGGGACTACCTGTCCTGCGCCGGCCATCCGCACCTCGAGACGCCGACCATCGACGCATTGGCCGCGCGCGGGGTGCGCTTCACGCGCGCCTACGTGCAGTCGCCCGTGTGCGGGCCCTCGCGCATGAGCTTCTACACGGGCCGCTACGTCGCCTCGCACGGCGCCACCTGGAACGGTGTGCCACTGAAGGTGGGGGAGATGACGCTCGGCGACTATCTGCGCCCCCTCGGCGTGCAGGTGGCGCTGGCCGGCAAGACGCACATGCGCGCCGACACCGAGGGCATGCAGCGTCTCGGCATCGACCCGCAATCCATCATCGGCGTGCGCGTCTCCGAGTGCGGCTTCGACCCGTTCGATCGCGACGACGGTCTGCACGCCGAAGGCCCCGGCGGCCGCTACGACCCGCAGCGGCCGCGCTACCAGCGCTATCTCAACGACAAGGGCTACGGCGGCGCCAATCCCTGGCACGACTGGGCCAACGCCGCCGAGGGCGAGGGCAACGCACTGGCCTCAGGCTGGGCCTTGCGGCACGCGCGCAGGCCGGCACGGGTGGCCGAGGAGGATTCAGAGACGCCCTACATGACCCGGCGGGCCATGGAGTTCATGGCCCAGGCCGGCGACGCCCCCTGGTGCCTGCACCTCTCCTACATCAAGCCGCATTGGCCTTACATCGCGCCGGCGCCCTACAACGCCATGTTCGGCCCGGAGCACGTCCTTCCCGCGGTGCGGTCCGAGGCGGAGCGGGCCGACCCCCATCCTCTCTATCGCGAGTTCATGAGCCTGCGCGTGGCCCGCAGCTTCTCGCGCGAGGAGGTGCGAGCCGAAGTGATTCCGGCCTACATGGGCCTGATCCGGCAGATCGACGACCAGCTCGGCCTGCTCTTCCGCTTCATGCGGGAGCGGGGGCTGCTGCGGAATACGCTGATCGTCTTCACCTCCGACCACGGCGACTACCTGGGCGACCACTGGCTGGGCGAGAAGGACCTGTTCCACGAGCCCTCCGCCAAGGTGCCGCTGATCGTTTCAGACCCGTCGCCAGAGGCCGACAAGACCCGCGGCACGGTCTGCGACGCGCTGGTGGAGGCCATTGACCTGGTGCCGACCTTCCTGGCGGCGCTCGGCGCCGATCCGGCCCAGCAGTCGCACCGGCTGGAGGGCCGCTCGCTGGCGCCGTTCCTGGCGGGCCGGCCGCCGGCCGAATGGCGCCGCTCAGTCTTCAGCGAGTACGACTATTCGATGCTCCCGGTCGCCACCAGGCTCGGGGTGGCACCGCGCGACGCGCGCCTGTTCATGGTGGCCGACCGGCGCTGGAAGTACCTGCACGCGCCGGGCTTCCGGCCCATGCTCTTCGACCTGGAGACGGACCCGCAGGAGCTCACCGATCTCGGCGCCGACCCGGCCCACGAGGGCGAGCGCAGGCGGTTGGCGGCCGAGCTGGCCGAGTGGGGGCTGCGCCTCTCCCAGCGCACCACCCGCTCCGACGCTCAGATTGTGGCGGGCCGCGGCACGTCGCTGCGCAAGGGCATCCTGGTCGGCGTGTGGGACGAAAGCGAGCTCCCCGAGGAGCTGTGGAGTGCCTATCGGGGAGGCGAGAGCTGACGCGATGGGGTAACGGGGGTCAGCCCCCTCGCTTCTGCCGTTCAGCCTCACGTCGATCGCTCGATGCGAGGGGCCTGACCCCCGCAGGCCCTTGCCTTTGCCTCGCCGGCAGCGAATTGTTTCACGTGAAGCAAGTCAACAACACAACCAGCTCAGCGGGCTGGAAGGGATGGGGGAAGCGCATGCGGCGTGGCTCGATTCGGGCTTTGACGCTCATTCTCGCGGCTGTTGCCGCAGCAACGTTGGTCTTCGCTCCAGCCCCGGCCCACGCGCAGGCGCCCGAGCGCACGGTGCGCATCGTCTTCCCGTTCGCGCCCGGCGGCTCGGGCGACGCCCTGGCGCGGCTGATCGCCGAGCACCTGCGCACTGCCCTCAGCCAGCCCGTCATCGTGGAGAACCGCACCGGCGCCCAGGGCCGCCTCGGCGTCCAGGCGGTGAAAGCCGCCGCCCCCGACGGCAACACCCTCCTGCTCACCCCGGTGGCGCCCATGTCGGTCTACCAGCACGTCTACAAGGCGCTGGCCTACGATCCCGTCGACGATTTCGCGCCCGTCTCCCAGGTGGCCACTTTCGACTTCGCCGTGGCGGTCGGCCCGCAGGTGCCGGTCGCGAGCCTCAAGGAGCTGGTAGCCTGGGTGCAGGCCAACCCGGCCCAGGGCAACTACGGCACGCCCGGTGCTGGCACGCTGCCGCACTTCCTGGCTGTGTCGCTCGGAAGGATCACACGCCTCGACCTGCGTCACGTCGGCTACCGCGGCTCGGCGGCGGCGCTCACCGATCTGGTTGCCGGTCAGATCCCTATCCTGGTCACCACCACCGCCGACGTGCTGGAGAGCCACAGGGCCGGCCGCATCAAGGTGGTGGCAACCTCGGATGCAGCCCGCTCGCCGTTCCTGCCAGAGACACCTACCCTCAAGGAGGCGGGCTTCGATCTGGTCGCGAGCGGCTGGTACGGCGTGTTCGCTCCCGTCGGCACGCCGGCGGACGTTGTGGCGAGGCTGAGTGCGGCCGTGGCGGCGTCGGTGCAGACTCCGCAGGTCAAGGAGCGCCTCCTGGCCTTCGGCCTTGTCCCCACCGGCACCTCCGCAGCGGAGCTGGCCCGCATCCAGCAGGCCGACTCCCGGCTGTGGGCCCCCGCCGTCAAGGCCTCGGGCTTCACGCCGGAGCAGTAGGAGCGCAAGGCACGCGCGGACCCAGCGGCTTCGACCTTACGGCAGGACCGCCTCGAAGCCAGCGGGGCCAGCTGCGACTATCCATCCTGCAGCACCTCGCGCTTGCGACGGACCTCGGGAATCAGCAGGCTCGCGAGCAGCAGCGCGGCGCAGGCGAGCAGCACGGCGCTGATGGGGCGCTCGATGAACACTGTAAGGTCGCCCGAGCTGATCAGCATGGCGCGTCGGAAGTTCTCCTCCAGCATCGGTCCCAGCACGAAGCCGAGCACGAACGGCGCCGGCTCGACGCCGATCTTGAGGAAGAAGTAGCCGACGAGGCCGAAGCCCAGCATCAGCCAGACATCGAAGAAGCTGTTGTTGATGCTGTAGGCGCCGATGGCGCAGAACACCACGATGGCCGGGAACAGCAGATTGTAGGGCACGCGCAAGAGCGACACCCAGATGCCGATCAGCGGCAGGTTGATGATGATCAGCATCAAATTGCCGATCCACATGGAGGCGATCACGCCCCAGAACAGGTCCGGCTGCTTGGTCATGACCTGCGGGCCCGGCTGGATGCCCTGGATCATGAGCGCGCCGATCATCAGCGCCATCAGCGGGTTGGTGGGCAGCCCCAGCGTCAGCATCGGCACGAAGCTCGTCTGCGCGCCGGCGTTGTTGGCGGCCTCCGGCGCGGCGACGCCTTCGATGGCGCCCTTGCCGAAGCGCGACGGATCGGCGGCGACCTTCTTCTCCAGCGCGTAGGCCGAGAACGGCGGCAGCGCCGCGCCGCCGCCGGGCAGCACGCCCAGCAGGCACCCGACCGACGTTCCCCGCAGCATGGCCGGTAAGGCGGCGGCGAGGTCCGCGCGCGTCGGCAGCAGGTTGGCGATGCGCATGCGGGGGAGATCGCGGTCCTGCGGCTGCTCCAGGTTGCGGATCATCTCGGCGATGCCGAACAGGCCGATGGCGATCGGCACGAAGCTGATGCCGTCGGTGATGTCGGGGATGCCGAACGTCATGCGCGGCGCGCCCGAGTTCACGTCCACGCCGACCAGGCCGACCAGCACGCCGACGATGATCATGGCGATGGCCTTGGCGGGCGAGCCGTGGGCCAGCACGACGGCGCCGAGCAGCCCCAGGATGACGAGGCTCACCGTTTCCACCGCCGTGAACTTCAGCGCGAGCGCGGCGAGCGGCAGGCTCATGAGCGCGATCGCCAGCGTTGCCACGGTGCCGGCGAAGAACGAGGCGATGGCGGCGATCGCCAGTGCCGAACCGGCGCGGCCCTGCCGGGCCATCTGGTAGCCGTCGATGCAGGTGACGATGGAGGAGGTCTCGCCCGGCACGTTGACGAGAATGGCGGCCGTCGAGCTGCCGTACTGGGCGCCGTAGAAGATGCCCGCGAGCATGATCATCGCCGAAGCCGGCGACAGGCCGAACGTGAAGGGCAGCAGCATCGCCACCGTGGTGAGCGGCGAGATGCCGGGCAGCACGCCGACCAGCGTGCCGATCAGCACGCCGGCAAGGCAGAACAGCAGGTTCTGCCAGCTCGCCGCCGTCGCGAGACCGAGCGCCAGGTTGTCGAACAGCTCCACCCGATTTCCTCACCAGGCGCCAATCTGGGGCCAGTATTGCGCCCAGAACCGGACCAGGGACGACGGCCAGAGCTGGAACGGCAGGCCGAGGCCCTTCACGAACAGCAGCGCCGAGAAGGCGGCGAGCGCCGGGCCGAGCAGAACGAGCCGGCCCCAGCGCACCGGTCCGGTGGCGGTGCCGGCGACGAGCACGCTCCCTACGCAGGCGGCCATCAGCCCCAGGGTGGAGAACAGCACCGCAAACACCGCGATCGCGGCGAGGATCGCGATCAGCGGCCGCCAGGCCGGCGCCGGCAACGGCTCGATGGCCTTGAGCGTCCGCGCGAGCGCCCCGGTGACGCAGAACGTGGCGCCGAAACCGAGGATGACCCACGCGAGAGCGCGCGGCACGAAGCCCGGCCCCATGTCGGCGGCGGTGCCGACGCTGAGCCTGGCGGTGGCCGCGAACGCGACCAGCGCCAGCGCGATCAGGAACAGCCCGAACGCCACCTCCTTGACGTCGATCCGGCGCAGCACGGCAGGCCCGCCTCTCTACTGCACCTTGATGCCGGCTTCCTTGATGATCGCCCCGTACGCGTCGGTATTGCTCGCGATCCACTTGGCGAGCGCCGCGGCCGGGCCGGCCTTTATCTCGCCGCCCAGATCCTCGATGCGCTTGGCGACGTCCGGCATGGCGAGGATCTTGTTGAGCTCGGCGTTGAGCCGTTCGACCACGGGCGCCGGCGTGCCTGCGGTGGTGAGCAGGCCCTGCCAGGAGCCCACGTCGACCGGGCTGACATTGAGCTCCTTGAAGGTCGGCAGATCGTTGATGCTCTGCACGCGCTTGTCGCCGGAGACGGCCAGCCCCTTGAGCTGCCCCTGCGCGACGAACGAGGCGGTCGCCGTCGCCCCATTGAGGATGACCTGGCTCTCGCCCGAGACGGTGCCCTTGATGGCATCGGCACCGCCCCGGTAGGGCACATGCTTGAAGCTCACGCCCCACCCTCTCTCCAGCTGCACCGCGGAGATGTGGTTGGCAACGCCGATGCCGGCATTGCCCCACGGCGTCTTGCCCGGATTGGCCTTGGCATAGGCCACCAGCTCGGCCACGGTCTTCACCGGCACGCTCGGGTGCACGGCGAGCACGTAGGGCGCAAACGAGATCAGGCCGATCGGCGCCAGATCCTTGGTCGGGCTGTAGGTCATGCTGGCGAGCAGGTTGGGCGAGATGGCGAGCGTGCTGACATCGAGCAGCAGGAGGGTGTGGCCGTCCTTGTCAGCCTTGGCGACGAGATCGGCGCCGATGTTGCCGCCGGCTCCCGTCTTGTTCTCGACCACCACCGGCTGGCCGACGGCATCCTGCAGCTTCGGGCCGATCAGACGCGCCAGGATATCGCTCGTCCCGCCCGCCGCGAACGGCACGATGATCCTGACCGGCTTGTTGAAGGTCTGCGCCGGCGCGGCCGCGGGCGCCAAGCCAATCGCCGATGCCAGGAGGCCTGCGAGCGCAACGCGGGCGCGAGAGAAGGTCATGTTTCACTCCCTCATGTCTGCTTGTTGCGCTCAGCCTATGGCATCCGGTGCTCCGCGGCAAAGCCTATGCTGGTCACCGTCGCCCTCACGATGACGCCAATCCTGCGGCTCGCAGCGAGGGGAAACGTATCGGCATCCACCGTCCCCTCTCCCCTTGGGGGAGAGGATGTGAGGCCATGACTTACGGCCGCGTACGCCACGCGGCCCACGGGCACAACGCTTAAGGGCGCGGCCGTAAGTCATTTGGCCGAACTGGTGAGGGGCTACTTTAGCTCCGCGTGTGCCAAAGGCCCCCTCATCCGGCCCTTCGGGCCACCTTCTCCCCAAGGGGAGAAGGGTCGCCGCGGCACGGTGGGTAGCCTTTTGACAAGCATCCAGCCGGGGCCAGTAGCCTCAAGCGAGTCAACCAATGTCGTCGCTGTACTTAGTTCAGCTTCACCATCCCATAGAGCCGGATGGTGCGGCCGGGCTCCAGCACCTCGTCCTTCTTGAACGAGACGTGGTTGCGTACGTCGTCGTCGAGCAGATTCTCGCCTTTGAGGCCGATGGTCATCTCCGGAGCGAAGCCCCCATCGAGCTTGAAGGTATAGGCCAGGTCCACATTGAGCAGCGTATAGCCGTCGGTCGGCGTTTCGCCGTTGCCGATCCGGCTCTGGTCGAAGGCGTGCAGGAAGCCGAGGCGGGCGAACCAGTTGACGTCGCGGTAGTAGACACCGGCACCGGCACGATGCGGCGGGATGCGGGGAACATTGCCGCCCTCCGCGTCGTCGAAGCTGGCGCGGACGAAGTCGTAGCGGCCGTCGATGCCCCAGGTGCCGCGCCAGACGCGCCCGATGTCCAGCTCGCCGAGCAGCTCCACTCCATAGAAGGTGGCGTTGCGCTGCTGGTACACGACCCGATCGAGCTCCAAGTCGGCGTCAGGGTCGGCTACGCAGGTGGCAAGCGTGTCGTCGCACTTCCCCGCGAGCTGCTTGAAGATGAAGCCGTTGAACCTGGTGTAGTAGGCCGAGGCGTCGAAGCGGAGCGGCCCGTTGGCCTTGCGGAAGCCCAATTCGAAGGTGTGCGCTTTCTCCTCGTTCAAGTTCGGGTTGCCGATCTCGAACGTGCCGGTGGCCTCGTGCACGCCCTTGGAGAACAGCTCCGCATCTGCTGGCGCGCGCTCCACGTATTGGCCCGTCAGGCGAGCGACCACGCCCCACGGCAGGTCGTAGAGCAGCCCGGCGCTGGCACTCAGCGGCATAAACCGGCGCTCGGTCGCGACGAGGGCGCCTTTGCCGGGATCAGTGGGATCGAGCACGAGCCCGGTGCCATCCATGCTGGTCTGCTCGATGCGGGTGGCAGCCTGCAGGCGCAGCCGCTTGGTCAGCTGCAGCTCCTCGAACCAGAACGCCGCCACGGTGTTGGTGCGGGCAGGGTCGAGGAGATTGTCGGCGAAGACACCCGGATCCTCGGTTTCTTCGAAGCTCAGCGCCGCGACCCGCTTGTAGCCGAACTGCACGCCGACCGCGCCGCGCAGTTCGCCCAACCCGGTCATGACGGGAAGATGCTGCACCTCCACGCGACCCTCGGTCTGCCGGTTCTTGAAGCGCGACCCGACTTCACCCTCTCCGTGTAACTCGTCATGGGCGTACCACGACGAGCCCAGCCAGTAGCGGATCGCCTCTATGCCGTGATCGCGCACGCGCCATTCGCCGCGTGACTGGAGCCTGTCCTGCTGCAGGTCGATGCGCACGCGCTCTTCCGCCGCCTCCGCGCCAGGGATGCCGTAGAGGCTGTTGAAGCGCGAGAAGGCGACGCCGATGTAGCCGTCCTTGCCGACATACGAGGTGCCGAACGCAAACCCTTCGCTGTCGACGAAGGTGTTGGCCTGCCGTCCCTGCGGGGTGTCGTAGTCGCCTGAGTGACGTTTGAAGCCGTCGGCATAGACGGCAAAGTTGCCGGAGCCGGCGGTCATCTTGAAGGCACCGTCCGCACCGCCGTCCACCGAGCTCAAGCCGCCGCGGGTGGCGAAGCTGATGCCGCGCGGGGGGATGATCTCGGGGATGCGGCCGTTGATGGCGTTGACCACGCCGCCGATGGCCTGCGAGCCGTACCGCAGCGTCGCCGGCCCGCGCACCACCTCGATACGGTCGATGGACAGCGGGTCGATGGGAACCGCGTGGTCCTCGCTGAGCGCCGAGACGTCGTGGGAGCCGATGCCGCTCTCCTGCATGAGGACGCGGAAGTTATCGAGGCCGCGGATGATCGGCCGGTTGGCTCCCGGCGCAAAGGTCGAGCCGACGATGCCGGGTTTCATCTGGAGCGAGTCTGTGAGGGTGGCCCCGGGCGAGCCGGCGATCTCCTCGACCGGCACGATGGTGAGTGGAACGAAGGTGTCCTCGGCAGGCACGCCCGCGACCGGGGGAGCCTCTGGTGCGGCGGCTGCCGGGCGGCGCTTGGCCACCGGGCTTGGGGTCGTCACCACGAGGCCCGGCAGTTGGGTCTGGGCCTGGGCACCGCTGACCCACAGAGCGAGCAATCCAGGGCCAGCCGCCCCCCCAGGGGCTACCAATGGCAGCCTTTCCAGGCCCCCCAGGGCGGCTGCAGCCGCACCCCAGGCAAGCATCGCCCGCGCCGACTTCACGCAGAACCTACGCATGACAGCACCTCGTTAACGCAACGCTATAACGTTACGATAGGAGGTGGCCCGAGCGTCGGGCAAGCGCATCGCAGGAGCCGAGCAGGCTTCTAGAGCAGACCGTGGCTCTACTGTTACACTATAACGTTATGGCCCACCTGCGGATGGAGGCCGCTTGGCGCGTTCGTCGGCTGTCACCTACAAGGTACCCTCTGGAAGGAGAGATTCGCCGATGACGCGCCTGGCCCGGTCGCTCGATGGTCTGAAGCCGTCCTATGACGCCGTGGTGGTCGGGTCGGGCTACGGGGGCGGGGTGGCGGCCTCGCGCTTGGCCCGCGCCGGCCGGCGCGTGGCTGTCCTGGAGCGCGGGCGAGAGTTCGTGACGGGCGAGCTTCCGGGCCGGTTCCCGGAGCTGCGCGAGCAGCTGCAGGTTACCGGCCAGCGCGTGCGCCTGGGCGCCCCGACAGGGCTCTACGACGTGCGCCTGGGCGAGGACATGCACGTGCTGGTGGGCTGCGGCCTGGGCGGCGGGTCGCTGATCAACGCCGGCGTGGCCCTGCGCCCCGACCCGCGCGTCTTCCGCGATGCTGTGTGGCCGCAGGAGGTGGCGCAGGACGGGCTGCTCGACGAGGGCTATGCCCGGGCCGCCCGCTGGGTGCGGCCAGCGCGCGATCCCTTGGCCGCTGAACGCGCCAAGTACCAGGCGCTGGCACGCGGCGGCGAGGCGCTGGGGCGTGGCCGGCTGGTGGCCGCGCCGGTGGCGGTGAGCTTCGAGGCGACCGTCAATCCGGCCGGCATCGCCCAGCCCGCCTGCACCCGTTGCGGCGACTGCTGCGGCGGCTGCAACACCGGGGCCAAGAACACGGTGGCCCTCACCTACCTGCCCGACGCGGCCCGCCACGGTGCCGAGATCTTCACCCACGCCAGGGTGCGCCGCGTGACCAGGTCGGCGGACGGGCGCTGGGAGGTGCACCTGGAGCGGCTGGACGGGACAGCCGCGGGCGACGCACCGTCCGCGATGCGCATCAGCGCCGACATCGTCGTGCTGGCCGCCGGCACCCTCGGCTCAACGGAGATCCTGTTGCGCTCGCGCGAGGCGGGCCTCGCCGTCTCCGGGCGGCTCGGCCGCAGCTTCTCCGCCAACGGCGACATCATCGCCTTCGGCTACGGCGGCAAGAGCCGCGTGAACGCCATCGGCGTGGGCCACCCGGCCCGCGTCGATGGCCTCGACGTGGGCGCCTGCGTCTCCGGCCAGATCGAGGTTGTGGACGAGCACGACCTGGCGGGCAGCCTCACCATCCAGGAGGGGGTGCTGCCCTCGGCGCTGGCCCCGCTGCTGCCCGTGCTGTTCATCCCTAACGGGCGGCTGCTGGGCGCGCTGCAGAGCCTGGTCAGCGGCGTCTACAAGGGGCCGTTCGCCAACCTGCAGACATTCTTTGCCGTGTCCCACGACAGCGCCTCGGGCCGGCTGGCACTCGAGGACGACCGCGTCGCCCTGGTCTGGCCCGGCGCCCAGGACGAGCCGGTCTACCGGCGGCTCGACGAGGCCTTGGCCACTCTGGTGAAGGCCACCGGCGGCAGCTACGTCAAGAACCCGCTGGCCGGCACCATGATGGGCCGCCAGCCGGCGACGGCGCATCCCCTGGGCGGCTGCGGCATGGGCCGCGACCGCAGCGATGGGGTCGTCAACCACAAGGGCCAGGTCTTCGATGGCCGTCCGGGTGCTGGCGCCGCCGACGTGCATCGCGGGCTCTACGTGATGGACGGCGCCGTCATGCCACGCTCGCTCGGCGTCAATCCGCTGCTCACCATCACCGCGCTCGCCGAGCGTGCGATGCTGCATCTCGCGCGGGACTTGGGCCTCGCCTTTGACGACGCGCCGGTGCAAGGCGCGGCGCCTGTCCCCGCAACGACGGCGGGGGCCACCGCGACAGGTGCCTGACCCGGAGGGTCGGACAACACCTCCGCAACACCTCACTGCGCATGGACAGCGGGCGCATCCGCAGGTAAAAGCGCCCACGCATCGCGGCACTGCCGCAGCGCAACATTGCAACCGCAAGAGCCAACCATGAGCTACAACGTCGCCGTCGTCGGCGCCACCGGCAATGTCGGCCGGGAGATGCTGGAGATCCTTGCCGAGCGCCTTTTCCCCGTCAACGAGGTGCATGCCCTCGCTTCCCGCCGCTCCGTCGGCTTGGAGGCGTCGTTCGGGGAGAAAACGCTCAAGTGCAAGGACCTGGAGACGTTCGACTTCTCGAAGGTGCAGTTCTGCCTGATGTCGGCGGGCGGCTCGGTGTCGAAGGAGTGGTCGCCGCGCATCGCTGCCAAGGGCTGCGTGGTGATCGATAACTCTTCGGCCTGGCGCTACGACCAGGACGTGCCGCTGATCGTTCCCGAGGTGAACGCTGACGCGGTGGCCGGCTACACCCGCAAGAACATCATCGCCAACCCCAACTGCTCCACGGCGCAGCTGGTCGTGGCTCTCAAGCCCCTGCACGACCATGCCAGGATCAAGCGCGTAGTGGTGGCCACCTACCAGTCCGTTTCCGGCGCCGGCAAGGACGCCATGGATGAGCTGTGGACCCGCACCAAGGACAAGTACGTTCCCGGCAACGAGGACCGCGAGCCCAAGAAGTTCCCGAAGGAGATCGCCTTCAACGTCATTCCTCACATCGACGCCTTCATGGAGGACGGCAGCACGAAGGAGGAATGGAAGATGGTGGCCGAGACCAAGAAGATCCTGGATCCGAAGATCAAGGTGACGGCCACCTGCGTGCGCGTGCCCGTGTTCGTGGGCCACAGCGAGGCCGTCAACGTCGAGTTCGAGAAGCCGATCACAGCCGAGGAGGCGCGCGAGATCCTGCGCGAGGCGCCCGGCTGCCTGGTGATCGACAAGCTGGAGCCCGGCGGCTACGTCACGCCCATGGAGGCGGCCGGCGAGGACGCCACCTACATCAGCCGCATCCGCGAGGACGGCACGGTTGAGAACGGCCTCAACCTGTGGGTCGTCTCCGACAACCTGCGCAAAGGCGCCGCTCTCAACGCCGTGCAGATCGCCGAGCTCCTCATCAACCGCAAGCTCCTGAAGCAGGCGGCGTAGGACGCTCCGAACAGTAAGCCCGTGGCCCTTCTGAGGAGGACGCGGCAGTCCTAAGCTGAGGAGTTGGGGTAGGGCTATCGGCGCGCCGACCCTCTCCCCCGGGGGAGAGGACGTGAGGCCATGACTTACGGCTGCGTACGCCACGCGGTCGATAGGCACACGCTCGAGGGCGCGACCGTAAGTCATTTGGCCGAACTGGTGAGGGGCTACTTTCCTTCTTGCGGCGTGCGCGCCGAAGGCCCCCTCATTCGGCCCTTCGGGCCACCTTCTCCCAAGGGGAGAAGGTGCACATCCCGCCAAGCTTGGTGCACCATTCGCGCCGCCGAGCAAGTGGCAGCCTGCCTCACGCCAGCGCAGCGATTTCGGCGGCCAGGTTGGTGCGGGCGGGCTGCTCCCAGTCGGCGTGCAGCCGCTCGGTAAGATAGATCCGCTCGCGCTGCAGAAAGCCTTCCAGCACGCGTCGCCGTCCCGGACGATAGAGCTCGTCGGGAACGAATGCGTACTCGCGGCGGACGGCCTCGGCGTAGGCGCGGTAGTCGCGGCTCGGCGCGGCGAGGATGGACAGGTCGAGGTCGAGCAGCAGCGCCAGGTCGGCCTCTCCGGCGGCCCCGACGGCTCGGTCATGCCGCGTGGCCAGGATGTAGTGCGCGACCTTGGCCCGCTGCGCCTCGAGAAAGCCGAGGCCTGCGAGCCGCGTCTCCGCCCACGCCGCGCTCGCCTCCTCGTTGTCCGGCCGGGCGGGATCGTAGACGACGTCGTGAAACAGGATCGCCAGGGCCAGTGTCTCGCGATCCGCAGCATCAGCACCGTGACACTCCAGAAGGGCCAGCAGGGTGGCAACGTGGTCGAGCGTGTGGTAATGCCGGTGCGGCTGCCCGTAGGCCCGCACCGTCTCCTCCAGCACGCCAGCGGCGCCCGGCGGGTCGCAGCCCCGGCGCGCGGCAACGCTGTTCCAGCATCGCTGCACCAGATCAAGCGGGTCCATCCCCAGCCTCGTGCCGTTTGCACGGACTGTAGCACGACCCGGTGGCGCGTCATTTCTGCCCTGCAGCGGGCCCCCCGCCGCTGGGCCGGTTGATATGTGCGACCGCCCCCGCTAGAGTGCGCCGCATGCATCAACTCCTTCGCATGGTGATTGCGCGAATTACGGCCCCGGCCGCCTGAGGGCGCCGGGCTTCTGCCGTTTCAATTCGCGCTTCCCGTGCAAGGACAAGCCTCCATGACATCGCCTGTTGTGTCCGCCGCCGGCGCTTCTTGCGCCGAGCCCGCCACCGTTCGTGCCTATTTCTTCATCTCCGCCCCGGCCGATCCCGGCCTGCTGCCGCGCCTGATCGAGCCGGTGGCCAAGCTGGGCGCCGTGCCCTCTCGTGTTCATGCTTCGCGCGAGTCCGGCGACGGCAGCGAGCTCACCGTTGACCTGCGCCTCGTCGGCGTGGCCCCGTGCACGGCCGATCTGGTCGGACGCGCGCTGCGTGCTGTGGTGGGCGTGCGCCAGGTCATGGCGGTGGTCGAGCCGGAGCGCGCCGACTGAGGCGTCGACCACATCCTCGCGATCAGGTCGTTTACTCAAGAACGCAGGCCTGCAGCTGGCCGATCTCTGTTGCTGCGTGCGCAACGACGCCCAACTAAACGGATAGGCAAATGCAACGAAGTAGCTCTGGTGACAATCATACATCTTACAAAATTGGCGCGCTCACCATGACCTCTCTGCGTGATGGCTACGTCGACATGCCACCCACGCGATTGCGCCAACCTGGGAATAGAGTGTTCGGTGATGACCTGCCACAGCAGGTGCGCCTTATCGACGGGAACCTGAGACTATCAGTCAACGCTTTCTCGATTGACGATGGAACCGATGTCACATTGATCGATACGGGGGCGTCGAACGCTTGGCACCCAAGCATGGGTCTGCTTCCGCAAGCGTTCCGTGAAGCGAACATCGCTGTCGACAGGGTTCGGACGATTGCCTTCACCCACACGCACCTCGACCATATCCACGGGCTGATCCTTCCCAATGGCCACGATGCATTCCCTCAGCTGTCTCGTCTGCTCGTCCCCAAGGAAGAGCTCGACATGTTCTGCGCTGAGGCCAGGCTCCAACGTTTTCACGAACGCGCGGAAGCATTTGATGGCGGGCAGCGAATTGGCGCCAATATTGAAGCTATAGCCGCCCCTGGCCATGAAGTCGGACACACGTGCTTCCGCATCACAAGCGAAGGTGAAACCATTCTGGTTTGGGGCGACATCGTGCACGTACCGTCAATACAATTCGACCAGCCAGAGATGACTTGGGAATACGATGGCGATCAGGAGCAAGCACGTGCGTGCCGGCTGCGGATAATGGCTCTGGCCGCTGACAACACGTATTACATTGCAGGCGCCCACCTTGATTCGCCGGGCGTCGGCCGTATCACCCGCTCCGGCAACAGCTTCCGATTTGATCCTCTATAGCAAAGCGGATCTTCTCGTATCCGCCGCAGATTCACAGAGTCGCGAACGATCCCGACGGCGCCTCCACCATCTCCTATGCCACCTGGAGCCTGCGGACCGGGGCCAATCTGTCCACCGCGCTCTACGCCTTTGCCCGCCTCGGCGACATGTTCCTGGCCGTCGTCAGCATGGTCTGTGCCGCCTGCTGTGAGACGGGGATCCGCCTGACGATGGCCAAGCAGAATGCCAAGCCAGAGCGTACGGATCAGCGCGCGGATTGAGGTGGCAGGGCGTCTTATGTAGGTTGGGTTGGCGCGAAGCGCGTAACCCAACATGCATGGCAGACGAGCTTGCCATGTTGGGTTACGCCGCTGCGCGGCTGATCCAACCTACGAAAGCCCCGATGCCGAGCGCAAAGGACTGGGCCAGGACGGAGGCGCCGAGCCTCGCCGACTTCGAGGCGCTAGCGGCTGCGGCCTGGAAGCGCCTCCCGCGACAGTTCCGCGAGCTTTGCGACAACGTGGTGATCCGTGTGGAGGACTTCCCCACCGACGAGGCGCTGCGCGAGCTGGACCTTGAAAGCCCCTTCGACCTGCTTGGCCTGTTCCAGGGTGTCAGCATCGACCGCCGCAGCGTGATGGACCCAGCGGGCCTGCCCAACATGGTCTATCTCTACCGGCGTCCGCTATTGGACTACTGGGCCGAGCATGGCGAGACCCTCGGCCATCTCGTCACCCACGTGCTGGTGCACGAGATCGGCCACCATTTCGGCCTGTCCGATGCCGACATGGAGCACATCGAGGCCGCGGCAGGCAGTTGACGCCCTGCCCCTTCGTTGGGCATGCGGGGGGCCGTAGGGACACACTTTCCCCGAGTTTATCCAATCCCTAACGAATCACCGCCAACAATCGGTTGCAAACCCCGCATCCCGCGGGCAAGGGTTGTCCGAAACTCTCTGAGGGCTCGACCATGGGGGCTGTCCGCATCGGAGCGTCTTCTCTCGCAAGAGTGCCGTGCACCGCGGCGGCGATGCTGCTCCTGTGCCTGGCATCGTTGACTGGCGCGTCGGCGGAGACCCCCACACCTGAGGAATACCTCGCGCGCTCCGGTCCCGCCGCCAAGCTGGTTCCATCGGGCGATCTGGAGCTCGACGGGCGCAAGCTCGTGTGCGGTCGGCGGCCGACCGTGCTGGACGAGAAGCTCGACGACTACGGCGCGGCCTACCCCGGCTTCCTCATCCTCAACCCGAAACTGATGTCGAAGGTGTCGACGCCCGTGAAGCTTTGGATTCACGCGCACGAGTGCGGACACCAGTACCGCGGCCCCGACGAGGAGACGGCGGACTGCTTCGCCGTGCAGCGCGGACGCCGGCAGGGCTGGCTGACGCCGGAGGGTCTGGAGGAGGTGTGCCGGTTCATCTCGCCCGCCAAGGGCGACGCCATGCATTTCTCGGGCTCGCACCGCTGCGATGTCATGCGCCGCTGCTACGCCGACCCGAGCGTGAGGTAGGCGGTGTCAGCCGATCACCGGCTTCGCCGAACCTTAATGACGAAACCGAGTGCTGCTCGGCGATCGAGTGGATGTGAGGGAGCGTCGACGCGCTCCTCTCTCTCCTCCGCCGCCCTCGGGCCAGCCACAAGGTGACCTTCGCCACAACGTCCCGAGGGCGACGGGGAAACCGGGCGGCGCATCGATGCTGCGTTTCGTTTCACCCTCCGGGTCTGACACCTTCACCCATGCATGCGCGTGCGCATGACGTGCGGCGGTTCCTCGGGCTGATCTGCTTTCTTCCCGTCGTCGGGGCTCCACCAGCGGCTGTCGCGCGCCTCCACCACCAGCGCCTGCGCAAGGGGAGCGGCTCCCTGCGGGGCTGCAATCGCCGGGGCGGCCCGCAGGGGTCCGCGGCCCTGCCGCTGGGCGGCACTCGGGCCAAGAAACCACGCATCGATCAGGTGCAGCTCGTCGGCCGACAAGTTGAGCCCCTGGCCGCGGCAGCGCGCCACCACGAAGGTGCGGAAGCGGCTGGCAAACAGGTCGGCCGAGGCGCCCTGCTCGAACCAGGGGTCGACCTCGCTCACCACCTCCAGGACGAATCGCACGTCGTCGCGCCCCAGGTCGATGCCGCGCTCCTGGGCCTGCTGCGTGATCTTGCTCAGCGTTTCGACGCCCAGCAGGTCGTGCTCGCTGATCTCCCGGGCCATGATCTCGAACAGCGCGCGGTACTCCTGCGGCGCCAGCGGCGGCGCCTGGCAGGCCTCCTGGATGCGGGCGATGGCCTGCTGGATCGGGTTGGGCGGATCGAGCCGTTGCGGCTGGACAGCCGGTGCCTGTGGCGGCGCAGAACCGTCCAGTGGGGCAGGCTCGACCTCGGCGCGCCTTGCGGCGGTGACGGCAGCCTCGGTCTGTGGGGCCGCCCGGCCTGCCTGGGCGGCAATGCCCGCTTGTACGCTCGCTTCTGCCAAGACCGCTTCAGCCCCGTTCGTCTCGGGGTCCCGCGGGGCCGGATGCAACGGCGTGGGATTGGCGGGC
>Ga0075431_100001211_pt1 | contig 23337 bp, 23 predicted proteins | sample RhiMetdeltSRZDD5_FD_75297 | JGI IMG/M metagenome (GOLD analysis project Ga0075431, IMG submission 75297) | Populus rhizosphere microbial communities from Tennessee, USA - Rhizosphere MetaG P. deltoides SRZDD5 | ecosystem: Host-associated > Plants > Roots > Rhizosphere > Soil | place: USA... | reverse complement strand
CAACGCGTAGTGGCATAGCATCGGGATGCCGCGGACGCGAGACCGGCGGTAGCCTAATAGTTATGACGCTCCAAATCTTGTCTACTGTCGCGTTAATGGCGTGCGTTCTTTCTGCGCAGCCCAATCCCACCCTGCCGAAACCTGGCAAACCGGCCATGAAATTCGCCAACGTGACCAACTGGCCGGCCGGTGTAATGCCGAAGGCTCCGACGGGCTTTACAGTCAGTTTGTACGCCTCCGACCTGGATAGTCCGCGGTGGCTCTATGTGCTGCGGAACGGAGATGTCCTTATCGCTGAAGCGACCACCGAAGAGCTGAAAGGCGTCCCACCCGAAATGCTAGCGGGCTTGAAGGGGGCGAAGATGACCGGCAAGTCCGCCAACCGTATCACGCTGCTGCGGGATGCGAACAAGGACGGCAAACCCGAGGTTCGCGAAATTTTTCTTCAGAGCTTGAAGCAGCCGTTCGGAATGGCTCTAGTCAAGGACAGTCTCTACGTCGCGAATACGGACAGCGTGATGAAGTTTCCCTACAAATCCGGCGCGACCAAGATCGCCGGCGCGGGCGCCAAGGTTCTCGATCTGCCTGCCGGCGGCTACAACAACCACTGGACGCGCAACATTCTTGCGAACGCTGCCGGGTCGAAGCTCTACGTAACGGTCGGATCCCAAACCAATGTCGATGAAGAAGGGCTCGATGCTAAAGAGCCTCGCCGGGCCGCGATTCTGGAAATCAATCCCGATGGAAGCGGCATGCGTATTTTCGCAAGCGGTCTGAGGAACCCGAACGGGCTTGGATGGGCCCCGGGCACGCAAACTCTGTTCACGGCGGTGAATGAACGCGACATGCTCGGAGACGACCTGGTACCGGACTATCTGACATCCGTGCGCGACGGCGCGTTTTATGGCTGGCCGTACTCTTATTTTGGTCAGAACGAGGATCCGCGGCAAAAAGGAAAGCGTCCAGACCTCGTCACAAAAGCGGTCGCGCCGGATTTTGCGTTAGGCGCTCATACGGCTTCACTGGGGTTGGCGTTTTACGAGGGGAATCTCTTTCCGGCGTCGTACAGAGGCGGCGCTTTCGTCGGCCAGCACGGTTCATGGAACCGGTCGAAATTCTCAGGCTATAAGGTTGTGTTCGTTCCGTTTCGTTCTGGCAGACCGAGCGGCGCGGCGCAGGACTTCCTCACCGGCTTCATCAAGAATGAAGAGGCAGGCGAGGTCTACGGGCGGCCCGTGGGCGTTGCGGCGCTGCCGGACGGGTCTCTATTAGTCGCCGACGACGCGGCCGGGAAGATCTGGCGGGTTGCCAAGTAGGTTGCGCAGTGACGTAAAGACGGAGGACGATAGCGGTGTGGTCGCACAGACTCCCACTGCAATCGCCGCCGTCGCGCATATGAGCCGCCTCATCGATCAATTGCAAAAGTTGGAGACACGGCTTCGCGCGGGCGGCGGACCGGAAAAGATCGAAAAGCAGCACCGCGCCGGAAAGATGACTGCGCGCGAACGGATTGCTGTCCTGCTCGATCCGGATACCTACTCTCAGGAGATCGGATTACTCATCGCCCACGACCGCTATGACGGCCAGGCGCCTGCCGCCGGAGTTGTGACGGTTGTGGGCAAGATCGAAGGCCGTCCGGCCGTCGTGGTGGCGAACGACGCCACTGTAAAGGCCGGCGCGTGGTGGCCCGAAACCATCCACAAGATTCTACGCGCACAGGAAATCGCCATGCGGAATCACGCGCCCATCGTCTACCTGGTGGATTCGGCTGGCGTGAATCTGCCGTATCAAGACGGCATTTTTCCCGGACAATACGGCGCCGGACGGATCTTCTACTACAATTCGCTGATGAGGCGGAAGCTGCGAGTCCCGCAGATCGCCGCGGTGATGGGGCCCTGCATCGCGGGCGGCGCTTATCTTCCCGCGCTCAGTGACGTGATCATCATGGTCGAGAGAACCAGCTTCATGGGACTGGGCGGAGCCAACCTCGTCAAAGGAGCGACCGGGCAGGTTGTGGATGCCGAATCATTGGGCGGCGCCCGGATGCACACTAGCATCAGCGGCGTTGCACACTACATGGCTAAGAACGACGAGGATTGCCTGGCTATGATCCGGCGCAGGTTCCGCGATCTGCCGTCAGCGCCAACGGCTCACGAAGAGCCGTGGCTTGGGGAAGACATCTACGGCGTCGTTCCCGCCGATCACCGCCTCCCGTACGAGATGGAGCAGATCATCTCGCGCATTTTCGATCGCGAAGACTATATCGAATTTCAGCCCGAGCATGCGCCCGAGATGCTGTGTGCGAATGCGCGGCTGGCTGGCCGTCCGGTGGCTGTAATAGCCAACCGGCGCGGGTTTTTGAAGCCGCGTATCGGCGGCATTATCTACACCGAATCGGCGCGCAAGGTGTCCTACTTCGTCGAAACATCGGATCGGTTAGGACTGCCTCTGATCTATCTGCAGGATGTGTCGGGCTTCATGGTCGGACCCGACGCCGAAGCGTCCGGCATCATTCGCGCGGGAGCTGAGATGGTGGAGTCCATGTCCTGCGCCGGGGTTCCGAAGATCGTGCTTACGATCAATCATGCCAGCGGCGCCGGATACTATGCGATGGCCGGCCAGGGGTTCGATCCGAATTTCACATTCAGTTGGCCGACCGCGCGTATCGGCGTCATGGAAGGCGATTCGGCGATTCAGGCGATGTACTCGGTTGAGCTGGAAAAGGTCAAGGCCAGCGGCGGCGCCTTGCCAGACGAATTGAAAGAATCGATCGACCGCACACGCGCGGATTACGAGCGTTGGCTCGACGCCCGCTACGCGGCTGCGCGCGGGCATGTGGACGCTGTGATCGATCCGAGAGATTCGCGCCGCGCGCTGGCGCTGGCGCTGGAAGTAGCCAGGTCCAACCCATGAGCAAGCGACATGTGGGGCGGACCTTCATAGGCGCTAACTTAACGTGGCGCACGCAAGAGTGCGTGCGCCACGTAGACCAGGAGGCGACATGATCCGTATCGCCAATGGACAAGGGTTCTGGGGCGACTCACTTGAAGCGCCCGTGCGTCTCATCGAGCAGGGACCCATCGACTACCTCATCCTGGACTATCTGGCCGAGGTGACCATGTCCATCCTGCAAAAGCAGAAGGACAGCGACCCCCAGCTCGGCTACGCCCGCGATTTTCCGCCACTCATTGGACGCATCGCCAAACGCATGGTCGAGCGGAACGTTACGGTCATCGCCAATGCCGGCGGTGTGAATCCGATGGCCTGCGCTCGGGCAGTGCTGAAGGCCGCTCCGGGGCTTACGGTAGCTGTGGTCGCAGGCGACGACATCTTTCCACGGCTGGACGAGCTCATCGCCAAGGGTTGCGAGCTGCGAGACATGGATACCGATCAGCCGCTTTCGACCGTTCGCTCGCGAGTGCTCAGCGCTAATGCCTATATTGGCGCATTCCCTCTGGCTGAGGGGCTGGCGACGGGTGCGCAAGTGGTCATCGCCGGCCGATGCACCGATACCGCGCTTGCGCTCGCTCCCATGATTCATCGCTTCGGCTGGAGCGATCAGGATTGGGACAAGCTGGCGGCCGGCACAATCGCCGGCCACATTGTCGAGTGCGGCGCGCAATGCAGCGGAGGCAATTCCCAGGTCGACTGGCAAAACATCCCGGACATGGCGAATATTGGATACCCGATCGTCGAAGCCGAGCCGGATGGATCCTTCACCATCACCAAACACCGGGGGACCGGCGGCCGCGTCCATTCCGACATCCTCAAGGAGCAGCTACTCTACGAGTTGGGAGACCCGCGCAACTACATCACACCTGACTGCGTCGCCGATTTCACCAGCATTTGTCTGAAGGATGTCGAAGCCGATCGCGTACGCGTTTTCGGCATTCGCGGCGGTCCCCGGCCGGAGATGCTGAAGGTTTCGATCAGCTACGCCAATGGTTGGAAGGCCGTCGGGACGCTGGTCTATAGTTGGCCGCAAGCGATCGAAAAGGCGCGCGCCGCCGACACAATTGTGCGGCAGAGATTGGCTGACCTGGAGCTGAGATTCGACGAAATCCACACCGAGCTGCTTGGGGTGAACGCCTGCCACGGGCCGGTCGCTCCACCGGTTAACGATCCGCCGGAAGTGCAGCTCCGCATCGGCGCGCGCGGTCAGAGCAAGCAGGCTGTCGAACGCTTCACGCGGGAGCTGATTCCGCTCGTCCTGAACGGTCCGCCGGGAGCTACGGGCTTCGGAGAGGGGAAACCTGCGGTGCGCGAGATCGTCGCTTATTGGCCGGCGCTGATTCCACGTGACGAGATCCAGACTACGGTGAAGCTAGTGAGCGCTGCTGATCGAGGAGATTATTGAACTTCCGTTTCTGCTCGTCGTCGAGGATTCTCAGGATTCGCGCTTTGCCATCACTGAGGACGTTGCGATAGTACACGCCGAAGTCATCGAGAATGAGCTTCATTTCCTGGGTCTGGTCGGGACTCAGATTGAGATCTCTCTTCCATCGCTGGAGCCAGACCTCCTTGCCGCCCTCGGTCCAGAAAGGCACGGTCGAGCGGTGCATCAACTTATGCCCGCCAAAGTTCATCGCCACCGCTCCGGCGATCGCGCCCGACAGAAAGACCAGCGTCACGGTCATGACACAAGTCATCTTAGACGCCTGCCAAGCCGCCGCTCGAGAGGAGGCGATCATCGGCTACTGCCTGTGACTGGCGAGCGTGAACAACATCTGATCCTGATCCACGGCAGGACCGGCTTCCAAGAGCGGAGCATCCCGCTCCACGGCCAGGATCATCTCAGGCGTGGGGCCTGCCGTAAATTCTTCTGTCTCGCCGGACATCAGCACTGTCCCCAATGTCGCCAGGACGAGCAGAGATGCCAGCGCCAGCCGTCGCCCGAACACCGGCTCGAAAAACAAACTCCAGAACGATTGCGGCTGCTGTTTTTCGATGAGGCCGGAGACGCGAGCGTAAAAACCAGGAGCGGGAACGGGAGGATCGGGTGAGCGTAGAGAGGAGAACAAAGCCGACATCTCTTTCATCTGATCGACTTCTTCCCGGCAGTCAGTACACTCCCGAAGATGAGCCTCAATGCGGACGCGAACAGCGCTGCTCGCACTTCCCGCCAGGAAATCTTCGAGTCCGTCTTGGATTGGTTGATGCATCTTATTTCTTCCCCTAAATGCCAAACTCGTACTCTACCTGGATAAACCTACCCCCATACAGTTCTCTTGAATCCGACTGTTTTCGGAGGCAACTCTTAAAATCGTCTCTTCGGCCCGCGGGGCTCAACTGGTCGACAGACCAGGAGCGCGCTCAAAACGCTGGGCAGCTTTCACTAACTTTTGCCGTGCGCGGAACAGCTTCACCTTGATGGTGTTCTCGTTCATCCCGGTCTGCTCGGCCAATTCCTCCACGGAATGACCTTCTACTTCCTTTAAAATCAACAGCATCCGATCTTCCTCGGACACCTTGGCGAGCAACTTCATCAGATAGTCCCGCCGCGCCAGATCGGCGTCGACCGGAGGCTTGCGGTCGATGGCGGGATCGGAGTTCTCGACGCGGCGAACTTCGTCCTCACTTAAGTCACTCTCGTAGACCAACTTACGGACCTTCTTCTTGCGAAGATAGTCGTAACACTCGTTGACGGTGATCTTGTAGATCCAAGTGATCAACGAGCTTCGAAAATCGAACTTCCGAATGGAAAAGTATACCTTTGCGAACACCTGTTGGGCAATATCTTCCGTATCATTACGATGGCGCACGATACCGTGAATGATGGAAAAGACCTTAGACTGGTATCGCTCCAGAATCTCGCGGAACGCCGCCTCCTCGCCCGCCTGCGCTCGGCGCACCAGGGCGCCTTCCGGGGTGGTCTGATAATCCACTCTAATATTCGCCGCAACCTTGGGTTGCACGGACGATGAACCTTTCGGCCGAGATTCCGGAAATGCCAGGACGCCCGTCAAAGTTCCCATACACCCCATCCGACGTGGGATCTCAATGGGGGGTTTCAGGTTATGACGGAAATCCTACCCCGGAACGGGATCGGTCCTCCTAATTGAACGATAGCAAATTCGGGCCCAGTGGTGAACCTATCAGATCGCTGGTATAATGTGATTGACACCTACTTCGGAGTGGAGAACGGAAAATGGTCCAATTGACTGAACGCGCTATCACGAAAGTTAAAGAAATCCTGGACTCACAGGAACCGAAGCCCGCCGGGCTCCGGATTTCGGTTGTGGGCGGCGGATGCTCGGGATTCAGCTATTCGATGGCCTTCGAAACTCAGCAGAACATGCTGGACAAGACTTACAAGTACGACGGCTTGAATGTGTTCATTGATCAGGCGAGTCTGCTGTATCTGGACGGAGCCGAAGTTGATTACGTCGAGTCACTCGAAGGCGCGGGCTTCAAATTCAGTAATCCGAACGTGAAGTCAACCTGCGGCTGCGGCAGCTCCTTCAGCGCGTAATTTCGCTAACAACCCTACCGGCCAGTTCTCTTGACAGAACTGGCCATTGGTGTCTTAATTGATAGACATCGCGCCCAACTAAGTGGGAACTTGAGCCAGCTTGCGGGCGTAATCATTAAGCAATGCGCCGATCAATCAATGGCTCTGGCTACTAACAGTCCCGTCCGACAAAAAGACATCGCCCGAGAGGCGAATGTCTCGGTAATGACCGTTTCGAAGGTGGTCCGTGGATGCGCCGATGTGGCGCCTGCGACACGCCGAAAGATCCTTGCGCGCATCAAAGAGCTGAACTACCGTCCGCACTTCGTCGCGCGCAGCCTGGTGTCGGGCCGTACGTTCACCATCGGTCTGGTAATTCCGGACCTGATGTACTCCTTCTTCGCCGAGATCAGCAAGAGCATCGCCAAGGTAATTCGTCCGCTCGGCTATGAGCTGGTGATCTGCAATTCGGAGGAGGATTCCAAGCTTGAAGGTGAAGAGATCGATCGGTTGCTCGCCCGGCAGGTAGACGGCCTGATTCTCGCGTCAGCCCAATCGCCGTCGTTAGGCGACGTGATCAATCGAGTGCAAGCGGCGAATGTTCCGTTCGTGCTCATTGATCGCCGCGATCCGGATCTGCGGACCGACTTCGTCGGCGTGAATAATAAAGCCATCGGCCAGCTTGCCACGACGCATCTGATCGAGTGCGGGTGCCGCCGCATCGCCCACATCTTCGGCCTGAATCTGAGCCCCGGACCGGGCCGCCGGGCCGGCTATGTGGATGCGCTGGCGAAACACAAGATCCCGGTTCCAGATAGCTATCTCATCGGCGCGGCGGACGATCAGTCCGGCTACGAGGCCACTAAGCGTCTACTGGCGCTCGATCCGCGGCCCGACGCCATTTTCGGCTACAACGATCCGATCGCGGCCGGAGCGATAAAAGCCGTCCTCGAAGCTGGCTTCCGCATTCCGGAAGACATCAAAGTAATCGGCGTCGGCAATGTGCACTATTCGGATCTGCTGCGGGTACCGCTCTCGACGATCGATCAGAGCAGCACTCTGATTGGCGAGCATGCGGCGAACATCATCGTCCAGGCCATCGGCTCGAAGGTCAAGCGCCGGCCACGGGTTGTGGTGCTTGAGCCTTTGCTGATCGTGCGCGAATCTACTGCGGCTCGCTCGAAGTAAATCCTACCGCTTCTTCAGCGCTTCGAGCTCATCGAGCGTGCGAGGCCAGTCGGCGCGCAGTAAGCGCGACAGCGCGCGATCGGCCAGCAGTTTGCCGCCCGTCTGGCATTGCGGGCAGTAGTTGGTTTCGTTCGAAGCGTAGCGGATCCGCTGGATTTTGGAGCCACAACGGGGGCAGGGTTCCCCGTACTTGCCATGGGCCGCCATCTCTTCGCGGAATGCCGTGACCTTCTTCGGAAATTGCCCTGCCGCTTCTGCGCGAAGGCGCTCAACCCAATCCTGAAGGACGTTGCGCGTCGCGTTGTACAATTTGGCAATACTTTCGGGTGCGAGGCGTTGCGTCATCGCCACTGGCGACAGCCCGGCCCGATGCAGGATTTCGTCGGAGTAGGCGTTTCCGATTCCACTGAACGATCTCGGATCGGTTAGCGCACGCTTCAAGGTGTGGTTAGCCGACGTCAGTACAGCCGCAAACGTGTCGAGATCGGCTTCGAGAACCTCGATACCACCCGCATTTAGCGCCTGGAGGCCTTCTTCTCCCGTCGCGAGCCTGAGCGATGCGCGGTGCTGCGTTCCCGCCTCAGTGAGTGTCAGGACGCCGGAATCGAATTCGAATGTCGCGAGAGTCTTCGGGCTGGGCTTGGCGGCCGAGTCCCGCCATTGAAGCCGGCCGGCGATCATCAGGTGAAGCGCCAGCCACAGGTCGCCTTCGAAGCCGAAGATGATCTGCTTGCCGAGCCTGCGCACTTCACGAACTTTTTTGCCGTAGAGTGACTCTACCGGTGGAGCAATCGAGCGCATTAGAAAAGGGCCGCGAATGAGTATTCGTTGGAGCTTGGCTCCCACGACGCGATCCCGCAACGCTTCAACGTAGATCTCGACGTCTGGGAGTTCCGGCATACTTCCTATTCTTGCTGAAAACGGCCGTGTCCTTTTTCCTCCGCACGCTTGAGCTTCGCCAACTCCTCAAGGCGGTTCTCAGCAATCGAGAAAGACATGGTGACGATGTTGCCATGTGCTCTGACGGCCAGATTCTCCACTATATCGACCAGTACGCTTTCCCGACCATGCGACTTCAGTTGCAAAAACCCAGGAAGCCACCGTCCGAGAGAGCTGTCGCCAGCCCAGCTATTCCGAACGCCGCCGTAAATCTCATGTTTGCCTTCCTTCACCTGATTGGACAAAGGTTCGACGTCGGAAGTCCCGGAGGCCAAGCAAGCTGGCGGAGAGTCGAGTGTCGAGCTAATGAGGCTGACGCAGCGCCGGCTGGGCGCAATCAAGCTGGCGGGCGTCGAATGATGCCGTCAACCACCTTGATCAGGGCGTCGAGCTTTTCAGTCGTCTCGGCCATCTTGAGCTCGAGCTTTTCCATCGTCTCGACCACTCGCCCAATGGCGATATTCGTTTTCGTCATCGCGTCGCTCATGAGGATTTGCGCAGTCAGGAGCCGTTTGTCCTCAGCCTCGAACCGGGCATGGGCCGCTTCGTTGGCGAGTTCTTGCCGTTCGATTATTTGCTCGATGCGATCAAGGCGCGACTTTCCCTCACCGTTCGTCTCCGACATACCTCCAATCGTAACCGAACCGGTGACGAAAAACCTCTACGGTACGGCGAGAGCGACTAATTCAGCCGGAAATCCGATGCCCCCGACGGGCAACACGATGTACTGCTTGTCATTCAGCATGTAGGTCATCGGAACGCCCGTTGAGTTAGCGGGCAGATCCATTTCGAAGATAAATTGGCCGGTCTTCTTGTTGATGGCTCTAAATTTCCGGCCACCCCCGCCTATTGAGCTGCTGAAGAGACCTGCGCCGTCGGCGCTGAACAGCAAGGTCTTCGTGACGAGCAGCGGAGAGCGCTCCGGCCTGCCCATCTTGCTCAGGTCCATGCCCTTCGTGAGCGCGTGGTTTTTGACATACTCCGGAGCCTCGCCGTTCGCCGTCATCCAGACATGATCGCCGGTGTTCAGGTTGATTGCGGTGATGCGTCCCCATGGTGGTTTGACCAGAGGCAGACCCTGCGGACCCATGGCGGTCCGGTTCGCCCGGAATGCCGCCATCGCTTCAGGATCGAAGACCATCGCAGGTCCGGCGCCTGGACCACCGCCGCCGGGGCCACCACGTGCACCGGGGCCACCAGGTCCGCCGCGTCCACGGCCTCCAAAACCGCCTCCGACGTAAGCCATATCCGAGCGGCTGGCCTCGGGGACGTTCAGCGATATTCTGCTTGGATCGGTTATTGAGGAGACATACACGATGCCCGTTTCAGGATCTAGAGCGCCTCCGGGCCAGTTGGTGGCCCCTTGATTGTGAGGCAGAACGAGCGTCGCCAGTTTTCCGCCGGTATCAGTGACAATCGGCGGCGTGAAGAGCGGACCGAGCTTGTATTGCGAGGCGATCTTCACGGCTTCGGCTTTGATCTCCGGCGTGAAATCGATCAGGTCGTCCAGCGACACTCCTTGCCGGTCAAAGGCGGCAGGCTTGGTCGGGAAGGGCTGGGTCGGAGATGTTTTCTCTCCCGGAACGTCGGACTGCGGGACGGGACGCTCCTCGATCGGCCAGACGGGCTTGCCGGACAGGCGGTCGAAAACGTACAGGAAGCCGTGCTTGGTGGGCTGCGCCACCGCTTTGATCTTCTTTCCGTCCACAGTGACATCGGCGAGAATCGGGGGCGAGGCCACATCCCAATCCCAGATATCGTGATGGATAAGCTGATGGTGCCAGACGCGTTTTCCGGTCCGGGCGTCGAGGCACACGATACTGTTCGCGAACAGGTTGTTACCCGGACGGTGCCCGCCGTAATAATCGCCCGTCGGCATCTCGACGGGGATATAGACGTAGCCGAGCTCTTCGTCGCCGCTTAAAGGAGCCCAGGCTCCGGTGTTGCCGCTATACTTCCAGGAATCGTTCTCCCAGGTTTCATTGCCGAACTCACCAGGACGCGGGATGGTCTTGAACGTCCAGAGCTTCTTGCCAGTCCGCACGTCAAAGCCTCGAATGTAGCCGGGGACATTTTCCTTAGACACCGGGGCGGTTCCGCCCTGCAGCGCAGCGCCCATAATGACCGTGTCGCGGATGACGATCGCCGGTGAGCTCGACCCGATTTGGCCGGGCTTTACTACTGGGCGATCGAGACCCTCGGTCAGGTCGACGAGGCCGTTCTTGCCGAAGTTTGAAATAGGATGCCCATTCTTGGCGTTTAGGCAAATGAGCTGAAATCCAGGCGAGATCAGCAGGATTCTCTCATCGCCCTTGCCGTCGGTCCAGTAGGCCAACCCGCGATTCTGAACTCGCGCGACGACCGCGCCACGCTCTCCTTCGTCCAGTCGGTACATCCAGAGGGTCTCGCCACTGGCCGCGTCGATCGCCACTGCGTCGCGCCTCGATCCAGCGGTGGCGTACAGAACACCGCCGACCATCAAGGGCGTGACTTCCCAATTGAAGTCCGGACGGCGTCCGAAATTCTGCGACTTCCACCGCCAGGCGATCTGCAGTTCTTTGACGTTGGTCTCGTTGATCTGGTCGAGTGGTGAGTATTTCGTGCTTCCCGCGTCGCCACCGTAATAGCGCCACTCACCATTCTTCGCGCCTTGTTGCGCCTGCGCCGGCGTCAGGAACAGGACCGGCAGCATGACCGGCGCTATCCAGTTCAACGTCCTTTTGACCATTTTTTGACGTCCCCTTCTACTTCTTCTTGGCTTCGATCCGAATTTCCTTCATGCGCGCTACGTCGGTCTCGATGTCCTTCTGCCCTTCGGGAAATTTATTGGCGTTAAGGAGGTAAGCGGTGACATCCGCATACTGCTGCCGGCTCAAATTTCCGGGACCATCGGTCGGCATCGTCTTTCGAGTCCGCTCGAAAAGATCGCCGACAGTTTTTCCATTCCATTTGTCGAGAAACTCTTCGCCGACCAACGCGGGGCTGTCCTCACCGCCTAGAAGGTTCTCAGAGTGACACCTTAAGCACTCCTCACGATAAACCTTGTGTCCACGCGCGAGCTGGGCTTTGGAAAAGACTCCGTCCCAAACCGACCGCGACTGCGCAGCCAGTTCCCAGGAAACAACTGCTAATGCGATCAATAAGATAGGTCGCGCCATATACCCAGCATAACTTGGAAGTGGACTAACTTAATAACGGCGACAAAGATTTGCGTCTCGTTACCTATATCGGCGGGAAGATGTCAGAACAATGGACTTGCGATATTATTGCGGTTACTGGCGCGAGCCGCGTGGAGGATAATACTGGAGATGACACGCCGCAGCTTTCTGGGCTCCGTCTTGGCCGGCTATGCCGCTCGAGCATCCGCTGCCTCACCGCGAAAATGGCCGCTCGGCATCAACACTTACTGCCTTCGATTCCAGCGCTGGACCGATCGTCAATTGCTCGACTACTGCGTCAGCAAAAAACTCGACGCCGTCTTCCTGCAGGATTCGCTTGACCCGGCCATCTGGGATCCGGGCCACTGGGCCGAGGTTCGCAAGTGGACACAGGATCTCGGAATGCGGATCGAGACGGGCGGCAGCGCCATCCTGCCCGGTACGCCGCAGGCGGTAGCGGCAATTCGGAAACACATCGACCGCGCCGCCGCCATGGGATCGCCGTTTGTCCGCACACTGCTAGCGAGCGACCGTTACAGCATGCCGGACGGTCCGCTCGAGCAACACATGGAAACGGCAGTGAAGGTGCTGCGCGAAGTCCGCTCCCACGCGATGGACGCCGGAGTGAAGATGGCGCTCGAAAATCACAAAGATTTGCAAGCATTTCAAACCCGCCAGGTGATCGAGACCGCGGGCAAGGAGTTCGTCGGATCGTACCTTGATACGGGCAATCCGGTCTTTGTCGCGGAGGATCCGCTCACGACGGTGGAGGAGCTCGGGCCTTTGGCCGTCACCTTCCACCTGCGCGACTCGGTCGTGTATGAGCATCCCGACGGAGCCGCGGTGCAATGGGTTCCGCTTGGTGAGGGCACGGTCGACTTCAAGGCGCTAGTCGCCCGCGCCGCTGAGATTCTGCCCCCGGTCCATATTTATTGCAAGCCGATCACGGCGCGACCGCCTGTGGTCATTCCCGTGTACTCGGAGGAATTCTGGTCGAAGTGGTTCCCACGCGCACGCTCGCGGGATTTGAGCCGCTTCCTGGCGCTGGCCCGTCGCGGCAAGCCGTATAATCAGCCGCATCTGATGGCCGATCTTCCCGAGGTTCGCGATCGCTACATGGATTCGCTCAAGATCCAGCAGCTCGATCACATGGAGCGGAGTCTAGAGTATTGCCGGAAGGCGCTCAATCTCGGCGTCAAGGCATGAGTAACTTAGCGGGCAGGGTGATTTCCGAAGTGATCTGTGTGAAAAACTCCGGAGCGCTTCCTTAACCAACAGAGCCGCGACCAAAGCCCGATTCGCCGTCAAAGCCGACGAGTGTTGCGCCAGTCCTCCGCTCCCTGATGGTCGCGGCTCTGATGGCTCTTGCGTCCTTCCCTAAATCGGTGATGGAGTAACCAAAACCCGGAACTGTTTACCCGCTGTTACTTCGGCGGCTGGGGCGAGTCCAGCGCCAATTTGGCAGTGGGGTCGTGGGCGAAATCCCAGACCTGAATATTCACCTTACCATCCGTGTATTCCACGACGGCGTATTCGCCGGGTTCAAGCGGCTTGGTCGGCCAGATCTTATACAGATCTGAGTCAACCTGCTGCCGAAAGATCTCGACCTGTTCCTGCTGCTCGAGGATTTCGTTGGTCACCGGCATGATGGTCAGCTTCTCCACGATGCGGACACCTTTTTCCGGCTTAAGCCTGATGATTCCGAACCGTTGCTCCGCAGAGAGGCTAATGTAAAATTCCGGACGGGCCGCGACAACCTTATTCAGCGAGTGCTCGCCTTTTAGTTCCACAGTTCCCTTCCCCGACACGATCGGAATCGGCGCCATGACTTTGAGGATGGACCGGCCTTTGCTGGTCTTCATCTCGGATTCGGCCTGCTTCAGCGTGTGGATTTTGTCGCCAACCACAAGGTGCACTCCGGGACCTTGCGGTACTTTGGCAATTTCATTGGCCCGTTCGCGTTCGGCTTTGTCTTCGGCGCTGATGATTTTGGCTTCCTCCTCGAGCGCAGCCTGGCGCTCCTTGGATTCCGCTTCGGTACGCTTCAAATCCACCAGCGCTAGCGGGATCTCTTCCCACTCGCCGCGTTCCACGCTGAAGTAGCGGACACGGTCGGCCTGCACCTTGTATTCGCGAACAATGTGGTATTCGCCGTCCTGCAGATACAGCTTAACGTTCGCCGCGAATGCGGAGAAAGCGAGAAAAAAAACCAAAAGGTATCTCGCGCAACTCATACCTCTATGATACCTGCCGCTATGATGGAAAGGATGCGCTATCGAAAACTGGGTCGTACCAACTTGGAAGTGAGTGAGATCGGACATGGGGCGTGGGGAATTGGGGGCAAGCAGTGGCTCGGCGGATCGGATGAAGAATCGGTAGCCGCGCTGGAAAGAGCAATCGAGCTGGGACTGAATTTCATCGACACGGCCCTGGCTTATGGTGATGGACACAGCGAGAAGGTGGTCGGCCAGGTGGCCAAGGGCGCGAAGAAGAAAGTATTCATCGCGTCCAAAGTTCCGCCACAGAACCGGCTTTGGCCGGCGAGGCCGCTGATCGGGATCGAGGAGGTATTTCCATACAACTACATCGTCGAATGCACGGAACAAAGTCTGAAGAATTTGGGCGTCGAGCGACTGGACTTGCAGCAGCTACACGTTTGGAATCCGGAGTGGATCACGTCAGAAGAATGGCGCCGGGCGTTTCAGGATCTAAAGAAATCGGGCAAGGTGGGCGCGGTGGGTGTCTCGATCAACGATCATCAACCGGACTCGGCGCTGGAGCTTGTGGAGACGGATCTCATCGACACGGTGCAGGTGATCTACAACATTTTTGACCAGTCGCCGGAACGTCATTTGTTCCCGCTGGCTCAGAAGAAGAATATCGGCGTGATTGCCAGGGTTCCGTTTGACGAGGGCAGTCTGACAGGCGCGATCACGGAAAATACGAAGTTCGAACCGAACGATTTTCGCAATTACTATTTCCGGGGCGATCGCAAGAAGGAAGTGGTTGAGCACATCAAGGCGCTGCAGAAGGATGTGGGACTGAAAGAGAGTCCGTTAGCGGAGGTGGCGCTGCGATTTTGTATTTCGAGCCCGGCGGTGTCGACGGTAATCCCGGGAATGCGCTCGCGGCGGAACGTGGAAGCGAACTGCGCGGTGTCCGATAAGGGAGCACTGCCGGAGAAAACGCTGGCGGTCCTCAAGAAGCACACCTGGCAGCGGAACTTCTACGGCAAGTGATGCCCCTGCTATATTGAAAAGACATGCGAGGAGCGCGCTGGCTGCTATTGTTGGCTATTTCTGCGATCCTCGGCTGGCTTGGCGTCAGCTACAGAATGCAGCGGCGCGCGGTCGAGCAGCAGGGTCCGGCCCGTCCCGAGATGCTTCCGGCCAATGTTTCGGCGACCTCTCAGGGCTGGCATTTACTCAAAGGGGATGAAAAAGGACGGAAGATCGTCGAGATCTGGGCCAAGAATTTCAAGCAGGTCCAAGACAGCTCGCAAATCGAGCTGGAAGGTGTCCGTCTACACCTCTTTCACGGCGATGGAGACAAGTTCCACGTCGTAGAAAGTCCCTCCGCCACCTTCAAGCCGGGCGATGACAAGCTACGCGCCGAAGGCGAAGTTACCATCACGCTGAACGTGCCTACCGAGGGCGAGCCATCGAATCGTCTGGTGTCGATTCACACTTCGGGCGTGACCTTCGACAGCAAGACGGCCAAGGCCTCCACCGATCGTCCAGCCGACTTCACCTTCCAGAATGGAACCGGCAAGTGCGTCGGGGCGATCTACGATCCTGCGACCAAAGAGCTGCAAATGATGTCGAACGTCGAGATGAATTTGCAGAGCCGCGGACCGAAGGGCGAGCCGATGAAGCTCGAAAGCGGTCAGTTGATTTACAAGGAGCAGGAATCCTGGATCTTGCTGTATCCGTGGGTGAAGCTGAAGCGGGACACGTCCACGATCGAGGGCGGCGATACGGTGGTCACGCTCAAGGACGGCGTGATCGAGCGGATTGAAGCGCAGAAAGCTGCCGGGACCCAGCTCGATCCGAAGCGGCCCGTCACCTACTCGGCCGATCGGCTGACTGTTAACTATTCGGCGGCCGGCGATATCGAACAAGTCATCGGCGCGCCGAACGCGCGGATCGTCTCGGAAACGGATCTTTCGAAGACCACCGTAACGACGGATCGAATGGACCTCGAATTCTTAAGTCACGATCATCAATCTGTTCTCAAGACAGCGCTTGCGCGCGGACATGCTGTGTTCGAATCCAAACCGCTGGCGCCTTCTGACGGCAAGCTGCTCGCCGATACGCGGATACTGCGCAGCGAGGTGATCGAGCTGAAGATGCGTCCCGATGGACGGGAGATCGAGGAGGTGAACACGCAAGCGCCAGGCCAGATTGAATTTCTACCGAATCATGCGGGATCGCGCCAGCGCCGGATCGACGGCGAGAGGATCCATATCGGCTACGGACCACGCAACGTTATTCAGTCGTTCAAATCCGTGAAGGTCCAGACGCGAACCGAACCCAAGACCCCGAAAGGACCGCCTCTCGAGACTTGGAGCGATCACATGTCGGCCGAGTTCGATCCGAAAACCGGGCAGATGCTTAGGATGCGGCAATTTGGCAATTTTCGGTATATCGAGGGCGAGCAGAAGGCGGTTGCCGGCGAAGCTACGCTCGAGCAGTGCACGAACATGATCACGCTCGAAACCGCGGCGCGCGTTTGGGATCCTACCGGATCGACCTCAGCCGATGTGATTCACCTGGACCAGTCGAATGGAAATTTCAACGCCGATGGTCACGTCAGCTCGAGCCGCGTGCAGGACAAGAAGACACCGGGCTCCGGGATGCTCTCCGGCGGCGAGCCGATTCAGGCGACAGCGCAGCGGATGAGGTCGACCAATGGCAACAAATTGATCCTTTATGAAGGCAAGGCCGATATGTGGCAGGGGCCGAATCGCATTCGCGCCGATCGTATCGAAATCGACCGGGAGGCGGGGCGGCTGGTGGCATCCGGCGCTGTGCAGACGCAGTTGCTGGAAAAAGAAAAGGTGGCCACCGCGGTGAAACCGGGAACGCCTCCTATTTTCACGAACGTCAAATCCACGGGCTTGGTTTACACGGAAACCGACCGGCTCGCTTATTACACTGGGGGTGTCACGCTGACGCGACCGGAGCTGCTGGTCAAGTCGCTCGAGCTGCGATCGTACCTTTCCGAGGCCGGCGCCGATAACAGTCTCGACAAAGCGTTTGCGGACGGCAGAGTGGAGATTGTCCAGACTTCACCGCTGCGGAAGCGGACCGGAAACAGCGAGCACGCCGAATACTACGTGGGTAATCAGAAGATCGTCCTGCGCGGCGGCGGTCCAACGCTCAACGACAGTGTCAAAGGCGTGACGCGAGGTTCCGAATTGACCTATTATGCCGGCGATGATAGGTTGGATGTGATCGGCGCGCCCGAGCAACCCGCCAAGAGCCGTATCCGGCGCAAATAGCATCGATGACAAAATTAGAGACGCAGGAGCTCTCCAAGGCCTATCGAGGCCGCAAAGTGGTGCACGACGTCTCCGTACACATCGAGCAGGGCGAAGTGGTGGGTCTGCTGGGTCCGAACGGCGCGGGCAAGACGACCACGTTCTACATGATTGTAGGGCTCATCAGTCCGGACTCCGGCTCGGTCACGCTGGAGAATCAGGATATCACTGGTTTGCCGATGTACCAGCGGGCGCGGCGCGGGATCAGCTATCTACCGCAGGAGCCCTCGGTATTCCGGAAGCTGTCGGTGGAAGAGAATCTGCTGGCTATCCTGGAAACGCTTCCGATCGATGCCCGGGAACGACGCAGCCGGTTGGCGGAGCTGCTGGAGCAGCTCGGCCTCGAGCAGGTGCGCGGGAATAAGGGATACATGCTTTCGGGTGGCGAGCGGCGGCGTGTCGAGATCGCGAGGTCGCTGGCGATCCGGCCTAAATTTCTGCTGCTGGACGAGCCTTTTTCGGGGATTGATCCGATCCAAGTGATCGAGCTGCAGCGAATCATCTCTGAGCTGAAACGCAGTGGAATCGGCATTCTGGTGACCGATCACAACGTTCGCGAGACGTTGATGGTCACCGATCGCGCTTACATTATTAACAACGGTGAGATTTTCCGCTCCGGCCGGCCGGATGTCTTAAGTCGCGATCCGGAAGTGAAGCGTGTTTATCTGGGGGAGAATTTCAGCTTCGGGCTGGAGCGGGCGACAACTTAGGGAGCATCCAATGACTTCGAAAACAGCGCTCAAGTATTCGCTACCCATGATTTTGTCGACCAGCCTGTTTGGAGTTATCGGCTCCGCGTCTGCCGAAGTCATCTTCAAGGCCGGCTTCGAGACGGGCGATCTCAGCGAGTGGAGCAAGACCGGCACCCGCGGCCAGAATGCGACACCGAGAAACGTCCAGGTCGTCACCGACATCGTCCAGGAGGGAAAGTACGCCGGCAAGTTCACGATCCACGAAGACGATGTGTTCAACGCCCAGCAGTTGCGCGTGCAGGTCGGCGGACCTAAGGTCACAGTCGAAGAAGGCTCCGACACGTACATGTCCTTCTACATGTACATGGCCGAGCCGCCGAAGGACCGGGATAATTTCTTCTATTGGGAGGGAACCCCGCCGCCGAGATACAACAACGTCATGACCTGGTGGGTCGAGCCGAAGGACGGAGGCGGGACGCTCATCAAGTACGGTACGGGGAACCTCGGGCGCAACGGCACGGAGTGGGAGGCGGATTTCACAATCGGCAAATGGCACCAGTTGGCGATGCACATCCATTGGTCGGAGGACAAGGATAAAGGGAACACGCGGCTCTGGTTCGACGGCGTTCTCGTCCTGGATAAGAAGCTGAAGACCAAGGGCGCCGAGACTGTCTACTTCTGCCAGCCTGGAATCCATCGCAGTCCGCACCGTCCCTCGGTCGACGCGATCTACTTCGACAATTTCATTCTCGCCGATACCCTGGAAGAGGTCGTGAAGGAACTCGCAAAAAAGTAGAGGCAGCTACAAAAGAAAGAGAAGTCTGAATATCGGGCGTTAGCTCTTGTGCAGCACGCCGTCGAATACCGAGAAGATACCTGACAAGATGGAATTCCGCTTGGCCTCGGCTTTTCGGCCGCCGGCCAGCTTGTCGCTGAGACTGGAATAGCTCTTCCCCAGGCTCGAGCTGGCGACCACTGGCTTGCCTTCGAGCAGCGATTTTTGAACCGCATCGACATCGCTCGGGATCACCTGGAAGATATCGAGATTCAGCGCCGTTTCGATGGCGTTGCGATCCAGGCCCTGGTTCGCGTCGTATCGATTCACTACCAGCTTGATCTTCGAGCGTTCGATGCCGTTCCGCTCGAGGTGGGCGATCGCGTTCTGGGTGGCGTGAAGAGCAGGCAGCTCGTTCGTCGTGACCAGGATCAGCTCGTCGCAGAGTTTTGCGATCTGCTCGACCCAATCGCCATACGGAGAGGCGACATCAAGGACCACCGCGCCGTAGTTTTCGCGCGAATATTCAATCATGGCTTGAGCTTCGTGAAGCGGAATCGTTTCCACCGGATTTTCAGGACACAGGATGACGTCCATGCCTTGCGCGGGTGAGACCAAGGCTTTCCAGAGATCCTCGTCCATCTGCGAGGCGTGCGAGAGCACATCGACAAAGCTGTAGCTCGATTTCAGCTTGAGCAGGAATGAGACAGTCCCGGTCGATGGATCGAGATCGGCGAGGAGTACTCGTTTCGTGCCGTTCACCTTTTGAAGCCGAGCCGCCAGGTTGCAGGCGAGGGTGCTCGCTCCGCAGGCGCCTTTTGCGGGCATAACACAGTAAACTTTACCCAGTTCACGCGATTGGACGCCGTTGTCCAGCTTCTGCCGCATGAGCCGGTCGAGGGCCACACCCACCTGCTCGATCGCGAACGGCTGAAAAAGGAACTCGCTCGCGCCCTGGCGCAAGCTGCGCAAAATAATATCAGGATCGTTTCCGGCGCTGATCGCGATGACCGGTATCGGAGCGGTCATTGAGCTCAGTTCGTTGATCACCGTGACAGCAGCGTCCCAACTGGAACCAACATCAAGAAAACAAAGGTTAGGCTGCTCGGAATTGACGGCCTCGGTAAGGGCCCGCCGAGCCGGATAGACCTTCAGGTCGGTAAAGGCTGAGCCCGGAGTTAGCTCCCCGAGTACTCCGGTCAGTCCGTGGAAGAGGTTTCGGTCGGGACAGATGATGAGATGCTTCCATCTCCCTGATAGCCTTCTAGTTGACAAGGAAAGTTCCCATGCGACGCACCTGTTGGTGGACCAGCTAGCATCGCCTGTCCTTCATTAATAATCGGTCGCTCGCCAAAAAAAGATGAGAGACTCGGTGAATCCAGTTTACTAAATTTTTTAGCACTGTGGTCGATAGGATCACATAGAGCGTGACCGTCGTGTTCGCTCCGGGCCCACCGGGTATTTGATCAGCGGGAGAGGCTAGGAAGGGAATGAATGACGACTGTAAAGACGGTGGGGATCTGTGACACGCAGCCAGTAACGATCGCGGGACTTCAGTATCTTCTTCACGACTCCCAGGACCTACAGGTCGTGGGGACAGCAACCAATCTATTCAGTGGCTTAGAGATGGTCCGGAGTCATACGCCGGGGGTCATGATAATCGACAAGGCGTTCGGACTGCCAGCCGTAATGGACTGGCTATCGAGCCTGCGTAACAGCGGAACATTGTCGGTCGTCTGGGGTGTCTCCATCAACGAGGCAGAGGCCCTTCGGCTGATGCAGGCCGGCGCGCATGGCGTCATGCGAAAGACCACCGAATCGGAAAGCATGCTGGCCTGCTTGCGCACTGTGGCAGCTGGAGCCACCTGGATGGAAGAATCGCTGCTTGGCGAGGCCGACAGGCCCGTCCGCAGCTCACGCTCAAACCTGACGCCGCGCGAGCAGCAGGTTGTGGAGCTGGTCGAGCAAGGATTGAAAAACAAAGACATAGGGATCTCGATGGGGATCCGCCCGGGAACCGTCAAGATACATCTGAAGCATATCTTCGAGAAGACCGGCATTCGCGGAAGGTATGGACTGGCCCTGTCAGGATTGCGAGAGAAAGGACTGCTGTCCTATCCGACGGTGTAATTTCAACTCTCTGAGGCAGCTTTTGAGGACTCCGGCTTATCGAGAACTTCTCGAACGCGCTTGGTAAGCTGCAATGAAGTGAAGGGCTTAGCGATATACGGGAGCCGCCGGGAAAAAACGGGTCGAAGGGGCTCCTGATCGGAGTAAGCGGAGAAATACAACACGGGAAGGTCTGTCCGCAATTGACGGATGCGTTCGGCCAGTTCGACCCCGTTCAATTCCGGCATAATGATATCCACCAGCAGGAGATCGACGTGGAGATCAGGCCAAACTTCAAATAAATGCAGCGCTTCCTTGGCGCTCGCAGCCGTGATCACCGTGTACCCGTACCGGCTCAGCATCATGGTTGTGAGACTGAGAACGGCGATTTCGTCGTCGACTACCAGGATTGTTTCGGTTCCGAGTTCAGGGGGCATCGGCTTTTTATGGCATTTAAGAGTCCAAACTCGCGTCTAGGGAACTAGCGGGACTCCTGGTATCGTAGAAGATCTATGACGCCACAACCTCCCAAGATCCATTTGACCAACGCCAGCGACTACCGCGAGGGGTACGCCAACAGCGTTCAGATTCGCGTCAATCTTTGGGACTTTTTCCTGCTGTTCGGAGTCGTAAACCAGACCGCGCCGGATCAGGTGTCTATTCAAAATTTTCAAGGCGTCTATGTCAGTCCTCAACAGGCCAAAGCGCTACTCAATGTCCTGCAGCAAAACGTATCCCAATATGAGAGCACATTCGGCGAGATTAAGCTCGAGCCGCAGTCTGGCGGAAATGTCGTTCAATAGCGGGGATGCCGATCAAGAAGAAGCGGCGAATGCGCCGGGCAATCTCGCTGGGATCTTACGCCCTCTTTTTTGTTCTGTTCACGGCGGTCGTACTTGTATCGCACGCGCCATTCTTTGACCTTCCTTTTTTTTGGGATGAGGTCGGCCAGTTTGTGCCGGCTGCGCTGGACTTATTCCGTTCGGGCGCGCTGATTCCACGGTCGGTAACGCCGAACGCGCATCCGCCTGGAGTGATGGCGTATCTGGCGATGGTCTGGGCCGTAGCCGGATACTCGGTGGTCGCGACTCGGGCGGCCATGCTGCTGCTGGCGGGCGTCTGCGCTCTGCTGATCTTTCTACTTGCAATTAAGCTGTGCGGCGCCGTGAGAGGTGTTCCGGCATTCCTGGTCGCGTTAGTCATGTGCGCTTCGCCTGTTTTTTATGCGCAGGCCATGCTGGCGCAGCTCGATATGCCGGCGATGCTTTTCACCGTCCTCGCCTTCCTGCTGTTTCTCGAAGAGCGTTTTTTCCTTTCGGCGTTGGCCTGTGTGGCGCTGGTGCTGGTAAAGGAAACCGGAATCGTCACACCGATGGTGTTCGGAATGTGGCTGCTGGTGGAACGCCGGTTCGTCCAGGCCGGCTATTTTTTTATGCCAGCGCTAGCCCTGGGGAGCTGGTTTTTGTTTTTGCGGCACGGAACGGGACACTTCTTCGGAAGCCAGGAGTTCACTTACTACAACCTGGAGTACATGACCCATCCGGTGCGAACAGGTTTCGCCTTGGCCAAAAGGATCTATCACCTGTTTTGGGAGAATCTACACTGGATCGGGGCGTTTGGCGTTCTCTACGCCTGGGTACACGGCGGCATTTACGAGGGCAGGGCATGGCGGATTGCCTGGACGCTTGTCGCGCTGCATGTGATCCTGTTCAGCGTGATGGGCGGGGCGATGCTCGAGCGATACCTGCTTCCGGTCTTACCGATCGTCTATATAGCGATGATCGCGGGATGGTCGGCCGCGCCCTCGCCGTGGCGGACGGTCGGACCGGTAGCGCTGATCGCCGGAGTCGCGGTGTGTAATTTTTGGAATCCTCCGTATCCTTTTCCGCTGGAGAATAATCTGGCTTTCACCGATTTTGTGAGACTACAGCAAACCGCGGCTGCCTATATCGAGGAGCATTACCCGTCTGTCGAAACCTCAACCGCCTGGCCTCTGTCGTCCGCGCTTCTCCGTCCTGAGTTCGGATACGTGAAGACAGCCCGCCGGGTGCGGGAGATCCGCGACTTCAGTGAACCGGAGCTAAGCAGGCTCGACAGCGCCCCGGTCGAGCTGTTCGTTCTCTATTCGCGCCAGTGGGATCCTCCGATGAATATCCTGCGCAACGACATCGTCATGAAAATATGGCGCCGGTTCTTTATGTATGCGCCGCAGGTCTCGTCCCTCGATATCGATCGGAGGTGGCGGCTGAAGCCGGTGGCCGCATGGATGCGCGGCGGACAATGGATCGAAGTTCACGTAAAGAATTAGAGTTACGATCGCGGCGAGCGCCAGAGCACGCGCAAAGCCCAAAGGCAGAGACCTGCGGCGGCAATGGTGACGAGAACGTACCAAGGTTCCGTCGCCAGATGCGCCCCTTCCTCGACGACACGCCAGATATGCGCCAAGGTGAGCAGACCAAAGACTGCTCCGGCGATAATGACAT
>Ga0075431_100001209_pt1 | contig 23343 bp, 25 predicted proteins | sample RhiMetdeltSRZDD5_FD_75297 | JGI IMG/M metagenome (GOLD analysis project Ga0075431, IMG submission 75297) | Populus rhizosphere microbial communities from Tennessee, USA - Rhizosphere MetaG P. deltoides SRZDD5 | ecosystem: Host-associated > Plants > Roots > Rhizosphere > Soil | place: USA... | reverse complement strand
CTCGGCTGGTCACCTTGCCCCTGCTCGTGTTGGCCATGCCGATCGGCGCGCTGCTGCCGCCGCTGGCAGCGCTGCTCGGCCTCGTGCTCGTCCTCGGTGGGCTGGTCGGCTTCGAGACCGTTCGTTACGCCGACGTTCGCAGCCGGCTGCGCAGCCCGTAGTCAGCGAGCCGACGCTCGACGCGTGGTGCCGGTCCCGATTCCCACGGCGATCCCGAGGAACAGGCCGACGTAGATGCCGGCCTCCCCGGCCAAGAAGGCGTACCGCACCTGTCCGTCGCCGGTGGCTGCTGCGATGACGGCATCGGCGAGGCCACCGAGGATGAGACCGGAGACCATCCCGACAAGCGCACCGATCCCGGCGGTGATGGCCGCGATGAAGAATGCCTTCCAGGCGGCCTCAGACCCGTACTTCGTGCTCATCTCGACCTCCCAGCAAGTCGCAGCACCTGGACGGATGCCGGCGGTTGCCAGCTGGCTCTCGTGCACCAGTGGTCCGGACTCTAGCAAATAATCACTAAAGTTTATCTATCTACTCCAAATAATCTCGACCCTTGAACACCGACCCGGTCCGTCGGGCCACCCTGGCGTCGGCTGCTCCCGGCGGTGTCCAATGTCTAGGACGTCGCCTCCGGCGTCGGTGAGGTGGAGCAGATGAGCGAGACGCCGATCGGTGACTATGCGCTGCTGTCGGACCGGAACTCGGCGGCCCTGGTGTCGAAGGACGGCTCGGTCGACTGGCTGTGCTTCCCCCGGTTCGACAGCCCTTCGGTGTTCGGCGCCTTGCTCGACCCGCAGGCCGGGCACTGGTCGATCCGTCCGGCTGGTCCATACGGGGTGTCGCGGAAGTACGTCGGGCCGACGATGGTGCTCGAGACGCGGTTCGAGACGCCGACCGGCGACCTCGTTGTCACCGACGCGCTGGTGGTGAGCTCCACCGACGACCCGCATCGGCTCGGAGCAGACGCCCCCGGCCTGCTGATTCGCTCGCTGCGTTGCGAGCAGGGCGCCGTGGAGGTCGATCTCCACTTCCGCGCTCGCCCCGAGTACGGACTGGTCGTCCCGCTGCTGACGGCGACGGAGGGCGGGGTGTTGATCCGGGGAGGCACCGAGTGGATGGCGTTGGCGGCTCCGGTCGAGCTGACGATCGAGCGGGATGTCGTCACGGCGCGGTGGACCATGCTGGCCGAGGAACGGGTGGATCTGGCGCTCCATCGATCCGATCTCGCGCGTGGGGAGCCGCGGCTACGACCCCCGCAGGAGATCGCGGCCTGTCTTGCCGACACGATCAACAGCTGGACGAGCTGGTCCGATCTCCACCAGAACTATGAGGGTCCGTGGCGCCACCTGGTGCATCACTCCGGCCGGGTGCTGGCGGCCTTGAGTTATCAGCCCACCGGCGCGATCGTCGCGGCTGCCACGACGTCACTTCCGGAGGAGATCGGGGGAGAACGCAACTGGGACTATCGCTTCGCCTGGATCAGAGATGCCAGCTTCACCATGGAGGCGCTCTGGGTCGCCGCCTGCCCCGACGAGGCGCACGAGTTCTTCGAGTTCATGCTGGCCGCGGCCGCGTCGTACCGGCCGCAGGACAGCCTGCAGATCATGTACGGCATCGGCGGCGAGCGCGATCTCACCGAGCGCCAGCTCGAACACCTGTCGGGCTGGCGCGGCAGCCAGCCGGTACGGATCGGCAACGGCGCCTGGCAGCAGACGCAGATCGACGTGTACGGAGAGCTGCTCGGCGCGGCCTACCGCTATCGGGATCACTTGCCGGCCATGGGCCCGCCGCTGAGTCGTTTCCTCGCCGCGCTGGCCGACGGAGCGCTGAGCCGCTGGCAAGAGCCGGACAACGGCATCTGGGAGATCCGTGGGGAGCCGCGTCATTTCACGTACTCCAAGCTGATGTGCTGGATGGCGCTGGACCGAGCCGTTGAGATGGCCGACGTGCTCCCGCCGGACGCGCCGCTCGACACGTGGGCGAGTGCCCGGGACGAGATCCAGAGCGTCATCCTGCGAGACGGATGGAGCGACGCCGCGGGGGCGTACACCCAGTCCTTCGGATCGGACGCCTTGGACGCGTCGGTCCTGATGATGCCGATCGTGGGCTTCGTCGCGGCCGACGATCCTCGGATGGACCAGACGATCACCGCGATCGCTGAACGGCTCACCGACGATCGTGGACTGGTCTTTCGCTACCGGACCGAAGAGGGCGTTGACGGGCTCGCCGGTGACGAGGGCACGTTCCTGCTGTGCACGTTCTGGCTCGCGCAGGCGCAGGCGCTGGCCGGCCGGATCGACGAGGCGCGCGCCACCTTCGAGCGGGCTGTCGCACACGTCAACGACGTCGGTCTGCTCGCGGAGGAGGTCGACTCGGCGACTGGTGAGCTGCTCGGCAACTTCCCCCAGGCGTTCAGTCACATCGGACTCGTCAACGCCGCATGGGCGATCGCCGAGCGGGAGAATCACGCGACGGACGACTGACCGGCCGAACCGGCGGCGGCCTATGGTTGACCGGTGAGTGCAGACCTGCCGGAGTCCGCCGTGCCAAGCTTCGATGTCGGCACGTTTCGCGCCGCGTTCCCGTCGCTCGACTCGGGCATCGCGCATTTCGACGGTCCGGGTGGCACCCAGACACCGCGCGTGGTCGGGGAGGCGGTGGCGCGGACCCTCACCGGCCCCCTGTCCAACCGCTTCGAGGGCGCGCTGTCGGAGCAGAACGCCGAGGACGCCGTGGCGGGCTTCCGGGCCGCGTTCGCCGATCTGCTCGCGGCCGACCCGCGTGGAATCGTCCACGGCCGCAGCGCCACCCGGCTGACCTTCGACCTCTCCCGGGCGATCGCGAAGACCTGGCAGCCCGGCGACCAGGTCGTGGTGACCCGGCTCGACCACGACGCCAACGTCAGCCCATGGCTGCACGCCGCGGCCGCCGTCGGCGCCGAGGTCCGGTGGCTCGACTTCGATCCGGAGACCGCCGAGCTCGACGAGCCGGACCGGGTGATCACCGATCGGACCCGGGTGGTCGCCGTGACCGCCGCGTCCAACCTGCTCGGGACGATCCCGCCCGTACGGCAGATCGCCGATGTCGCGCACGCGGTCGGCGCGCTCGTCTACGTCGACGGGGTGCACTTCACCGTCCATTGCCTGCCCGACCTGGCCGCAATCGGTGCGGACCTGTTCGTCTGCTCGCCGTACAAGTTCTTCGGTCCACATTGCGCTGTCCTGGCCGCGGCGCCCGATCTGCTGGAGTCCCTCCATCCCGACAAGCTCGCTCCGGCGACCGAGGTCGTGCCCGAGCGATTCGAGCTCGGCACGCTGCCCTACGAGGTCATGGCCGGTGCGACCGCAGCGGTCGACTTCATCGCCGCCGCCGCGGACGGGGAGGGCACTCGTCGGGAGCGGTTGACCCGGTCCTACGCCGCCTTCGACGACCACGAACAGCGTCTGCGCGAGATCGCCGAGAAAGGGCTGGTCGACCTCGGCGCGACGGTCTACTCCCGAGCGCAGCGTCGGACCCCGACCCTGTTCGCCACCTTCCCCGGCCACCGGTCGATGGACGCCTACCGCTTCCTACTGGGCCGGAACGTGCTGGCGCCGGCCGGCTTCTTCTACGCCCACCAGGCCGAGCTCCGGCTCGGTCTCGACGACACCGAGGGACTCCGCGTCGGGCTGGCGCCGTACTCCACCGACGACGACGTGGCGCGGTTGCTCGACGGGCTCGCGGACTTCCTGGCGCAGTAGGCGAGCGGTGCGCCGCTCGCTGTCACACCGTTACCGAGGCGATCGCGGCTTGCGCTACCTACCGATTATCGATAGATTATGACTGCTAATCGATAGGGGACGTCTGATGGGAAATCTGGCTCTGCTCGCGTTGCGCATCGTGCTTGTCATGGGGCTCGCCGGCTCGCTCTTCGTCCAGGCAGTGATGGTGCCGCTGCTCGCGATCGACATCGAGGACGCCCCGGCCGCCGTACGGGTGCCGGTGATCGTCATCGTCCTGCTTGGCATCGGGACCACCCAGGTCACCATGGTCTGCGTCTGGCGGCTGCTGACGATGGTGCGGCGGGGGACGGTCTTCTCTCACGCGGCGTTTCGCTACGTCGACATCGTGATCGGCGCGGTCGCGGTGGCGTCGGCGCTCACGTTCGCGCTCGGCGTCACGCTCGCCCCGGGTGAGGACGTGGCCCCTGGCGTCGTGCTTCTGATCGGCGGGTTGGGCGTGATGATCGCCGGGGCCGCGCTGGTCGTCCTCGTGCTGCGGATGCTGCTCGCCCAGGCGGTCGCCCGTGACGCCGAGGCGCAGCACCTGCAGGCCGAGCTCGACGGGGTGGTCTGATGCTGATCGTCGTCGACATCGACGTCATGCTGGCCCGGCGCAAGATGCCGGTCGGCGAGCTCGCCGAGCGAGTCGGGATCACCCCCGCGAACCTGGCCGTCCTCAAGAACGGCCGCGCCAGGGCGGTGCGCTTCACGACACTCGCCGCCCTCTGCGAGGTGCTCGAGTGCCAACCCGGCGACCTCCTCCGCTGGGAGCCTGAGGACCCGGCGGATGAGGCGACGACAACCGGCGATGGCGAGGCCGTCCGGGCTTGATCTCAAGTGGGCTTGAGGTCGCATTATCTCGGCATGCGTACGCAATCGTCTGAGCCGATGACGCCGGCCGACTTCGAGTCGTTGATGTCCACGCTCGCCTCCGCATGGAACGACGGTGACATCGCGACCGCGATGGAGTGCTTCACCGCCGACATCGTCTACCTCGAGCCGCCCGACCGGCAGCATCACGTCGGTCTCGACGCGCTCTACGAGTTCTCCGGCGGATCGAACCCACCGCCGATGTCGCTGGTTTGGCACCACCTGATCTTCGATCCGCCTACGGGCATCGGCATGGGCGAGTACACCTATCGCGGCCGGCGGCAGTACCACGGTGTCGCGATCGTGCAATGCGCCGGCGGTCGGATTCGGCGCTGGCGGGAGTATGAGTACGCCGACGAGCTTGACTGGCCGAGCTTCGTCGGCGACAGCGCATTCGACTGAGCGCCGTCGGCCTATCCGTGGGTGATGCTGGACGACGTCCTCAGTTGGCTTCGGGGGAGGGACGGATCGACCTTGAGCAGGCTCGCCGGTCGACGCGGAAGCCACCAGTTCCAGCGGCCGATGATCGTGATGGCTGCCGGGACGAGCATTCCTCGGACGATCGTGGCATCGATCAGGATTCCCGCCGCGAGCGCGCTGGCGAACATCTTGTTCTCGGTTCCGGGTGTCCCGCTCAGTGCGACGAATGCGAGGGCGAGGATCAGCGCGGCGCTCGTGACCAAGCGTCCGGTGCGGCCGATGCCTTCGACCACTGCGGTCGCCGTAGAGCCGGTGCGGTCGTACGCCTCCCGCATTCTGCTGATGATGAACACCTGGTAGTCCATGGAGACGCCGAAGAGGAACGCGAACACGATGATCGGGATCTCCACACTGATCGAACGTGTCGCTTCGATGCCCCAGATTGTGTCGGAGCCGAGCCCGCTCTGCCACACGAGCACCAGCACGCCCAGGGCGGCGGCGACCGATAGAAGATTCAGCACGACCGCTTCGACGGCGAGGACGATCGAGCGAAAGGCACGGACGAGCAAGACGAATGTGAGGCCGGCGATCAGGGCTCCGGTGAGGAGCGCATTGCCGTAGGCGGCGTCGACCCAATCAGCGCCTTGGGCGGCCTCGCCTCCGATCGTGACCTCGTCAGGGAGCTGGTCTGCGGCGGCGCGAATGTTGTCGAGTGTCGCGCGGCCGTCCGCCGAGTTTCCGTCGGCGGTGGGGATGACAATGACAATGCCGGTGCCGTCGCGACGCCAGTCTTCCGGCGCCGCTGTCGCTTGGACTCCTTCGGCATCGGCGAGCGCCGCTGCCACGGCGTCCGGATCTCCCTCGTGCACCAGCGCATCGAAGGGTGCCAGCGGTCCGGAGCCGAGACCCGAGCTCTCGAGCTGCTGGAATCCGATGCGGGCCGACCCCGACTGTGCGAGTGACTCAGCCTTGGGCGTGCCGAGCTGGATCGAGAAGGCGGCGGCGGCGAGGGTGGCGAGTAGGCCGGTGGCGCTGATCGCGACGAACCAGCGGTGGCGTACGACGAACCGTGCCCAGGTGCTCCAGACGTTGCGGGCGCGATCGTCCCGGCGAACCCACGGCCAATCGAGCTTCGGGCCGACCGTGGCCAAGAGGACGGGGAGCAGGGTCGTCGCCGCGGCCACGCTGACCAGCGCTATCAGGAGCCCGCCGATCCCGATGCTCCGTAGGGCGGGTATGGGAACGGCGACGAGAGCGAGCAGCGAGATCGCCACCGTGGTGCCGCTGAAGACGACGGCGGATCCGGCGTGTGTCATGGCCCGTTCGACGGCGTCCTCGTTGCCGACTCCCTGTCGGTGCTCCTCCCGCCATCGCGTCACCACGAGGAGCGCGTAGTCGATGGCGATCCCGAGGCCGATCAAGGCGACGAGGAACTGCAGGACGATCGAGACCTCGGTGACCTCCGCCAGCGGCCAGACCAGCAGGAAGGTGGTCGGGATCGCGACGGCCGCCATCAGGAGCGGTACGAGTGCGGTGAGTGAGGCGAAGACGAACGCCAGCACGACAAGTGCGCCAAGGCCGGCCACGAGCACCTCCGCGAGGACACTGACACTCGTCCCCGCGTCGCCGGCATCGGCCCGGAGTGCGTCGAGACCGGTGACCCGGATCGGTGCGCCGCCGACCGTCACCCCGTCGAGAGCGTCCTCGACACTTTGAGCCCCCGCCTTGCCGCCCTCGAGTGGGCTTCTCCGCGGGACGTAGACCAGCGCGAAAGTCGTACGGCCGTCCTCGGAGACGAAGGCGCGACTGCCGGTCGACGCGTATGAGGCAAGCCGAGCGCCGGGCACCGCGTCCTGGACTCGGGCCAGCGCGGCGGTGAGCTCCCGCGTCACGCCGGGCGAATCGACCGTCTTTCCTTCCGGAAGCATCACGACCGGCACGATCGGCACCACGTCGCCGCCGTTGCCGTAGCGGGCCGCGATCTCGTTGTTGGTTTCGAAACCCTCCTTACCCGGCACGGGACGGAAGTCATCCGACAGTGCATCGGTCGCCGGCCGTACGGCGGCTAAGCCGGCGAGCGTGACCAGGAGCCAGAAACACAGGATCCACTTCTTGTGGGCGAGAACCCAGCGACTCCAGCGCGCCATCGACTCCTCCAGCCACGAGCCTCGTGTACGCCGTACACGTACACTGTATATGTACGGCGTAAACCATAGATCTGCACCTCGCGTCTGTCAAGAACCTCTGGTCCGGGCCCGCTAGATTGATATTTACGGTGTACGTACGAGATCGAGGAGAGCGGTGAAGACGAGCGAGTCGGCCGGCTCGAGCGTGCGGCCGAAACCGCGGCTCAACCGGGAGCGAGTGCTGCACGCCGCCGTCGAGTTCGCCGACGAGAGCGGCTTGGAGGCCGTCACCATGCGGGCACTCGCCCGGCGGCTCGGGGTCGAGGCGATGGCCCTGTACAACCACGTCGCGAACAAGGAGGCGCTCCTCGACGGCATGATCGAGGTCGTTTTACGCGAGATCATCGAGGCGCCAGTCGAGAGCTCCGCGGACTGGAAGACGACGATGCGCCGCCGGATTCTCGCGTCTCGCGAGGTTTTTCTCCGACATGTCTGGGCCCCCGGCGTGCTCGAGTCACGCCCGGATCCTGGCGAGCAACTGAATCAGTACTACGAAGCGCTCATCGGCCTGTTCCGGGAGGGCGGGTTCTCGCTGGATCTCACGCACCACGCGCTCCACGCGCTCGGGACCCGTGCCTTCGGATACACGCATGAGCCGTGGGACGACTCGGAGCCGCCCCCTGACCCGTGGCTCCTCGCCCGCCAGATGGCCGGCATATATCCGAACATCGCCGCGATGCTCGAGCACGTCAGCCACGACCCGGACACCACGCTCGGCTGGTGTGACGACCAGATGGAGTTCGAGTTCGCCCTCGATCTCCTCCTCGACGGCCTCCAGCGCCTCTGCGAGGCCGATGGGAGCGTGACTGGCGACCGCGCGTGATCCATCCGCCCCGATCGCGACTGGCATGAATGGCGCCGGCGCCTGTGGACCAACCCATCCGCGCGCCGAGTCGCGTCGAACCCCTCTCGACGCTCGCTCCGGACGCCGGGGTGGCGGTTCCCCTATCGCCCGCAGGAAGGGAAGTCCCTCATGCATCTCGTCGTACGCCGCGCTGTGCCGGCTGCCGTGGCTTTTCTGGACGACGCCCACGGATTCCTCCTGCGGCGCGGGCCCGGTGGCCCGGTCACGGCCATCGACGTCCCGGGCTCGGTGCGGATGATCGCTTTCGGCATCAACGACCGTGGGCAGATCGTCGGCACGTACGAACGCTCGGCTGCCGGCCCGGACGCACCGCGTGCGCTTCGGCTCGATCGTGCCTTGGAGCTGTCATGACGTCGACCAGCACGTGGAGCCGCCGGACCTTCCTCGGTGCGCTGGCTGCCGCGCCCGTCGCGGCGGCGATCCCGACCGGAGCCTGGGCTTCGACAACGCCGGTGACGTCGAGCGACCCGATCCTCGGGTTCGTCCTCGATCGCCGTCGGATCAAGCGGATCGACCTGCCGGGCAACGGCGATCAGACCGTCCTCGCAGGAATATCCAACACCGGACGGATCGTAGGCAAGACCCCCAGCGTGGACGCCGTGGGGTTCGACGGGCTCGTCGGCGACGTGCGCGGATTCCGCCGGTTCGCGTTCCCGGGCGCGAGGGCGACGTACGCGACCAAAGTCAACCAGCGCGGGCAGATCGTCGGTGCCGCCAATCGCCGGGCTCCGACGGTCGGTTCGCCAGGCACCTTCGGGTACCTGGTCGACCGGGGAAGGTTCACCCGGATCGCCGTCTCCGACGCCGTGTACACGCAGGCGCACGGACTGAACAACCGGGGCCAGGTGGTGGGCGAGTTCCTCGACGAGGCCGGCGTCTTCCACGGTTTTCGATGGGAGCGGGGCCGGTTCACCACCTTCGACGGTCCGCTTGGCGGCAGCACTTCGATCACCGACATCAACGACCGCGGCGTCATGGTCGGGCTGTACATCGCCGAGGACGGCACCGGCCGCGGGTTCCAGCTCCGCGGCGACACTTACACCACTTTCGGCGCGGTCGGCCTCCCGGTCACGCTTCCGTGGGACATCAACAATCTTGGCCAAGTCGCTGGCTCCTCCTTTGACCTGGTCGCGGAAGGGCACGGGTTCCTCTTCGCAGACGGGATCGACCAGCCGGTCACCCAGATCGACGTGCCCGGGGCATCGGCCACGAACGTCTTCGGGCTGGACGATCGCGGCCGGCTCCTCGGCATCTACGTCAACCCGAACGCGGGCGGGCGAGCCGTTCCGGCAGGTCTGCCGCGGCAGCCGCTCGGCCTCACGGCGCGAGTGCTCCAGTGAGCGCGATCCGAGGCCGGCGTCGGTGCTGTCGATCGAGGTCGGTCAGGGGCGGGCGGACGGATAGCGCTCGAGGTAGGACTCGACACGTCCGTCCGGTGTGTCGACTCCGGTGGCGGAGAGGATCGCGTCGACCAAGGCCAAGGTGACGGCGTCGGCGGCGGCTGACTCGACCGCGACCAGGCCACCGATCTGCTCGGCCCCGGCCCAGGAGTTCGGCGCCGCGGCCACCGGATCGTGTTCGCCGACCGACAGCGCGAAGATGACGTCGCCGTCGACCAGCGTGTGCACCGGCCGGATCGCGCGGGCCAGCCCGGCATGGCCGGCGGCGGCCATCCGCTGTGCCTGCATGCTTCCGAGCCGGGCGTTCGTCGCCACGATGGCGAGCGTGGTGTTCATCGGCACCGGCGGCCCGGACGCCGGTGGGTCGGCGGTCGCGGCCGGCGCCCGGGGCCGGAGTCGCTCGTCCCCGATGTACGGCGCGGCGAGCAGCGAACCCGATGCCGCGTCCAGCGGTGATCCGTAGGCGTTGGCGACGACCATGGCTCCGACGACGGCACCGCCGTCCAGGCGTACGCTCGCGGTCCCGATGCCGCCCTTGAGGCGGGGAACCCCGAACATGGCGCCGGTGCCGGCACCGGTGTTGCCGGTCCGGACCTCGCCTCCGGCGGCCAACTCGGCCGCGTCGTATCCCATGGCGGCGTCGGGCCGGGCCGTCGGATCGCCGCCGCGGCCGAGGTCGAACACGATCGCCGCCGGGACGATCGGCACGACGATGCCGGGGCCGACCGAGAAGCCGCGGCCCTGCTCCTCGCACCACTTCTGGACTCCGCTCGCGGCGACCAGACCGAAGGCGCTGCCGCCGGCGAAGGTGACCGCATCGACCGTGTCGGGCAGCCGCCCCGGAGCGAGTACGTCGGTCTGGCTGGTGCCCGGACCGCCGCCACCGACGTGTACCGCGCCGATCGTGCCGGGTGGCGGGATGATCGCCGTGACGCCGGTCAGCCAGCCGCCGCCGATCCGCTCGGCGTGGCCGACCATGACGTCGGGCAGATCGGTGATCGCCCCGAACGGATTCGCCACGACGCCACAGTAGAGGCTCCGGCGCCGCTGCTTTCGAGAATTGGCGCAATCTCGCACCAACACTGTGTCCGAACTGCGGTTTCACGCCAACAGTCGGTGGCGCTGGGTCGCCTACTGGAGCAGCGGCGCGACCTCCTGCGTCACGAAGCGGATGAAGCCCGCGATGTCGGTCTCGTCGGCGAGCGGCTGGAGCACGACCGTGTCGGCACCGGCGTCGTGCCAACGCGTGATGCCGGCGGCGAACGCGGCGGCGTCACCGCTCAGGATGTGGGCCTCGTCGTCCGGGCTCGGCGACTCCTTGGCGGCACGGGCGAGCGCGTCGGGTCCGGTCGCGGCCAGGGCATAGAGCACGATCCGGTGCTCGTCGGACCGTCCGGCCTCGGCTCGGCCCCGGTCGATCTGCTCCCGCGCCCACCGCACCCGGTCTGGGGACGTGTGCGAGACGAGGATCGTCCCGTCGCCGGCGGCGCCGGACAGCGCCAGCACCTTCGGCCCGGTGGCGCCGACCAGGACGGGCGGCGCCGGTTCCGGCGGCCAGTCCAGGGCGACCGTGTCGAGGTGGACGTAGCGGCCGTCGACACTGACCGTCTCGCCGGCCAGCAGCGACCGGATGGCGTCGAGGTTCTCCCGGAGCAGGGTGAGGGGCGAGTCGACCCGCTCACCGACCTGGTGCATCCAGTGCTGGACACCCGGCCCGAGACCGATCCGGAGTCGACCCGGAAACGTCCGGCTCAGCGTGGCGAGCTCCATCGCGGCGAGCGCCGGGTTGCGCAACGGCACCGGAAGCAGCCCGATCCCGATGCGTACCCGCTCACTCCACGCGAGCGCCATCGCCGCCGTCGAGATCCCGCCCTCGAGGAAGCAGTCCTCCCACAACCACAGCTCATCGAGACCATCGTCCTCGGCGGCCCGCACCGCGTCGCGCAGCCGCTCCGGCGGCAGTTGAGGGCGAAACACGACGCCCAGGGTCGGTGCCGACATCTCAGGCCCTTCTCCTCGTGTGGTGGGTCGACGTCTGGACGGTACGGCGGGTGCCTGACAGTGTCGGCGAGAGCGCGTACCTTGCTGACGTCGCCCATCCACCCTGCGCAAAGGAGGCCAGTATGGCTGCCGCGTCGACCAGGAGCCTGTCGATCATCGGGGCGCCGACGAGCGCCGGAGCCTATGGGCCGGGCCCGGGGCGTACACCGGGTGTCTTTCGAGAGCATGGACTTGTCACCGCGTTGCGCGACAGCGGTCTGGACGTCGTCGACCGCGGCGACGGCCGGACGGCGCCATATCAGCCGGACGACGACAACCCGACTGCCCGCAACGCCGAGACCGTCATCGCCGTCGCGACCGAGCTGGCCGACTCGGTTGCCGACGCGTTGGACGACGACCACGATGTCCTGGTGCTCGGCGGCGACTGCACCGTCGAGCTCGGGACGGTCGCGGGTTCCCTCCTCGACGGCGCCAGCGTCGGTCTCGCCTACGTCGACCTCGACACCGACCTCAACACCCCCGCGACCGGCGACGGCGTGCTCGGCTGGATGGGCGTCGCACATCTGCTCGACGTGCCCGGCGCTCTCGACGGGCTGGCCGGACTCGGCCGCCGTCGCCCGCTGCTGGACCCGGCCGCTATCCGGGTGTTCGCCGCGGAGAACGTCACGCCGCCCGAGCGGGCCGTCGTCGAACGGGTCGGACTCCGCATAGAGCCGCTGGCCGCCGTCGTCGACGAGCCGGCGGCGGTGTTGGCCCGTACGCGCTCGTGGGCTGCGTCGTACGATCGCCTGCTGGTGCACGTCGACATCGACGTCCTCGACTACACGAAGTTTCCGATCGCCGAGGAGGTCCGCGACACGCCCGGCCTCGAGCTTTCCCAACTCACCCGCCTGGTTCGTGACCTCTGCGGGCTGGACAACTGGCGGGCGCTGACCGTCACCCAGATCGATCCCGACCACGCCCCCGATCAGGCCGCCAGCTTCCGCCAGCTCATCGGCATGGTCGTCGAGGCGCTCAGCCGATGACTGATCCGCGCGTCGGTGTCGGACTGCCGATCGCCGGTGCCTGGGCGACGCCGGACAATCTGCGCCACGTCGCCCGCCGAGCCGACGAGCTCGGCTATGCGTCGCTGTGGACGTTCCAGCGCCTGCTGCATCCGGTCGACGAGGACTGGGGGCCGACCTATCAGGCGGTCCTCGATCCCATCACCGCGCTGTCCCACGCCGCCGCCCTCACCTCACGGATCCGGCTCGGGCTCGCGGTGGTCAACCTGCCGTGGTACGCCCCGATCGTGCTCGCCAAGTCCCTCACGGCGCTAGACATCCTGTCCGACGGGCGACTGGACGTCGGCCTCGGACTCGGCTGGGCACCGCAGGAGTTCGCCGCCGTCGGCGTCTCGTCGGCCCGGCGGGGTGCTCGCGGCGAGGAGTTCGTCGCCTGCCTGAAGGCGATCTGGACCGATCCCGAGGTGGAGTTCCACGGGTCGTTCTACGACCTCCCACGGGCCCGCGTCGAGCCGAAGCCGACCCAGCAGCCACATCCACCACTGCTGCTCGGCGGCATGGCCGAGGTCGCGTTGCGCCGGGCCGGCCGGATCGCCGACGGCTGGATCAGCAGCAGCCGGACCGACCTGACGACGATCGGTTCGTCGATCGAGCTCGTCCGGTCCGCCGCCGTCGAGGCCGATCGGGATCCGGCGGCACTGCGCTTCGTCGTCCGCGGCGTCGTGCGGCTGCGGCCCGATGGCGCCGGGGCCAACCGTAAGCCGTTGCAGGGGACGGCCGACCAGATTCGCGACGACCTGGCCGCCCTCGGTCGGGAAGGCGTGACCGAGGTGTTCTTGGATCTCAACTACGACCCGCGCATCGTGTCGGGCGAGTGGGATCCGGCCGCAGCCCTCGAGCATGCCGAGCTGCTGCTGACCGAGCTTGCCCCGGCGGGCTGACCCGTCCGATCCGGGTGACCGAAATCACCGTTCTGCGAGGTCGCTCGGAATCGTTCGGACCGGCGCTCGCGACATACCATCTTCAGCAGGATGGACTCCTATCCCGTCGGCCCTGCGGCCCACGTTCAGGGCGTTCCTTCGTCAATGCCACGCCGTCGAGCGTGCCTCCATGCCCGGGAGTCGAACCATGTCTGCAGCCCAGCCGAACAACCAGTCCAGCCACGTGCCGCCGTACTACTTCTTCGCCTCGGAGCAGGAGCAGAAGCTGCAGGCCCTGTGCCAGAAGCGCTCGACCCCGAGCCGGTGGCGGTCCCTGCTGTCACGCCGCTCCGCGCGGGCCTGACAGCAAGCACCGACGAATCGACGTCGTGGGGCTCCGGTCCCACGACGTCGATCTTCTTCGCCCGGGCTAGTCCGCGAGCGCGGCGTCGACCGTGATCGTCACGCCGGTGAGCGCCTGTGACACGGGACAGCCGACGCGGGCGGCTTCGGCGGCCTTGACGAACGCGGCGTTGTCTATCCCCTCGACCCGGCCGCGGACGGTCAGCGCGATGCCGGTGATGCCCTCACCGGCTTGGAACGACACCTCGGCCCGGGTGTCGAGTGCCTGCGGCGGGGTTCCGTCGCCGGCCAGCCCGTGGGAAAGCGCCATGTTGAAGCAGGCCGAATGGGCCGCCGCGATCAGCTCCTCCGGGCTGGTCTTGCCGCCGGGCTCCTCGGTCCGCGCTGCCCAAGTGACGTCGTACGAGCCGAGGCCGGACGAGTCGTGGGATACGGTGCCGGCGCCCTCGAGCAGGGAGCCTTCCCAGTGCGCGTTGGCCGTGCGCTTCGTTGCCATGGTGCCTCCAGTCGTTCGGGTCCGATGTCCCATCCTTGCGGGCGCGGGTGAGCCCGGCTCAGACGGGGCGGGGACGTTTGGTGTGCGGGGGTTTGACCGTGCGGAGCTCGTCGAGGAATGACGACGCCCAGTGCGCAATGTCGTGCTCGGTCACCTGCTTTCGCATCGCGCGCATCCGCCGTCGCAGGTCTCGCGGCGTGGCTTCGATCGCGCGCAGGAGCGTCGACTTGAGTCCGTTGATGTCGTACGGATTCACGAGGAACGCCTGGGTGAGCTCGTTGGCGGCGCCGGTGAACTCGCTGAGCACCAGCGCCCCGTCGTCCCCGTAGCGGCAGGCGACGTACTCCTTCGCGACCAGGTTCATGCCGTCCCGCAGCGGCGTGACGACCATGACGTCAGCCGCTCGATAGAGCGCTGCCATCTCGCTGCGTGGATAGGACGAGTGCAGATACGTGATCGGCGGCTGTCCGATCCGGCCGAGCTCGCCGTTGATCCGCCCGACGAGCCGGTCGATGTCGTCACGCAGTTGCCGGTACTGCCGTACGCGGTCCCGCGAAGGCGCGGCCACCTGGACGAACGCCGCGTCGTCGGCGCTCAGATGGTCGTCGCGCAGCAACTCGCCGAAAGCCCGAATTCGCTGCCGAAGGCCCTTGGTGTAATCGAGCCGATCGACGCCGAGCAGGACGTGACGCGGGTTCCCGAGGTCGTCGCGGATCTCGGCCGCCCGCTGCTCGGTTTCGGGCTGGCGGGCCAGATCCTCCAGCGCACTCACGTCGATGGAGATCGGGTACGACCCGGCCGTGACGGTCCGCCCGTCGTCGAGGTAGACCGTGTCGCGATGCGTCTTGTAGCCGACGTGCTGGCGGACCAGCCGGATGAAGTTGGACGCCCCGCCGCGAAGCTGGAAACCGACCAGATCGGCGCCGAGCAGCCCTTCGAGGATCTGCCGCCGCCAGGGCAGTTGCTGGAACAGCTCGGTCGGCGGGAACGGGATGTGCAGGAAGAACCCGATCCGCAGGTCCGGCCGGTCGGCCCGCAGCATCTGGGGAACCAGTTGCAGCTGGTAGTCCTGCACCCAGACGACCGCACCCTCGTCCGCCACCTCGGCGGCCTTGTCGGCGAACCGCCGATTGACTCGGACATACGCGTCCCACCATTCGCGGTGGAACTCCGGCGGCGCCACGACATCGTGATAGAGCGGCCAGAGCGTGGCATTGGAGAAGCCCTCGTAGTACTCCTCGACCTCGTCGTCCGTCAGCTTCACCGGGATCAGGCTCAGGCCGTGATCGGTGAATGGTGCGAGATCCTCGTCGGACGCGCCGTGCCAGCCGATCCAGGCGCCGTGGTTCTGCCGCATCACCGGCTCGAGAGCGGTCACGAGGCCACCGGGGGAGCGCCGCCACGTCGTCGAGCCGTCGGCATGCGCCACCCGATCGACCGGCAGCCGGTTCGCGACGATGACGAGCTCCGCGTGGGGCGTGCCGCCGCGGCGCCGCGACGTCGAGTTCGGCATCCCTCGTCACCTCCGCTGTCGCCTAACCGTACCCAGAGTGGGCGGGGCGACACCGGGTGCGAGGTATTGTCTACCGGTCTAGTACGCTTTCGATCGTGACGATCCCGACGGTGAGCCTGCCGATCTTCGACGAGTCAGTGACGGTCGTACGTGCGCCCGGGGCCGGTCCGGGCAACTGGGCCGGCGCACCGAGTGCGGTGTGGGCCGACGACGCGTACTGGCTCGCCTACCGGGTCCGCCGTCCGCTCGGCGCGGGTCGCGGCGTGGCCGTCGTGGTGTCCCGCTCGTCGGACGGCATCGAGTTCGAGCCCGTGGTCCGGCTGCATCGCGGGGACTTCGGCGCCGAGTCGTTCGAGCGGCCCGCGCTGGTCCGGCTGCCCGCCGGCGGCTGGCGGCTGTACCTGAGCTGCGCGACGCCGGGGTCCAAGCACTGGTGGGTCGAGGCGATCGACGCTGCGACGCCGCCGGAGCTGACGGCCGGGCGACGGCACACCGTGCTGCCGGGCGACGCGGGGAGCGCGTTCAAGGATCCCGTCGTGCTGCCGGGCAAGCCGTGGCGGATGTGGGTGTGCCGGCATCCCCTGGACGTCGTCGGCGCCGAGGACCGGATGAGCACGTGGTACGCGACCAGCGACGACGGACTGACCTGGCGGCTGCGAGCGGAGGTGCTTCGCGGCCGCAGCGGCAGCTGGGACGCCCGCGGCGCCCGGGTCACGGCGGTTCTCGACCCGGACGGTGACGTGTTCCTCTACGACGGCCGGGCCAGCGCGGCCGACAACTGGTACGAGACGACCGGGCTGGCGCGGCGGGTCAACGGGCGGCTGGACGCGGTGTCCGATCAGCCGGCGTTGCGGTCGCCCTTCGGCACCGGCGCCTTCCGCTACGTCAGTGCGGTGGCGGTCCCGGGCGGCGGCACGCGGTACTACTTCGAGGCGGCCCGGGCCGACGGCGCCCACGACCTCCGGACGATGCTCGTCGAAGCGCCCGACGCCTAGGGCGTCGCCACCGGGCTCTGCTCGGCCACGCGCGCGGCGAAGGCGCCCTGGCCGGTCTCGCCCCGCCAGTCGGCGAACGACAGTTGGGTCACCTGCTCGAGGAGATCCAGATCCGCGTGGAAGTGGTCGAGCAGCGTCCGGCGCTGTTCGGGTGTCAGGCTCGGCCGCTCGGCCCGACCGCGTCGATGCAGCGCCCTGACCAGCGGCCGGGAGGCGCGTCGCCAGGCCTTGGGCTCGAAAACGGATCCGACGCGGGACCCGGCCCGTACCGCACTGGACAACGCCCGGGTCTGCCAGCCTTCCGCGACGAACGGCCGTGTGTTGTCGCCGGGGATCGCACCGACGGCGCCCTGCCGTACACCGAGGAAGTCGCAGACCCGGTCGAGGGTCTCCTGGGGCGTGTCGACGACCTCGCGATAGCGGATCACCAGCACCTGCTCGCGCGGGAACAGCTCGTAGAGCGCGCCGAGCTGCTCGCCGTAGCGGCCGAGCCGGAGGTAGTGCCAGAACGGCGCCCAGCCGTCGTGGATGCGACGTGGCTCGGCGAGGCAGGCCTCGACGACGTCGGGGATCGGCTCGAGTCCGTCGACCCACAGGTGCGTCCAGTTGGAGTACGCGCGGTCGACCGGATCGCGGAGGACGCAGATCAGCCGGGCGTCCGGGATCGTGTCGGCGATCCGGCGCCGGGCGTCGGCGTCGGCGAGGTAGAGCGGCGTGCTCTCGCCGCACAGCACCTCCGCACTCGGATCGGCGAACAGGTCGAGGTAGTCGGCGCGCCGCCAGATCCACTCGCGGCGGCTGTGGGCGTCGCCGGGTCCGGTGAACAGCGGCGGTGGGGCGTCTCCGCAGAGGAAGTACTTCGGCTCCTTGACCGCACTCATCGCGAGCTGCGGATGCTGGGCCAGCGCCGCATGGAGCGCGCTGGTCCCTGCCTTCGGGGCGCCCATGATCACGAAGTCTGGGAGCCGGCCCGTGGTGCGTAGGGAGGCCATGCCGCACATTTTAAAGTAAACCCATTGGCTTTGTCATTAATGCCGGGCCGCCTGGCGATCTCGCGGGACACCGCGGTTTTTCGGCATCGCGGCGGGTTGTGACATCCTCGACCTGGCGCCCACGCGGCGTCGCCGCGTACACGATGTCGACGTCGGGTCGTTGGCCAGCTCCTCGTGCGAGCCGTACTCGCGTGCGACACCGCTGGCGAACGTCCGTGCGATCCGCTTCCCGCCGCACCGAGTAGGTAAATGACATCGGTGTAGTTCGTCGCCTACGATGAACGACTAACGGGCGGAATTGGTGTGTGCCTACCGCCCACGACGGATGAAGGGACCGGGAGCGACCGCATGGACGCCGCGAACGTCGTCACCTCAGGGCAGGCTGCTCGGGCGGCGGAGGAACTCTCCGAGCGTGATCAGGCCATCTTGGCGTTCGAGCGCCAGTGGTGGCGGTTCGCCGGCGCCAAGGAACAGGCCATCCGAGAGACGTTCGACATGTCGGCCACCCGCTACTACCAGGTGCTCAACGCGCTGATCGACCGCGAGTCCGCTCTCGCGTACGACCCGCTGCTCGTCAAGCGGCTGCGGCGGCTGCGAACCGCCCGCCAGCGGGCCCGTTCGGCGCGACGACTGGGCATCGAGCTCTAGGGGCCATCTCGTGCGTCCGCGACTGCGCGATGGCGACGGGAGGGTCGCGCTGCCGTCGTGGGCCATGGGCGCCAGCATCGGCGTCGTCGTGGTGGCCATGCTGGCGTTCGTCGTCACCGGCAGCCCCGACCGCGGCGACGAGGCCGCCGCCGATCCGGTGGCGGAGTCCAGCGCCCCGTCCGAGCCGGCGTCGGAGTCCCCGTCGACTCGTCCTGAGCCCTCGCGACCGTCGGAGCAATCGGCATCGCCGTCGAAGCAGCCGCGGGAACGAGAGCCGCGCAAGCCCAACCCGGAGCGCGACGCCTATGTCGAGGTCTACAACAACTCCGGCATCTCCGGCCTCGCCAACGAGACCGCCGCCATGCTCCAAGACACCGGGTGGAAGGTCGTCGGCGCCGACAACTGGTACGGCAGCATCCCGGCGAACACCGTCTACTATCCGGACCGGCTCCACGACGTCGCCCGGCTGCTCGCCGACGATCTCGGCATCGGGCGGCTGCACACGGCTGTGGCGCCGATGCGGTTCGACCGGTTGACCGTGATCCTCACCGGGCCGCTGTGAGCCGGCGAGCAAGCGGTTTTGCGCACCTACGGTCGGCGTCGGGGACCGTACACCGGCAGCAAGAGCGCAAAACCGTAGCGGACAGAGGCCGGGCGGCACGGTGACGGAGCCGACGACCGAGGCCGGTCAGGAGGCGTGGCGCCGTCTGACCTCGCGGCCCGAGACCGCGCTGCTCGCCTTCGACTTCGACGGCACCCTGTCGCCGATCGTCTCCGACCCCGAGCAGGCGTACGTCCATCCCGACGCCGTCGCCGTTCTCGGCCGGCTGGGTGCGCGGCTCGGCGCGATCGCCATCGTCACCGGCCGGCCGGTGCGCACCGTGCTGCGGCTGAGCGGCCTCGACAAGGCGGCCATCCCTGGCCGGTTGCTGGTGCTCGGGCAGTACGGCGTCGAGCGCTGGCAGTCCGACACCGGCCGGATCGACGAGCCCCCGCCGCCGGAGGGTATCGCGGCGGCCCGCGAGCAACTGCCTGAGCTCCTCGCCGAACACGGGCTGAGCGACGCCCATGTCGAGGACAAAGGCCGAGCGCTCGGCGTCCACGTCCGACGGCTACCGGATCCGGCGGCCGCCTTCGACCGGCTCCGGGAGCCCTTGCGGCGGTTCGCCGACTCCCATGGCCTGCTTCTCGAGCCAGGCCGATTGGTGCTGGAGCTGCGCGGCGCCGGCGTCGACAAGGGCGAGGCAGTGCGGGGCCTGGTCGACGATGTCGGCGCCGAGGTGGTGGTCTTCGGCGGCGACGACCTGGGCGACCTCCCCGCCTACGACGCTGTCGACGCGATGCGATCCGAGTCCGATGGTCCGGCCGGCCTGCTGATCTGCCCGGCGTCGACCGAGCAGCCGATCCTGGCGGCCCGAGCGGATCTCGTCGTCGACGGGCCGGAGGGACTGGTCGCGTGGCTTGCGGAGCTGGCCGACACGCTCGAGCGCTGACGGGCTTCACCCCCACGGATCTCGAGACCTTGCGGCAGCGCTGGCTGCCCGAATGTCTCAAGATCCGTCGGCGGCCTCCGGCCACGGGCGCGGGTCGACCGGTGTCTCGACGAGCTCGGTGGCCAGCTCGCCCACGACGACCGGGACGGTACGCGTGCGCAGCAGCACCACGTCGTCGCCGAGCCGGATGCCGAGGTCGAAGCCGACCTGCCGTTGTCGCCCGATGATCCGCAGCTGGTCCTCGCCGGCCGGATCGCGCCGGGTCCAGCTCCAGTCCTCCGCATCGAGCAGAGCCTCGATCTGGTCGATCCGGGCGGCGGCCGCGCCGGCGAGACCCGGCAGGCGGGTGGCCGCCTCGGCGCCGACGGCGTCGGTCGTCTGGGTCGGGACCCAGCGCAGTCGAAGGGCGGCGGGCTCCGGCTCGCCCGGGAAGAAGGCCCGCCACCGCTCGACGAGCGTCTCGACAGCCAGCGACTCGACGGCGTGCGCTTCGTCGCGCGCCATCCGCGGGTCGACTCGGCGGCCGGTGTCGATCGGCGCCGGGCGCGCGACCACGTCGATGTCAGGCAGCCGTCGGCGTACCTCGGCGAGGAACAGATCGTCGAAGGTCATGTGTCCTCGTTGGTCGCCATGGGGACCGCGAACCGCTGGTCCTCGGCGGTCTCGTACTCCTGTCGCTGCTCCGGCGTCGCCGGCAGACAGGGCCCGAGGACCCGCATCAGGATGTAGGGCTGTTCGTCGTAGAGCGAAACGTTGAGCGTCAGGTCGTCGCGCTCCACGGTGACGATCCAGTGCGATGTGAGCTCGCGGATGCCGTCGGGCGAGGTGGACGTCTGATAGGGCACCCAGCCGACGCCGACCAGGTCATCGCGGATCGCCTCGGCGTCGGCGCGGGAGGAGCCGATCGGTGGCTGGCGATTGAGCCGGCCGTTGGCGCTGGCCCGCCAGTCGGCGCTCTCGTCGGTGCAGATCGCATAGCGCGTGTAGCCGAAGGTGGGGGCGTAGCCAGCCGACCGCAGTCCGAGCGTCGCGTCCAGGAACGCACGCCGGCTGCGTTGCAGGGCGTCGGCCATCGTCGGGTCCGACGGCGCCGCCGAATCCGGCGATGCCGTCGGCGCGGTCGCCGGGTCGGATCCGTCGTCCATCGGCTCGTCCTCACTGCCGCTGTCACAGCCGGCCGACACGCCCAACACGGCTGCCACCGTCAAAGCGACCAGCGTCGTGGCGCGTCGACGGGTCTGGCTGCTCATCGAATCTAGCCGTGGGACCTCTGGGTGGGGGTGCGGTCGCGTTCAGGATCCTGCATTGCCATGTCGACATCAACGTTGGTGGGCACCGGCGGGCCGACCGGCACGCCGAAGACCTTCGGCACCTTCCACTCGACGTGGACGTCGGCAAGCGGATCGTAGCGGTGCTGGGCCTCCTGCACGTCGCCGTACTGACCGGTCGTGATGGCGGCGACGTTGTAGAGCGACTCGGTGTTCTGGTCGTAGTAGCGGCTGTGGTCGGCGATGTTCCACCGTCCGCCACGGTCGACGTTTTCGGCCTGGAACCGGTTGGCGCCGAAGTCGTCCTCGGCGGGGTCGTTGCCCATCAGCTCGACGCCGGGGATCAGATGTGCGGCGACATCGCTCGGATCGGTCCAGCCGGTGCGGCCGAGTGATGTCGCGAAGTCGCGGCTGGCGCTGCCCACCCAGGTGTGGTCGTGGCCGGTGCTGAGATCTCCCGCGTCGCCGACCGGCACGCCCGGGCTGCCGGTCAGGATCAGGTCGTCGGCCTCGAGGTCGAACCGGCCAGCGGCGATCCCGGCCGTGGTGCTGCCGTAGGAGTTGCCGATCACGGTCAGATGCGCGGGATCGTCGTCGCGCGAGGCCCGCAGGCCCTCGACGTCAGCGGCCAATAAGTCGGCGCCGGCCCGGGCCATCTTCTGATTGACCACGCCGATGATGTCGGGGTTGGAGAGGCTGGTGCCGCTCGGCGCGTCATAGCCGACCCAGTCGAGCACCGCGACCGTGTCGCCGCTGGCCCAGCGGGACTCGTCGTAGACGTTGAGCGACCGGCCGGCGCCCATGCCCTGCACGTTGGTGCCCATGCCGGGGACCATGACGGCGACGTGGTTGGCCGCGTCGAGGTTGCCGGTGGCGATGGCCAGCCGGCCGTCGCCGTTGAACGCGTAGGGCTCGTAGATGTAGAGCTGCGTATGGGTGCGCTCGCCGGTGATCGGGTCGATGTGCGACTCGCGGGCCTCGAGGTTGCGTATCGCCGCGCGGATGTTGGCCAGTGCGTTGCGCTCGAGCCGGGTCAGCGTGTCGTCGCGCTCCTTCGCCTCCAGCAGGGCGAGGTCGTCGGCCATGACGAACCGGTTGGCCTCGTCTCGTACCTCCGCCGGGAGACCGTCGGCGTTGCCGAGGCGATCCGGATGCGCGGCCATGACCGCCACCTGCTGCGCGAGTGACAGCGAATCCCACCAGCGGCGCATCGCCTCGGGATCGTCTCCCGACGGCATGCCGTCCAGCGCCGACCGCAGCAGCCGCGAGTCGAGCAGGTTGCGCGGGAGCAGGTAGCCGTGCTCTCGAAGGAAGCGCATGTCCTCGGCGTTGGGTCCGCGCTCCAACATGCCGGCGACCCGGGACGCGGCCGCGTCGAGCTCCGCCTCGAGTCGAGCCTGCTCTGCGGAGAGCCGGGCCAGCTTCTCGGCGCGGCCGGTCGACATCACGTCGACCTCGCCCTCCTGCACCTGAGCGTTGATCCGGTCGATGCCGCGGTTGTAGGTCTGCACCGCCTCGGCGAAGAGCATCACCGCCCCGCTGGCGAACCGGGCGGTCCGGGCCACGTCGGCCCCATTGCGGATCACCGGCTCCGGGGCCGTGCTCATGGGGAACGTCAGATCGCCGTCGACGGCGTCGACCGCACGGTCCACACCCCCGCGTACGTCGGAGACCGTCGCGCCGGTGTCGCCAGCCGTGCTGATCAGCTGGGCGGCGATCCCGACCAGCTCCTCTGGCGGGCTCGGATAGTGAGGGAACAAGTCGGCCATAAGGACCCCTTTCCGACTGCTCCTACGCTAGATGCGAAACGGGTCACGGTGCGCCAGGTCACATGGGGTGTGGACCAGGGCCGTGCCGGCGGCGGCTGTGGACGACGACGCCTGCTCGCATCCCGGACAAGCCGAACGGAATCTGAGACATCTCGTTAGGCTGGCGGCAGCTCATCGAGAGGGGCAGAGGGAAACGGCCCGAAGAAGCCCCGGCAACCGGTCGCCGGTCTCGTCCGACACGAGGCCCCGGCGGTCACGGTGCCACGTCCGTCCCGTGCCGAGAGTCGGCTGGGGAAGATGAGAGGAGGCCTCGTGAGCGACCTTGCCGAGCGAACCATCCGACCCGGCAGTCCGACCGATCCGGACAGTGACACCACCG